>Ga0070765_100000215_pt1 | contig 35030 bp, 31 predicted proteins | sample HubBroMetageWFT5_FD_71516 | JGI IMG/M metagenome (GOLD analysis project Ga0070765, IMG submission 71516) | Warmed and freeze-thawed soil microbial communities from the Hubbard Brook experimental Forest, New Hampshire - Hubbard Brook CCASE Soil... | ecosystem: Environmental > Terrestrial > Soil...
TGATGCTGCGAATCTTTTTGCGACCCTTTAGGGCGTACCGTTCGACTAGGTACTCCACGAGCAAGGGGATGTCTCCAGTGCGATTTGGCAGCGCCGGCAAACAGATCGGAAAAATGTTCAGCCGGTAAAACAGGTCCTTGCGAAATGTGCCGTCGTCGGTGGCTGCAGCCAGATCTTTGTCGTAGCAACGAGGACGCGCACGTCCACCGAGATCGATTGATTTCCGCCGACTCTTTCGAACTCGTGATCCTGTAACACGCGCAACAAGGCAGCTTGCGTCTCGAGAGGAAGTTCCCCGACTTCATCTAAAAGTATGGTTCCACCCTCTGCCGCTTCAAACCTGCCCATACGACGCTGGAGAGCTCCAGTGAAGGCACCCTGTTATCGGGAGCCGTACGGCGTTACGTTGATCATTTGTCCATTTAATGGACCGCTCCCGCTTTCATTGCGTCCGGCGGTGGCTGCACTTTCGGCGGGCAACCCTTGCATATTGAAACTATCTGAAGCGTTGCCGGCGACGGACGAGTTGCTTTTGGAATTGATCCCAAAGTATTTCGAGCCGGAAGCTCTTAGTGCCGTCGTTGGTGGGAAGGACGTGGTTACGAAACTACTGGCCCTTCCCTTTGATTTCATATTCCTCACCGGGAGCGTGGGTGTGGGAAAGGTGGTAATGCGAGCGGCTGCCGAAAACCTCACGCCCGTGCTACTGGAGTTGGGAGGACAGAACCCCGCGATCGTTGGTGAAACAGCGAACATTCCGGACGCTGCTAAGGAGATTGTTTGGGGAGCAATGGCGTGGGGAGGACAGTGGTGCACTTCACCCGGCTATGCGGTCGTTCATGAGTCCGTCGCGGAACAGTTCGTAGCCGAATGTAGAAAGGCCGTTGTCGCACTTTACGGCACGGACCCCAAGACTAACTCGGACTACTCCCGCGTCATCAGCCCGGGCGCAGTCGAAAGGCTCGCGTCTCTGATCGATCCCAAAAAGGTCGTTTACGGTGGAAAGTCTGACGCTCCGACTCGTTATCTCGACCCGACCATCCTCTATCCGATTTCCTGGTCCGATAAAATCGTGGCAGATGAAATCTTCGGGCCGCTCTTGCCGATCCTCACTTACTCCGACCTTGGAAAGTTGCTCGCAAAGATCAAGTCGCTCCCCAAACCGCTTGCCAGCTACGTGTTCAGCCGAAATCAGCAGGCCATCGATTGGATCTTGCAATCGCTTTCGTTCGGCGGTGCGCGGTAAATCAGACCAACGTCTTCTTGTTCATCGAGACCATGCCTTACGGAGGAGTGGGAACCTCGGGCATCGGGAACTATTACGGGAAGTATGGCTACGATTCTCTCACCCACGCCAAGTCGGTCCTGATACCTCCGCCCGACGTAGCGATCGATCACTTATTTCTGCCTTACACTAAAGAAAAGGTGCAAGCGCTCGATCAATGGTCCGATTACTAGACGAAAGGATGTGCATGATGGAACCCTGGGCTCGCCGAAAGTTCCTCAGTATGGCCGCGCTCTCTGGAGCGGGGCTCGCCTCATTGAATGCTCACGATTCATTACCCCGGAGCGCAGAAGAACCCGCAGCGACTGGCGGGGCTATCGAGCACCTCGCATCGCCTGATGGAGACCATACGGCCGAAGAGATAAGGAAGGAGAAGATCCGTCGTGCGATGTTGGCCGGTCCGTCCTCCGTCACGAGTGAAGCGACGATATCGGAGATGGATCGCCAGGGGAACCTGACGGTGCTTCGCCCTGGCAAGAACGATTGGGTTTGTATACCGGGCGATCAGAACGATGTTGGATGGCCGGATATGGCTCTTGATCCGATGGGCATGGTTTGGTTCAAGGATATTCTTGGCAGAAAACCAAAACCAACGAATACGTCCCCGGGCCTGATTTACATGCTGAACGGCGCAACCCAGAGAAGCTACACGGACCCGTTCGACACGACCAGCCCTCCGATTCCGATCGGTCCCCACTGGATGATTCTTTGGCCATTCGACGCGAAAGCCGCTGGTCTTTCGACTGTAATGCGGGATGCGGGGACCATGGTGATGTTCGCCGGTACGCCGTACGCACACCTGCACATTTGTGGGTCTCCATGGGAGGGAAATGAATATCGCCGGGGTGATCGCGGCGTATGGACGATGAAGTACGAGCGTCAGTGACATTCTCGTTCTACACGCTACGGAGGCGACCGGACCCGAGTCATGGAGCGCGAGTTCTAACCGCGTTCCAAAAGGTCACTTCAGGAAAGGAAATTCAAATGAATGTGAGTGAGAAAAACAAACGGGTTGTTTTGGAAGGGTTTGACACGTTGTTCAATAAACGAGACTACGCCGCGGCGGAGAAGTTTTGGTCGCCACACTACATTCAGCACAGTGCGCACATCGCACCCGGCCGTGAAGGGTTGTTTAATCTCGTCAAGAGCCTCCCGCCGACCCTCAAATACGAGGCCGGGACGGTCGTGGCGGAGGGCGACTTCGTGATTATCCACGGACGATTTTCGGGGTTTCAGCCGACGAACTGGATTGCGGCTGACATTCTTCGCATCAAGGATGGCATTTTTCTTGAGCACTGGGACGTAATACAAGACGAAGCCACCAAGGCCGACTCAAAGAGCGGTCTTCCCATGTTCGGCGAGAAGTTCACGAAATAGCGTCGATGGTTTTGGCACGCAAACACGGGTACCGATATCGTCGCAGCCGCACGGGCAGAGTTGGTGAAGCAAGGTCGTTAGAACTCGGCGGTATTTTTTGGGTCCACTTGCAGTGGCGCTGAGTTGTCCTTCGGGGATGAGCGTGCCAACGGAGGAAGTGTGAAGCTGACGGGAAACACAATTTTTGGTGACTCACAGCCTATCTTCGACCCATGGCAGAACGACTGCCTTCCATATACGGGAAATCGGGAGACAACGCTCCGTGAGCAAAAAACTTCCATGAGCAGTAATACTAAGATATATGTATCCCTCCAATTATATTTTTGCATCGAAGCTATCGAACGTTGCGATTTACCGCGGTATCGAGGTAGCAAGAGAACTTCCCTTTGTTAGGGGTGTGCCTTGTCGCATTCGTCCAAAACACGCCGTTGCTCGCCCAAATGGCTCTTAGCCTTCTGCGGGCTGCTTTTCCTCACCTTTTGCAGCCAATACTCCTTCGCACAAACCGATTCCCAAACTACCCCGCCCGCGCCGGCGTCCGCCTCTCCGCCACCCCCTGCACCTCGGCAATACGCGCTCGGCGATTGGGGAGGCGAACGCACCCGTCTTGCAAATAAAGGCGTGACCTTTGACTTCTTCTATGTTGCCGACCTTCTTTCCAATCCCGTCGGCGGCCTCACCCAACGCAATACTGGCTGGGGCCGTATCCGCGGGACCGTCGACGTCGACTTCGGCAAACTCATTGGCTGGCACGGTCTGACCTTCCACGCAACCGGTCTTTGGCAATTCGGCACCAATCTCGGCGCCAACATCGGCAGCATCGCCAACCCCAGCGGTCTCGTCAGCGCTCACACCACTCGTCTCGATTCTTTCTGGCTCCAACAATCCTTTCTTCACGATCGCCTCTTCCTCCGCGCGGGACAATTCGCCGGCCTCGACTTCTACGGCGTTCAGGAATATGGCGGATCCTACGTCATCGAGCCGCTGGACTACGCCCTTGGCAACCTTTTTCCAACCACATTCGAGTCCTTCAATCCGGCGGCAACACCTGCGGCGGAAATTCGGGTCATTCCCTGGCGCACGCTGTACGTCAAAGCCGCGGTCCTCTCCGGCAATCGCGATCCCTACAATCAGGACACCACCGGCTTCAACTTCCAGATCAAGGATTCTCCCGTGTTCGTCGACGAAATCGGCTACTTCATCAATCCGATCGAAGCGCCCGGGGACAAGCCGCGCAAAACGTATCCCGGTCACTACAAATTCGGGTCCGCCTACAACGCCGGAAAATTTCCAAATGCACAAGGAGTCGAATACCCGGGCAACTATCTCATCTATGCTGGAGCCAATCAGGCGGTCTACCGCACCAGCGCCGGTTCCACGCAGGGCCTCGACCTTCTCGCGGCTTGGGACTGGAGCCCCCCGGACGCCAATCGCCAAAACACTCAAACTACCTTAGGCGCTCGCTACAACGGCCCATTCTCCGCGCGCCCACAAGACAGCGTCGCCTTCGCCTTCATCTATTCCCGCATCGCCGATCCTTACCGCGCCATCGGCATCAGTCCCGGCCTTCCTCTTCTCGGTTCCGAAAAGGCCATCGAACTCAACTATGCCGCGTATATCCGCCCGTACTTGCTTTTTCAGCCCGTTTTTCAGTATTACGATGACGTCGGCGCTAATTCTCACATCCCCAACGCCGCCGTTTTCGGTTTCCGCGCCAAAGTCGATTTCTGAACAGGGAGGCCCGTAAGATGAAATCTCGCCAGACTGTTGTGCAGGGCGTTGCTGGAAAATCTTTTGATGTTTGCGTCATCGGCGCAGGCGCCGTCGGAGCTGCTTGTGCTCTCGATGCCCGCCTCCGCGGCCTCAACGTCGTACTCTTCGAAGCGGGCGATTTCGCCGGCGCTACTTCAAGCTCCGCCACCAAAATCATTCACGGCGGCGTCCGCTATCTCGAAGAAGCCATCAAAGACGTTGACCCCAAGGAATATCACGTCGTCGTTCGTGCCCTTCACGAACGCGTCCGGATGCTCGACAACGCGCCGCATCTCACTCGTAAGCTTGAATTTTTCGTGCCCAGCTATAGTTGGCTTAACGTCGCTTACCTCGATATCGGCCTCAAGATTTACGACTGGCTGGCCGGTTCCGCGCGCATCTCTCCCAGTAAATTCGTGAACCGCGAAGAAACTCTAAAGCTCATGCCCGGCCTCAAACAGGACGGCCTCATCGGCGCGGTCGAATATTCCGACGGCCAGTTCGACGACTCCCGCTACAATCTTGCCCTGGTCGAAACCTTCGATCGCAACGGCGGCTTCGCACTCAACTACGCACGCGTCACTTCGCTCACCAAAGACTCCGCCGGCAAACTCTCCGGCGCACAAGTTACCGATCAGCTTTCCAAACAGAATTTCTCGATCAATGCCAAAGTCATCGTCAACGCCACCGGGCCCGCCGCCGATTCCGTCCGACGTATGGCTGCGCCCACCATTTCCCATCGCATGCGCCTCAGCAAGGGTGCCCACGTCCTCTTTCCCATGGAGCTTTTCCCCACCGACGTGGCCATGCTCATTCCCAAGACCGACGATGGCCGTGTGCTATTCGCCGTTCCCTGGCGCGGCCGTCTCCTCGTCGGCACCACGGAAACCGAAGTGCAGCCCAGCGACGAACTCTACGTCACCAAGGAAGACGTGGACTTCATGCTCGGCCAGCTCAACAAATATCTCGCGACTCCGGTCACGCCCAATCAAATCGTCGCGGGTTTCGCAGGCGCCCGCCCTCTTGTCGCCAGCGACGAAAGCGAAAGCACCAAAAAAATCGCTCGCGACGACGTCATCGAAATCGAACCTGCATCCGGCCTCATCAGCATCATGGGCGGCAAATGGACTACTCATCGCGCCATGGCCGAAGACACCATCAACGCCGTCGAGAAATCCCTTGGCAAAACTCCCACCGAATGCCCCACGCGCCATCACGTTCTTTACGGCAGCGAAGATTGGACCAGCGCCTATTGGCAGGAACTCATCAACATCTACCAGGTCGCGCCCGACGTCGCTCATCACCTTTCCGCCAAATTCGGCACCGCCGCACCCAATATTCTCAATCTAGTCAAAGCCGACGCGACCCTCGGCCAACGCATCGTCTCCGAACACCCGATGATTCGTGCCGAAGTCATTTACGCCGTCCGCGAGGAACTCGCCGCCACGATCGAAGACGTTCTCGCTCGTCGCCTTGGCGTCCAGTTCTACTCCTGGCGCGCCGCCCGCGAAGCCGCTCCCGCTGCCGGCGCAATCCTCGGCGCCGAACTCGGCTGGGCTCCCGATCAAACCAAGTCCGCCGTCGACGCTTACGTCTCCCACATCAATCGTCTTCTCGACCTCGCCGGTCTTCCACGCGAGACTTCCGGCGCGGCGGCCGCAAAGCCGTCCGCCGCTTAACTCCGATTCGAAAGGAATCGCGTCCATGTCTACGTATCTAGGCGCAATCGATCAGGGAACCACCAGCACTCGATTCATCATCTTCGACGCCACCGGCCGAATCGTCTCCGTTTCGCAAAAGGAACACGAGCAGATTTATCCGAAACCCGGTTGGGTGGAACACGATCCCGAAGAGATCTGGCGGCGCCTTCACGAAGTCATGACCGACGCCATGCAGCAACGCGGAATTCGCCCGAAAGATGTCGCTGCCATCGGCATCACCAACCAGCGCGAGACCACCATCGTTTGGAATCGCAAAACCGGCGTCGCCGTTTACAACGCCATAGTTTGGCAGGACACACGCGTCCAGGACACCGTGGTCGAATTTGCCCGCGAAGGTGGCCCTGATCGCTTCCGCAATCTGACTGGCTTGCCGCTAGCCACTTACTTCAGCGGCCTGAAGATACGTTGGATTCTCAACAATGTACCCGGCGCGAAAGAACTTGCACAGGCGGGAGACCTGCTCTTCGGAAACATAGACAGCTATTTGGTATGGAAGCTTACCGGCGGACAAAATGGCGGCGTACACGTCACGGACGTCACCAACGCCAGCCGAACCCAACTTATGAATCTGGCTACTCTGAGCTGGGACAAGAAGCAACTCGAGGTGTTTGGAATTCCCGAATCGATGATGCCACGGATCGCGTCCAGCAGTGAAGTGTATGGATTGGCGCAGCCTGCGGAAGTGAAAGACATTCCCATTGCCGGCATACTTGGCGACCAGCAAGCCGCGCTCTTCGGGCAAACCTGCTTTGAACCTGGCCAGGCGAAGAATACCTATGGCACAGGCTGCTTCCTATTGATGAATACGGGAGACAAGCCGGTTCTTTCCAAATACGGACTGCTTACGACTGTCGCTTACAAACTCGGCAAAGATCCTGCCCAGTATGCCTTGGAGGGCAGCGTCGCCATCAGCGGAGCGCTGGTGCAGTGGATGCGCGACAACTTGGGACTGATTCAAAAGAGCTCCGACATAGAAATATTGGCTCGCACAGTCACGGACAATGGCGGCGTCTATTTTGTGCCGGCATTCTCCGGCCTTTTCGCACCGTACTGGAAATCAGACGCTCGAGGCGTGATCGCCGGGCTCACTCGCTATGCCAACAAGGGCCATTTGGCGCGCGCCGTTCTTGAAGCAACGGCCTATCAAACGCGCGAAGTGCTGGAGGCTATGGAACTCGATTCCGGCAAGAAACTGGATTCTCTACGCACCGATGGCGGCATGGTGGAGAACGATCTACTAATGCAGTTCCAGGCGGACATTCTGAATCGAGATGTGATCCGGCCGTTAGTCAAAGAAACGACGGCTCTCGGCGCCAGTTACGCAGCCGGTCTTGCCGTCGGCTTCTACAAAAACTTGGACGAATTGCGCAAACAGTGGGGCGTGGACCATGTATGGAAGTGCCACATGGAAGGTGCCAGGCGTGAGCATTTGTTCGCCGAATGGAAAAAAGCGGTCACGCGTTCTTTCAACTGGGTCGAACAGTCGCAGTAGGTTCCAGTAATGCTCCAACTGCATCGATGAAAAAAATCCTCAACACCCGGAGGTCTTTCCCATGCATACTTCGCCCTTCTTAGGCGAATTTCTCGGCACGCTGATTCTCATTCTGCTCGGCGATGGTGTTGTGGCCGGCGTTCTTCTGAAACGCTCCAAAGCCGAAAACGCCGGCTGGATTTCCATCACCGCCGCCTGGGGCTTTGCCGTCACGTTCGGAGTTTTCGTCTCCGTGGCCTGCGGGGGGCGTGATGCCTTTCTCAATCCAGCTTTCACTCTCGGTGCCGCCATCGCCTCTGGCGATTACTCAAAACTCGCCCTCTATATCCCCGCGCAATTCCTCGGGGCCATCTGTGGAGCTATTCTCGTCTGGCTCCAATATCTCCCTCACTGGAAAGAGACCACTGACGCCAATTTCAAGCTCGGCATCTTCTGCACCGCCCCCGCTATCCGCAACACTTTCGCTAACCTTATCTCCGAAATCATCGGCACCTTTGTCCTCGTGTTCGTTGCCATCGCCATGTCCGCCAAAGCCATCGGCGCGATGGCCCCTGGCATCGGACCGTATCTCGTCGGCATTCTCGTTTGGGCCATCGGTCTCTCTCTCGGCGGCACCACGGGATACGCGATCAATCCCGCGCGCGACCTTGGCCCGCGCATCGCTCACTTTATTCTCCCCATCCCCGGCAAGCGTGACTCTGATTGGTCCTACGCTCCCATCCCCGTCGTGGGCCCACTGATCGGCGCCGCTGCTGCCGGCGCATTGATCCGCTTTCTTCAATTCTAAGCAGGCTCTGGAGCGTCAGGTTGCCCGGAACTTTAGCGGCCAAATGAGGCTGCAGTGAAGATTTCTGGATGAAGTGAACCTGGCAGACTGGATCAGGGTATTCCATTGCAGACCGCGTTTCATCTCGCTCACGAAGTGCGGCGGTTATCGCGGACCAGCTTGCCAAGCGATACGGCTGAGCTGGCCGAATATCTAATCGGGAAAACCATTGTGCGCAAGACCGGGCGAAACAGGATTAGCGGTCGTATTGTCGAGACGGAGGCTTACCCGCCGGGTGATGCCAGTGGTCATGCTTATCGTGGACGAACGGCCAGGAACCAATCCCTATTTCTGGGCAGAGGGTTTGCTTATGTGTACTTCATCTATGGGACGTCCTACATGCTCAACGTATCGGCCGAAGAACCGGGAGTTGGAGCGGGAGTGCTGTTGCGCGCCATTGAGCCTCTTGAAGGAATCAACCTAATGAAGCGGCTCCGCGAAACCGACAAACTCAGAGATTTGGCGAGAGGACCGGGGCGGCTTGCTGCTGCATTGCAAATCGACCGGCGGCTGGACGGAGTGGACCTGTGTGCCAACGGTCCGCTTTGGCTTGGAACTGCGGTCCGAGAGACTGCGCACATCAGGACAACGGTGCGCATCGGCATCACGCGTGAGGTGGGCCGGCGTCTGCGTTTTTTTGAGGCAGGCAACCCATTCGTTAGCGGTCCCCATAAGGAGATACGGAGTCGTTAGGCTTGCCCGTCGATTCAAATCCGCGATATTTCAGCTTCTAAGGACCGAAGGAATGTGACCCACTCTGCGGTGGAGTAGGTAAGTTGTTCCGAGAGATTTGTGGTGACAAGGCGGAGCAGTTCATTGGAGAGCCAGTCTTTCGCGATCAGGCACTTATTTTCAGGATCGGTTTGCGCGATTGCATGGCCAGGCCTACTAGCGCGCCGATCAGGATGGCGGGAAAAAGCTGGCCGACAATTGCTTCTCCGATAGTCATGTATCGGGCGAAAGGAGTGATGGGAAAGATATCGCTTCCGACAGTGGTCAGGGTGCCGAAGCTAAAGTACGTCAGCTTCGAAGTGAGTTGGTCCATATCCGCGGGACTGGACAAAAAACGGAAGGAACCGGGCGCAAGCTGTTCGAGCAACTGATACCCCGAGGCCCACGCCATGCCCACTAGCAGATAAGCGCAAACGCCGCCTTGTATGCGGCTCCAGGTTACCGGCCCGCCTCGAAACATAACCAGCAAAACGATTCGAACATAAAGCAGGAGTGTGATGGTCGCGAGGACGCTTCCGATTTCATGCAGGAGAGGCGTAGGGCGGAGCCGCCCGTATATCAGGAACGCAGCGGTGCAAAGAACGATTGCGATGACCAGGATCGCCACGATTCGCTTCTGCTCCACCACCAAAGCCCCGAGAATCATCAACACGAGCGTCACGAAACCAAAAAAGAAGCGGCCGCCGACGGCCGCTTCCCGAAGAGGCGTGACCAAGAAGATCTGCAAGACCAGCGACATAGTAATGAGCGTAAGACTCAGGTCGCCTGACCAGAACTCGGTCATTGGCACCTGCAGAAATGTGTGACGCGAATCGCGGGCGCTACTTGTCATTCAGAATCCTTTCTGAAGGGTTCGCACCGCGGCGTGTTTCGCTCGAACTGAGTAAAACTCGCCGCCGGGGGGACTGCACGCGCTACTTGGGGTGAAGAGTATCGTGCAGTCCTTGCGAAGCTCGGTGAACTAGATTTGGATCATTAAACTTCGATCATTAGACTTCGATCACTAAGTTTCGATCACTACGCTTCGATTCCGTGCTTTCCGCTGGCGATCCACTCGCGGATGTATGCTGGACAATTGTCGAGGCGGATTCCTTGCTTCTCACACCGGGCGAGGTACTGCACCATGGCCTGGTCTACGAGCTTCAATCCTTCCAAATCTAAGGCGACCGGCTGCTCGCCGATCTCCGAGTCAATCGTTCGCTGCAACTCCGCGAGCTGTTCTTGCCCGAGTCGCCCGCAAAGTACGAGAACTAGGTACTGTCCGTTCCGCGATTTCGCGAGTTTCCACATAGTTCCTCCTTTGCAATTAGTTCAGTAGTGCAAGCGCCCCACCAAACTAAGTTGTGTGTATTCAGCTAGATGGGAGAAACGAAGGTTGTGAGTTTTTCGGAGATTTACGAGGTTTCGTGAGGGAAGCTCGGGACGGCTGCAAGGATCAACTGCTAAGGGGTGTTAAAGCGGCGCTTATCGATCTTCAATGACTTGATCTTTGAGTCCAGCGTGGACGGAGGCATCCCGAGAATGGCGGCAGCCCCTGACTGACCAGAGACGCGTCCCTTTGTTTTGGCAAGTGCCGCCTCGATTAATTCCTTCTCCTGGCCGCCCAGTTCCTCGGACAACGGTTTACTCACGGGACTTGCTTGCGTCAGCCAGCTCCCGTCGACAGAAAAGTCTTCGGTGTCGCACACGATCACGGAGCGCTCGATAACGTTTTGCAATTCACGAATATTTCCGGGCCATGGATAAGAGCGCAGACTGTCCATACTTTTCTTATCGATATTCCGGATCTTCTTGCCCATGTTCGTCGAAAAACGGTCGATGAAATACTCGACGAGAAGGCGGATATCCTCTTTTCGGTCACGAAGCGGAGGAACTTCAATTGGAAACACATTTATCCGATAAAACAGGTCGCTGCGAAACGTTCCAGCGGCGATGAGTGCAGGCAAGTCGCGATGGGTTGCTGCGATTACGCGGACGTCTGCGCGGATAGGGCGGCTGCCTCCTACTCGATCAAACTCTCTCTCCTGCAGCACACGCAGCAAGGCAATCTGGGTTTCCGCCGGAAGCTCGCCGATTTCATCCAGAAAGATGCTGCCACCCTCAGCCAACTCAAATCTGCCGAGACGCCGCTGGAGAGCACCCGTAAATGCGCCTTTCTCGTGCCCGAACAGCTCCGAAGCAATGAGATCTTTGGGAATTGCGGCGCAGTTAACGCTTACAAACGCGTGTGCAGAGCGTTGCGACCGTTTGTGGATCGCGCGGGCGATGAGTTCCTTGCCTGTGCCAGTCTCGCCGGTAATCAAGACGGTAGAATCGGTAGGCGCCACCTTGGCGACACGAGCGAGGACCGTTTCCAACGCCGGCGAGGTTCCGACGATCTCCTCAAACATCGAGACTTTGTCGATTTCATCGCGCAGAGCGAGATTTTCCCTCTGGGCCCGTTCGTTGGCGCGCTTGCTGTCGTCGATGTCGACGCGGGTCACGCACCAGCGTGTGGCAACTCCGCGGTCATCGCGCAATGGCCGAATTTGATGAAGAAACCAGCGATACAGGCCATCGCGATTCCGAATGCGGGCTTCGGTCTCACCAGGTTCTCCGGAGCTCACGGAAGACCGCACACACGCCAGGAGCCTGTCTACATCTTCGGGATGGGTCGTTTTCCTGGCAAAGTCCTCCGGAGACTCACGGTCTGGGTGACCAAAGTATTCGCGGGCGCTTCGATTTCCGAAGGAGCTGCGAAGGTCGGGCCCCAAGAGAACCATGTGCTGAGGAACAAACTCAATGAGTTGCTGGAGTTCGCGTTCGCGTTCCAGAAGGTCTTGTTCAACGCGTTTGTGCTCTTCAATATCGATGCGAATACCGCACCAACGGCTCACGCGTTCGTTTTCGTCGGGCAACGGGCAAAGGCGGTAGAGAAACCAGTGGTATTCCCCGTCGTGCCGGCGCATGCGCGTTTCCATCTCGAAGGGTTTTCCCTGCGAGAACGCCTGTTGGATTCCGGCCTTGAGCCTTTGCACGTCTTCGGGATGCGTGACGAGGTCCAGAAACTCCATTGGCTGCTTAGGCGGGATGGGGCCGAAGTACTCGAGGGATGTCCGGTTTCCGTAAGAAGCGCTGCCATCCGCTTCCCAGATAAACATGTGCAGCGGCGCAACATCGATCACCTGCCGAAGCTGCTGTTCGTACTGGAGTAGCTTTTCCACCGCGCGCTTGTGATCGTCGACATCGGTGCTGGCGCCAAACCAGCTGATGATGCGTCCCGCGGCATCGCGCATCGGAATGGTTCGATCCAGGAACCACCGATAGGAGCCGTCCGCGCCTCGCAACCGGGCTTCACTTTCATATGGCTCGCCGCGCTCCAGAGATTCGCGCCATTTTTTCGCATGCTGCGGCAAGTCTTCGGGGTGGACAGAGTCCATCCAGTTGGCTCCCTGCATGTCCTCCAAGCGCAGCCCGGTGTACTCCAGCCAGCGACGATTATAAAAATCCTCGCTCAAATCATGATTCGTGGTCCAAATCAGCGCGGGAATCCCGTCGAGCACAAATCGAAGGCGATCTTCGGCATTCTTGCGATCTTCTACATCCGTTGCGATTGCGTACCATTTCACGATGTTTCCACTGCGATCGCGCAGGGGCACGAAGCTGTTCTGAAACCAGCGATACTTCCCATCTCTCCGACGTAACCGGAGTTCCACCTCTATCGGATTCCCATCGGCAACGGCCGTCTTCCACTTCTCAATGAACTTCGGCCGATCCTCCGGGTGGATTGAAGGAAAACTCGTCCCCAGGCTCTCCTCTATCGAAAGGCCGGTGTATTCCAAATAACGCTGATTGACGAAATCACGATTGCCGTCCGGAAGCGCGGTCCAGACCATGGCGGGAATCGTATCGACGATGCTGTGAAAGTCTTCTTCTCTGCTGGTCACGCGTGTGCGCTCCTCACAAGCGCGCGGGTGCTTTCCTGATGACTCAAGGGTGGGATTGTACACCGGTCTGCGGTTCTCACTAAATCGGGTCCCAGTGTGGTTGGTTAACAGCACACTTTCACGAGGATTCGTGAACTCTCGAACCGTCGTGAACTCGAAAACCTCGTAACTCCAACCATATAAGTGGCTTAGCTTTGGTTAGCGCATTGCATTATCCGAGTCCAGCGACATTGAGAAAGAACAAGTCGCAGAAACATAGGAGAACGTCATGAAGAGAATGAACGCGACACTGAGCCTGGCAGTCTTTTCGTTACTGTCGCTGATCTTTTGCGGGGCTACCTCGGCCGAGCAACCGCCGGACAATGTGGAAGGCAACTGGACGATCTACTCCACGAACATCGACAACGGCGAGGTCGTTGTGAAGCACGTCCAAATCGCGCAATACGGCAACAGGATCAGCGGATATTTCGAAGGTCCGAACCAATCGGGTCCGATTCAAGGTGAGATCGATGTGCATCATATCCGGTTCAGCACGGTAACTCGCAACGTTCTGACATTTCGAGGACAAATCTATGGCGATAACATGTCTGGAGAGTATGGGCTTCACGGCAAGCACGCACAGTGGCAAGCCCAACGGACGCCGCCGGTGGCGCAGGTAGTTCCCGCCGCATCGGTGGCCACCTATCAGCCTGTACTTATTCCGCCAACGCCCGCGCCCGTCGCTGCACCCGCGCCACAGCCCGTTGCGCAACCCGCAACGACGAGCGACGCGCAGGGCAATTCCGCGCCAACACCGGCACCTCTGTCGTCGGAGCAACTGAATGCATTGGTTGCGCCCATCGCGTTGTACCCCGATGCGCTGGTGGCGCAGGTGCTCGCGGCCGCTGCAAATCCGGACCAGGTCGCGTATGCGGACGACTGGCTGAACCAGAACAAAAGCCTGACTGGCACGACGCTGGCGCAGGCGGTGGATCAGCAATCGTGGGATCCGAGTATCAAGGCACTGACGCAGTTCCCATCGGTGCTGGATAACTTGGCGCGTAACCTCTCGTGGACATCGAGCCTCGGGCAGGCGTTTGCGAACCAGCAGGCAGATGTGATGGCCGCAGTGCAAGTGATGCGCGCCAAAGCCATGGCTGCGGGAACACTGCAATCGTCTTCGCAAGTCACCGTGGTGCAGCAGAGTCCTTCGACGATTGTGATTCAACCGGCGAACCCGCAGGTGGTCTACGTTCCGCAGTACAACCCCACGGTGGTTTATGGAGCGGCGGTGACGGTGCCGTTTTACGTAGCGCCGCCGGTACCCGTAGTCGCGACTGGTCTCTACTTTGGCGCTGGCATCACCGTCGGAGCCACGTTTGGCGGTGGCGGATGGGGAGCAGGCTTCGGTTGGGGCTGGCACGCATGGAACGTGAACTGGGGTGGGTGGGGTGGTGGAGGCGGTGGAACCGTAATCTACAACCACAACACCTACATCAACAACCGCACCTGGAATAACACGAATTACAATGGCTACCACCCCTGGGGACCGGGCAATTCTGGCTATCATCCCGGCACAGACACGCACTATGGCCCGAACGGCGACTACCACCCGAACGGCTATTACGGTCCGAACGGCGGCTTTCACCACGACGTTCCCGGCACCAATCCGCACGATCAACCGAATGGCGGAAATAACGGTAACCACGGCTTAATCGGCGGCAACGGTGGCGTGCAGAAGCCCGCGGCTGACTATGGCGATCACGGCAACGCGTCAACACACGACCAGCCCAATGGCGGACGCAACGGTGACCACGGCCTAATCGGCGGCAACGGCGGGACGCAGCAGCACGTGGCGCAGCAAAACAACGATCAGAACCGTTCGCGAATGGATCGAAACGGGGCAGCAGCGCGCGCGGCGAGCGCACGGGGACGTTCCAGCATACATCGCGCTCCAGAACACAGGACTGCGCAACACCACGTCTCGGCGCCACACAGGAGCGGAGGCGGCGGTGGTGGTCGGCGCCGTTAGATTGAGACTGAAGCAGGACATCCGTAGGAAAGAAGCACGAAGAAATTACGCAAAAAATTAAAGCATGGAGAAAAGTCATGAGAACGCAGAACTACAAAGTAAGAAAGAGTTGGAAAGCAATCGCAAGCTGGAAAGTACAAGGGATCGCCGCCGGTTTGCTCTTGATGGTCGTTTGGCTGGCAGGCTGCTCCGATCGCAGCGCGGCGAAAGGCGTAGCAACGGCTCAACAGTTGACGTTTGCGGCGCCGGCAGAAGCGGCGCAAGCGCTCAAAGTTGCCGTCCAGGCGGGTGATGAGTCCGCTCTGCAGCAGATTCTGGGCCCGTCTTCAAAGTCCATGTTCGATAAGGATGACCGGGATCTTTTTGTCACCAAGTTTGATCAGATGAATCGCTGGGTGCTGATGACCGACGGCAGCGAGGTCCTCCACATCGGAGCCGACAATTTTCCTTTTCCAGTGCCTATTGAACGCGGCACCGATGCCAAGTGGCGCTTCAATGCCGAAGCGGGCGAGCAGGAAGTTCTGGCGCGCCGCATAGGCGCAAATGAACTGCTGGCGATCGACGCTTGCGTAGCGTTCGACAAGGCCGAGGAACTCTACGCCAAGAAATCCCGTGATGACGGCGCGACACCCGCATACACCGAACGTATTATCAGTTCCCCTGGCAAACGCGACGGCCTTTATTGGCAGGTTCCGGAGGATCACAAAGCAAGTCCGCTAGGACGAGTGGAAACGTTCGCAGCGAGCGCGATTGCGTCAGGCGCGTCGGGCGGGCCCATGGTCATCGACGGATACAGCTATCGAATTCTAACCGCGCAGGGTGCGGATGCAGAAGGCGGCGCCAAGAACTACATGGTGAACGGGAAGCTGACGGGAGGATACGCCGTGCTTGCGAGTCCCGTGAAATACGGCGAAACGGGCATCATGACGTTCATGCTCGGTCCCGAAGGTTTTTTTGAGCGGGATCTCGGCGACGCTACTTCCGACTACGCCTCCACAACAAAGGAGTTCAATCCGACAGACGACTGGTCCGTAGTTGAATAGGGAACACGGAAAAATGGAGTAACACGAAACCCTGCGACCTGTCACGGGTCGCAGGGTTTGTCTGTTCCAGCCAGTCAGTTCGATTCTGTGAGCCGAATCGTCTTCAGCACGACAAACGAAGCGAAGCCAAACCTTTTTGTATTCAAGTTTTATGAAATTGCGTTTTCAGTGCACGTGCAGGCGATAGGAGAGCCCGAAGCTGAGGCGCAGATCATTCTGGTTGTTGCCTGCATTGTTGGGGAGGCTGGTGCGAACGTAGTCGATCTCTAGCGCGCGCACACCGAAGCCGTGAGCGAGCGCGACGTTCAGGCCTCCGCCGACTTGCATCGAAAAAGCGGTGGCGGTGCTGGTGAGTCCCGATGAAGTCGGAAAGATACTGTCGAATCCATGCGCGAAACCGAAGAGCGCCTCGCCAAAGACGCTGGTTGAATGTTTCGGACCCAGGAGATGATTGGTCCAGCGACTCGTTCCCAGCGTGTAGCGCGGCCCAATCATGAACCTGAATTTGTTGAGGTCCAGGCCTGGCGCAATGTTGGAGCTGTGCCCGCCAGCAAAGGTGAATGACAAATCTGGATTGCTGGAAGGCGACTACGCGGATGGCAGAAGGCTGGCGATGTTTTACAGGATGAAAGATGTACAGGCCAAAGAAAAAGTGCTGCAGCGAATAATCAAGAAGTGGCTGACCTTGCTGGACACCCAGTAACCAGACGCTTGGCAGTCTTATCGTTGCGATTGACGATCTCAGCGCTCCTTATAACGCCGGCAGCTGTGCGGTCTTGCGAATGGGCTCGCCCTCTTTGATCTCGTAAATTGCGTCGGCCGGAATATCGGTGAACTCCTGCCGCAGGCCGCTTGGCCAAAAGACTTCAATCTTATTCATCGTCGCATCGCTGCCGAGCCCGAAGTGAAGCCGGGTATCGCTGGTGGAGTTGTAGCTGCCACCGCCATGGACCTCGTCGATTTGAGTCATTTTGGAAGTGGTGACGCGCATGCGAGCGCCGATGGCGAGGCGGTTGCTCTTCGTCCCGATCAGCCGAAAAAGCACGCGGTGGTTTGCGTTCTTCGTTTCGTTCAGGAAAACAGACGGCGGAGCGTCCGCATTGAAGATGACTACATCCAGGTTCCCATCGTTATTTATGTCGCCGAAGGCCGTTCCTCTTCGCGAGTTAAGTCGCCCGGTATTGAGCCCCGCCTCACCAGCCACTTCCTCAAACGTGAGATTGCCGCGGTTGCGGAAGAGTTGAATCGGCTGGGCAAACTTGCCCTCTTTCGGGAGCGTGTCCAACAACGATGAAAAGTTGCCGTTGACCACGAGTATGTCGAGCCATCCGTCATTGTCAAAATCGCCGAAGCCGGTCCCCCATTTCACGGGAGCCAGTGTCAGGCTCGCTATTCCCGCTTTGCGGGCGATGTCCACGAAATAGTCGCCTTGATTCCAATAGAGGCTGGAAGGTTGATTGTCGGCGCGGGTGACAAACAGGTCGAGTTTGCCATCGTGATCGAAATCGCCGAAATCGCCTGCCATGTTTCCGAAAGCCTGTCCGTCCGGCCCCAGGCCCGTCCCCGAGGGACTCCCGACTTCTTCAAAAGTGCCGTTATGCCGGTTGTGGTACAGAAAAGTGCGCCCGAAATCGTTGGTCACATAGAGATCGGGCCAGCCGTCGCCGTCATAATCGCCCCAGGTCACGCCCATACCATGAAGTTTGTCGGGATCGTTTACTCCGGCTTTTTTGGATACTTCTTCGAAGGTGCCATCACCGCGATTCCGGAATAGGAGGTCAGTTTCTCCCTCCATGGTGTCAGGCAATTCGAACAGCACTCCCCTATAGCCACGAAAATTTTTCGTCGGGTCTGGAAGATGATCTACATCGGTCTTTACGTACCGTGCGACGAATAAGTCCAGATTCCCATCGCGGTCGTAGTCCGCCCAGGCAGCGCCAGTGCTGAAACCTCCGCCTTGCACTCCGGCCTTCGCGGTGACGTCCTCGAATTTACAGTTTCCGAGATTGTGATAGAGAACGTTGTGGCCATAGCCAGTCACGTACAAGTCCGGAAGTCCGTCGTTATCGTAGTCACCGACGGCGATTGCCATTCCCCACCCGCGAGTGGTCAAACCGGATGTTTTTGTTACATCGGTGAAATGTATTGCGGGAGAATTGCCGTCCTGGCGGTAGAGCGTAATCATCAAGTCGCCGCCTCTGCGGTATTGCTCGATGGTCGAGTCGTTGACGACCGCTATATCCAACTTACCGTCGTTGTCGCAGTCAAACAGGGCGATGCCGCCGCCGCCCGCTGTCTCCAACACGTAGCGCCGATCGGTCCGGGAATTGGGCATGGTGGTGACCCCGACATCAGCGGCAACGTCTCGGAAGGACATGTGGGTAGTTGGCGCTGGGACAGTTACGCCGGTCTGTCCTTTTGCGGCGTCGCCAGACTGGGCTGTGGGAGGGGGGGCTTGCGCGTTTAGGCCAGCTGTAAACGGAGAGCAAAGCAGAATTGCAAAAGCAATCAAAACGACCGTGCGATTTCTCCCCATGAGTTGCATAGGATCTTAGCAGCTTTCTCCGCGATTGATGTCCGGCAAAGGTCAGCGACGCATGAACAGGCACTTTGGATTCAAATTTGAGAATCGCGTATTATCTGCTCAGGGAGGGAATCTCCTTCCGCCAAACAGCGGGACGCTACTTTCATGCACACCAATCTTTTGAAAATCGATCCTCGTGACAATGTTCTGATTGCCCTTGCGGACTTTCACCGGGGAGAAACTCTAAATTTTGACGGCGAAAATTATGTTCTAGCCACCGATGTACACTCAAAACACAAATTCGCCACGCAAGCACTGGCTCCGGGCGATTCCGTCGTGATGTATGGAGTGCTGGTCGGCAAGGCGGCTGTCCCGATTGCCCGCGGTGAAGCCATTACTACGCGCAACCTTCGTCACGATGCGGCATCGTTTCATGAAAAAGACGCGGACTACCGTTGGACGCCACCAGACGTAAGTAAGTGGGCCAAGAAATCCTTCCAGGGCTATGTGCGCGCGGACGGCAGGGTCGGCACGCGAAACCATTGGATCGTTCTTCCACTCGTTTTTTGCGAAAACCGCAACCTTAGTGTGTTGAAGCAGGCATTTGAGGAAGAACTGGGATTTGTCGCGCCACAGGTTCATCGTCAGCAGGTTGTGGAGCTTGTGCGGTTGTATCGACAGGGCAAGACGGAAGAGCTTCGCAACCACGATTTTTCGGCGATGCCCAGCAAAGCGATTCTCCAAAAAGTGTTTCCGAATGTGGATGGAATCAAGTTTCTGCTCCACGAAGCGGGTTGCGGCGGAACGCGGGAAGATGCGCGCAATCTTTGTGGACTGCTTGCAGGCTATATCAACCATCCCAATGTTGCGGGCGCCACGGTATTGAGTCTCGGTTGCCAACACGCGCAGGTCAGCATCCTGCGCGAGGAAATTGCCAAACGTAATTCGCACCTTGAAAAACCGCTGCTGGTTTATGAGCAACAACAATGGCCCTCCGAGAGCGCGATGCTTGCTCGTGCCGTGCGTGATACGTTTCTGGGTCTTGCCGAGGCGGACAAGGCGGTGCGCAAACCCGCGCCACTTTCGCGCCTTTGTATTGGGTTAAAGTGCGGCGGCTCTGACGGCTTTTCCGGCATTTCCGCGAATCCAGCAATCGGACACCTTGCGGATTCGCTTGCGGCGCTTGGCGGTACTGGAATTCTTTCGGAATTTCCGGAGCTCTGCGGCGTCGAACAGGAACTTATCAATCGCAGCGAAACGGAGGAAGTGGCGGCGCGCTTTATTCAGTTGATGCGCGACTATGAAGCGCGCGCGAAAGCGGTGCGTGCCAGTTTTGAGATGAATCCGTCGCCCGGAAATATTCGCGATGGCCTGATCACCGACGCGATGAAGTCCGCCGGCGCGGCGAAAAAGGGCGGCACTTCGCCGGTCACCGCGGTCATTGACTATCCCGAAACAAGCACAAAGCCAGGGCTGAATTTGCAATGCACGCCTGGAAATGACGTGGAGTGCGTAACGGCGCAAGCTGGAGCGGGAGCGAACATTGTTCTATTTACAACGGGTCTTGGAACGCCGACTGGCAATCCGGTCATTCCGGTAATCAAAATTTCGACGAATTCCTCCCTAGCGTCTCGCATGAGCGACATCATTGATTTTGACGCCGGTTCGATTATTTCCGGCGCGACGACCATCGAACAGACCGGCGATGACATTCTCGATCTTGTCCTCCGCGTGGCCAGCGAAGAAGTTCGTACGAAGACGGAGCTTCTGGGTCAAGACGATTTCATTCCGTGGAAGAGAGGCGTGTCACTCTGACGTTTTGGATGAGGCCCTATGACACGACGCTATTGCCTGGCTCTCGATCTGAAAAATGAACCCGAATTAATCGCCGAGTACCGGCGGCATCATCAGCGCGTCTGGCCGGAAATCACGAAAAGCATCCACGACGCCGGTATTGATGACATGGAGATATATCTCCTGGGCACTCGGATGTTCATGATCATGGAGGTGAGCGAGAAATTTTCTTTTTCCGGGAAGGCGGAAGCGGACCGAAGCAATCCGAAAGTGCAGGAGTGGGAGAATCTCATGTGGGAGTTTCAGCAGCCGTTGCCGCAAGCCAAGGCTGGTGAAAAGTGGGTTTTGATGGAACGAGTTTTCAAGCTGGAACGTTGAGCATCCTCCCGAGGGAGATAAACATGAAAGATGACCATCGGATCCGACGGCGCGACTGGCTCATGGCCACGGGCGCATCGCTTGCAACCGCCGCGCTGCCTACGTCAGCGCTTCCAGCGGTCACCTTCAGTACGTCGACCGCGCCGCAAACCGGCGACCAAAGTGACCGAGTTCGAAGAATGCAGTGGTGGCACCAAGCCAAGTTTGGCATGTTCATTCATTGGGGACTGTACAGCGTCGTAGGCCGGCACGAATGGGTCATGGAAAATGAAGCCATCCCTGTCGCCGAATACGAAAAGCTCGCCCAGCAATTCAAACCCAATCCGTTTCCCGCGCGCGAGTGGGCCAAGCTAGCAAAAGCCACCGGGCAGAAGTACATGGTGATGACCACCAAGCATCACGAGGGCTTCTGCCACTTCGAAACGAAACACACGAACTACTGCGCCCCCAAACAGGGTCCGGGTCGCGATCTGGTGAAGGAATTTGTCGAAGCTGCGCGCGGCGAGGGTCTGCGTGTTGGCTTTTATCATTCATTGATGGACTGGCATCATCCCGATGGCGCGCATTGCGCAACTGATGAGGCCGCGCGCCGGCGATTTGTGGACTACGTTCATGGCCAAATCCGTGAACTGCTCACCCAGTACGGAAAAATCGACGTTCTCTGGTACGACGTTGCGTGGCCTCTTACCGCCGAGGGGTGGGAGTCCGAGCGCATGAACAAAATGGTATTCGAGCTGCAACCGGATATCATCGTGAACAACCGCAATCTCCTGCCAGGAGACTTCTCCACGCCCGAACAGAAAATTGTCAAAGATCCCAGCGGCCGCGCCTGGGAATCCTGCATGACCTTGAATGACAGTTGGGGTTTCCAGCGTGCCGACGACAGCTGGAAGAGTTCCAAACAAGTGGTTCGCAATCTGATTGAGTGCGCGTCGCAGGGCGGCAACTATCTGCTGAATATTGGCCCATACGCGGACGGCAGCATTCCCACCGAATCGGTGCAAATTTTTCAGGAAGTTGGCCAGTGGATGCAGCGCAATGGCGACACCATCTACGCTTCCGACGTCTGCCAGGTTGGCAGATCCAACTACGCCAGCTTCACCCGTACCGGCGACACATTGTTCATGCACGTTTATTTCTGGCCCGGCGAAACCGTCACGCTCGCGGGTTTACAAAAGAAGGTGAAATCCGCGCGATTCCACGCCACCGGCAAAAATGTGGCGTTCACTCAGGATCGTTTCCGGATCCGCTTCACCGGTTTACCGGCTGACGCGCCTGACCATCCGGTGACAACGCTGGCCATCGAATGTGATGGCGAACCCATGCAGGACATGCTGATGGTCCGCACGGAACGTCCGAGGGATGGCGTGTAGCATGCTTCTGTCAAAGCTTCCGTTGGGCGTAGCGATTTCACATTGCAAATTAAATTCGTTGAGTTCCGCTGAATATTATCTTCAATTCTTACGGTTTGACACTTCGGTGAACCGTTTGTACTCTGCGACGCTCGTGACTCTGAGCGAGACGTCTCCGCACGTCGAAACGCAGGCATCAGCCCGGCACAATGCATGGCCGCCCCACAGCATAGGTGCAGCGCACAGAGTAAAATGGCTTTGCATCACAGCGGCAAGAGCGGACCAAAGACGTGAATACTGAGTTCCTTAAATCAACGAGTAAGTCCCTTGTCTCTAAAGAAGGCACTTTCCTTACAACGCCGGAGATTTCATCGGCTGTGGAGGATGTTTTAGCGGCCACCCCATTCATCGACATTCACACGCACCTGTTTGCTCCCGCACTTGGCAAACTTGGATTGTGGGGCATCGACGAACTCCTGACCTATCACTATCTCGAAGCGGAGCTGTTCCGGTCTTCGGATATTGCTCCTGAGAAATATTGGTCGCTTTCCAAGCGTGAACAAGCCGATGCCGTGTGGCGGGCCCTCTTTGTGGAAAATAGCCCGGTCTCCGAAGCCACGCGCGGAGTGATCGCGGTCCTCAAAGCTTTCAACTTATCTACCGATAATTCGGCCCTGGGGGAAGCGCGGACATTCTTCAGAGAGCAATCCATCGAAACGCATGTTGGCCGTGTGCTACAGATGGCGGGGGTCAGCGCGGTGGTGATGACCAATGATCCGCTGGACCCGGAAGAAGCTCCGTTGTGGTTGAACGGCGTTGCGAACCACGAGCAATTTCGCGCGGTCATGCGGCTGGATCGAATACTGTGCTACTGGCCGAAGCACTGGCGGGCGTTGGCTGCCCAGGGTTATCAGGTTGACGAACAGGCATCGGGACGCTCCATCGCGGAGGTGCGGCGCTTCCTGATGGACTGGCACAAACGAATGCAGCCGGTGTACATGGCGTGTTCGCTGCCCGACACGTTCGCATATCCCGAGGATACGGTGGGGAACCGATTGCTGACGGAGGCGGTGCTGCCTGCGTGCCGCGAGTTGGGGTTGGCGCTGTCGCTGATGATCGGCGTACGCAAACAAGTGAATCCGGCGCTCCGTTTGGCGGGTGACGCCGTCGGCAGAGCAGACTTGCGGGCACTGGAAAATTTGTGCCGCGAGTTCCCCGACAATCGCTTCTTGGTGAGCCTACTCAGCCGCGAGAACCAGCATGAGCTTTGTGTCTATGCGCGGAAATTCCGTAACTTGATGCCCTTCGGTTGCTGGTGGTTCATGAACAACCCTTCCATCGTTGAAGAGATCACTCGCGAGCGTATCGAGATGCTGGGAACAAGCTTCATTCCGCAGCATTCCGATGCCCGCGTGCTTGAGCAGCTCATCTATAAATGGATCAACACGCGCAGAACGATGGCGCCCATCCTGGCAAACAGTTATCGGCTGTTATCGGAAGACGGCCGGGGCGTCACGCGCGAGGAGATCCAGCGAGACGTTACGCGGCTATTTCGCTCGAACGCTGAAGCTTGGACACCGTTGCGGATACAAGGGTCCGATTCGCCGGCGCAAAGTTCGTAGACGCGGCCCTAAAGCGCACTCCTTCCGCAGAGAGCGTCCTTGAAGTCATCTCGGCAAAAAAACGATCGGCGTTGGTAAAATCTTCTGCGCGATGGTTTTCTGCTTTAGACTGGACTTTCGATTCGCGGAGGACTCACTTGCAACGATTCACTAGGCACATGGTCGCTCTTGCCGCAATTTGCGCAGCGACTTTCCTTTTAGGACTCACCGCCTCGCAAGGGCAGAATGCGAGTTTCCACAACGCTCCGGCGTCGGTGAAGAGCACGAAGAATCCTTACGCAGGCCAGCACCTCGACGCTGGCCAGTCGTCCTACCATCTGAACTGTGCTACCTGCCACGGGCAAACCGGAGAAGGTTCCGGGAATATTCCGTCGCTGGCAACGGGACGCGCGCAATCAGCCACCGACGGGGAACTGTTCTGGTACATCAGCAAGGGCGATCTGAACAACGGTATGCCCTCGTGGGAATCCCTGCCTGCAGAGCAGCGCTGGCAGATCATCAACTATCTTCGCGTTCTTGGAGCTTCCAAACCCGGCTCACCTCGCGTGCGTGCGACTCCCGAAGAAGCCGTGGAGACCGGTGCAACTGCCCCTCCGCCCAAGGCCCCGTTCACCGACTATCGTTTCGAGAAGCCCGGAACGATTCGCAAAATTACGTTGCAGGATTTGCCTGCGCCGCTAGCCACGTTATCGTCAGGCAATAGTCCGCAGCTGGTGCCGCGCCCGGAAAATGCGTGGCCGCAGGTTCCTGCGGGATTCAAGGTGGAGCTGTACGCGACCGGCCTGAATGAGCCACGTTTGATTCGAACTGCGCCCAACGGCGATTTCTTTGTCGCGGAAAGCCACTCCGGCGAGATCAAAGTTTTCCGTGGGATTACTGCCGCGGGCAAACCAGCGCAGATGGAGACTTTCGCCACGGGCTTGAACCGACCTTTTGGCATTAACTTCTATCCACCCGGGCCTAATCCACAGTGGATTTACGTTGGGAATACGGATTCGGTGGTGCGCTTTCCATATCAGAACGGAGATTTGAAAACGCGCGGCCCCGCGCAACACATTGCGGACGTTCCGGCCGGTGAAGGCCACTGGACGCGCGACATTCAGTTCACGCCCGATGGTAAGGAAATGTTCGTTTCGGTGGGTTCGGCATCAAACGTGGATGACGCGGATACGACGCCCGCAGAGAAAAATCGCGCGGATGTTTTAGAGTTCAATCCGGATGGCTCCGGCATGCGAGTCTACGCGTACGGAATCCGGAATTGTGTTGGCATGGCGATTCAGCCGAAAACCGGAGAGTTGTGGTGCTCCGTGAATGAGCGCGACGCGCTGGGCGACAATTTGGTTCCGGACTACATCACGCATGTGCAGGAAGACGGGTTTTACGGCTGGCCCTGGTGGTACATGGGGAGTCACCAGGACCCGCGACACGAGGGCAAACATCCCGAATTGAAAGATAAGGTCATCACGCCGGACGTGATACTTCACCCGCACAACGCATCGTTGGAGATGACGTTCTACGACGGCAAACAATTTCCGGCCGAGTATCAGGGCGATATTTTCGCGTCTGAGCATGGCTCCTGGAACCGATCTGTTCGCGTAGGCTACGAATTGATTCGCGTTCCTTTGCATCAGACCGGACGCGCCACTGGAGAATACGAAGACTTCATGACCGGGTTCGTGGTGGACAATGGCCACGTGTGGGGACGCCCGGTGGGCGTCGCGGTGGCCCCGGATGGCTCGCTGCTGGTTACCGATGATGGCTCGAAATCGATCTGGCGGGTCAGCTATACGGGAAAGTGAGCCGCCGGAGGACGATTTTCAATTCCAGCACTCACGGTAAAGTGAGTCCATGAGAATTCCGTATGACGAGCTGTTTGATACTCTGTTGCGCGTGCTGCTCAAACTGGGTTTCGAGCACCAGCGCGCCTCTCTTTGCGCACGGTTATTCGCGGACGCCAGCCGCGACGGCGTTTCCTCCCACGGATTGAATCGGTTTCCACAGTTTGTACGAGCGATCAAGAATGGAATTGTTGTCGTTGACGCCGAGCCGGAGCTGGTAGCCAGTTTTGGTTCGCTGGAGAGATGGGACGGAAAAAGTGGGCCGGGCAATTTGAACGCCCACCGTTGCATGGAACGCGGGATTGCTCTTTCCCGCGAGCACGGTATCGGCTGCGTGGCTCTTGCCAACACCAATCACTGGATGCGCGGCGGCAACTATGGCTGGCAGGCCGCCGAAGCCGGCGTAATCGGAATCTGCTGGACCAACACGCTGCCAAACGTCCCGCCTTGGGGAGCGAGCGATCCGCGCGTCGGCAACAATCCGTTGATCATCGCCGTACCGCGCGCGAATGGCCACGCGGTGCTCGATATGGCGATGTCGCAGTTCTCCTTCGGTGCCCTCGCCTCTTATCGCATGCGTGGCGAGCAACTGCCTGTGGAAGGTGGATTCGATTCCGCGGGAAATCTCACGCGAGATCCTGCGGCCATCGAAGCATCGAAACGCCCGTTGCCCATCGGTTATTGGAAGGGCTCGGGTTTGGCGTTGCTGCTGGATATGGTCGGCGCGGTACTTTCCGGCGGTTGCGCCACACATCAAATTCCCGAGGACACAGAGCGGGAGACAAATCTCTCTCAGGTGTTTATCGCTATTGACCCGTCCACGGTAGATCGAGGCGGTGTTTCAGGAAATGTCGCGGACCAGATTGTGGAGCACTTGTGCTTGCCGTCGTCTAGTGCGGAAGGCCAGGTACGGTATCCGGGTGAACGCGTCCTGCAGGTTCGGAAGGAAAATCTTGCGAACGGTGTACCGGTCGAGCCTTCGATCTGGCGCCAGGTTCAAGCACTCGCTTGAAAGTGGCCCACACTTGAGCTCTACATCGCGTTCGGCGCTCAGTAACCCAGCTCAGTAACCCAGCTCAGTAACCCAGCTTCTTATCGACCACGTTAAGCAACGGCTCGCCCTTGTGGTATCGCTCGAACTGCTCGAGGAAAAACTTCATCGCGTTGTCCTGCCAATCGGGGGTGTGGTCGGCGCAATGCGGAGAAAGCAATAAATTTTCCAGTTTGTAGAACGGATGACCTTTTGGTAGCGGCTCCTCATCAAAAACGTCCAGCGCAGCGCCTTTAATTCGGGAGGTGGAAAGTGCGTCGATCAGGGCTCTTTCATCGATTACCGGGCCTCGGCCGACATTGATGACCACGGCCGTGCGCTTCATGGCCGCGAATTCCGGCGCGCCGATCATTCCACGGGTTTCCAAGGTCAGCGGCGCGGACACCACGACGTAGTCGCAAAGTGAAAGCATTTCCGCGCGCTGCCCCGGACCGAATGTTCTCTCCACCAATGGCTCCGCAGTGGACACTTGGGATGCATTCCGCTTCACGGCGAAGACGGTCATTCCCAGGGACCGCACTCTCGCTGCGATTGCTCGTCCAATATCGCCGTACCCGACGATGCCCACGGACTGTCCCGCCACGGGCAACACGTCGAACTCTTCCCACTTGCCGGCCATTTGATTGCGAATCATGCGGCGAAAGTCTTTGGCGAAGTACAAGATCGCGCCAAGCACAAACTCGCCCAAGGCGGCGCTGAAGACGCCGCTCCCATTTGTCAGCGGTACGGAACTGCCGCTCAATTCCGGGAACAGCGTCTTATCCAGGCCTGCGGAACGCGAATGAACCCAGCGGAGGTTGCGGCACATTCCGAACACTCTTTGGAAGAGTTCAGGCGAGCCGGACCAATTCAAAAGCACGCTGGCGTTCGCCGCGGTCTGCTCAAACGCCTCAGACGCGTTTCCAACAATAATCTTCACTCCGATGAGCGATTTCTTCAGCAACTCGATCTGTGGCTCGGCCGGATCGGCCAGAACCAGTAAAGTGTCGTTGCTCATAAACTCCGAGGTTCGCCAAAAAAGTTTGCCGCGAGGATCATTACATCATAGTCAGTACCCGGCGTGGGCCAGGCGCCGCAAGGGTGCTTCAGGAAATTCAAATCTCGTGTTTAGCGGTTAGAATTTGACACTACGAATTTTAGGTTCCTACAATACCTCGCTTCGCAAAGACGATTGGAGTCGACTCGGCGAGTGAAACGGAATGGGTGATTTGTAACGTATGAAAGCGCTTCTGCTGTCGCGATACAAGCATCTTGAAATTGCGGAGCTTCCCGAGCCGAAGCCTGACCCTGGCGAAGTTCTCGTGCAGGTTGCCGCATGCGGAATTTGTGGCAGTGACGTCCACGGCTACGATGGATCGTCGGGACGCCGGATTCCGCCCATCGTGATGGGGCACGAAGCTGCAGGAAGAATTGCCGCGGTGGGCGATGGAGTTAAAGGCTTCGCAAAGGGTGACCGAGTCACATTCGATTCGACCATTTACTGTGGCGTTTGTGCTCCTTGCCTTCGCGGAGAAGTGAATCTCTGCGACAACCGGGAGGTTTTGGGAGTTTCCTGCGGAGACTACCGACGCGCCGGAGCTTTTGCGGAATATGTTGTCGTTCCGTCCCGCATTCTGTACCGCTTGCCGGACAATCTTTCGTTTGTGGAAGCAGCGATGCTGGAGGCCGTATCCGTGGCGATTCATGCGGTTTCACTGGCGACACTTTCCCCTGATAGCACTGCGCTCGTCATTGGCGCGGGAATGATTGGATTGTTGGTGGCGCAGGCGCTTCGTGCGACAGGCTGCTCACGCATTTTCGTAGCGGACATAGATGCCTCCCGGTTGCAGCTTGCCCAAGAGATTGGTGCGACGGCTGTGCTGTCTGCGGACACGAAACTGGTTGAACAGGTGTTGCAGCTCAACGGTGGAATCGGCGTGGACGTTGTGGTCGAAGCGGTGGGAAGAAACGAGACGGTTGCTGCGGCCATCGATAATGTCCGTAAAGGCGGAAGCGTCGTGCTGGTTGGGAATATTTCTCCGGAAGTCACGCTGCCGCTACAAAAGGTGGTTACGCGGCAAATCCGTCTGCAAGGTTCCTGCGCATCCGCGGGAGAATACTCCCGGGCCATGGAACTTTTGGCGTCAGGCGCGATACGTGTGAAGCCGCTGATCACCGCCGTTTCACCTCTGGAGGAAGGCCCGCGATGGTTCGAACGATTGCACGCGCGCGAGCCGAACCTGATGAAAGTCGTGCTGACGCCCGGAGCGTTTTCGTGAGCGATAGGCTGTTCGATCTCAGCGGGCGGGTGGCTATCGTCACTGGAACGAGCCGGGGACTTGGCCAGTATCTCGCCCGAGCGCTGGCGAAAGCTGGCGCCGATCTAGTGCTAACCAGCCGCGACCGCAAGCGTTTGCTGCCATTCGAGTCCGAGATGCAGGGTCTCGGCCGCCGCACTCTCTCGCTCGAACTCGATGTCCGCAATCACGAAAGCATCGAGAAAATGGCGGCCGCTGCAGAAAAGGAATTTGGTCATCTGGACATTCTGGTGAACAATGCGGGCTGCAATGTTCGCAAGCCGGCGCTGGATGTTTCCTGGGAAGATTGGAACCTGACCCTGGACACCAATTTGCGCGGAAGTTTTTTCGTCGCGCAAGCGGTGGCGCGCCGCATGATCCCGCGCCGTTACGGGCGTATCATCAATATCGGTTCCGTGACCAGTGTGGCGGGATATGCGGGCCTGGCGCCTTATGGAGCGAGTCGCGGCGGCATCCGGCAATTGACGATGAGTCTTGCGGATGATTGGGGCAAGCACGGTGTCACCGTGAACTGCCTCGCGCCCGGATGGTTTCGCACCGAGCAGAACAAGGTCCTTTACGAAGACAAGCATTGGGTTGAATATCTCTGTGATCGCATTCCGCTGAAGCGTCCCGGAGACCCCCACGATCTGGATGCTGCGGTCGTTTTCCTTGCAGCAGAGTCAAGCCGTTACGTGACCGGGCAGACGCTCCTTGTCGATGGAGGAATCTCGACAGGCGCAGTGCGGGCTCTCCCAGTCACCGCGCCAAGCAACTCAGAGATTTAGAGAAACTATCCAGGAGCAATCATGTCCAACATTTTGTTTCGGCTTGCGATTCTTGCAGCGTATCTGAGTTTTTTCTTGCCGCCGGCGGGATCCGCCATTCCTCCTGCGGATGCGCAAAAGCCCCTGCAAATCTATTTCGTCGATGTGGAGGGCGGGCAGGCCACTCTATTCGTTACGCCGGCCGGGCAATCTCTCCTGATCGATACCGGGTGGGCCGGCTTCGACGGACGTGACGCCGACCGCATTGTCGCCGCCGCAAAAGATGCCGGACTCAAGAAGATTGATTTTGTTCTGCTGACGCATTACCACCTGGACCATGCGGGAGGAGTTCCCCAACTTGCCGCCAAAATTCCGATCGGCGCGTTTATCGATCACGGCGAGAATCGCGAGCCTTCCGACCCCCCGACACAGCAGGTCTGGCAGGATTATCTCAAGACTGTCGATCAGCAAAAGCTGAAACGCATCATCGCCAAACCGGGAGACTCGCTTCCGCTGCAAGGAGTCGAAACGAAGGTGATCAGTGCGGATGGCGCGGTGATTGCAGAACCGCTCCCAGGCGCTGGTGCGATCAATGCTGCCTGCAAGATCGCGCCGCAGCCTCCTGCCGACACCAGTGAGAATCCACGTTCGCTCGGAACTCTTTTCACGTTTGGCAAATTACGCATTCTTGATTTGGGTGACCTGACCGCGGATAAGGAAATGTTGTTGATGTGCCCGGTCAACAAGCTCGGCGCCGTAGACATCTTTGTCGTCTCGCACCACGGCACCGACAGCAGCAACAGTCCGCTGTTTCTCAATGGCATTGCGCCGCGCGTGGCCATCATGGACAACGGCGCCACGAAAGGTGGAGATTCCTATTCGTGGGACGCAGTCGAAAAGTCCCTGCGCATTCAGGATCTCTGGCAGCTGCATTATTCAAAGCGGGGCGGCCCTGCGCATAACGTCGCGGAGCCTTTCATCGCGAATCTTCCCGGAGCGGATGCCGGAAACTACCTGAAACTTACCGCCTGGCCGGATGGTGCCTTCGAAGTATTCAACTCTCGGACAAAAACAACCAAGCACTACGCTGCGGCGCACTGAAGGAAACTTCACGCCGGCTCGGGAATCGGCGCCATATTCCCTAGCAGAAAAACATAGCCGGCAATTCCGGCGAGCAGAAACAGCGTTGCCGCGCCGAAAGCCCAGGCAAACGAATGCGTGGCCTGGACGACGTAGCCGGTGGCAATCGGCGCGGCGATTGCGGAGAGTTGACTGCAAAAATTAATGATTCCGCCGAGAGTGCCGACACTCTCACGAGGTGCAATCAGCGAGGGAATCGACCATGCCACCGGCGCCGCCGCGGACAAACCTCCAATGGAAATGCTGATCCAGAAAAGCGCCATGGCTGGAGTGTGAGCGCGGGCAGCACCGAGAATTCCCAAGCCAAGGCTGGTTCCACCGACAAGAACGATCTGACGAACGCGAACAGAATTCCAGCCGCGCTGCACCAACGCGTCGACAAGCCATCCGCCGACCACCAGGTCCGTCAGCGTTGCAAACACCCACGGAACACTGGTGTACAGAACGGAATGGAGCAAATCGACGTTATGAGCCGTCGAAAGATAGGAAGGCAACCAGGTCAAGAGCAGATAGAATGTGTAGTTGTAGGATGCAAAGCCAAGCGCCAGGCCGCAAACTTTTCTTTGCCGCAGCAAATAGCTGAGTGGGGCGCCTTTCGCGGCCCTCGCTCGATCCTCCGGCTGTGCTCCTCCGGTCACGATGAATCGGCGCTCCGCGTCCGAGAGCAGCTTGTCTTCACTGGGATTGCGGTAGAAAACATAGAACAAAAGAAAATAGAAAAAGCTGCAGAACCCGGTGGCGGCGAAACTCCAACGCCAGCCGAAGTGCAGCAGGAGTATGCCAATGAGCGGCACGCCAATGGCAGGGGCGAATTTTGCCGCTGCGTCAAAGATGGCGGTCGCCAGGCTGCGTTCCGCGGTGGGGAACCAATATCCGATGGCTTTTGCATTTGCCGGGAACGTAGGTGCTTCGCCGACTCCCAGAAGCAGCCGCGCCGCAATAAAACCGCCAATCCCTGTCGACACCGCGGCAGCGAAGGAAGCCACACTCCACAGCAGCGTGCTGATGCGTCCTACAAGGCGCACACCGAATCGATCCAGTAACAGGCCAGACGGAAGTTGCAGCAAGGCATACGACCAGCTGTAGGCGCTCAATAGATAGCCGAACATGACCGCGGAAATTCCGAATGTGGCGTGCAGCGCTTCTTGAGATACCGAAAGATTTACGCGGTCGAAGTAGTTCACCAGCACGCCCAATCCGAGAAGCAACGCGATGCCCCAACGCCTCTTTGGGACAGCTGAAGTCTGTGGGTCGAGTGAGGGGTTCAAAAGGTCATTCCTCTCTCCTGGCTCTCCTGTCATGCCGCGCGAAATATAGTGGATAAGCCCGAATGGGTACAAGGGGCGCAGCTGAGATCGCCCTTCCGGCCACTGCTGTGGTGAAGTCGCGGCAATTCATCGTTCAACTTCTCTCGACTCACTTTCAACGATTTCTGAATGTCCGTTGGTTTCTGGCCGCAGTAACCTATCGGCGCGACACTCAGACGAATGCGAAATTCGGGTTGGTGCGATGAACGTTCAAAGGATTGCCCAAGCGGTACTTTTGGTGTTACTTGCCGGCCCGACTTCGCCGGATTCGTCCCCGGCGTTAGCCGGCATTGCGCACGTCGCCTTCCGCGTGACCGATGTGCAAAAATCCCGCGCGTTTTATCGCGCTTTGGGATTCGAGCAGGCTTTCGAATTCGCTGACCCAGGCAAGCCGCTGGTGTCCTACGTGAAAATAAACGACCGCCAGTTCATCGAGCTCTATGGACGCGCCGAGGATTCACAGTCCACTGGCCTCATGCACGTTTGCTATGAAGCGAGCGACATCGAAACGCTGTGGAGAGAATACGCCCAACAAGGCTTGAACCCGCCCGCCAGCAAAAAAGCGCGTGCCGGAAATCTGCTCTTTATGTTCCGCGATCCCGAGGGACAACTGCTGGAGTACACACAGTATCTTCCCGGGTCGCTGCACTTCGAGGACCGTGGCAAGCATCTCGGCGACCGGCGCGTTTCGGAGCACCTCTTGCGTGCTGTCATTGCGGTTAAAGATACGAAGGCGGAGGAGTCGTTCTACACGTCCGAGCTGTCGTTCGAGAACATTGATGGAGTTGGTGGTGGCGTTCGCGTTGATGGTAGCGAGACGATCCGTTTACGGCTTCCTGGGACGTCCGGCGAGGAAATTGAACTTGAATCCGCGACGCCGATGACCAAACCACGAATCGTCTTCACCGTGGGGAATCTCGTCCAGACTGCGGACGATTTGCGGAGCCGCGGTCTCACCGTGAAACTCGTGGGTGATTCCGTGTCCGTAGCCGATCCCGATGGCGTGTTGATCGTCTTCACGCTGGCGAAGAATCCGCATCCAGCAAAATCCGTAGATGCTCTTGATGAAACTTCCAAGATTCGAAAATAGAAATCACTGGCAATGAACAGGAGAAACGCGGTGTCCAAAACGACTGCACATGCGGCCCTGACATTCGTGCTTCTTGTTGGAATAGCGATTCTGTCGCCCTCGTGCCGGGCCCAGAAAAAGGAATTCACAAAGTGGCCTTCCGGCAGTTCCCCAAAGGAGATCGGTAAGCGTGCAGCGGAGCGCTTTGTCGCAGGCCCACACACGAATTTCGGCAGGAGCACTCCACCAGCGCACATCACTTATCCGGAAGACGTAACCTGGTACGGCGCGTTAGCCTTCGCGGAGTTGAGTGCCAACAAGGATCTCGCCGCTCGTCTGGTCTCCCGCTTCGATTCGCTGCTCGCCAATGAACCTACGCTGGTGCCGCAGCCAGTGAACGTCGACAGCACCGTTTTCGCATCCGTGCCTCTCGAAATTTATATCCAGACGAAGCAAGAGAAATATTTGGATCTGGGCAGAGAGCTGGCCGACAAGCAGTGGGAAGACCCGCTGCCCGACGGACTCAGCAAGCAGAGCCGCTTTTGGATCGACGACATGTACATGCTCACCATCGTGCAAGTGCAGGCGTACCGTGCCACGGGTGACGCCAAGTACATCGATCGCGCGGCTCTGGAGATGAGCGCTTACCTGGACAAGCTGCAGCAACCCAACGGACTTTTCTACCACGCTCCCGATGTCCCTTTTTTCTGGGGCCGCGGCAACGGCTGGGTGGCTGCCGGGATGGCGGAACTGTTGCGTTCGCTTCCCGCGAATCATCCGCAGCGCGCGCGAATCATGGAAGGCTACCGGAACATGATGCAATCCTTGCTGAAGTTTCAAGGAAAGGACGGCATGTGGCGTCAGCTACTCGATCATCCGGAATCCTGGCCGGAATCTTCGTGCACGGCGATGTTCACTTTCGCAATGATCACTGGAGTCAAGAACGGCTGGCTCACCGACAAAAATTACGCCCACGCTGCACGCAAGGGTTGGCTCGGTCTGGTCAGCAACCTGACCCCGGAAGGGGATCTGCGAAACGTCTGCGAAGGAACCAACAAAAAGAACGACATCAACTATTACCTTAACCGTGGGCGCAACACCGGCGACCTGCATGGCCAGGCACCTCTGCTTTGGTGCGCCTCTGCACTTCTTCGTTAGAGAGTGGCTACGATCGATTCGCGCGACTTTGATGCTCCGCGAACAGCGGGCCACCACTGGCGTCCGCGATTTCTCCAGGCCTGCAAGTTTCACACCAGGCAATGTTTGTTGCTTTGCAGCGCATTGCGCGCATCCGTACCCAGGCAATCTCGCGGTTTTAGTCTGACTAAAGCACTACTTTAATTAATCGGGATTGACACCTTCTGACACTACTTTTAATGTCCGCTCACAAGCTCTATTCAAGTTATTGATAGCCATTATCTGGCAATTCGATGGTGCTGGGCTCAAGGTGCAAACGGCGTAGCCGTGTGGTCGGGGCTACCGGCACGCCGCAGGTGGTGGGCCGACCGAAACAATCGCTTCGGTCATCCCCCCGAAAGGGAAAGACGGAAATGAAGAAGAATGTAGTGATTGCGTTTCTTGCTCTTCTGTTTGCTCCTCTGTTTTGTCACGCGCAAGGGTTGGGCAGCATCGTCGGCAGAGTCACCGACCCCGCGGGGTCCGCGGTCGCGGGTGCGCAGGTCATAGCGACTCAGGAAGGCACCGGGTTCTCTCGTTCTGCGGTCACGGACGCCGACGGGTTGTACGT
>Ga0070765_100000216_pt1 | contig 35011 bp, 19 predicted proteins | sample HubBroMetageWFT5_FD_71516 | JGI IMG/M metagenome (GOLD analysis project Ga0070765, IMG submission 71516) | Warmed and freeze-thawed soil microbial communities from the Hubbard Brook experimental Forest, New Hampshire - Hubbard Brook CCASE Soil... | ecosystem: Environmental > Terrestrial > Soil...
ACGACACCCATGCCCCCGCCACCGAGCTTTTCTAGGATGCGGTAGTGTGAGATGGACTGCCCAATAAGAGGATCGGTACCCGGCATGTGCCGCACATCTTAGGTTGCGCCAACAGGCAAGTCAACGAACGCCGATCTGGAATGGTGACTTCTTCAGGATTTACTGGTCGGAGCCGACGAGTTGCACCGCATCGATTTCGTTCCAGCCGGGAATAACGTTGGTGGCCAAGGTGATCTTAACGCGATCAGTCTTGTACGCAGTCTTCGGAACCTTCACGATCAAATAGTTGAGATCCGTCGTTGGATCGTTGCCCGCCCACGCCGTGTGTGCGGTGCCCTGTTCATCAAACAGTTCGACTTTGATTACCGCGCCGGAGCCACAGGACTCGCGAACGCGGATTTCTTCGGCATGCACCGGCTTGGGATATTTCAAATCCAGCCACTCGATCCCGGCATCCGGAGTCTTTGAGGTCCACGCCTTGCCGTCGTCGGCGTACTTATCCACGTTAGGCGCGCCGGTCGCCTGATTCGCCGACCATGGATCCGTCCCTTTCGCGTCGTTGTATGTGGACGACGCGGTCGCGCCGATCGCCCACTGTCCCTTCGGATCGTTCTTGATCTCGTCTTGCTTCAGCGCCCATGCGGCTCCGGCCAGTTTCGCGGTGGTCTCCGCAGCCATCTCGTCGGCCGGTGCAGCAGCCTTCATCGCAGGACCAGTCATTGCGGGAGAGTCAGTTTGCGCTGCCGGTTTCGGAGCGTTCGAGGTTTCCTGGCCGCCCGAGTCCTTCTTGCAACCGGCGACGACGAGTGCGAACGCGAAACCACAGCACACCAGCTTAAAACTAGTTTTCATTTCTCGCTCCTGAATAAGTTGCTGGAATTGATCGGTGTTTCCAGTAGAAAATCGGCTCGCGGCATCCTAACGCGCCCTCGCCCCCGGACACAACGAATTTATCAGTCACCCGAATCACGAAGACTTGGCTAAGCGCGCGTCTTGTGTGCCTCTTTTGTAGGGACGGCCTTCTGAGGCCGTCCGCCACCGCTGAATCACCGGCTAACAAATGTGCTCGAGGTGATTACGCCGTCTTGTCATTCTGAGCCCATCCGATGGGCGAAGAACCTCAACCACAAATGACAACCACAGTCCGCTGAGCGGAATCTTCCACCAAACCTACTGTATCTCCACCTCATGAAACCCAAACCCTTGCAACATCCCAGTCACCGTGCTGCGCGCATTGTCCGCAGCCGTCTTCAGAATGCCGTCCTGCAACGCCGCTTGTTGCAACTGGCGCTCTGCTTCTTCGCGCACTTCGCTTTCCAGGTTGGGGTCCGGGGAAGAGAATAGCCCGGTATCGCGCGAATACACTTTCGTCTTCGCGTTGTCGATGATTGTGCTGAATACCTCCGCGGCTGGCAGATGAATGGTAACTTTTTGTCCCTGCACCACAACATCGCCGGGCTGCAGCGCCGCGAGATTTATCCCTCCGACGACTTCTCCGTGAACCACCAGCAATAGCCGGTCGCCGGCCAGGAATCTGGGCAAATACTCATTAGCGTGTTCGCCGGAAATAATCTTGTCCATCGTGTAGCTTACGGTTTCCAGTCGCTGGAGTTGCTGAATCTGTCGAACCACTGTGGGCTGGTCAACGTTGATCTGCGTGCGGCCACTGCGCAACATGCTGAACAAATGCAACAAGCCAAGCCCGGTGGACGACCAAACGACCGCGCCGAGCAACGCTACGGTGAGAACACCGCCAAGCAGGATTCCGGCAATCCAGGAAGACGCACTGCCCGATTTTCGTCGCGTCTCAACAATTTCCGGTTCTTCGATGAGGGGGGGTAGGCTATGCGGGGTCATTTGGTGGCCACGGCTCCCGGCTCCAGTGTAGACCAACCCCAAAATCATTGCCCATATTCGTTATCAGTTCCGGATGCGTGCCTGCTGAGGTTAATCCCGGGTCCCCGCAGCCACCAGCCTTGCCTGCGGTAACCGCGTGGCGTCTGGCCTCACAGATCTACCCCGCAAAAACCGTAGCAACTGTGCTAAATCGGACTGTTCAGCATCCGGTTCGATGTCATCATCCATAGATGCGGCGCAAGAAGACCAGGGGACGCTCCCGCAACGAGATACCTGCCAGCCTCCGGAAGGAAATGGCAAAGCCGCGCATGGCCAAGTCCGCGAGGTTAGCGAAACTTCATCTGGATGGCGCCCTGACTTCCGAGCGCCCTGCAAATACGATTGCCTCAACGCGAAAATGATTGTGCCTGTTGAGGGGCGTTCGGCCGAGAGGGTATTAACGTCTTACTTCGTAGCCTGTGTGTCCCCGGGACTCGTCGCCTGCTCCTCTTCCGTCTTTTGCCAACCGGAACTTGGGTTGTAGTCCTTCATACTCTTCGCAGCAACCTCGGTTTTCTTTCCGAGATCTTTTTCGTATACCGCTCCATCCGTGCCCACGATGAACGTCTTCACGCCAGACGATCTATATTCGGCCGGGTATGCCACAAACGCAAACCCCTCGGTCATTTTGCCGTTTACGATGTAGCTCTTCGCTCCGCCAGGGGCATTCTTCCCCTGTGCCGTAAGGATATGGAAATAATAGCCGCGATACGGAGTAGAAGCGCTGCTCTGGCTCTTGGCATCGTTGCTCACGGCCGCCATCGCCACCAGCGGGCCGATGGGACTTTGCGGCGCGCCATCGGCAGTCTTCCAATACAGGCCGTCCGGTGTGCCGTCGTCACTTACAATCTTCTTCGCGTATTCGTTGTGTTGCGCGGAATAGTATTCCTTCTGCGCCGCTACCAATGCCTCGCACACGCGAATCGCAGACATTTCATTCCGCCCGATTCGACGAAACAGTATTTCCTGCTTGCCTGACTCGGTATCGAAATACCACGCATTGCCGTTGTTCACGAGCGGTATGGGCGTCGGCCAATTCATCGCGCCGATGTACAAGGTCGTCGTGCCGTCGGGTTCCAGCACCAGCCGGTGCATTTCCTGGTACTTCTTGACGAACCCGGCACGGTTTTCTCTGTCTTCGGCGTCGTCTCCAGAGGAAACAACTTGCTTCGCATCCCGTCCCAGAACGTCAAGAATGGCTTTTTCGTCGTTGCTCTGCAGCGCGGTCACCAGCGCTTGGCTCGCTTCTTCCGCGGACGAAAACGTCTTCTGACCCTTCTCCTGCGCCAGCGAACCCGCCGCCAGGCAGCCCATCAACAGCAAACTTCCTACCGCAATCTTCGTGAAAATCTTGCGCCCGGAATCTTTTAGTTGCAACTTCGTCTGCCACATAACTCTCTTCTCCAGTTCGAAATTGAGCTGTTAGGATTTTGAGTTTAGGTTACCGATGTCCGCCACCGCCGTGTGATCCGCCACCGCCACCACCACCGCCGTGGAATCCACCACCACCGCTACCGTAGCTGGCGCTGCCACGCGATGAATAGCTCTTCGCTTCTCCACCGTGAGTGTATCCAGTGAAACCGCTGGAGTGCGTTCCAGTCTCCGCTCGCGGGGCCGAATATCCTCGCGCCGCGCTGCTGCTTCCGCCGAACGGATGAGTGGTGGCCCCAGGACGGTTATAAACACTGCTGTGTCCTACAGCTCCCGGTGGCCTGTTGGCCGAGTGAAAGTTTGCCCCGCCATGCACCGCCGCGCCGCGGTAAAAGTTGTTGCGGTTATAAAACGTAGGACTGTGCGAGTAATACCGCGCGTGATTATAAATTGCGTAGTGGTTGTGCCAGTCAAATCCCCAATGGCCCCATCCCCATCCGAATCCGCCAAAGAAGCCTATTCCAAATCCGACTCCGAACGACAGATATGGGCCTCCCCACCAGATTCCAGGATACGGATACCAGCCCGGCCACGGTCCGATCGGACCTCCGTAAACCAGCCACGGATTGTATGCCGGTACATAAACGATCTGAGGATCGGCAGGCTGAATGACGACCGTCGAGCCTTGCGTCGTTACCGTTTGCTGCGGCGTGCTCTTCAGATTCCCGGCCTGTTCCGCCTTTTGACGCATTACTTGAATCGCGTCCATCACGTCCTGTTCCTGGTTGTAGTACGCGTCGCCCAACGAAGAAGTCCAGGACAGATTCTTGTCCATGTTTCCAAGCACTGACGGAAATGCCGTAAGCGCTTTAACGCTCGGATCCCAGGGTTGCTGGTCAACTGCTTGCCCAAGAGCGTCGCCCTTCAAATCCGGGTGCGCTTGTACCCAACGGTCAGCCTCCACGACTTGTTCAGGAAATGTAGAAGCCGCCAGAATTTGCGCTACCAACGAATCCGGGTACAGCGCAATAGGCGCCACCAGTTGCTGCAACTGGTCGGGTGTCTGTGGCACATGTTGTGGTGCTTGCGCGGCTTGCGGCGCACCCTGTTGCTGTGGCGCTTGTTGCGCCGATTGCGCCGGATCTTGGCTAGCCGGATCCTGCGCCGCGGAAGCATTCTGCGGCCAGGTTGCGAGCAACAGTGCCGACGACAAAACGCCAACTAAAATTTGCTTGCTCAGTTGAGGTCGGGAAAATCCTGCGGCAGACCTGATATCCATGTTTTCTACTCTCCTGTCCTTTACCGCTCGGGGCCCTCTATACAATGATGTGCTGCAGCCACTTTAAGTTTCAATAATACGCCGTCTATTACCGCAACATACGTCATTCCGAGTACTATGCTTCGGTTCAAATTGGCACAGCCGCGCCATTTAAGTCAAAGCTCCCATCTGTGCTAACCCGAAATCAAAACAAATGTTGCCGTCTATTCTTGCGAGACGGGTGGCCTACCTTTTGCCCCTTTTGCAAAGGGTGGGCTGTTTTTCCGTCGACAGGCGAACACGCTTCACTCGCCGGCCCTAGAATTTGGGGATTTTACGCGACGCGTGCCGGAGATGGAGAATTTCTACAGACCTACTGCTTTCGAGGATTCGGTAATACACAAGAAGAGGACTATGCAGAAGCTTACGCACTCGAGACCTCGCGCGGATCGCGATTCCCATGTGTGGAAACCGCGTAAGTAGTCCGAGATGGTCGAGAAGGGAATTGCCGAAACGGCAAGGCGCCTCCCCGTCGTCTTCAGCGATGCGTGTGATGATTTCAGCGAGATCGTCTAACGCTCTTTGCGTGAAAAGGAGGCGGCAATCCACTGGGGCAGGAGCTTGCGCACTTTTTCTAAGGCTACCGTACGGCCGGCTTTGGCGTCTCGGATGCCCTCGTCGATAGCGGCGAGAGTCGCTTCATTCTCGCCTTCGATCTCGGACGCCCGTTTCTCGAAGTCGGATTCCTTAGCGTTTGCCATAAAGTCATGCTAGCCGGTATTTACGGGACGGGCAACAGAATGAACAACGCGCCGGAGCCAACTCTTCCAAAAAGAAAAAGGGCACTGCACCCTAAGGTGCAGCGCCCTCTTCCATAAGAGGAAAGCAGATTGACCGTGTCTTAGCGCAGCCCTGCGCCACCATCCGACTTGGCGGAAGCCGCTCCCGGCTCCAGGCTGAGCATTCCTTCCGTCGCCGAAACGGCCACAAGCGAGCCATCGCGACGCGTGCGAATGATTGGGAAATAGCCCTGGGTTAGAGGATCCTCCACGTGCTGCCAGGACTTCCCGCCGTCGAACGAAGCGAGCAAGCCATGCTTCTGCAGCGAAACTACCAGCGCATTGCGATTGCCAGCCACGGACTGGAAGGACAGTTCGCGAACCTCGGTGCGGTTCCACGTACGTCCCGCATCGCGCGAACCATACAGCCCCATGTTGGTAGTGATGAACAGCGTGGAATCATCCACGAGGTGCAGACGGAGATTACCCGCCGCCGCAAAGGTTAGATCCTTGACGTCCCAGCTCTCGCCCTTGTCGGCAGAATAAACCAGGTTGTGCTCGACGATTGCCCACACCTGATTGCCGTCGCTGGCGATTTCCACGGACTGCGCTGGCTTGCGAAGCAATGGATCCCTGCTGACCGACTTCCACGTCGCGCCGTGGTCCTTCGAAATCAGCACGCCACCGGCAGTCGCCGCGTACCACGCGCTGGAGCCGAAAGTCATATCGTTGACCAGGAACGCCGCGAGCTGCGGGGTGGCCGTACGAGGCGCCGGAGTCTTCTTCACGGGCGCGCCCTTCTTGCCCTTCGTCGTTGTCGTCGTAGCTGCTGGAGTAACCGGGTCCGCAACATAAAGCCCAGTGCGCATCCACTTGTGAGCCGTCTCATCATATTTTGCCCAGCCGCCGTTAGTCAGCGAAGCCCACCATCCGGTCGGCGCGGCATAAACATGGCGCATTTCCGTGCGCTTCAATCCCGCCCCGAGCGTGGTCCAGGTAGTTCCGCCGTCCTTGGTAGTAAGGAATGGATCGGTGTCAAAGGTGAGCACCACCAGCGCGCGTTCCGGATGTTCGCGATCCATCGCGACGTCCAGAATGTGCTGGTGCTGGAATCCCATGTTGGCAGAGGTAAACGTTGCGCCGCCGTCGGTGCTGATCTGCACGCCTTCGCGTTCCGTCCCGATGATCAGCTTCTGCGGATTCTTCGTGTCAATCACCAGCGCGTTGATGATCCAGTCGCCCGGAGTCACGCGCTTGAAATCTTTATCGTTGACCGTCTTCCACAAACCGCTGGTCGTCCCCGCATAAAGAACGTTTTCGTTCGAAGGATCCATGCGGATCAATTGCGTGCGGCGAAACACGGAAGGAATGCCGGTGTACTTCACCCATTGCTGTCCGCCATTCGTGCTGTGGTAGATGCCGGAGCAAGCCGTCGCGTGAACGTTATCCGAAGCCGCGGGATCGACGATGATGCTCATCACGTCGGAGTCGTCAATCATGCCCTTCACGACTGGGAACCAGTCCTTGCCGCCATTGATGGTCTTCCAAGGCAAGTGATAAGTACCCGCGTAAATGATGTTGTTGTCTTTCGGGTCGAACGCCACGGAATCAAATCTGCGCAAATCGTCGTGGTTGGCTGGTGTGATGCGCTCCCAGCTTGCGCCCTCATCCGCGGAGCGGTACACGCCAGTCAAAGAACCGGCGAGCAACAGCTTTGGATCCGTTGGAGACTGTGCCAAGGCGCGAACCGTTTCGTGCGCCAGGCCGATAATGTTCCAGGTGTGTCCTGCGTCGTCGCTGCGATACACGCCGCCGCCACCAGAAATCAGCGTCCAGGTGCTTGCGTACATCCGGTTCGCGTCGCGCGGGTCTACAAGGATGTGCGTCACGATATCGTCCTGCGCAGTGCCGATTCGGCTCAGCAACTGCCAGTGCGCTCCTTCATCTGTCGAAGCGAAAATGTGTCCGTCGCCGGTACCCAGGAATAGGTGACTATGGTTGTTGGGGTCGGCTTCCAGCGACATTACCGTGCCGCCTGGAGGGCCGACTTGGCGCCAGGTCTGGGCTTTGCTGGCTGGGACGCCAAGCAGTGCCGTGGTCATGAGTCCTAAAATTAAGCGGTTCGTTCGCATTCAAGGCTCTCCAGAATCGCGTAAGCGCGATTACGAGTGTAGTCTAAGGGAACCGCAAAGCAAGCGATGCTGTCCTAAGGGCCAGAATGCGAACAAGTTGCTAATAGTACTAGAACCACACCTTCGGACTCCATCCGCCCTGCCCGCTCGAGCAACTTCTTTTCCACTCTCGGGTTCTACATGCATGGGGCCCATCCACATCTAATATTGGGATGGGATTTTTGGACCCGAGTAGTAGCATGGTGCTGTTCAGAGGAATCTTATGAACGACAACTCCTTAGTCAAGCTTGGCGCCAAATGGCTGTTGTTGGCTGCAGCTTTGCTGTTGGTTTCGTCGCCCGTTGTAAAAGCTCAGGCTCAGGAAAACATCGCGCAAATGAATGGCACCGGCGATACGCCGACGCCCGCCCAAGGCACCATCGACGCCACACAGGACCCCGTGGATGACACTCCCATGGCACCCGACGACAGCAACAATCCTCCGAGTCGCGTTGCTCGTATCAGCGTTTTCGACGGTTCTGTTTCGATCCAGCCTGGCGGCACCGGCGATTGGGGCACTGCTTCCAAGAATCGGCCGGTCACCATCGGCGACAAACTTTGGAGCGACGCAAACTCCCGCGCGGAACTTCAGGTGGGCCAGGTCGCCATTCACCTCGGCGACATGACCGCGCTCTCCTTTCTCAACCTCAACGACAACGTAATTCAAATGCGGCTTGCGGAAGGAAAAGTTAATTTCCGCGTTCGTGAAATTCGTCAGGGCGACGTCAATGAAGTGGACACGCCAAATCTTTCGTTCACCGTCACGCAAGCCGGAGCATTCCGTGTCGACGTCAACGAAAACGGGGATTTCACCAGCGTCACCGTGATTCGTGGCGAAGGCGAAGTTTCCGCCGCCGGTCAGAACTACACCCTGCACGCAGGCGAACGAGCCGATATCACCGGCACCGACGGAAACGTTCACTACGCTGCAAGTGCCGCGCCGGAGCCGGATACTCTCGACCGTTGGGCGCAGGAACGCGATTTGAAGGAAGACAATTCCGCTTCCGCGCGCCACGTTTCGCGAGATGTCGTTGGCTACAGTGATCTCGACGATTACGGCACTTGGAAGGAAGATCCGCAATACGGTTCCGTTTGGACTCCCAACAATGTCCCGCAGGATTGGGCGCCCTACAGCAATGGCTACTGGAGCAACGTAGGTCCTTGGGGTTGGACTTGGATCGACTACGCTCCCTGGGGCTTCGCGCCGTTTCACTATGGCCGCTGGAATTATTTTGGTAGCTACTGGGGTTGGTGCCCGGGTCCCATATATGCGCGAGCGTTTTATGGACCCGCGTTTGTTGGTTTCCTGGGCGGCGGTTTTGGGTTTGGTGGAGGCTTCGGCTGGTTCCCGCTGGGCTGGGGTGAGCCATTCCGTCCGTGGTATCACGGTGGCCCGGGCTATTGGCATGGCATCAACGCCCGCAACACATTTATGCGCAACGGGAATTTCGTGAACAGCAACAGCTATCGCAACTTTAATTATGCATACGCTCACAACGTGCACGCCGTCACCGCGGCTTCGCGTAGCGGCTTCGTGAATGGCCAGTCGGTCAATCGCAGCGCGATGCACCTTAATGAAGCTTCGCTTCGCGGCGCGCAAGTGACCAACCGGATCAACGCCACTCCGACGCGCGGCAGTACGTTCGGCGCATCGAACGCGCGCGGAAACGTCGCCCGGCCGAATTCCAGCGTTGAAAATCGCGGCGTAATGGCTCGCTCCACGCCCGCAGCCGGCGCCTCGCATCTAGCTACACGCACCACGGGTAGAGCGAACAACAGCGGCTTCGCGAATGGCCGCGCAGGGAATTCTCCGTCTGCATTCCCGCAGCACGGAATGAACACGCAGGGAATGAGCGCCAATCGGCAATCGCAAGTTTCATCCAATCGTCCGCCTAGTTCCTTGGGCGCAAATTATCACACAAACCGAAACGCCTCGATCAACAGCGCGCGTCCCGGCAATACGACGCGCAGTTGGAGCGCGCAAGGCAATTCCACGGACTCTGGCCGCGCCCCGCAGGGTTTTGGTAGCTCGAATCGCCCAAGCGGTGGCACCGTACAATCCGCTCGAATGAACAGCGCCAATCGCCCACCTTGGTCGGGCAGCGGCAGCACTTACAACGGCAGCGCTTCCGCGAACCAGCGCGCGATGAGTAATCGCGCCCCAAGTTCAATGGGAAGTAATCGCAGCTACGCGCCGCCGTCGTACAACGGAAATCGCGGATACAGCGCGCCATCGAGCCGCGGCTACTCGTCGGCACCATCGTATAACCGAGGCTATTCCGCTCCCCGTTCCTACTCTGCCCCTCGCTCATCTGGCGGCGGCAGTTTTCACGGAGGCGGTTCCTCTGGTGGCGGCTTCCACGGCGGCGGAGGTGGCGGATCACATGGTGGCGGAGGCGGCGGCCACGGTGGTGGCGGTCACCGCTAAATCGAATCTCTGACTAACCATGGCCCGCACCAAAAGTGCGGGCCATTTTTTTGAGTGCTCTCCTTTGCGCGTGCGGCTCTTGGGTCTTTGTAGCGGCCGCCTCCCGAGGCGGGCGCCTTTCGATTTTGCCGCCCAGCCTTTCTTCTTAAAGCAGTCCAAGCGGGGGGACCGAGGCTCGGACCTTCGGGTGCGACGAAGGGACCCCTCTTTTGCTCTACGCCTTTAGCCGCCGAGGAACTGCAGTTCTCACGCCGACCTCTTATCCCATCGCGCACCTCAGGAAGGTCTCAAAATTCACCCAAGTATCTCTTTCGCCCACCCTCATCCCGCCTCTACAACTCTTCGTCTCCGCGCGTGTTAAATATAAAGACAAGGGATGGACGAGTCCCAGACTCTCGTCTCCATGCTATTGAAAATCGACGACACGGGTCTCCGGGCCATCGTTGGGCTGGTCCCGATCCATTCCCAAAACATTCACGGCGAATAAAGGGAACTGGCTAACGCATCAGGAGAGAACAGAGCTATGAAACCTCGCGCAGTTCAATTCCTAACCGTCCTCATACTAATTCTTGGATTTGCCCTCGTTTCCCCAAAACCTGCCGTTGCCGATGACGAAGATCCACCGAGCCGCGTGGCGCGCCTCAGCTATACGAGCGGAGAAGTTTCCTTTGATCCGGCTGGCACCGACGACTGGGTTTCCGCTGAAGTTAACCGGCCCATCACCACCGGAGACAAACTCTGGACTGGTGATGGCGCGCGCGCAGAACTGCACGTGGGTTCGGCAGCCGTGCGAATGTCAGCGCAGACCGGAATGTCCTTTCTCAATCTCAATGACCAGATCATGCAGATCCAGCTTACGGAAGGCACACTCTACATCAGCGTCCGTCGCATCGTCGACAATGAGTCCATCGAAGTAGACACGCCCAATCTCGCTTTGTCGATTTTGCGCCCCGGCCGTTATCGCTTGAACGTCAACGAAGCGGGCGACACAACCGTCATCAACGTCCGCGATGGTGAAGGCGAAGTTACCGGCGGAGGTTCTTCCTTTACCGTTCATCCTGGCGACCAAGGTTATTTTACCGGCACGGATTCCTTGAGCGCGGACGTCCAGCCGGTGCCTGCTGAAGACGATTTCGATAATTGGTGCAGCGAGCGCGATCTGCGTGAAGAACACGCCGTTGCTCGCAAGTATGTTTCCGATGATGTGATTGGCTACGAAGACCTCGATGACAACGGCGGCTGGCGCCCGGTGCCCGAATACGGAACGGTTTGGTTCCCGCACACCGTCATCGTCGGCTGGGCTCCCTATCGCTACGGCCACTGGGCATGGGTTTCTCCGTGGGGCTGGACCTGGGTGGATGATGCGCCCTGGGGCTTTGCGCCATTCCACTACGGACGCTGGGTATCCGTCGGCGGAGCCTGGGGTTGGGTTCCGGCTGGGCCGCGTGTGGTTGGCGTAGCGTATGTCCGTCCAGTGTACGCACCCGCATTAGTTGCATGGGTCGGCGGTCCGCACTTCGCGGGAGGCGTTGCCTTCGGCGGAGGTTTCGCCGCCGGTGTGAGTGTGGGTTGGTTCCCACTTGGCCCGCGCGAAGTATTCGTGCCGTCCTATCCGGTGAGCCGCGCGTACGTAAACAACGTGAACGTTTCGAACACCACGGTGAACACCACCATCGTTAACAACTATTACAACACTACCGTCATCAACAAGAATGTCACCAACGTGCATTACGTGAACCAGAACGTGAACGGCGCAGTGACCGCGACTTCGGGCCACGCGTTTAGTTCCGCGCAGCCTGTGGGACGCAATATGGTGGCCTTGAATCAGCACGAGGTCGCTGCAGCTCCTGCCTACTCGGCAGCGCCCGCAGTAGCGCCGCCAAAGCAAGCCGTACTCGGCGCAGGTGCCGCGACGCGCGTGCAACCGCCCGCTGCCCTGCAGAATCGCGCCGTGGTAGCAAAGACGGCTCCCCCACCCGCTCCGCTGCCATTCGCACAGCGGCAGCAAGCGATTCAAGCCAATCAAGGGCGTCCGATTTCGATAACGCAATCGCGGCAGCTCGCGGTGCAACAAGCGCAAACCACCCATGTCGCCGCGGCTCCGGTGAAGATTGCTCCGCCGGCCACAAGGTCAATGGTTGTTGCCAACCCGAATCACAGCAATCCAACCGTCGGTGCGGCTACGCAGGGCCAGGTGAACGCAAACCGGCCGCCAAGCGCAACGGTCAACAATCCCAATGGAAACGGAAATGCCAAAACCTATACCGACCGTCCGGTCTCCGCGCGACCGAACAGCAGTGTGAACCCGCAACTCGAGCAGCAACACACCCAGCAGCTTCAGCAGCTCCAGCAAAAACACGATCAGGAATATCAGACCCTGCAACAACAGCAACAGCAGCAGAACGCCGACAAGCTGAATCAGCAGCAGCAACAGGCGCAGCTGCAGCAGCTACAGCAAAAGCAAAATGCGGAGCGCCAACAGCTCGCGGCCAAACAACAAGCCGAGCACACTCACTCAACCGATAAGCCCGCGTCTAAGCCGGCTCCAGCCAAGAAAGAAAAAGAAGACGACCACAAACACTAACAACGCAATTCTGCAAATTGACTTTTGTAGGGCGGCTTTATGCCGCCCTCTCGGATCTGTCTTCGTAGGGACCGCCTTCCGAGGCGGTCCGCCAATTCAACCATTTCCAAACCGTCTGTGCGTGCCGTCTTGAATTTATCTCTACGCGTCCCAACTCCACTACAGCAACCCCCTTGTGATATCTTTGAAACACGTCCGCCATGGCAACTGCTTCACTAACTCCAGACCTCTACCGTCGTGTAATGGGCAACTTCGCTACCGGCGTCACGGTCGTTACCGTCGAACGCGAACCGGGCAAAGTGCATGGCATGACCGCCAATTCCTTCACTTCCGTTTCCCTCGACCCGCTGCTAATCCTCGTGTGCGTGGATCAAAACGCACAGTTACTCTCTTTTCTAAAAATGCAGCGGCGGTTCGGGGTCAACATGCTGCGAAGCGATCAGCAGTCTCTGTCGGAACATTTCGCCAAGCCGCATCCTCCCCCGGACGAAGAGCGGCAACTGAACGTGCAGTTTGAATGGACCGACACTGGCATCCCGCTGCTTAGTGGAGTCCTCGGGCGACTGGCGTGCAATGTAGCTGCACAGTACATGGCTGGCGATCACACCATCTTTATCGGCGAAGTGGAAAGCATCCACGAAGGCGAAGGAGAGCCCTTGCTGTACCATCGGCGGCACTACCGCCAACTGCAACCCTAAATCACCGCTACAACGCCCGAGAAGTTCAGCGACTCAGTAGTCGCCGCGCCGTTGAGAACTCACACTCGCCTTCTTGCTTCTCGTGCGGGTCGTCTCTCGCATTGCTCTTTCTTTTGTAGGGACCGCCTTCTGAGGCGGTCCGCCGATGCAACCGGTCCGTAACCGTCTGTACGCGCTCCGTCGAATTTCTCTTTCTCCGTGGGGGCTCCTTCCAGGCAATCCGCAGTCACCCGCTCGCCCCGAGCTTCGAAGGAACGGGTGCCAAGGAGTTTGCAGCACGCCGCGGAAAGAATGAACGAGTCGCACACACCAGTGTGACCAAGGTGCCTTCATCCCTATTCAATTGTCAGGAAAAGTCAGAAATCGCCTAGCAAGCCAAGCGGTCTACCGTTCGGAATTTCCACTCGGCCGCGTAGACTCCGCGGAATCGCCCATCTCTTTGCGGTGGCTCTTTACTTCACGCAGTGCGTAGATGGCCTTGTTCTGCGATTCATAATAAGTTCGCGCGGTGATCTCGCCCAGCAAGCCCATCGAAATAAACTGAATGCCGCTCACAAACAGCGCGATAGAAAGCAACAGCAGCGGGCCATGCTCCGTCATGATTGCCTGATGATAGAAAAACTTATCAACCAGCAGGAACAACGCCAGAAGAAATCCAGTGCCCGTTCCGGCAAGCCCAAGCAAGCCGAAGAACTGTAGCGGCCGCGTGGAATAATCCAGCAGGAACTTCACCATGATCAAATCGAAAAACACCCGAATGGTCCGGCCAATTCCGTAATTCGATTTGCCGCTCTTGCGCTCCAGATTAGAGATGGGAACTTCCGCGATGCGCGCGCCAGTCGAGCTGGCCAGTGCGGGAATGAAACGGTGCAATTCCCCGTACAACTGAATCTCTTGCAGAATCTCGCGCCGGTAAGCCTTAAAGGTAGTGCCAAAATCGTGCAGATCGATGCCGGACAGCTTGGCCATCAGCCAATTCGCAACCCGGCTGGGAACCTGACGCATCAGCCAGTGATCCTTGCGCTCGAAGCGCCATCCGCTCACCAGATCGTAGCCCTCTTCAATTTTTTCCAGGAAGCGTGGAATCTCTTCGGGATCGTGCTGCAGATCGCCGTCCATCGAAATGATCACTTCGCCGCGGGCAAAATCAAACCCCGCTTTCAACGCTGGTGTCTGGCCGAAGTTACGCCGTAGACGCACGACGTTAACGCGGCGGTCATGTTCATAAATGTCGGAGAGAATCTTGTAGCTGTTATCCTTGCTACCGTCGTCCACAAACACCATTTCGTAGGGCTCGCCGATGGAGTCCATCACTTCGGTTAGCTTCATGTAGAGCGGTGGGATGCTTTCCTGTTCGTTGAAGAACGGAACCACAATGGAATACTGGATGGAAGCGTCAGTTCGCATACGACTGGGCGAAAGCCTTTCTCAAATTCGAGCATAGCCGTGCGCGGCAATACCGGCGACGGTCAGGCAACTACCGTCATAAGTCTATAGCTTATCAGGCGGATACCCCGTCTGGCGACAATTTTTCGAATGCTCGGGTCGATCAGGATTTCCAGCTCCTTTTGCCGGGAGGCCTGCAGCCGCGTTGCGGTTTTCGATAGTTCATCGTCCGCATATCCCGGGTGGCACATGAGTTCCGTCGTCCCCTCTGGAAGAACTTCCAGAAAACGCTCCACGCCTTCACGCGTCAAAGCGCCTGTTTGTGCAATTCCACAAAAATAATCGGCGGTGCTCATCCCCGCCCGGTCTGCCATCTCTCGGGCATCCCTTGCCAGAAGCTTCAACCCACGCGCCTGCACGCCTTGTCGCAGCACCAGCCCGCCCTTTTGCGGTTTTCCCGCGGAAAGCGCCGATCGCAGCGTCGACTCCTCGTGGGAAATGCGAATCGCCCGAATTGCGAATTTCTTCGCCAGCCGCAGCGTAATGTCATACAGCCCGGGCAGCATGTGTACGTGTTTGTGTCCGTCGAGATGGCTGGGCTCAATGCCGGCGCGAATCACTTTTTGAATCTGCGCGTCCCACTCGCGCTCCACCTCTTCCAGCTTCAGGTTGCGTCCCGCAATGTTCAGCAGCAGACCTTCCGGGCCGTCATGAAGTTCGCCATGCGAATCGAGCAGGCTGGAGACTTTGCTGCTGTGCGCGGTTGGTGCTCCATCGCTCAAATTCAGGTGAACGCCAACGCCTAACTCGGGGTTGGCAGCGGCTACTTGCACAGCGGACTCAAACGCTCGCCCATTTGCAAGCAAGGAAGTGCTGGTCACCAGACCCTTTCGATGGGCCTCCGCGATTCCGCGGTTGACGCCGTCGGTCCAGCCCAGATCATCCGCATTAACGATAAGATTCCTCACAGTTTTCCCTGCACCTGTCCCTGCGTACAGCTACTCTTTGGCGTGCATCGCCGCATTTGTACCATTGACCCTTCTGCTCTCTAACTCTAGCATGAGCAACACGAGGCTAGAATGAGCGTAAAGCTGCGTGACTTCCAGGACGCTGGCGCAAAATACAACGACAAGCGCCGCGGCCGCAGAATGAATTCGCAAGTGAAGATTCGTCTGGAGTGGGATACCACCTCCGGCGGACGCCAGGCTGTCGAAGCCCGCACTCGCGTGGTGAATCCCTACGGTTGCATGGTGGTGCTCTCTGAATCGCTGGAGCTGGATCACCGTGTGGCGCTGACGAATCTGGCCACCGAAACCAGCAACGCCGCAGTCATAGTCTGGAAAGGCAACAAACAGCAAGAAGGCTGGGAGTATGGCGTGGAACTCGTTGCGCCAGACATGGATTTCTGGGGATTGGAACTGTGAAGCCTCCGCAAAAACCGATTTCATCGGCACCAGCGCCGGCATCGACTGCGCCGGGCGCGAACGTCAAGCGCAGCGCAACTACTGTCCGTCCGCAAACGGCGGAAGAACGCCGCCGCGCACAGAGGGTTCTTCTAAAGATGCCCGTCGTCGTGCACATTCCCGGCAAAAGCAATCCGCTGCACGGCTTCACGCACACCGTCAGCGCCAACGGCGCAATGATTATTCTTCCCGAAGGCTTGCCAGCCGGAACCAAATTTGCTCTCGAAAATGTGAAAACCCAGCAAAAGGTTGACGTTCACGTGGTGCGTCCGCCGCAAATGAACTCCGAGGGTTCGCTGATCCCCGTGGAGTTCAACTCCCCTTCGCCAAATTTCTGGAATATCTTCTTCCCACCCGTAACCAACTGAAACCGCTGCCAACAGACGTCGCAAGCGGCAGTGAAGCGCACATCCCTTAAAACGCCAGTCGTTTGCGATCTGATGGCTTTCTTTATTGCAAGGTAATGGTGACTTGCGTCGAATGTTGTAACGTTCCGGTTTGTCCGGAGAGAAAGACAATCGTGTTGCCAGTGCCAACAACGTTCAAAGCCGCGGTCGACTGAGATGGGTCTGTGTACTTATCTCCGCTGTATTGAGCCGTGTAAACAGAGGTTCCCAAACCGGTTTGGCCCAGGAAGGACGCCTGGCCGCTTGCAAGCGGCAGAGGGTTGCTGATCGGCGTGCCGTTGAGTGCAAACGTCACCGTCCCCGTTGGAGGAGTTGTTCCGCTAGAAGTCACAGTTGCCGTCAAGAAGAACGGCGTATTTGCCGGTAACTTTGTCATCGGAGTTGAAAGAGTTGTGGTGCTTTGCACTGGAGTAATTGTTACGTTCCCACCCCCTACGGAGCCGGGGTTGCTGCCACCTCCGCCGCAACCGATGGCAAAACTGATTGCGCAGATGAGACTCGCAAAAAATGCGGCACGGTAGCGCTTCCTTCTTCCCGGAATCCCTAATAAAAACAACACGGCTACCGCGCTCATCGCGGCGACGGACAACCAGCCAGACCGTGGGGGAACAAAAAATCCAGATCTGTGTATCTCCGTGCGGCTGGCCGCTTGAGAACCCGTCGAGGGAGGCATCGTCATCAGACTTACCGTCACCGGCACGGCTACGCCGTTCAGATTAATGGTCGAGGGACTAACTGTCAGCGTGGCGCCTGGAAAAGGAATGTTCCCCGCGCCGCCGAAAGCAAAAGCGACCGGGCTTGCGGTAGTCGTTGCTGGCGTGACTTGGACAGTTGCAGTTCCGCTTTGCCCCGCTGTCACTGTGAGCGAAATACTCGGCGTCATGCTGAAATCGGGAATGTTGACGCCAATCGCTTCGAGATTCGACTGCGAAGGCTCATAGTTTTGGTCCCCAGAGTAGCTCGCCACAATCTCATCCGGGCCCTGCGGTGTATACGTAAACGTCGACGTAAGTGTCTGATTGCCGTTCGCATCCGTCCCCGCGATCGGTGTGCTACCGGGCTGCGAGCCCGAAGGGTTACTGTACGGATAAAACAAGAGCTTGCCGGTCATGGCCGGACTTTTATTGGGGCTCACCGCCGTCGCAGAGACGGTGACGGACTGACCGTAGTTGATGGCAGTGGAAGGGACCACCTCTGCAGTCGACGTTTGGTAAAACATGTTTAAGGTGTTGGCTTCGGATACGGAACCGGCGTAGTTTGCGTCTCCGCTATATTTGGCAGTGATTGCATGGGGACCTGTCGTCGTGAAATTGACGGAAAGAGAGGCGCTTAGGCTGGCGTATTGACCCGCCGTGCCCGGAGTAGATGTAACGCTGACCGTTCCTGGCAGAACGGTGGTGCCGTCGTAGAAGCTGACCGTTCCGCCCGGGGCAAGTCCGTTGTACGCGGTGGTCGTCAGCTGCATGTTAAGTACGATCGGCGTTCCGATCAGACCGTTTGAGATGAAGAACGGACCAATGACCTGAGTCGACGCAGGCGTGATGGTAAACGTGTGAGCCGCCGAAGTACTACCCGTAAAGCTGGAATCCCCACCGTACGTCGCCACCAGCGAATAGGTACCGCCCTGAAGCGTTGGCGCGATGTCGCGCGTGTAGCCGGCATTATTCAAGGCAAACGTTCCGCCATCAACAGGATTTGCGCCGGACACCAGCGTCACAGAACCCGTCGGGCAAGTAAGCAGATTGGTCTGATCGCAAGTCGAGGTTGGTGCGCCTGCGGGATTGGCCGCTCCCGTCTTGTCGGTAACGTACATGCGTATGATGTACGAACCGCCGTACGTCACAGTGTTTGCATTTCCGTTGATAAGCGCTCCGCTGGGTTGAAAAGTAGGAGTCACAATAAATGTCTGGCTGGTCTCTGGCGTCACCGTAACACTGACGGATGTTGAATCGCTCGGTGCGTTCGTGCCGTCTCCCGTGTAGTGCGCAGTCACGGTGTAAGTGCCACCCGGAAGATTCTGTGTTTTCGTGCCCCTGGTCGCGCCGTTCACCAATGAAAAGCTATCGACTCCTCTGGTTGAGCCATCAGGCATATTGGCGACCAGAGCCACAACGCCCGTTGCATTTGCAGGCGTCACTGTGATGGCGACGCCCACATTTTCCGCTGTGCCATGCGTGATTCCCGTCGTAGGAGTCAGCGCCAGCGTCGTGGTAGTCGGCACCGTGGAGACACTGGCCCAGTTTTGCGCCAGATTCTGCACGTTAAGCGATCCCAAACCGGTGGCCATGTCGTAGCCGGCGCCGACTACCCACGCCTCATTCTTCGTCGTGTCCACCAGAACTCCAACGCCTGCGCCTGTAATCAGGCTGCAGCTCTGAGTGCTCGCCTGACAAGGCACACTGTTGGTGCCAACGCTTCCGGCGAAGCCGCTATTGCCGTGCGTCACATCGTTGAAGACACAGCCTGTTGCTTCGCCAACCGCCGAAGTGCAACTCGCACCGGCCTTTTTAGCCAACGCATACAGTGCGTAATTTGCGTTGCCTTGCCGCGCCGAACCACCATGGGCAGCTTCGTACTGATTCACCAGCGCCATCACACCGGCGAACGCTGGAGAAGAGGCCGACGTACCGCCAATAATGCTGAAGTCCTCCAGACCATTGTTCAGGTCGCACGCTCCCGACCCACTCACATCCTGCTGGCAAACGATGTAGCCGCTACCGTTAAAACCTGGGCTCGCAAACAAAGAAATATCCGGCTGGTCCCGTTTGCTGTCGTTGGGCATACCCGTGACGCCCATCTGCCAGGAAGGTTTCGAGTACCGGGAACTCGGACCGCCGCTGCCGGCCACGATGTCTTGATATTGCTGCCCTTGTTGCGAGCTGCAACCGGAGGGTCCCAGTTGCGCACAACTTTCGTTCCAGGGAATTTCCGGAATGTAGCCCTTCACGGAAACTCCCGTAGTCGGATTATTAGTCGGATTCCAGTACGTCGATTGCGTATTCATTTGATCGAAATCCGTGCCGCCCACGGAAACATTGAAGGGAGTGGAGGAGAAACCGCTAACGGCAAGCCCGTCGGTAGCCGCGGCTTCGGTGTTGAAGTCGTCGCAGCCTGCCGATCCGCCATCACCTGCGGAGAGCGCCACGGTGATGCCCTGCGCCGCAGCTTGTTCCCAAAGCGAGTTGTAAAATGTGTTCCCGGCGGGGCCGAGCCCGGCTTCGCACCCGCCGTAGCTTTCGCTCATTGCGCCCGCAAGGTTGTGCTCGATGATGTAGAGCGCCGAAAGATCAATTCCTGCCGAAGCCGGAGTCGACGCCGAAACCACGAATTGCACCGTGGCTCCTGGCGCTACCGCCCCCGACCATTGCACATCCAGATCGGCTTCTGATTCTTCCTCCGTGGACGTAATCCCCGGATCCTCGCCATTCAAAATGATATTCGCAGCCGTAAACGTATTGGGCAGGCCAAAGATCTGACGGAAGTTCTGCACATCCTGCAGATTGATGTTGGTTTCGCCGACGATGGCTATGGTTTGTCCGGTGCCGTCATTGGCTGCCGCAATAAGCGGCGCGCTGTTGTAAATCGTTGCGAAGTCGCCTGGGCCCAGACCATAGAAGTTGCCGTTGCCAAAGAAAGGAAACGTGAACAACGGCTTCGCCAAAGTTTGTCCTTTTTCGCGGCGGAATTGCCCGAGCCGCCGCACGTAAGACTGGCGTGGAAAATTGTTCAGAGAGACAATTCCCGCTATAACCGGCGCAAGCGCCGCGGGAATTTGCGGATCGCCAGAGTTGGCGACGTAGGTTTTTCCGCCGACCTGGAAGTTGCGCAGATCGGTGCCGAAGGCTGCTAGTACCTGAGCAGCGGTTCCCGAAAACTCGATCTCCAGTTTGCTGCTGTACACGCGGTTGATCTGGAAGCCTTGCTGCGTCAGCCACTGCGTTACCGCCTGGATATCCTGGTCGGCGACGCCATACTGTGCACCAAATTCGGACGGCATTAGCCAGTGGTGATAATTCGCCGAACTCTTGTCCTGCTGCTGTTCCATAAAGGAACTGAGTGCCGCTTGCTGTTCGTCGCTGCGCTTCAGTAGCAGCAGGATCCGCCCGATAGGTTGGGAGTCAGCGATCGCTCCGCGGTCATTCTGCGACCCGGCCAGTGGGTGCACATTGCCCTTTAGCGTGACGCACTGGGCGTTATCCACAGCCTGTAGGACACGCGGACGCACCTGCCCGTAAAGGATTGTTGGACTGATTAGTATTAAAAGGAAGTTGATGAAAACAAAGGACTTCCAGAACACCACCCGAGAAAAGGTCATACCCCGTCCAGGAAACCAGATTTTCCCCAGTAAATGCTGGCCCTACCCAAACTGGCGCGGAGCTTAGCACCACGGAAGGTACTTGTCTATGGTATGACGTTGCGCATGTGCCAAGGGGGTAGCCTTCAGCCGCCCACTTGGGGTAAGGCCTGTGTAGCGGCCGCCTTTTCAGCTTTTTCTCTGTGTAGGGGCGGCTTTACGCCGCCTTCTTGGGGTTGCCAGACCTATTGCGCCGTTTGCACAACGATTGTGGTACTGCCGCTGGAAGCGGTGTAATTCGTATCTCCCGCATAGCTGGCATTGATCGTAACCGTATGCGAGCCGCCGGAGCTCCCGCCGCCACCTCCGCATCCCGCGACTCCCGCAGCCACTAGCACAAAAATCAACAACCCGGCGTATGCCAAAGTGCGCCGCCGGCCTTGCTGCATGCGCTGCACAAACGCGAGATAGAGAATCGCGGCGAAGGCCAGCGCCGCAATTGGCAGAACCGGAACGCGCGGAGTTCTGCGATCCCCTGGCAACAACATGGGAGGAAGCGAGCTGATTGCAGTAGTCACGCTGGCGGTGCAGTAGGCGGTGCCCGACGAGGACGAAATCGCGGCGGTTGGAGCACACGTTACAGCCGAGCCAATGTTGGAACTTCCGTTGGAAAACTGAACTGTGCCGGTGGGTCCGACGCCGTTGCTGTTGGTATTCACCTGCGCGATGATCGTCACCGTTGCGCCGGACGTAATCGTTCCCAGGTTGCTTTGCACCGCGGTCGAAGTCGATGCTTGCGTGAACGTAATCGATAGCGCGTTGCTGATGCTCGCGGCAAAGTTAGGATCGCCTGCGTAGGCAGCCACGACGCTGTGCGCTCCTACGTTCAGATTGATCGGCTGATCTTCCGCCAGGCCGAGGTTATTCAGCTTGGCGATATTGGTGGCGTTGGGCATCGGGCCGCTTGGGAAGTCGTTCAAAGGTGTCCCATTATCCGTCAGCGTAATCTTGCCGGTGGGACACGGCGCCGCGGGTTTCGTGTTTGGATAACCAAAACCGCAGGGCTGTCCGCTGTTTTGCGTTCCGGTCACCACGATGTTCAAAATGTAGAACTCCGTGCCGTAGGCCAATTTCTGCGCGCCCGTAGTTATGCCAGTTATGTTTCCGTTGTTGTCCATGCTCACGAAGTTCAGCACGGCCTTGCTCACTTGATTGCTGCCAGTCACCGTCGGAATGGCAACCGCAGCGGACGTGCTGATCGCATGGGTGGCATCTCCACCATACGTGGCTTGGACAAAAGCAGTAGTGGGCGGAATCAGATTGGTTGTCGCGGTGACCGAAGTGCCCGAGAGTGTGAAGGGTCCGAATGAACCCAGAGTCGTTACGCCATCGCTCGCGAGCGCGATCAACGAGACGTTACCCGTCGCGCCGGCGGGAGTCACAGTTACGGTGGCAGAAAAAGCCGTTCCGGATGGTGAGCCGCCAGTCGGAGCCGTGAGCGCGGTTGTCGTCGCCGCGCGCGTCACCGTGGACCAGCTGCTTAAGAGATTCGCGACGTTTATGGATCCCAAACCGGTGGCCATGTCGTAGCCGGTGGCACTAGGAAATGCTGGATTGTTCTGCGAGACAAGGATGCCGAATCCGGTGCTCCCGGTATTGCTGCAATTCGGCGAGCCCGCCACACAAGCCACGGAATTGCTCGCCGTCGGGCCACTGAAACCAGTTCCTTTGGTCACGTCGTGAAAAACGCAACCCGCCGCAGGTGTGCCGCCGACGGAAGAATTGCAGCCACCGCTGGTGTAGGTAGTGTTGGATGCCAGCCCGTAGAGCACGTAGTTTGGATTGCCCTGACGCTGCCCGGTGCTCTGATTCACCAAGGCCATGACTGCGGCGAAAGCGGGAGTAGCCGCAGAGGTGCCGCCGACCAACTCAAAGTCGGAGAACGGGCTACTCAAACTGCAGGAAGCGCCGCTTGAGGTGTTGTCCGCCTCGCAGACGATATACGCGACGCCGTTGCCACCGTTGCTGGCGAAGAAAGAAACATCGGGAATCGACCGGGTAGTGGCTGGGGATAAGGTCTGCCAAGGCGGTTTGGCGTAACCAGACGTAGTGCAAGCACCACTCGAATTGGTTACCGTGCAATTGCTTGGGCCACCGGATCCGGCGAAAAGATCCGAACCTTCCGAGTCGACCGTATTACACGGCGCCGGATACAGCGCGGCACACGTAGAGTCATCCCACGGAGTCTCGGGGATGTATTGCAAGGCAGAACCTTGCTGAGGGCTGTTGTTCGTAGCTGAGCCCCAATACTGATTCGGAGGCGTGACCGGCAGAGTGGAGAAGTCGAAGTCTGTTCCGCCCACTGCGACGTTGAACGGCGTGGAAGCATCACCTGTAACTGCAAGGCCGAGCACCGCGGCGTCTGGGCTGGCAGACGTTGGGTCACAACCCGCCGAGCCGTTGTCGCCCGCAGCCACGGCCACCGTGATTCCTTGCGCCGCTGCTTGTTCCCAAAGGGCGTTGCTGAACTGGTTGCCCGCCGTGCCTAACTCCTCCTCGCAACTGCCGAAACTGTCACTCAAAATCGGAGCGAGGTTGTTATCCACAATGTACAGCGACGACAGGTCGGCACCATCGGTCACTTGCGCCTCATTGGTGAGCGTGCTTTCGGAAACAACCAGAAGGATGTTTGCGTTTGGCGCGATAGCTCCGGCCCACTCGACGTCCAGATCGGATTCGCTTTCATCGGTGGCGGGGCCGGGCGAAAATGGCGCGAGGATGCCAGGGTCTGGACCGTTGATGATGATATTCCCGGCTTGCGTGAAATTCTGGGGAAGCCCAAAGAGATTACGGAAGTCGATAATGTCCTGCGCGTTGATATTCGAGCGTCCCACGATGGCGATCGTCTGGCCGGCTCCGTTAGCGCCTGCGGGTATGTTGTAAATCGTGTTGAAATCAGCCGGCGCCATCGCGAAGTTGGCAGGACTGCCGTACGTAAACAGTGGCTTCAACTCATTTGAGCCTGCGACGCGGCGATAAATGCCCTTGTTCCGCAGGTACGATGCCTTCCGAAAATTGTGCAGCGCGACAACACCTGCAACCACCGGCATCAGTGCTTGCGGAACAGATGGATCGCTGACGTTGGCGAAATGCTCTTCGCCATTCACTGCGAAGCGATGAATTTCCGTCTGGAAGCCTTTACGAACCTGGCCGGCGGTTCCGTTGAACTCAATCACCGAGCGCCCGGTAGATACTTTGGAAATTTGGAATCCCTGGCGTGTCAGCCAGTCGGTTACCGCCTGCACATCCGAATCCGACGGACCAAATTGCTTGCCGAAGGAATCCGGCGTTAGCCATGCGTGGTAAGTGCCGGAGTTTTTTGTTTGCTGCGCATCCATCAGGTTGCGAAGGGCGGTCTCCTGATCGGTGCTGCGCTGTAGCAGCAAGAGCATCCGCTGCAACGGTTGAGAATCAGGCAAGGCTCCCTGATCGAACTCCGCCCGTGCCAGCGGGTGAACGTTGCCGGCGAGGCGAGCGGTTTGTAGGTCGTCCACCGCTTGCGTAACGCGGGATTTTACCGTTATTTTCTGCGCGAACGCGTGGGGAGCGGCGAGGAGCAAAGGCGCTGAAACAAACAGACAGATAGCTTTCAGATTGCGGAATTTCGTCATGGTGAACTCAGGCTCCGGAACTTGAATTTGAACGTGCTCTTTTATGGCTTATGGCAGGAGTCGCAGGCTTCCGGCCCCCATGACACGGTTACTGAACATCCGCTATATCCAACAGATGCCATTTCGGGCCGAACGGTTTCACGGGCTCATGGGCCAGGGCGGCCAAAAGAAGATTAACAGGACCGGTCCAAGGGCCTAGTTTAAAGAGACGGTCACCATAGCCGAATGAGTTATCCCCGTTAACGCCGAGGCAGTCACCTGAAACGAAACGCTTCCAAGGATCAACTCGGTGGTGGCCGTGGAACTCGAACCCTGGACCGCAGCACTGGAAGAGCTGTAGACGGCTTTTAGCGAGTGCACGCCAACGCTCAAAGAAGACGTCTGCAGCGTGGCCGTGCCCGACGAAAGCGGCTGCGGCAGGCCGAGCGAGATGCCGTTATCGTAAAACTGCACGGTGCCGGATGGTGCAACGCTCGCGGAAACAGTGGCCGTGATTTGCACTGGTTGGCCAGACGCGATTCTTGCGCTGGAAGTCATGATGGAAGTGCTGCTGGCTGCCGGGCCGGTACTGCCAACACCCCCTCCGCCTCCGCCGCCTCCTCCACAACCCAGAATCAGCGATCCGATCAGCAATGCACAGCCGCTGGCCATCGCCATTTGTCGCAAGGATTGGCGAAAGAGTGCCGTGGATTTCGCGCTCATCGAAACGAACGCGAATGCCAGCAAGATACAACCCGCGAACAGCGACAAAGTTGCCGTGCCCTCAACGTCCGACAAGTTTCGCCCTCCTAGGGGCGGCTTTAGGCCGCCCTCGGGCGCACCCTCGCGCACAGAGGTTGCGATGACGTTCGCATTGGCCGGAGGATTCAAAGTCATCTGCGTGCTGAAGGTGGAAGCGGTGGTGTCAACGGTGGCTATGCTGCAGGTGTAACCAGCCGGAAGCGAGGTGTTATTCGCGGGGCACGTAAACGAAACAGACTCGGCAGAAGCGCTGGTAAACGCGATTGACGCCGTAGCCATTCCCACAGCCCCATCCATCATCGCAATCGGGTTAGGCGCGATCGCGAAGGTGAAATCCGAAACGGTTAGCGTTATCGTCGCAGAATTGGCTGCCTGCCAATTCAGATCGCCGCGATAGTGGCTGTACAGCGCGTGCGTGCCTCCCGCAAATTTAAGGCGCATTGCGCACACAGCGATATTGCCCGCGCCCGCCGTGAGGCTCTGCGCGGTAAGCAATTGTGCCGCCGCGCCGTTCACCGAATCCCAGATCTCCACCACGCCGGTCGGGTAGACCAGCGAGGTATTCGAAGGCTTCCCAGTGACCGTGACGTTCACAGTCGCTTGCTGATTGAGTTCGCTAACTGTGGGAGCGGTGATGGTGACCGACGGAACTCCCTGGTTCACCGTGAAGGGCACCGTCGAGCTGGAGGACGAAGCGAAAGTGGAATCGCCTGAATAGACCGCGTACAACGCGGTGCTCCCCGCCTGCGGCCACGGAAACGAGATGGAAACGCTGCCGCCCGTGATCGGCGTTGCTGCAGTCCGCGGGCCCACGCCGTCCCAAAGCGTTACCGTGCCGGTCGCGGTGGTGGGCTTCACCGTGACCGCGAAGGTTCCCGTATCGCCAAGATTCACGGGAAGCGTGGTGGCGGAAATGGTAATGGTCGTCGGAGTGCCATTCGCCGCGCCGACTGTAACCGTGAAGGTCGCTTCATTCTGCGGATCGCCGCTGGCCACGCTGTTGTAATTTGGATCTGCGCCCGCCGTGTAAACCGCACCGATAATGTGGCTGCCCTGTGAAAGATTCGTGAGCAATGTAGACGCTTGCGCTTCCGTGATGGACCCAGCGTTGAAAAACCCGCCATTCTGCAAGGTCAACAGGGGACCGATCGATGTTCCGTTGTCGGTGAACTGAATCGTTCCCGTCGGGAGCGCCGAGCCGCCGCCGGAAACGACCGCGTGAACGCCCAACGGTTCACCCGCAGAAACACTTGCCGAATTTCCGCCGACAATGACGTACGGCGTGCCTTTGCCCACGACGAAAGTAGTCTGTGCGGAAGTGCTCGCGTTGAAGCTGTTGTCGCCCGAGTAGGAGGCAGTCAGCGCATGTGTCCCCGGCGCGAAAGCGAATGCGCCGCCACCGCCGCTTGGAATAGTGACGCTTCCGTTGGAGGCCAGCGAATAAACGCCGACGGTGGCAGTACCGTCCTGAATCGTGACGTTACCCGTAGCGGTACCCGCTCCAGACGCGCCCGCGACTTTTACGATCACCTGCAAAGAAGAACCGTACGGAACGTCTCCGCCCGGCAGAGGATTCAACGTTATCTGCGTGGTGCTGGCTTCTGGCGCGATGGTGAAGCTCAATGGAGCAGAAACGCTCGCGCCATAGGTGCCGTCGCCGGCATAGTTCGCCGTGAGGGAATATTGTCCTCCGGGAAGATCGGAGATCGCGCCGCTGAAACTTCCGTTCGTTAACGCAAGAACATCCGTCGGGTTGCCATTCGTGTCGCTCTGAAACGCCACGCTTCCCGTGGGAGTTCCCGAACCCGTCGCCGCGGTAACCGTTCCGGTAAGAATAAGAGGAGTTCCGTGAGCGGCGCTCAGCACCGCCGCATTCAGGCTCGTTTGCGAGCTGAGGAACGTGATGTTCTTCCAATTGTTCGCAAGATTTGCCGCGTTCACCGAACCCAATCCGGTCACCAGGTCGTAGCCCGGCCCCGCCGAGAATCCGCTCAGCAGTCCGTTGGCCGATGTTTGCGACACGCATCCCGGAGAACCTCCCGCGCACGGCACACTGTTGTTGCCAGAAACGATGTCATAAAAAATGCAGGAATTTTGCGCCGTGGGATTGGTTTGATTGGAGGAATCGCAACTGTTGGTCTGCGCAAGTTTATAGAGGACGTAATTGATCTGTCCCTGATACGCGCCGTTCTTTTGTTCGACCAGTGCCAGGATTCCAGCCATGGCAGGCGTGGACGCGGATGTGCCGCCAACGAGAGTGAGGCCAGTGACACCGCTGGTGCCGTTGACCTGGCAAGGTGTGCCGAACAGGCTGAAGCAATAAACGTATTGATCGTGGCCCGAAGAAGCTGCGAGAGCGACGTCGGGAATGTCGCGGGCACTATCCGCCGGCACTCCCGTGCCTGTTTGCCAGGAAGGCTTCGGCGTGTAGATCGTGCTTGCGCCGCCCGCGCTGGAGAGCAAACTAAAATTGGTATTCCCAAACGCGCAATTTGTTGCCGTGGCCACCTGGCCGGGATCGCAACTGCTGTTCCAAGCTGCTTCAGGAATGTAGCCAAGAGCCGAAGAAAAATCAGCGGCGTTTGTGGGACTCCAATAAGTGGATTCGTTGCCGGAGTCCACGAATTGCGTGCCGCCGACGGCCACGTTGTAAGGTGTGGACGCGGCGCCGTTCACCGCAAGACCTTGCGCAGCGGGGGTACCAGAGTTCGCGTTGTCGCAACCTGCGGCGCCGTTATCCCCCGTAGCCACTAGCACGGTAATACCCTGCGCTGCGGCCTGCTGCCAAAGCGCATTGTAAAAAGCGTTTCCACTTGCACCGAGAGCCTGTTCGCAACCGCCATAGGTATACGTCACGATGGGAGCGATCGCGTTATCGATGGCGTACGCCGCGGCCAGGTCCACACCGTTGGAGGTGGCGGTCGAGCCGGCGACAACCAGATCGATCGTTGCGCCAGGAGCGACTGCGCCGGCCCACTCGACATCCAACATCGCTTCCTGCACGTCAATCGGCGTAGTGATTCCAGGATCGGGTCCGCTCAGCAGAATGTTAGGGTCGTTCGACTTGAGGCCAAAAATCTGCCGGAATTGTTGCACGTCAGTAAGCTCGATATTAGATTGCGCGGTAACCGCGATGGAAACGCCTGAGCCATCGTTCCCAGCGCTGAGCAGCGGCTTGGTGTTGTAGATCGCGGCAAAATCGCCGGGGCCGAGGTAATAAACGTTCGGACTACCCGCGGCCGTCAATTCAGCCGAAAGAACGGTTTTCTGGCCCTGCGCATTTTTTCCGGCGGTCCCAAGATTTTGCTGCTGCGGGGGACGCACGCCAAAACTATTCAACGAGGCTATACCGGTGGCCACGCGCGCAATTTGTTCGGGCAGTGCGATGTCCGTGGAATTTGCCAGAAAGTGCCGGCCATTCGCGCGGTAGTAATGCAATTCAGTGTGGAAGGCTTCCTCGACTTGAGAAGCCATGCCGCTGAACTGCACGGAATTCTTTCCGTGAGCAACCGAATCGACCGCAAAGCCTTTGGACCTTAGCCACTCGCTGATCCTCTGGATGTCCGCATCGGCCGCACCGAAGCGCGCACCAAGCTCTGCGGGTGTAAGCCACCGGTGATATTGCGGGGAATGAGGATTCTGCTGTGCGTCGAGCAATTGTTGAAGCGCGGCTTGTGATTCCTGCGTTGGAGAGAGAAGCAAAATCATTCGCGAAAGAGTCTTGCCCGGCTCCACGCGAGAGACTTGATTCGCCGGAATCGCCAGCGGGTGCATGGAGTGTGCTACGCGCACTAACTGCTGGTCATCGATGGGACCGCGGATGCGGGGCGCAACTTGCGCGCAGACGGAAAGTCCATTGAATAGAAGCAACACGAACGGGCAGGCGAGCAGGGAACTACGCCGAGCAAAGGCTAGCAAAATTCACCTTTAATGGTCCTGGATCGGGAGTCAGGCGCACCGGGGCTGTTCGCCTGAACTTGGAACTCCAGATTGCCGAGGACGATTTCTCTGAGAGAAAGCTTTACAACAAGAAGCTTTACACAGCGCTATGTCCGCTGACAATTGAACTTACGCGAATCAGTACTCAGTGAGTTGCTGTAGTGATTGTCGAGTAGATTGACTGCGTGTTAACCGCATTGCAGCTGATGTATACTGCCGGGACTGCGAATCTCGGGGTGTGGAAGTCGGTTCATTGGTCTGCCCTGTCTCCCCGTACTTTTTGAAATTGAAAGGTGAATCTATGTCCGGTAAAGCCATGTTTCAGCGCGGAAGACTGGTTGTTTTGGCGTGCCTGGTAGCGCTTGCGGTTTTCGTCTCGCCCGCAGTGGCGCAAACAAAATTACTGCGCTTCCCGGACGTGCATGGAGACAAGGTGGTGTTCACCTACGGCGGGGATTTGTGGATTGCCTCCACCTCCGGCGGATTGGCGACGCGATTGACCGCGCATCCGGGCCTGGAACTTTTCGGAAAATTTTCCCCCGATGGGAAGTGGATTGCATTTACCGGGCAATATGACGGCGACGAACAGGTGTACGTGATTCCCGTCACTGGTGGAGTGCCGAAGCAACTTACCTTTTATCCTGCGCGCGGGCCGCTGAATCCGCGCTGGGGTTACGACAATCAGGTCTACGGATGGACGCCGGATGGAAAGTCCATCATCTTTCGGTCGCTGCGCGAACACTTTGATCTGGGCGATAACCGCCTGTACAGCGTTTCGGTGGACGGCGGCCTCCCGCAGGCTTTTCCTATGCCCTATTCCGGCGCGGGTGATGTTTCTCCGGACAGCCTGAAAGTTGTTTACTCGCCACTGTTTCGTGATTTCCGCACCTGGAAACGCTATTCGGGTGGCTGGGCGCAGCAGCTTTATATTTTCGATTTGAAGTCCCACGAGCAGGAAAAGATCACGGACGATCCGCGCGCGCACCGCGATCCCATGTGGGTTGGCGACAAAATCTATTATTCCTCCGACAAAGACGACACGCTGAATCTGTATTCCTACGATCCAAAGACGAAAAAGGCCGAAGAGTTGACCCACAGTACGAAGTGGGATTTGCGCTGGCCCAGCACCGATCACAAAAATCAGATCGTCTACGAATTGGACGGCGAGCTGAACATTTTCGATATCAGCACCGGGCAATCGCGGCACATTTCCATCGACGTACCGACCGACGCGCTGGCGATGCGGCCATCGCGCGTTTCCGCCGCTGGGCAGATGGAATGGTTCACTTTGAGCCCGAAGGGCGAGCGCGCACTATTCGTAGCGCGAGGCGACGTGTTTACCGCTCCCGTCGAAAAAGGGCCGACGCGCAATCTGACCAATTCCTCGAATGCGCACGACAAATACGCGCAGTGGTCTCCGGACGGTGCGAAGATCGCGTTTATTTCGGACATGGATGGAGAAGATGAGCTGTACCTGATCAATCAAGATGGCAGCGGAAAGTCTGAGCAGTTAACGCATGGTTTCCACGTCATGCTGTATCAACCCACGTGGGCGCCGGATGGAAAGCGCATCGCGTTCAGCGATAAAGACGGCAAGTTGTTCGTGCTGACGCTGGAAAGCAAAGAAGTGAAGATGGTCGCGAAGAATCCGCGCGGGCAGATTGGCAAGTATCCATGGTCGCCGGATGGCGGGCATTTGGCTTTCACCCTGGACAATCCCAATGGATTCGGCTCCATTTACATTTGGAGCGTAGCCGATGGACAGGTGCATCGCGTGACCACCGACTTGTTTGACGCAGCACAGCCGGCCTGGGATCCCGATGGCAACTACCTCTACTATCTGAGCAACCACGAGTTCCAGCCGCAATTGAGTCAGTTGGAATTTAACTTTGCGACCAACCGTAGCACTTCGATTTACGCGGTGGCGTTGCGCAAAGACACCAAGAATCCGTTTCCTCCCGAGAGCGACGAAGTGACCGTTGCGAAGGAAGGCGAAGAAGCCGCGGCGGACAAAGATAAAGATAAAGCCGGCGAGAAGAAGGACGATCAAAAGGGCGACAAGAAAGACGCCAAGAAGGATGAGAAGGCCGCCGAGAAAAAGAAGGAACCGATTCGCATTGATTTCGATGGACTGGGGGATCGCGTTACACGCGTGCCAGTGGACGCCGATAATTACCAGCAGCTTGCAGTCACCTCGGAATATCTGGTTTATGTACGTGGCGGCGCGCCTTACTACGGCCGCGAATCGTCGCCAGACTCAGCGCTCATGCTGTTCTCGATCAAGGATCGCAAGGATAGTTCGATTGCAGACAAGGTATCTGGATTCGAGGTGTCCTACGACGGCAAGAAGGTACTGGCCCATCAGGAGAACGAATACAAGCTGTTCGACGTGAAGCCCGAGGGCAAGGGCAAGACCGTTTCCACGGCCGGGTTGATGGTGGACCGCGTGCCGCACGAAGAGTGGGTGGAAATCTATAACGAAGTGGCGCGGCGCTATCGCGACTTTTTCTATGCGCCGAATATGCACGGCTACGATTGGACCGCGCTGGTGGCGCAATACCGGCCACTGGTCGATTACGTGGCCCATCGCTCCGATCTGAATTATGTGCTGGGCGAACTGGTGGCGGAGCTAAGCGTTTCCCATGCCTATCTGCAGGGTGGCGATTTCGAGATTCCGAAGCGGCCGCAGGTGGCTTTGCCCGGCGCGAAGATCGAACTCGATGCTGCCGCGGGACGCTACCGGTTGACGAAAATTTATCGCGGCCAGAACGAGGAGGAGGTTTATCGCTCGCCGCTGACGGAAGTGGGCGTGGACGGCAGGGAAGGTGATTACATCCTGGCGATCGATGGACGCGAGCTCACCGCAAAAGACAATCCTTACGAATTCTTACGTAACAAAGCGGCGCATCCGGTGCAGCTGACGCTCAATGCGAAGCCAACGTTCGACGGCTCGCGCAAAGTTTCCTACAAACCCATCACTAGCGAAACGGAGTTGATTTATCTGGACTGGGTTACCCACAATCGCGAGGCTGTGACCAAGGCTACCAACGGCCGCGTGGGTTACATCCACATCCCCGACATGGGGGAAGACGGAATCCGGGAATTCATCAAGTATTACTACCCGCAAATTCGCAAGGAAGCGTTGATCGTGGACGTTCGCGGAAACGGCGGCGGTAATATTTCGCAGATGCTGATCGAGCGGTTGCGCCGCGAGCTGCTTGGCACCGGCTACGGCCGTGTCGATGAGCAGACTGGTACCTATCCCGACGCGGTGTTCTACGGGCCGAAGGTTTGCTTGATCAACGAGACGTCGGCTTCGGATGGCGATATTTTCCCCTACATGTTCAAACAGGCTGGCTTGGGTCCGCTGATCGGTAAGCGCACTTGGGGTGGTGTGGTTGGAATTTCGGGGCGCGGACCGCTGATCGATGGCGGAGTAGTGTTTGTGCCGGAATACGCGACGGGCTCGGCAGCTGGACAATATGTGATCGAAGGGCACGGCGTCGATCCCGATATTGTCGTGGAGAATGACCCGGCACAGTACATCCAGGGGAAAGACCAGCAGTTGGATCGCGGTATCGCGGAGATCATGAAAGCGCTCCAAGCGAATCCGAAGAAGCTGCCGGCGCGACCGCCGGATCCGGTGAAGACGCCAAAGCGGGACGCGAAATAGGTACACGAGAGCAGGCGACCCGAGACCAGTGATCAGAGACCAGAGACCAGAGACCAGAGACCAGGAACCAGGAATCCCGGGTGACCGACCAGCCGGAAGTGGAATCACCAGACCGATCAATTTCGGTTGGGGCGATAAGATCGCACCACGCATCGGAGTCGCGTGGGATCCTACCGGCCACGGGAAGATGAAGATCTTCGGTGGATACGGACAGTTCTACGACCAGATGAAGCTGAATCTCGCGATCAGTTCGTTCGGCGGCCAGTATTGGAGCAATTGCTACTATGCGCTGAACACGGCTGATATTGCATCTGTCGCGCCTGTGTTAGCGATGCTGGCCGGTACTGTGGCGGGATCGGTACAAACTCAGCTAGCGAAGCAAATTTTGGTGGCACTACGCCGGCCGGGCTTACTTTCCTGGAGAACCAGAACTATCGCACCAATCCGACGACGTGTTCCACCTGCACGGTCACTGAAGAAGGCGTTGCTCCGGGGCTGAGCCCTTACAAGCAGCACGAGACTACCCTAGGCTTTGACTATCAACTGATGCCCACGTTGGCCTTTGAAGCGCGGTGGGACCGCCGGCGTTTGGACCACGTTATTGAAGACTCGGCGTTGGTGAATCCGACTATTGGCGAGACTTTCGTCATCGTGAATCCTGGCCAGGGCGTGAACAGCACCTACAACGGGTTCTACAACTTCCTCTACGGACTCAATCCCGGACAGCCCGGAGCTTCTCCCTGCACGTCATGCCCGCCAACGATTCCGGCTCAGCGTGACTATGACGGCGTGGAATTCCGCCTGACGGAGAATTCCAAGAAATGGAACGGAATGTTTTCCTACACCTGGAGCAGGTTGTGGGGCAATTATTCGGGCTTGACCAGTTCCATGCAAGAAGACGGAGGCGGCGGCCGCAACGCTCCGAACAACAGCCGCGCCTTCGACGAACCCATGTTCTCCTGGGATTCGTTCGGTCAGTCCTCTAGCGGACTTCTGCCAACGGATCGCCCGAATACGTTCAAGGGATATGTCTACTACGAAATCCGCGAGGGCCACGGATTGACGACTAACTTGGGAATATTCAAGTAATTTACCAGGGCACGCCAGAAACCAGCTATATGGATGTGGGCAATGCTGGGCCTCTCTACGCCCTGGCTGGCGGCGGGTATGCCGTCAACGTGGTGGGGCGTGGGAATTTTGTGAACGTCACTCAAGATCCGACCACTGGAGAGATCACGATAGGTGCTCCGTACTTGAAACGCACGCCGTGGTATCTCCAGACGGATTTCAACTTCCAGCAAAACTACAAGTTGACCGAATCTAAAGTGCTTTCGTTCTCGGCCACCATGCAAAACTTGTTTAACGAACGATCGGTGACCGCGGTGAACGAAGCGATTGACAGCGGTTTCAATTTTAATTACATCGCTCCAAACGGTTTGACAGCTTCGGCGGGCACGCCGTTCTATCAAGCCACCTTCCAGCCATACAACATTTCAGCGTTGGCGAACGCGGCACCGACGAACAGGCTATGCGCAACAACCGGTTGCGGACCACTCACGGTGAGTAGCGGGTATGGCCTGCCAAACCGCTATCAGATCGGCCGCGCGATTCGGTTGCAAGTGAAGTTCACCTTCTAACCGAAACCAAAGGAGAGTGTGAGGGGAGCCGACATGGGCGGCGGCTCCCCTCACTCCTTTGGATCATTGCCGTCCCCACCGCCTCAGACTCAAGGCACCTCAGTTTTCGCACGAGTCTGGGCACCCTGTGCCTCTTGGTACTTCTCGATGAGTTCGTGCAATCGTGCTTGTCGAGCACTCAGAGATGCTAAGGAAGCGGTAAGGCGATTTTGCTGCCGTTGAGGGTGTATTCGAGGAGGAGCTTGGCGTCTTTCTTTTTCTTGGTGATGGCAAAATAAAGGTAGCCGGAGGCGGGAATCGAGAAGGTCCCTTCGGGCAAACCCTTTTCGGTGAGTTCGGTTTCCATGGTGTCGCGATCAGTGCGGCCCGTTGCATTTGGACCCACGGCGACCGCCGTACCGGCAGAAGTGGTGACCCCGTGTACGTGTTGTGTTTGGCCGTTGGCATCGACGTATGTCCCGGATTCGTAGCCCACGCCTACGCTCGAAGCGACGTTCACATTGCGCGGCGAATCGTTCTTTTTCTGTAGCGATGCCGCGACAACTTTCGCACTTTCGGGTTTTGCAGCAATGTCCGTGTTGACGATGCTGAGCGTGAAATCACTGGCATCGATAT
>Ga0070765_100000218_pt1 | contig 34573 bp, 31 predicted proteins | sample HubBroMetageWFT5_FD_71516 | JGI IMG/M metagenome (GOLD analysis project Ga0070765, IMG submission 71516) | Warmed and freeze-thawed soil microbial communities from the Hubbard Brook experimental Forest, New Hampshire - Hubbard Brook CCASE Soil... | ecosystem: Environmental > Terrestrial > Soil...
CACTGACACCGCTTTCGACGAACGCATCCACAAAGCGCGGCCGCATAATGGACAAATGAAAACAGCGGCGAACCTGCGCCGGATGCTCGAAGGCAGCCAGATTCGCGAATCGCACCGCGAATGCGGACGGGTGCAGGACGCTTACTCCCTGCGCTGCATCCCGCAGGTGCACGGCGCCGTGCGTGATACTTTGGCACATTGCCGCAAGGTATTTGAAACTGAGGCGAACTCCGCTGTCGATAACCCTCTAGTCTTCATCACCGACGTCAGGAGTCTCACTGGCGATGTAATCTCGGGAGGAAATTTTCACGGCGAGCCTCTCGCCTTTGCTTTGGATTTTATCGGCATCGCCCTGAGCGCGCTAGCCGGGATCAGCGAGCGCAGAATCGAGCGATTGGTGAACCCCGCGCTCAACGAGGGTTTGCCGCCGTTCCTGGCGCAAGGTGCAGGGCTGAATTCAGGTTTCATGATGCCGCAGGTCACGGCTGCGTCGTTGGTCAGTGAGAACAAAGTGTTAGCTCATCCCGCGTCGGTGGACTCGATTACAACCTCGGGCAACAAAGAGGACTACGTCTCCATGGGCATGACGGCGGCGATCAAACTGAAACGCATTGTCGAGAATACGCGCAACGTACTCGCGATTGAAGCGATGGCCGTGGCTCAGGCGATCGATTTTCTCGCTCCGCTGAAGACCTCGAAGCGCGGACAGGCGGCGCAGGCGGCGATCCGGTCAGTGTGTCCCACCATGGAGAAAGATCGAGTCATGTACAAAGACTTCGCGCGACTTGCGGAGTTGATCGCCAGCGGGAAAGTGGCCGAAGCTATTCGCTGAGGAATTCGCATGAACCACGGCACGCGGTGTAAAGCGCTGGATTGACACAAGATTTACGGACATCTAGTCTTGCTGCATTCCTGATGGCATGGCCTACCGAAAGCGTCTTCAACAAGCGCCAGCGTGTACATTACTTACTTCTAGCTGTGGCTGTCCTCGCCTGCCTGGTGCCGTTTTCGGGCAAAGCCTTCAACGTCGACGATACGTTGTTCATTTACGTAGCGCGGCAGATCATTCAGCATCCGCTTGATCCCTTCGGCTTCAAGGTCAACTGGTTTCTCGACGCTGTCCCGATCGCGCACGAGACTAAGAATCCTCCGCTTGCCTCTTACTACATCGCCGCGGCTGCCGGTTTCGTCGGATGGTCAGAGCGAGCGTTGCATTTCGCTTTCTTGCTGCCCGCATTAGCTGTGATATTGGGCACCTATCGTTTGGCACAGCGGCTTACAAATTCGCCCCTATTAGCAGCCGCGGCCACGTTGCTCACGCCCGCGTTTCTCGTATCTGCCAACAGCGTGATGTGCGACACCATGATGCTGGCACTCTGGCTCTGGGCCATCATCTTCTGGATCGAAGGGCTTCAGCCCGAGAAACCGCACTATCTCGCGATTTCGGCGATCCTTATCACTTTGTGCGCTTTGACAAAGTATTTTGGGATGGCGTTGATTCCGCTGCTCGCGGCCTATTCGTTGGCGCGGCAGCGCCCTCTCGGAAGCTGGGCCTGGTACCTATTGCTGCCGATTCTCGCTCTCACCGGTTACCAGCGCTGGACCAAGGCGGTCTACGGGCTGCGCATGATTTCAGAAGCAGCGCATATGTCGACGGGCGTGCGGCAAACGAGACAATCTTCCGCACTGGCTAAAGCACTGGTAGATCTCAGCTTCATCGGCGGATGCACTCTGCCCGCCTTAACCCTTGCTCCTATGGTGTGGCCCCGCAAGAAACTTCTCGCAGTATGCGTGGCGAGTGCGATGGCCGGATTTCTTATCAGCCGAGGCCGAATCGGGCTCGGCGAAATGCTTTGGCCGTTCGACTTTTACCGGCACTGGTTTCTGGTAGGCGTTCAGTTGACACTATTCATTGCCGCTGGATTCTCCGTGCTGATGCTGGCGGCCGCAGACGCGTGGAAACGGAAAGATGCCGACTCTCTCTTGCTGATGCTCTGGGTCGGGGGGACATTTATTTTTACGGGCTTCTTGAATTGGGCCATTAACGCGCGTTCCGTACTGCCGCTGATTCCGGCCGCCGGCATTTTGCTGGCGCGACGCGTCGACATGCGGCGGGCGACTTCACTGCGCTGGCGCCCTGCGATGCTGGCCATACCCTTAGCGGTAGCGGGCGCGGCATCTATCTGGCTCACCTGGGCCGACACCGAACTGGCAAATTCGGCGCGAACCGCGGCAACACTCATCGAACAGAAGACGTGGAATCATCCGGGCACGATCTGGTTCACGGGGCATTGGGGATTCCAGTACTACATGGAGTCATTCGGGGCGCGTGCCGTGGCAGTGGATGACCCGCCGCAGCGTCGTGGAGATTTTATCGCCATGGCTAGCAACGACAGGCTGTTCGAAATGCGCCCTGAGTTCGTAGGTTCGTGCGATGTGATTCAAATTCCCATGCGTCTCGGTATCACGACGATCCAGCGCGAGTTAGGCTCTGGATTTTACTCCTCCGATCTGGGTCCTTTGCCGTTCGCCATCGGACCAGTGCCGCCCGAGCGCTATGAATTAATTCGCCTGGGTTCGAGTATTGCACCCTGAACGCGGAATGGGCGACAAAATTCAGGAGGCCTTCTTGTCGCCCAATTTCTTTTGGGCTTTGGCACGGACGAAAGCATAATTCAGCTGCGGCAATGAATTGAATGACGCGGTTTTCACCAGGAAGTCCTGCGCTTTCGCCGCGTCACCCTTAGCTTCGTATCCCAGGCTCAAACGATATAAGTTGCGAGGGTCTTGCAGGTTGGCTTGTTCAAGTTCTGCAATGGCCTTGTCGTTGTCCTTCTGTGCGAGCGCGATCCTGCCATCCAGTTCGTGGGCCTGCTGCATTTGCGCAGAGTTCTTGCTGGCCGCGGCGCCCCGGCGAAATTCATCGACGTGAGTCTTTGCCGCGGCATAATCCTTCTTTGCTATGGCAATGCCGGCCAGATCGTAATGGTGCAGGAGGATGGCGTTGTCCTTGATATCCTGGGATAGGTTTGAGGCCTGGATCATCTGCAGGGAGCGATCGAACTGGCGCCTGGCCTCGTCGTAGTTCGACATCTCTACAAGAATGTTGCCTTTGGCTTGAAGATCCGCGGCCATCGATGCTACGTCGGTTTTCTTTTCCGCGACCGCATACTCTCGGTCCATGGCTTGCAGCGCCTGGTCAAGTTTGCCGTTATCCGCTGCTACGACGGCCATGCCGAAAAATGCCGTTCGGAGTTCGCCATCGTTACGCGCTTGCTCTGCCATCCTTTGCAGTTCGGCGGTCGCTTCTTCCGGCTTGCCCAGGTACATGTCATCGGCGGCAATCCCGAAGTGTGAAGGGATGAAGTGGGGATCGATCGAAAGGGCTTTGTGATATTGCGCCAGCGAATCGTCGAACCGGCCCATCTTCAGCAGCAATTCTGCGTAAGAGTCGTAAGGATTGGGATCTTTGGGAATCAGTTCGATGTATTTTCTGAATGCCTGCTCGGCGCCCCCGTAGTCACCCTGCTGCCGGTAGGCATAGCCGAGAACGTTGTAGGCCGGTGAGTAATTGGGAGCCAGCTCCGTTGCCTTTTTATAGTGGTCGACAGCTTGCTGCAGTTCCTGCTGCCCGAAGTAGTAGTTGGCTAGGTTGAACTGCGCACGTTCGTCGTTCGGGTAGGCTGCCACGAGTTTCTCCAGACAGTCTTTCTGCTTGGTTGCGTCGCCGTTCGCTGCGGCTTCGTTCGCGAAGATGAGGAGTTTTTCACCTTCTGAAACTTTGTCGGCAAGTTCCAATGCTCTTTTTTGATGTTCGAAAAATTCATTGGTCGTCGCCGCGTTGTTGGCCAAAGCCAATTCGGCGGATGCGAAGGCTGGATCGAGCGCGATCGCCTTGTCAAAGTGCTGGAGAGATTCCTGCCCGAGAAGCCTTTCGGAAAGATCGCGACCCAGCAGAAATTCATTTCTGGCCTGGTCCGAAGTGGTTGTGATAGGCACCTTCGCCGCGTCCGATGCGGCTGCGGACACTTCGCCGACTTTCGCCTTGTTACATGAGGTCCAGCCTGCCGTGCCAAGCGCAACGCCGAGGGCAACAACAAAACGTGCAGATTTCGTTAGTCGCATCGAACTACCTCCTTCGGGGGTGTGTACGGGTGAGAGAGCGATCTCGAACGATCGAACCGAGAGCCGTCGCGATCATTTCATCGCGACTGAGTCGATAGACGGCATCCCATGAGCTTGGTTAGCCGACCTGGGATAGATAGCAGGTTATCGAGGATGAATGGTACAAAACCGTTCACAAATAACGTTGCGGACCGACACAAATACACCGTGAGATTGCGCGCGGCGGAGTCTAGCACCGATAAAACGGGCCAACCTTGTCCGACCGAAGGTGGGGCGCCAGCCCCCACACAGTTCTCAACTAAGCCGATTTCGCAGCGCTTCCATCTAGTCCTAGCTTGTCCGCAATCCCTTTCAGCGCCTCGATGCAAAAGGCGATATGCTCGTCCAGGTCGGCGCCCAGCGCGGCGGCGCCGTTGACGATGTCGTCGCGGTTCACTTTGCGGGCGAAGGCCTTGTCTTTCATTCTTTTTCGCACTGACTTTGCATCCACCTCGGCCAGCGATTTCCCCGGCTTGATCAGGGCTACGGCGGTAATGAATCCGGCGAGCTCGTCGCAGGCGAAGAGAGCTTTCTCCATCGGAGTGTCGCGCGTGACCCCGGTGTATTCCGCGTGCGACATGACGGCGCGGCTGATCACTTCGGGCCATCCGCGCTCTTTCAGTATCTCGTTGCCTCGATAGGGATGGTCCTCGAGGCTGGGATATTTTTCGTAATCGAAGTCGTGAATGAGTCCGACGATGCCCCACAGATCTTCGTTGGATAAACCAAGTTCTGATGCTCCGGAGGCCTCACCATCAAACTTTGTGGAGCAGGCGCGCATGCAGGCCTCGACGGCCAGCGCGTGCTTGCGCAAACTTTCCGACTGGGTGAACTCAGTTAGGAGTTCCCAAGCATCATTTCTCGTCATCGTTTTCATGTAGCTGCACCTTAATTGTTGCTGAATTATGCTAATTTTGCGCCACGACCGTCCGCCGAGCGTCCGCGCCGGTCATTGCATTTTTGCCCGCCACTCCGCGGATTGCAAGTTCGCCAGGGACGAGTTTCTTACGACCGGCCAGATTTCTCTTGGCGAGGCAGTTCCTTCCAGCGGCCCTGGTTTGCTAGGAATGGCTCTAATGTGCTGGAAGTGGCGATCAGGATCCCTGGAATCTCTTCCGCACTCGCGATTGATTCACAGCGTAATACGTCGAGTTGTTACGAATTCCGAACACAGACGCTGAGTAACCAGGGGCACGGACAATCCCGTGTACCGTTGGAAAGCACTCTGTCGACGACCGCTGCTCCAGTCCGCAGGTGCGGAGAGGACAGCCTCCTATGGCACATGCTGGATTCGGCGCGGGCTCTGTACAGTATGTAATCGACCCGAAGGCTAGCCAGTTCACAGTCCAGGCGTTTGCCAGCGGCTTAATTTCGGTAGTGGCGCACAGCCCGAAGATTGCCGTTCGTGATTGGCGGGGAGAAGTCCGGTTTGCCCCCGACTCCAATGATTCACGCGTTTTGATTAGGGCGAAAACGGGATCGTTGGAGGTTTTAGATGAATTGAATGAACAGGACCGCCGGCAACTTCAGCGAGTGATGTATCACGAGGTCTTGGAAATCGAAAGGTTCCCGGAATTCAGTTTTGAGAGTTCCGACATCGCGGTACACAGGCAAAAGGAATCTACCTTTCAGGTCAGCATCAGCGGCAGATTGACGCTGCACGGAGTCGTCGATGGCGAATCTTTGGTGGCACACGTGGCCCTCGGGGTAGACACCTTGCGTGCGTACGGAGAGTTTACGATTTTGCAGACCAATTACGGAATCAAAGTGGCACAGATCGCCGGCGGAACGCTCAAGTTGCAGGACGAGTTGAAGTGCTCGTTTTACGTGATGGGCAGAAAAGGGTAAGAGGCTTGCCACGGGCCCGGATTCTCTGTGCGAATTTGTGAACACAGTTAGTAAACCCACTCGGTTTCATGATCAATCATGTTTTTTGGCCTGTTTCTGCGAGGTTTCGCCTCTTAGTTTCGGCTTTCACCGCCAGGATTCACGGCCTTATATTATTTTGACCTTGACTTCCACAGGCCTTGTACCGCAGATTAGGCCCTGCAGTTGGAACCTTCCCCCAAATTTCAGGTTCCCGGTGTAGTTAAGGAGTAGCCGGCTCTGGCACTCCCACAACCCGATGGCCACGACTCTTGCCCCAGTAGATTCTAGGGAAGTCGTCCGTTGCGATCATTGCCTGCTGGTTCAATTCCGTACGGTCAATAACAATTGCCGGCGCTGCCACTCGTCCCTGGACGAGGAACCCGAACCCGAGCCGGTGGTGATGGCCCCGCCGGTGATGATGCCCATGCCAGGTACCGGCCGTGGACACTTGAACCTGGCCACGTCGATCCGTTCGCTGCGCCTGCGCAGCGGGCTGAGTCAGCGGCAACTGGCGGGACGAATGTCAGTACCGCGGACTTACGTTTCCAAGATTGAAAACGAGAAAGCTACGCCTACGCTGTCGTCCCTGGAACGGCTGGCGCGAGCATTGGAGGTAACCGTGCCGGAACTTCTCAGTGGCGGAGAAAAGAACCGCCAGGACGAAATCAGCGAACTGATGAAAGATCAGTTCATCGCGGAGATTCTGCCGTTTGTTTCGCAACTGAATGGGATGCAGATGTCGAGCGTCCTGACTCAGCTGCGGGATCTGACGGTGCGGCCGCGACGGACCGCGTAGTCGAAGAGGTTCATGTGGGGACAGCCGCCCTCGGCTGTCCGCCGGGCGAAGCCCGGCTCTTGCTTTGCATGATTTTATCCGGGCAACCAGCCAACTCAATGCCGGGACCAGTCCCTTGGTCCCGGCTTTTTCTCGCTTCGCGGCCTCGTGAATCCTGAGTAGATCGACTGACATCTATCCAGCATGAACCTGGAAGAAGCTGGAAGTGTTTTTTCTGTTTTGTCGGCCCACCCTGCATCTTTGAATCAATCTGAAACAAATGGATGGAGCGAGAAATCGGCGCCGGCTGCGGCCACCGCGGATGACGCGTTGCTTGATGCCTATTCCCGTGCAGTCACTGGCGCGGTGGGGATCGTCAGCCCCTCGGTGGTGAACATTGAAGTGCATCAGGCTGCGGGGAGCACGCGGTCGGGTGAACCTCGCGAACGGCACGGCGGGGGCTCGGGGTTCGTGTTCACTCCCGACGGCTTGATTCTCACCAATAGCCACGTCGTGCATGACGCGCAGCGCATCGAGGTCACGCTCGCCGATGGGCGCCGCATGCCGGCAAGAGCGATCGGGGATGATCCCGCGAGCGATCTCGCTGTTGTCCGCGTGGACGAACCAGGACTGACTGCCGCTGCTCTTGGCGATTCACAGCAGCTTCGCGTGGGTCAGCTTGTAGTTGCCATCGGCAATCCGTACGGGTTTCAGTCGACGGTGACGGCAGGTGTCGTGAGCGCGTTGGGGCGTTCGCTGCGGTCGTATTCGGGGCGGTTGATCGACGATGTGATCCAGACCGATGCTGCGCTTAACCCCGGCAACTCCGGCGGGCCGCTAGTGGATTCGGCGGGGCGCGTCGTCGGAGTGAACACGGCGACTATCTTGCCGGCGCAAGGGATTTGTTTTGCCATCGGGATCAACACCGCGAAGTTCATAGCCAGCCGCTTGCTGCGCGATGGACGCATCCGGCGCAGCTATATTGGAGTCTCGGCGCAGACCGTGCCGGTGCATCGCCGCGTGGTCCGGTTCTACGATCTGGCGAAAGAATCCGGGGCGCTGGTTCTGTCGGTCGAAGAGAATAGTCCGGCGAAGCGGGCGGGATTGCGGGATGGCGATGTCATCGTTGCGCTGGAAGGCCACGCGGTGGCCGGCGTGGACGATCTGCATCGCGTGCTGGCAGACATTCGCGCAGGCTCGAGTTGCTCGCTGACGGTGCTGCGGCTTACGGAGAAGCTGGAGTTGAAGATCGTGCCGGAAGAATCGAAGTAGTGGGTTTTGTGGGTGGAACGACTTAGGTCGCGCCCTTCCCGATCCAGTACTCTTTCCCTCGTGCCACTCCCAGTGTGCCTTTCGCGTCATTGCAACCCGCTTCCCCGCCGTGTTAGCTTCAATCCGAAGGGGATCACTTTGCAGGCCAAAGTTCCCGCCGGGCTGGATCGCAAAGAGAGTGAAGTCTACCGGCATCTCGATCCAGAGCGGCTCCCGAAACACATCGCTATCATCATGGACGGCAACGGGCGCTGGGCGAAGCGGCGCCACATGCCGCGCGTGGCCGGACACCGCGCCGGAGTGGCGGCGGTGCGTTCGACGGTGGAGACGGCGGCACGCGTCGGCATTCATGCGCTGACTCTTTATGCATTTTCGGAAGAGAACTGGAAAAAGCGGCCCAAGACCGAGGTCGACTTTCTGATGCGGCTGCTGAGCCGGTATCTGAAGGCGGAAGTGCCCACCTTGAATGAGAACAATATCCGCCTGGAATATATTGGGCGGCAGCACGAACTGCCGGAGGATGTGCAGGAGCGCATGGAGTGGGCGCGACAGAGTACGGCGCACAATACGGGCACGGTCTTGACGCTTGCGCTGAACTACAGCGCGCGCAGCGAACTGGTGGATGCGTTCCGCTCAATGGTAAATGCGGCTTCCCAGAACGGCGGGCTTGAGCATTTGCAGATTGACGAAGACTCGGTGGGCGAACATCTTTATACCCGGCACCTGCCGGATCCAGATCTGGTGGTGCGAACTTCGGGCGAGATGCGGCTCAGCAACTTCTTGCTGTGGCAGTTGGCATATGCTGAGATCTACGTGACCCCGACCTTGTGGCCGGATTTCCGCGGCGTGCATCTGCTGGAAGCGATTGCCGAATATCAGAAGCGAGAGCGGCGTTACGGCGGGCTGAACCACGGCGATGCGCACGCGGAACCCGCCAAGATTCACAAGTAGTCAGCGTCCGATTGCATGGATAGAAACAACAGGTTCCCCTCGGCTTCGCTCGGGGCAGGCTCTCGCCGGGCTTTCAGCCCCTTCGGAATGACAAGAGTTATGTAAGATGGACGCACCACCTTGCTGAAGCGTATCGCGACCGCGGCCGTTCTGATTCCGGTTGTTCTGGTGCTGGTGCTGCGCGCGCCGGTGCCGGTGCTGGCTGTTGTGGCCGGGGCTGTGACGCTGATCACGGTCCACGAATTTCTCAAGCTGACCGAATCCTATGGTGTGCAGCCGCTTCGCCTGCCGACCTACATCTTCGTGGGAGTGTTTTTTCTGCTGCAGGCGGTGAGTGCGATTGGGGAAACGCCGCAGGTCTCGATACTGAAATTCGTTCTTGGGTTGGGATTTGCTGCTGCGCTCGCTCCGTTTCTATTTCTGACCATCGCCATGCGGCGGGAGCAGATGAGCAGCGCGTATCCGGCAGCGGCGGCCTCGGTGTTCGCCTTTGCCTACATTGCTTTACCCATGGCCATGCTGGTGCAACTTCGCCAGCAGTGGGCGGGAGCGTTCTGGCTGCTCTACCTGCTTCTGGTGGTTTGGGCGGGAGACGTCTTCGCTTATTTCGTGGGCCGCACCCTGGGACGGGCCTTGATGGCGCCGCGCATCAGTCCGAAAAAAACCTGGGAGGGCGCGGCGGCTTCGCTGGCTGCAAGCTTGCTGGTGACGGCCCTGCTCTTCAGTCACTCGCTTCAGATCAGCTCTTTCCTTCTGCGGATCGGGCTGATCGAGCGTCGCGACGGGTTGTTCGGACTGGAGAAGCCGGAGATGTGGCCCATCATCCTGCTGACGGTCGCATTGAACGTGGCGGCGCAGTTAGGCGATCTAGTGGAATCGTTGATCAAGCGTGGAGCCGGGGTGAAGGATTCAGGCACTCTTCTTCCCGGCCACGGCGGGATGCTTGATCGCATAGATGCCCTGCTCTTTGCCGCGCCGGTACTATGGTTCTACGTAGCGGCACTCTTCCCACCCGCACGGCCCTGGTAACGCGTAAAATAGGGTTCGGTTCGTCGAAGAATCGATTCAGTATGAAACGCATTGCCATCCTAGGGTCGACCGGCTCAATCGGCCGCAGCACGCTGTGCGTGGCTGAGTCTTATCCCGAGCGATTTCAGATTGTCGCGTTAGCTGCGGGCGCGAATCTGGAAGCGGCGTTTGAGCAGGGGCGGCGCTTGCGGCCCCGGGTGCTATCGATCGCAGCAGAAACCGATGCTGATGTGCTGCGTGCGCGCTTCAAGCAAGCTGGTCTTAGCGAAATCGAAGTGGTTTACGGAGCGGCTGGCACGGTGAAGGTTGCGACCCATCCTGACGCCGATTTCGTGGTGAGCGCCATTGTGGGCGTGGCTGGGCTTGAGGCCACTTACGAGGCGGTGAAGGCGGGAAAGACGGTTGGCGTGGCGAATAAGGAATGCCTGGTCGCGGCTGGAGAGTTGATCACGGCCGAGGCCCGCCGACAAGGCAAACCTCTGCTGCCGATCGACAGCGAGCACAATGCGGTTCACCAATGCCTGCGGGGCGGGCGCATGGAGGAAGTGGAACGCATCTGGCTGACGGCCTCCGGCGGGCCATTTCTGAATACTCCGCGGTCGGAATTCAGCTCGATCACGGTGGAGCAGGCGCTGAATCATCCCACCTGGAAGATGGGAAAGCGCATCACCATAGACTCCGCGACATTGATGAATAAGGGTTTCGAGGTGATTGAGGCTTGCCGATTGTTTCACCTGCCGCCAGCGAAGGTGGAGGTGCTGGTGCATCCGCAGTCAACGATTCACTCGATGGTGGAGTTTGTGGATGGCAGCATACTGGCTCAGGTTTCGGTGACCGACATGCGGCTGCCGATTCTGTATGCGCTAACCTATCCCGAGCGGATTCAGTCGGATATGAGATTTCCGGTGGGTAACTTGCGTCATCTGGACTTCTGCCCTCCCGACATGAGTAAATTTCCCTGTCTTCGCATAGCCTACGAGGCGGCAGAGGCGGGCGGGGCTAAGACGGTCGCTCTTAATGCCGCCGACGAAGTTGCGGTTGCTGCATTTCTCGGAGGCAGCATATCTTTCGATGAAATTCCCAGGGTAATCGAAGACGCGGTTTCTGCATCTAATTCTGGGGCGCTGCAGTCGATTGCAAAAGTGCTTGAAGCTGACGCCGAAGCCCGCCGATATGCCAAACAGGGGGTTTTGGAGTCGAAGCGAACTGCGCACTCGCGGCCGGCATCTGTGGTTTAGTAGCCAATCTAAATAGGGGAGCTTTTCCGTACTTCTTTTATGTCTGATTTCTTTATCTCTATCGCTGCCGTGGCTGTGGTTCTGGGCTTCATGATTCTGATCCACGAGTTCGGCCACTATGCGGTGGCCAAGTTGCTGGGTGTCCGGGTGGAGCAGTTCGCCATTGGATTCGGCAAGCGGCTGGTCGGGTTCCGCAGAGGCGAGACGGACTATCGCATCAATGCCATCCCTCTGGGCGGCTACGTAAAGATGAGCGGCGAAAATCCAATGGACGAGCGCACGGGCGATCCGGCCGAGTTCATGTCCCACCCGCGCTGGCACCGCTTCCTGATCGCGATTGCCGGCCCCTCGATGAATATTCTGCTGGCCATCTTTCTACTTACTGTGGTTTACATGGTGCACTACGAGTATCCGGTGTTTCTGGACAAGCCGGCAGTCATTGAGGGAGTGAAACACGACTCCCCTGCGGCCCGGGCGGGTCTACAGCCGGGCGACCGCATCGTGAAGGTCGAGGGCATTGACAATCCCACGTGGGAACAGCTGCAGCCCCGAGTGTGGCTCAGTCCGAATCAGCCCCTGACGGTCAGCATTCAGCGGGGTGATCAGACGTTCCAGAAAACGATTGTGCCCCAGGCTGTCACTACCTCTGAAGTGGGTTCCGCGGGCTGGTTTCCCGAAGACCCTGTCATCGTAGGCCAGCTTGAGGGCAACACTCCCGCGGCCACGGGTGGGCTCAAGGAAGGTGACAGAATTGTCGACCTGGACGGCGTGCCGCTGGTTTCGATCGAAGCCATGATTGAGCGGCTTCAGCAAACCAAGGACACTCCCGTCAATCTCACGGTGCTTCGTGACGGGCAGACCTTGAGCTTCCGCATGACTCCGGTGCTCGGGAAAACCGAAGACCCGAAGGAGCAGAGATATCGTCTGGGATTCGTAGCCAGAAGCGAGACGAAGGTGACCACCTTGCCGTTCAGCGAGGCTCTGAGTCGTTCGCTGCAGCAGAACAAAAAGTACTCGCTGCTGATTCTGGAGCTGGCCAAGAAGATTGTGCAGGGAAAGGTTTCGCTGCGCGCCGTCTCTGGTCCGATCGGTATTGCGCAGGACGCGGGCTACGCCGCTCAGCAAAAAGGCTGGACCCCGCTGATGGAGTTGACGGCGGGGATTAGCCTCAACCTCGGCATCTTTAACCTGCTGCCTATCCCGATTATGGACGGCGGCGTGATACTGTTCCTGTTTATCGAAGGGCTTATGCGGCGCGACGTCAGCCTGCGCATCAAGGAGCGCGTCTACCAGGCGGCATTCGTTTTTCTGGTGCTGTTTGCCGTCATGGTCATCTACAACGATCTGATGAAGATTCTGCCTATGGACCGGCTGCCGTAGGGCTATTTCTTTAGAGATCCTTGGGCTCTTAAGCGCAATGCATCCGCATTGCGCTTAATTTGCCAGAGAGTGGTATTCCTCCTGATTTTCCCCCGCTTTTAAGCGCTCATTTCTGTTCGGCGATCCATTTGTCGGTGCGGGCCTCAAGAAGATCTAGCGGGAGGGTTCCGCCGTCGAGCATCTCGTCGTGGAACTTCCGGATATCGAACTTGGGACCTAATTCTTTCTTGGCTCGTTCCCGGAGTTCACGGATCTTCAGCTGACCCAGCTTGTAACTGAGAGCTTGCGCGGGCCACGCGATGTAGCGGTCGGTCTCGGACTGGATGGTTGGCTCGTCGACCGCACCGGACTTGCGCATGAAGTCCACGACCTGATCGCGGCTCCATCCTTTCGAGTGAATTCCGGTATCGACAACCAGACGCACTGCGCGGAAGAGTTCGGAGGAAAGGCGACCGTAGTCGGAAACGGGATCCTGATAAAAGCCGACTTCTTTGCCGAGTTGCTCCGCGTAGAGGGCCCAGCCTTCGGTGTAGGCGTTAAAGCCGAGACCGTGGAGGCGGAATTTGGGCATCCCTGTGAGCTGCTGCTGGACTGATAGCTGCATGTGATGTCCGGGAACGCCTTCGTGGTAGGCGACCGCCTCATCATCAATCATCGAACGCTCGGCGAAGTTAGAGGTTGCGACCACGACGCGGCCGGGGCGTTTGCCGTCGGGCGTGCCGGTGACGTAATGAGTGGCGGCGGCTGACTGAAAGGCCGGAATTGCCTCGACGGTGACCGGCGACTTCGGGAGCAGAGTGAAGAGCTCGGGAAGTTTCGGCTCCATCTGAGCGATGTAGCGGCGGAAATCGTCGAGGATCTGATCGGCGGATGTCGGAATGTATTTGGGATTGGTTTTGAGTGAGGCGCGGAAAGAAGCAAGGTCGGCGAAGCCCTCCTTCTTGGCAATCGCTGTCATCTCGGCCTGAATGCGCGCAATCTCGCGCAGCCCGAGTTGGTGGATCTCATCCGGCTTCATGTGGGTGGTGGTGCGGCCGTAGATGTCGTTTTCGTAGCGCTTCTCGCCATCGCGCAGAGAGGTGATGGAAAGGGTGGTACGGCCTTCGGGGGCGTATTCCGTGCTGAGGAATGTGGCGAAAGTCTTGTAGGCGGGAACAACATCGGTGGTAATGGCGTCTGTGATCTGCTGGGTTAGGCGCTTCTGGTCTTCAGGCGAGATCTCGGCGGGATACTTCTTCGTCGGGAGCAGAAATGGGTCAGCGTCGATGATGCCCTGACACTGCACGGGGAGTTTCTCCGCGAGAAATCGGACGGGCATGAGCTTATCCTTCATGCCGGCACGGAGCACTTCAGTGGTCTGGGTTAGGACGCGGGGGATCTGATGAAGGCGCGCGATGTAATCCTCGTAGTGCTTGACGGAGTCGAATGGCATCGACAGCGGCATATCCGCCAGGCTGGTATGGATGCCATTCTGCTGATTGATCGGCATCTCGTATTCTTTGAGGTCGAAGTCGGCGATGCGCAACTGGAGCACTCGAATCAGGAGATCGTGGGAGAGCTGATCTTGATCGGAGAAGCCGGCGCTTGGGATGGCTTCAAGCCGGGCAAGGAAAGTCTCGTCGGTGTGGTGGCGCTGAAGAATGGCGTCGAGTGAATAGTCTGCGAGCTTGTCGTTGTAGCGGTAGTCGCCGTAGGCGGTGGCGCGCTCGGGAAAGTTGCGGAGATCAGTCTCGTATTGCTCTTCGAAAAGTGCGTTCTGGGCGGCGAGGCGATCGGCGACGGGTTTGAGATCCTGACCGAACATGGAACTGGTCACTGCGAGCAGGAGTAAGAGGCTTTGGGGAAAGCGCATAGTGCATGCAGGGTACCAGATGGTGGCTCTGCGAAGGAATAGTCCTTGGCCTGTCTTTCTGTGTGCCGAAAGCCAGAGCTTCTCGCGCCGCGACAAGAGGTGAGGCCTTCTTCCTGCGTGCTAGAATGGAGGTTCCCATGGCCATGATTCCCCGTAGAAAGACCGTTACCGTCGTCGTCGGCGGCGTGCGCGTCGGCTCGGATGCACCGATTGTGGTGCAATCCATGACCAACACCGATACCGCCGACGTGCCTTCGACCGTCCAGCAGTGTGCCGCGCTGGCTCGCGCCGGGTCGGAACTGGTGCGAGTCACCGTCAACAATGAAGCGGCTGCCGCCGCCGTCCCCCGCATCGTTGAGGAACTCGATAAACAGGGTGTGCGCGTTCCCATCATCGGGGACTTCCATTACAACGGGCATGTGTTGCTCACTAAATATCCTGATTGCGCTCGCGATCTCGCGAAGTACCGGATCAATCCCGGCAACGCCAGCATTGGACGCACCGGCGACTCGAATTTCCGCACCATGATCGAAGTGGCGGTGAAATATCAGAAGCCGGTGCGCATCGGTGTGAACTGGGGCTCGCTCGACCAGACCCTGCTCACCCGCATGATGGATGAGAATTCGGCACTCGCAGATCCGAAAGATGCCCGCGAAGTCACCATGGAAGCGATGGTCGTAAGCGCGTTGAATTCCGCCGCCCTGGCAGAGAAGTTCGGCCTGCGCACCGACCAGATCATTCTGAGCGCAAAAGTCAGCGGCGTACAGGATCTGATCGACGTTTACCGCGCGCTAGCTGCGCGCTGCAATTATCCGCTCCACCTTGGCTTGACCGAAGCGGGCATGGGAGCTAAGGGTGTGGTTGCATCCAGCGCTGCCATGGGCGTGGTACTGCAGGAAGGCATCGGCGACACCATCCGCGTCTCGCTGACCCCAGCGCCCGGGGGCGATCGTACTGAAGAAGTCCGAGTGGCGCAGCAGATTTTGCAGTCCATGGGGATTCGCAGCTTCACGCCGCAGGTTACCGCCTGCCCCGGCTGCGGGCGCACCACCAGCACCTTCTTTCAGGAAATGGCGGAGCAGATTCAGACCTACCTGCGCGAGCAGATGCCGGGCTGGAAAGGCCGTTATGTGGGCGTGGAAGAAATGAAGCTTGCCGTGATGGGCTGCGTGGTCAATGGCCCCGGCGAATCGAAGCACGCCAACATCGGCATCTCGCTGCCGGGAACGTTCGAGGAGCCGAAGGCCCCGGTCTACGTGGATGGACGCCTGTTCACCACGCTGAAGGGAGATCGTATCGTCGCCGAGTTCATCACGATCCTCGATGAGTATGTCGACTCGCACTACGCGGCTAGGGAGACTCAAAAAGAAGAAGTAGCTGCCAGGAATTAGCGTCGTCCGGCGTAATCTAACCTGTCATCCCGCACGCCGCTCAACCTCACCTGCTTCTGTCTCGCCTGCTTGTGCCTAACCTGCTTGTGTCATCCGAGCGAAGCGAGGGATCCTGGTTTTTGCCTAGGCCCGCGGATGTGACGGTGCGGGCAGAAACCAGGATCCCTCGCTTCGCTCGGGATGACAGAGCCATTCGGAATGATTAGGACCGTTCCACGCGCCAGCTATTGTCCGGGCATCATGAAAATTGGACTTTGGTTCGCCGGGTAGCCGCTCGCTTGTATCGGGCCAGCGCCAAAGGCCGTGGGCAGATCAGTGACCAGGGTATCGGGGAGAGTATCGCTGCCGCCGTTATTGTTGGTGTTGTTACCGGTTGTAATGATGTCAGCGATATAGCCGGCGTCGCATATGCTCACGTAGACGTGGCTGCTGTCGACAGACGCCGCAGTGAAGATCCGGAAGCGAGTGGCGCCGGGAGAATAAAGAGCAGGCAGCACGGGCGAAACGCAAGAAGCCACGGGCGGGACAGCGTATTGACCCGCCGCGAACGGATAACTCAGCAAAGTCAGAGTCGGCGCAGTGGGATACTGCAAGGTGAGACTAGTGGCGTTAAACACAGTGAGACCTGGGATGACGCAGGAACCCGTCACCGTCGGGTCAGGACACGCTCCCGCAGGTACTTGTAAGCTGGCAACGTAAAACCGGCTGCCATCGGCCAGCGCCACCACTGAAGTGGGCGAGCATCCCAGCGGACATGCCGCCGACCCCGCAGCGAATGAGATAGTCGTCAGTTGAACCGGGGTGTCGTTGGCTCCTCCTGTGTCGGAAAAAACGTAGACCGTGCTGGTCAAGGGATTCGTTACATAAAGACGGTTCAGGTTGGGATCGAAGAAAATGAAGTTGGCCCCGGCACCTACGGGCAGGCTGCTTGAAACGCTGTCCGTGGCGGTGTCGATGGTCACCAGTTGTCCGTCGCCCTGGGTAAGCACATAGACCTTCTGGCTGTCGCCGCGGGCCACGACCCACACGGGGTTCGTCCCAGTGAAGCCCGTGAGCGTATTCAGCGATAGATCCGCGACGTTTAAGCTGGTAACAGAGCTCGTCGCTTGGCTGGTTCCCTGGTTCGCCACGTAGAGCTTGGTCGCGTTTGGAGTCTCAGCCATGCTGACCGGGTGAATTCCTACGGGCGCTGTGTTGATGACGGCATTGGCTGAAGTGTTGAGCGCAAAGACCGAATTGGAGTTGTAATTCGCCGCATACATGAAGTTGTTCTGCGTACTGTTCACGAAGACAGGCTGCGGGGGGAAAGTTGAGGTTCCAACGGACGATACAGTGGACGATACAGTGGGAAGTCCGGCGGACGGATTCACGTACTGGATGGTCGTGCCCGCCCCGTTGATTGAAGTAAGCGTAAAGCCGCCGTCGTAGGCGTTGGGGTTGCAGGCAGGAGCATTGCAATCGGGAATGACTACGCCCGCGATGACGATGGCATATCCAGCCGCAACCTTGGTCCAAGGGGTATTCAGCGTGACCGTCACGAGATTGCCAGCTTCGCTGATGGAGCTGATGCTGGATGTCTGAGTCGGCAAAGTAGGTGAACTTACCGGGCCAAATCCGCTTACGAACGGGGACTGGGAAGCCGTGTTAAAAGCGGAGACGCCATCGATCCCGCCTGAAACACTACCCACACTGGCGACATACACTCGTGAATTGTTGGGAAGAATAGCGGCATGCGCGGGCATGACGCCGAGGTTAGGCGCACTCGGGTTCGAGGTGGGAGTTTCCGCGAGGATGGTGTCTCCGGAGACATCAATCTGCAGGGCCCCGCCCGGGCTGTTGGGTGCGTTGGTGCTGATGGCAAAGACGGCGTGGAAATTGGCCGGAATCGGAGGGATTTCCACCGGGCATCCAGGAATCGCACCCTCCGTGCAAGGAATAACCACCGGACGGTAGACCTGGCCACACGCCGCCCACAGGAGGACGGGAAGCACCAGGGCCGCTGATCGGCCCACACGTCGAAGACTCATCGGCACCCCAAGGGAAAAGTTCGGTAACACAAGGAATCAAACATTCTAACGGCTGGCAACGATCTGTGCCAGTGGGCCGGCACCGGCTATCGGGCTTCGGCCGCTTATCATTTTCTCGGATGCCTGAACAACGGGGTAAGTTGGACGGCTGCGAGGATTACGTGAGAAGACAGCAGCTTGTTGCCACGAATGAACGTGGAAGTGAGCGGAAACGGAACCAGAATTGCCGAATCCCGACAGCCGAAGCCAACCTTAGCGACCGCGCCGGGACTTGCCGCTGGCCGCGGCGGTAGGTTCCTCTGACTTGGCCGTAGCCGAGGGCTTTTTCTTGCCTTCCATCTGCGCCAGGCTCTGCTTAAGAGCGGCCATCAAGTCGATCACGGGAGCTAGCTTCTTCGGTTTTTCGACCGCTGCAACTTCTCCGCCCTCGAGCTTGGTCTCGATCAGCTTCTTCAGATTCTCCTGGAAGCTGTCTTTGTACTTCTCGGGATCCCATTCGTCCGCCAACGCTTCGATGAGTTGGTGCGCTACTTTCACTTCAGCGTCTTTCAACTCCACGTCCGGCGCGCCAAAGCCTTCCACCTTCTTCACTTCTTCCGCGTAGTACATGGTGTGCAGCATGAGTCCGCCTTCATGCGGGCGCAGGAAGACCGTGTATTCGCGGTTATGCATGGTGATCTTGGCGATGGCAACATACTCGCTCTCTTCTAACGCCTTAGTGAGCAGCGCGTAGGGGCGCCGTCCAGCCTCTTCGGGAAGCATGTAATACGAAGACTCGAAATATACGGGATCCACGTCGCCCGCCTTCACGAACTCCAGTATCTCCATGGTCTTCGCGGTCTGCGGCTCGATCTTCTTGATCTCTTCCGGCTCGATGATGATGTATTCGTCCTTGCGGAACTCGTAGCCTTTGACCATGTCGGCGCGATCGACGACGACGCCCTCCAACTGACAAATGTACTGCTGCTTGAGCCGGGATTTGTCCGTGCGATGCAGCATGTTGAAAGAGATGCCACTACTGCGCGCGCCGGAAAACAACCGTACCGGCATGGAGATGAGGCCGAAAGTTAAGTGTCCGGACCAAACTGACGCTGCCATAGTTCCTCTCGTTCGCTTAGGATGCAATAAACGCACCCAGGGGGACAATAAACCGTCCAGAATTGGGAGTTTAGCCTAGAAAAGGGCTTTGGATGCACAAATCTTAGGGCATGGGGGAATCGAAATGCGAAGCCGGAGGGAATGGGGTCGAATCGATGAACGCCCTAGGGATTGTAGTTAACTGAGCAGATTCTGGGTTTCGGGGAAGGCGTTTGGCTGCCAGTTCTTGCACCCTCCTCGGACTGCGGGTCATCTGTGAGGCAGCACTCTCGACCGGAGACAAGCAATGACTGACCTACGCTATCCCATCGGCAAGTTTCACTTCGACGGACCACCGCCCGAAGAGCAGAGAAAGAAGTTCATCGATGATATCGCCCTGGCACCCGCCAACTTGCGTGCGGCAGTGAAGGGATTGTCCGACGAACAACTCGACACGCCTTACCGCCCTGACGGCTGGACTGTGCGCCAGCTCGCGCATCACGTTCCGGACAGCCATCTCAATGCCTACGTGCGCTACAAGCTGGCCCTCACGGAAGAGGAGCCGACAATCAAGCCGTACGCCGAAGACCGCTGGGCGCAGTTGGCTGACACGCGCTCGACTCCCGTCGAAGTCTCACTGGTGATGTTGGATTCGTTGCACGACCGCTGGGTTCGCCTGCTGCGCTCGCTGAAACCCGAGGATTGGAAGCGCAGCTTTCGCCATCCTGAACTGGGCTTGGTGAGCCTGGAGAAGAACCTCGCACTCTACGCCTGGCACGGACGCCACCATACGGCTCATATCACGTCGTTGCGACAGAGAAACGGCTGGTAGAAGGAGTTCCCAGTTGGGAGAGGTCGCCCACTGTCGTTGTCATCCCGAGCGAAGTGAGGGACCCTGGTTCCATTGTCCCGCGGCGACCACGCCGGTCGGAAAGGCAAGAACCAAGATCCCTCGCCCCCGCTCGGGATGACAGTTTGCAATGGATAGTTTGTGATGGGATGAGTAACTGTGAAATTCAGAAGGCCACCTAGCTCATGCCCAACTTCCACAGCAAATAGCTGCTGGCCTCCCGCATCACCGCATACCCGCGCTGCCCGGCGCCGCGAGGACGCGAGTCGGGCCGAGGTGCAACATACACCGGACCGATCCCCTCATGCTCAAGCAGCCTCTTAATCCGAAACACGTGATACGCGTCGCTCACCGCGACGCAACTGTGCAGTCCATTGGCGTGCATGATCACAGCCACCCGCACTGCCGATTGAGCAGTGTCTGAGCCTTGCGTCTCGGCGATCAGGTTGCGCTCCGGAATCCCGCGATGCTTCAGATAATCGCTGCCTACGCCACCTTCGCTGAAGCTGGGATCCAAAGCCGCTCCGCCGGTCACAATGACGACGGGAGCGATCCCCTGTTTGAAAAGATCGAAGGCGTGATCGAGCCGCGCACGCAACACGGGTGAGGGACGGCCGGAATACTCCGCTGCGCCGAAAACGACAATGGCGTCTGCTGGATGGACTTCCTGCAGCGCTCCCTCGTGCACAATCCCAATCGCCGTCAGAGTAAGGAACGAAACCAACGCAGCCAACGCGGCCAGCCCGAACGCCTCCGGCCGCAACAGCCAGCGCCGTCGCGGATTCCGGTTCACAGAATCGTTAGTCATCCTCTGGAGTCAGTCATCCTTTGGCGAAGAAGGTGGAAATTTCCCCAGCCGGGATCGCGCCTTCGCGGATGACGCGCCAGCGCGCCCCTTCGTCGGTAAGGTCAATAATGGTGGAAGCGACGTCACGCGGGGAAGTTCCGCCATCCACGATAATGCTGATGCGTCCTTGCAGTTGATCGCGCACCTGCTCTGCGCTGGTACACTCCGAAGCCCCGCTCAGATTGGCCGATGTGGCCGTGATTGGAATCGCCGCAGCCACCACTACCGCCAGCGGAATCCTGGCGTTCGGCACGCGCAGGGCGACGTTGCCGGTGTTGGCGGTCACCTTCAGCGGCAGACGTGATCCGGCTTTTACGATGATGGTGAGCGGTCCCGGCCAGTATTGCCGCGCCAGCGCGTAGAATTCTTCAGGCAACGACTTGGCTAGCTCTTCCGCTTGATCCACGCTTTCGATCAGCAGCGACAATGGTTTGTGCCGTGACCGAGTCTTGATGTCGTACACACGGTCAACCGCGCGCAGGTTGAAGGGATCGGCTGCGAGACCGTAAAAGGTGTCCGTCGGCATGCCCAGCACTTCGCCGGCGCGAATCTGATCGGCGGCGTACTTTACCAGTGAACTCTCCGGAGTGTCACAATTGATTTTTAGGATTTCGGCGCGCACAGCGCTCCCTTCCTGCATTGATTCCGCTTGGAATATTTTGTCCGTGGAACCTACCATAATACGGCAAAGGGCCGCAAGACGGGTGAGCAGCGTATCATTCAGTGGAGATCAGCAGTGACGATCAGCCGTAACGATCACAGTCAATATCCGGATGAAAAGGCAGTCGGAAACCGCGCTTAGTGTCCAACACAGGCTGCGCCGCGTTGAGGGACGCCACAACCCGCTGGTCAAACAACTGCGCCAGGCATTTTCGCGCGCCGAACTCACCGAAAGCGGAGACTGCGCCATCGAGGGCCTGCGCATTCTGGAAGAAGCCATCCGTAGCGGCCTCCGCTTCAGCGCAGTGTTCTTTCGCGACTCGGCGCAAGACCGGGCCGAGCGTTTGCTGCCGCAGATCGGCTCCCAGGTCGAGACCCTCCTGCTTCCCGACAAATTATTCGATAGCCTCGTGCCCAGCGAATCGCCTCAGGGTGTGGCTGCATTAGTGCGCCTCAAGGAATTCTCGCTCGATGATGTTGTGGAGAACGAACGGCTGCAGGTCGGCCCCATCGTCGTGTTGGCCGGAGTGCAGGACCCAGGCAACCTGGGCACGATTCTGCGCTCCTCCGAAGCATTTGGGAGTGCGGGAGTGGTTTTGGGCGAAGGCACGGTCAGCCCGTTCAACTCAAAAGTGATTCGGGCCTCCGCCGGATCGGTGTTCCGTCTGCCGGTAATTCACGGGCAATCCCAAGGGCGCGAAAAGTCAGCGACGGCAAAGCTGGAGGAAGTTTCAAACAAGCTGCGGGCAAAGGGAGTGCGGCTGATCGCGACCTCCTCGCATAAGGGAACGCCGCTGGATCAAGCAGATTTGAAGGGAGCAGTAGCAATCTTCTTTGGCAACGAAGGCGCGGGCCTGCCGCGCGAAGTGATGGCCAAAATGGATGAATCCGTCGCGATCCCGCACACAACACAAGTAGAGTCTCTCAACGCCGGCGTGGCCGCGAGCATCGTCCTGTACGAAGCAGCAAGGCAAAGGAAATGAACCTTTTCACCACAGAGTCACAGAGACACAGAGAAACCGAAAACAGCAGAGATCCACGGACGAGCCAAATCATTGGCGCCGCTATTGAAGTCCATCGATTCTTGGGGCCGGGACTCTTGGAATCGGCCTACGAAGAGTGCTTGTGCCACGAGCTTCACCTCCGCGAAATCAGTTTCGCACGTCAAATCGAACTACCTGTGGAGTACAAGGGCATCAAGCTTGACTGCGGCTATCGCGTGGATCTCATCGTGCAAGAAGAAGTCGTGCTGGAGTTAAAATGCGTCGAAAGAGTCCTTCTATCCATGAAGCTCAACTGCTAACTTATATGCGCTTGACCGGCAAGCGAGTAGGCTTATTGATCAACTTCAATGTTCCGTTACTAACAAGGGGCATCACGCGAAGGGTTCTTTAGCGTTTTCCTGGTTTTCTCTGTGTCTCTGTGACTCTGTGGTGAAGAGCTTTCAATGGGACTTTTTCAACCCACGCCAAGCGCCGACACCGCCACCGACCGAACCCGGCCGCTGGCGGACCGCATGCGCCCGCGTACGCTCGAGGAGTTCGCCGGCCAGGAGCACCTGATCGGTCCCGGCAAACCGTTGCGCACGCAGATCGACCGCGACGATACCGGCTCGCTGATCTTCTGGGGACCGCCCGGCACCGGCAAAACTACGCTGGCAAAAATTATCGCCCGCATGACCAAAGCCGAGTTCATCGAGTTCTCCGCCGTCCTCGCCGGAATCAAAGAGATCAAGCAGGTCATGGCTGACGCCGAGCGCGCCCGCCAATACGGCACGCGCACCATCGTTTTCATTGATGAGATTCACCGCTTCAACAAAGCCCAGCAGGATGCCTTTCTGCCCCACGTGGAAAAGGGAAACATCCGCCTGATCGGCGCAACTACTGAGAATCCCTCTTTCGAGATCAATGCCGCTTTGCTTTCGCGCGCCCGCGTCTATGTGTTGCAGCCGTTGACCGAAGATCAGATCGTGAAACTGCTGAAACGAGCGCTGACAGACGAGGAACGCGGCCTGGGCACATTGAAGGTGCGTGCATCGGACGATGTCCTCAAGAAAATCGCCAGCTACATCAGCGGCGATGCCCGCAGCGCCTACAACGTACTGGAAGTCGCAGCCGGCTTGGCTCAACAGACGGGAACCCAGCCCCCGGAAATCACCGACGACATCGTTCGCGACGCGCTACAGAAGCGCACCCTGCTCTACGACAGGGCCGGCGAAGAGCATTACAACCTGATCTCAGCTCTCCACAAGTCGGTGCGCAACAGCGATCCCGATGCCGCGCTGTACTGGCTCGGGCGCATGATTGAAGCGGGCGAGGATCCACTCTACATTGCGCGCCGTGTGGTCCGCATGGCGGTCGAAGACATCGGTCTGGCCGATCCCAATGCGCTTTCGTTGTGCATGGCCGCGCGCGATGCCGTGGATTTCATCGGCATGCCCGAGGGCAATCTCGCACTCGCACAAGCTGTCGTCTATCTCTCGGTCGCGCCCAAGTCGAACGCGCTTTACACGGCCTACGGCGCCGTGCAGCACGATATTGAACAAACCGCCGCCGAACCTGTCCCGCTACACTTGCGCAACGCTCCCACTGGTTTGATGAAAGGTTTGGGCTACGGCAAGGATTATCAATACGCGCACGATGTCGAAGGCAAAGTCGCCAGTATGCAATGCCTACCCGACAATTTGCGGGACCGCGTCTACTACAAGCCGACCAATGAGGGCATCGAGAAGCGCATCCGCGAGCGTATGGAAGAGATCAGGAAACTGCGCTCACCCGCTGCCGCCAGCAAAGCCTCACCCCCCAGGAAAGAATCGTAGACATACTGCGCGGCATCCTATACAGGTACGAACGTGTCTCGTTTGCGCCACCTGGCGAGTTAAGAAGGGCTTGATCCCATGGCCACGATCCCTGGAACCGTCGCCGCCGTTCCGGTGCGCCCGCTGCTCATCGATCAGGTGGAGGAGTTGCAAAAGCTGCAGAAGGCGGCGCAGAAGATCACTTCGATCCTCGACCTCGATCAACTCATCGACAACATCGTGAATGATGTAGCCCGTTCCTTCGGCTGTCTGGAAGCCGGCATCTACTTGCACGACGAAGAACGCGGGGAAATGGTGCTCGCCGGCGTGCATGGCTGCTCGGTCAACCACAAAGGCCATTGCTTGAAGATTGGCAAGGAAGGCATGGTCGGCTACGTCGCTTCAACCGGCCAGATGCGCTATGCGCCAGATGTGCGCAAGGACGACTATTACATTGCCTGCGAACACGCCACGCTCTCAGAGGTAGTGATTCCACTGCACGTTGGCGAGCGCCTGGTGGGCGTCTTCACCGCCTCACATCCGGAGTTGGACGCCTTTCCTCGTCAGCAACTGAGAATTCTTCAGGCGCTGTGCGATCACATGGCCGTGGCGGTGCACAACGCCCGCCGCTTCCAATCAGAACGCGCGGAACGGGAAACCATGAGCCGCGAGGCTCAGGATGCCCGCTTGATGCAGCAAGCGCTATTGCCCAAGTGTTCGCCTTTCATTCCGGGCTTTGTGATTTCCGGCCTAAGCGTCCCTGCTGGCGCGGTCGGAGGAGATTGGTACGACTTCATCCCGTTTCCCGATGGCCGCTGGGGCTTGGTGCTCGCGGATGTCTCTGGAAAAGGCACGGCGGCCGCGCTGCTGATGTCAGCGACCCGTGGAATGCTGCGGTCTCTCGCCGAAGCCTGCTGCAGTCCGGGTGAGGTTTTGGCTAAGCTTAACGGCCTGCTGGTGGATGATTTTCCGGCGGGCAAGTTCGTCACCCTCGTCTACGCTGTGCTCGATCCCGTAACTCGCAAGGTGGTTTTCGCAAACGCAGGGCATTTGCATCCGCTCTTTATCGATGACCGTGGAGCGCACTTCCTGGGTACGGAGCGCGGACTCCCTCTGGGCATAGCCTGTGGAGATTATTCCGAAACCTGTATAAGTCTCTCAGAAGGCTCGCGGCTTGTCCTCTACAGCGATGGCATCACCGAAGCGGTAAACACGAATGAAGAGGAGTACGGCCTGGAACGGCTCGTAGGACATGCGGTTGGCGCTGACGCGTCCGCCGTCAGCATCGTTGACGATGTCCGCGGATTCGCCAACGGCTCAGGCGTCCGCGATGATGCCACCGTAGTCTTCGTCGGGGTCAAGCGTTAGATTAGACGCCGGCGCTTGGGCTTATCGGAATCGCGCGCGATGTTCCTTCAGGATGCAACGGTCCATTACGACGAAGATGCCCGTCTGGCGCGCCTTTTCAGCGGCCTTCTGGTGAATCACGTCCTCCTGCATCCAGATCGCTGGGACCTTCAACTGAATGGCCTCGTCCACAATCTCTTCCACAAACTCCGGCCGCCGGAAGATATTTACGATGTCGATCTTCTCCGGCACCTCGGGCAAAGACGCGTAGGCCTTCTCCCCTAGGCAAGACTTGATCTTCGGATTCACCGGAATGATGCGGTATCCGTGGCTTTGCATATAGGCCGTCACACCGTAGCTCGGACGCTGCGGATTCTCGGACAGCCCAACCACGGCAATGGTCTTGGCATGCCTCAGTAGTTCAGTCATCGGATCGGTTTGTGGAAAAGAAGCCATTCGATTGTCATCCTGAACAAGCGTTTCTTGCGCAGCGAGGAGCCTGCCCTGAGCAAAGTCGAAAGGATCGGGCGAGCCGCGCGACGCCTTAGTCACGGCGTTTGGCTCGCTTCCTCTACTTCTTGTTGGCCGCATCCTGCTTCTGCTTGTACATCTTCAGCGCCAGATTGCGGACGGTCTCAGAGACCTCTTTGTTGGCGGAAATGTTTTTCAAGTCCTTCGCCAGCAGATGCTTCATCAACCCTAATCCAAGATCGAGCGGCGTGCGCGGGTTCGACACCAGATTTCGCACGACAATGTAATTCTTCATGAAGCGTCGTTTCAGCGGGATCTGCCGCAGCACCGCTTCCAACACATTTTTCTGCAGTGCGAACTTCTCGACTTCACCGTCGGAAATCTTGGGCGCTTCGAGCACCGCGAGCGCCACCACCTTGGTGCCGTCGCGAATCAGAATGGACCGTTCTTCTTTATTGCCTTTCATGGCCAGCTGGATGCGCCCTTTCACATCAAGGCGGTTGATCTTCTGCAGCGTGTTGTCGCGCTGGCCGGGTTTAGGCTGCCCTGCGGCGAGTTTCGCCTTTGCCGCTGCTGCGGAAGCCCCGGCAGCAGACTCGGCGGCGGCTTTCTCGCTATCTTCGGCAGTCTCCATCTGTTTATTTTCCGACACGGGAAAATAATCAGCCCCCAGCAATTCCACGATGCCACCGATAGGCTGGAACGGCTTATCCTTCTCCCCGGCAATCTCCGCGGCATTCTCAGCCAGGTAAGCGGAAATCGCCTCTTCAGGAACTTCTCCACTTTCGTCGATTGCCTCGGGAGCCGCTTCCAGAGCTGGTTCGGCGGCCTTCGTCGCAACGGCTTCATCAACCTGCGGCACCGCGTCCGCAATTGGAAGTTCGGGCTCGCTCGCGCCCCCTCGCAGCAGCTCGGCGATTGCCGAGGCTTCGGTAGTCTTCAGGTATGGGTTCGCGCGAAGCAACTCCAGAACGCCCGCCGAAGCCCGTACCCGCGGGCTCCGCAGCATCGCTGCGATTGCCTCGGGAGACGCCGAGATGGCGAACTTGGCCAGTTCACTGTCGGCAACCGACGGATTCTCCAGCAACGCCGGCAGTAGTTTCGGACGAAGGTTCTCGGGCGCAACTAAATAGTCCAGCACCTCGCGCGCAGTCTTCGGATTGGAAGCCGCGGCCAGCGAAGCCTTCTCATCCCATCCAGCCAAGGTCATGCGGGCGAGGTCGCCAAAAATCTTATTATGTTTCGCGAGGTAAACCAGGATCTCAAGATTTTCGTCAGGCGGCACCGACAACGCGCCCTTCGCCGCGAACTGCATCATGTTCGACGGCAGCTTGGAAGCGCGAATTAAATCGATTTGCCGCGGCATCGCTTTACCTCCCCGCCCGACCAGAACCAGCAAGTTTCGCGCTGGCTTGAAGCTCCTCGACCACCAGTTCCAACTCCCTAATTAATCGGCTGGGCGCGCCCCGAAGAAATTCTTCCAGCAAAGCCCGATAGTACCAAAGAGTGCCCTCACGTCCGCCATTGAAACGGTCCCAAATTGACTCACCAACCTCCCGGTAGTCCGAAAGAATGGAGCGCACGTTGTTGAGTTTGTCCGCGGCGGAAACCAGCCGGGTTTCCGCATCCGCACTTTTCAGGTGCCGGATGTAAGCCTCTTTGCGGGAGCGCCACGGCGGCTTGGGCTCGGTATCCGAGTCTGTGCAACCATCCACAATCTTTGCCACGCGGCTCCCGAACTTCCGCCGGACTTCCTTCAGCATGGGTGCGCCGCCGCAGTCTTCCACTACATCGTGCAGCAGCGCCGCAATCGCCAGATCCTCGTCACCGCCGAACTCCAGCACCAGCGACGCAACCCCCATCAAGTGTGCGATGTAAGGAATGCTCGATGCCTTGCGCGTTTGCCCGGCATGTTTCTCCGCAGCAAACTGAAACGCGCGCAGAAACCGGGGCCCAAGCCTTACCCCGTGCTTCCTCTGTGTCCCCTGTGTTTTATGCTTTTTGCCAACCACGACATTCCTCACGACTTCTCTCCGCGCCGCGCCAGCAAATATGCCCGGATGAACGGCCGCAAGTCGCCATCGATCACGCGGTCCACGTCGCCCACCTCGGTCTTGGTGCGGTGATCCTTGATCATGCGGTAGGGCTGCAGCACATACGAGCGAATCTGCGATCCGAAGTCGTTATCGAGTTTTGAATCTTCAATCTTTTTCGTGGCCGCGCGCTTTTTCTCCATCTCGAATTCGTAGAGCTTGGAGCGCAGCATGCTCATGGCGCGCTCGCGATTCTTGTGCTGCGAGCGTTCATTCTGGCAACTCGCCACCAGGCCGGTGGCCAGGTGAGTGATGCGCACCGCCGAATCCGTGGTATTGACGTGTTGCCCACCTTTGCCGCTCGAACGGTAGGTATCGGTTCGAATATCCTCGGGCTTGATGACCACTTCAATGCTGTCGTCAATTTCCGGAGAGACAAAAACACTGGCGAACGAAGTATGCCGCCGCTTGGCCTGGTCGAAGGGCGAGATCCGCACCAGGCGGTGCACGCCGATTTCACCGCTCAACAGCCCAAAGGCGTACTCGCCATTTACCGCGAAGGTCGCCGATTTCAGACCCGCTTCTTCGCCCGGCTGATAATCGTAAAGAACGGTCTCGAATCCCTGCCGCTCCGCCCAGCGCAAATACATGCGCAGCAACATGTCGGCCCAGTCCTGCGATTCCGTTCCGCCCGCTCCGGGATGAATGGTCACAATGGCGTTGAGCGCGTCGTTCGGCCCGGAGAGCAGCGTCTCGGTCTCCAGTTTGTCGACCAGTTCGCGCAACGAGTCGACATCGCGCCGCAATTCAGCGTCGACATTCTCGCCTTCCTTCGCCAGTTCGAAGTAGGCGGCAATGTCATCGCCGCGCCGGCCGAGATCGGCGTCGGTAGCAAGCAAGTGCTCCAGACGCTTCTTCTCGCGCATTACTTGTTGAGATCGTTGCGGATTCGACCACAGATTCGGGTCGGCGGCCTGCTTTTCGATTTCGGCTAATTGCGGACGGAGTTTGTCCGCGTCAAAGATACTCCCGGAGTTCGCGCACCTTCTTGCTGAGTGATCCGTATTCCTGCTCGAGCTCTTGATTCATTCGGAGTGTTTCACCTCTTGGAAAACGACAAGCGCATGACCAGCGCCCCTGCTGAAATTATCGCACACAGCCACGCGAACCAGTCGCCGTGCCGCGTGTAGAACGTGGTTACAGAGGTGAGGGCATAAGGCGCAACCAACGCTCCCCGCTCCTTGCGCGGAAGCCGTGCCACGGTTCTTCCATAAGGATCGATCGAAGCCGTCACCCCCGTATTTGTCGCGCTCAAGATCCAGCGGTCGTTCTCAATCGCGCGCATGCGGGTCTGATTCAGGTGCTGTGCGTACGCGCCGCTGTCGCCATACCAGCCGTCATTCGATAGATTCACGAATACTTGCGCGCCCTGATCTGCGAATTGCCGTACTTCGCCGGGAAATACAGACTCGTAGCAAATGAAAATGCCCAGCCGCGTGGGTCCGGCGTCCAGCGGCGCGCGCGAGGATCCGTGTCCAAACTCTCCAACCTCTTTGGTCAGACCTCCGGCAAACGCAAACAGTCTGGGGAACGGCAGGTATTCGCCGAAAGGCACCAGATGCACTTTGTCGTAACGCTCAGTCCAGTCCCCCGCGGGACTGATGAGCGCGGCTGAGTTGAACGCTTGCGGATCTGCCTTTCCACTCTGCACGGGCGAGGTGCCGATCGCGCCTGTCACCACCCAGCTGTGCGTGTCGCGAGCCATCTGGCTCACAGGCTCGCGAAACAACGGATCGCTCGTGAAAAATGGCGCGGGAGATTCCGGCCAGACGATCAATTCGACGCCGCCCGGCTTCGAATTGTTCGCATCAGACGCTCTCGAAGAAGCGTCGCCCTTCCCGCTGAAATCTTTCACGCCAAGATCTTTCACGCTTAGATCAGTCAATTCCCGCAGCGTGCGCTCGAAAGTGTCGCGCGTCCAATTTTCATCCACCGAGATATTTTCCTGAACCAGCAGCGCTGCACGATCCGCCGGAATCGCAGGCGCATCCACCAGCCTCCCCGCCTGCAGCACCGCCGCCGCAGCCACCGCAGCCAGTAACAGCGTGCTCCGTTTTTTTCTTGGCACCACGAACGCCGCCGCGACCGCGACATTCACCAGCATGATCTCGAACGAAACGCCGTAAACTCCGGTCAAGGTAGTGATGCGGCTGAGCGAAATGTTATCCACCTGCGCCGTGCCAAGCAGGTTCCACGGAAAGCCGGTGACGTGGAAGCGCGCCAACTCGACCGCGACCCACAGAAACGGCGCGGCTATCAGCGCCCGACGATAATCTCCGCCCGGTCCCACCGACCAACTCAATAACAAACCGAACAGCCCGTGATACAGCCCGAGATAAAGGCAAAAGAGAAACAGAGCAAGGAGAGCAAACGGCACGCTCAGCCCGCCGTGCTCGTGCATAGTGTTAAAAATCCAGTAACACGTCCCCGCATACCAGAGGATTCCCGATAAGTACGCCAGCAGAAACGCCTGCCCAGGTTTCGCAGCCTGAAGACTGACCGAGCCATTGATCTCCAGCACTCCCGCGGGCCGCGCCCGCAACAGAGCCACAATCAAAGGCGCAAAAGCCACCCAGGAGAGAACGTAGAGCCCGGGAAGAGGAAAAATTAGGACCTGCAGGATCGATGAGAGAACAACCAGCAACCAGGCGCTAAAATGAATTTGCCGCACCGCCAAGGATAACAAACCCGCGAACCTTGTCATTCCGAAGCGCGCAGCGCAGAGGAATCTGCTGTGGCGTGCAGCGCCACAGAACTCCGCACAAACCCGACAATCTCCGGCGTCACGTACGGCGGCGGTGTGATCCGAAATACGGGCCGTCCGGCCACCGGCTTCAATGAAACGCCCTGCCAAGCCGCCCCGGTCTTCAACCCATTATGAAGAATCACCGCACCAGCGCGGTCCAGAAATTCCCGAGCCGAGTTCTTGAAATCCTCCGTGGTTGGATCCAGCACGGTCAGATACAAGTCCGGCCGCAGGAACCTCAACACGCTGTTCGATTCCACGATCACATGCCGCGCCCGCTCCAGCCGTTGACGCAGTGCGGGCATAGCTTCCGCCAGCCTGCCCTGCTCGGTACGCACCCACAAGGCTCGCGCCGCGCCCGCCGCCAGAAAACGCGAAGTGTCCGACTCTCCGCCGCGGTCTTTCTCCTCGGAGATCGCCCAGCTGTGATCGTCCGTCGCACAATCGCAGGGCGCCCCATTCGCCGAGCAAACCCCGTGCCCATACTGAGTAATCTTCACGGCAGTCCATTCGAATTCGCGCAACGCAGAAATCAACTCCGCGACCACGCTGGTCTTCCCCACGCTTCGCGAATGCCCGCCAATCACAACAATCGCCACATCTACCTCTTCTTCCCCAACCTCGCCAGCGCCGCCAACTGCTTCAGATACTCCCGAACCGGTTGTGCCGGAGTCCCCCAGAAAGCCACACCCTTGCCGCGCAACACTTTGTTGGGCAGCACGCCACCCTGCCCGCCCAGCATTACTCCCTCTTCAATGCGCGCATGTTCGCCAATGCCGACCTGGCCTCCGAGCACCACTTCATTCTCAATCACGATGCTGCCAGAAAGCCCGGTCTGCGCCGCGATCACCACATTTTGTCCCAGCCGGCAGTTGTGGCCGATGTGCACCAGGTTGTCGATCTTAGTTCCCTGCCCGATACGGGTTTCATCGAGCGCTCCGCGGTCGATCGTCGAATTGGCGCCGATCTCCACATCATCTTCGATCACCAGCCTGCCCACCTGGGGAAATTTCTCGTAGCGTCCGCTCTTGGGGTCGCGCACATATCCAAATCCATCGCTTCCGAGAACCGCGCCCGCATGCACAATCACGCGGTCGCCCAGTGTGGTCCCCGCATAAATCGTAACCCTCGGATAAATTTTGCAGTCGCGCCCAATCTTCACCCCCTGCGCAATCGCGCACCCAGGGCCGATGCGCGTGCCCTCGCCGATTTCCGTATCCGCTCCGATAACGCCGTACTCTCCCACCACAACACCCGCCGCCAAACGAGTTGAGGAATGAACCACCGAAGTCGGATGCACACCGCCATCACTCCCAGTCCCATCGCGCAAAAAGCGCGCCGCCCGTGCGAAGCTCAGCTTAGGATGCCGGCTAATGAGCATCGGCTTCCCGGATGACGTCGCGGCGAATTCCCCGGCAATCACCGCCCCCGCGCCCGACTGCAGCGCCCGCAGAAGATATTTCTCCTCCTCCACAAACACCAGATCGTGCTTCGAAGCCGATCCGATGCTGGCCACGCCCTCAACCTCGACACTCCCATCCCCTTGCAGGCGTGCCTCAACGGCCTCGGCAATCTGTTGCAGCGAGCGCTTCATGGCTCTCACTCTATAGCAGACAAGCTACAGCAGACCAGCGAGGTGACGAAAGTGCTGGCCCAACCGCACTGGTGCCTTCCCGCACACTCCGGCTTACAATCACTCTATGGAAAAGAAGGTCTTCTGGATAACCTTCACGGTGCTCGGCTTGCTTGCAGACTTTCTGCTGCCGATCTGGTGGGGTCTGGCCGCCACCGTTCCCATTCTCTTCGCATCCTGGTGGGTTGCCTACCGCAGCGACTGGTTCTAAGCTCAGAAAACTTCAGGACTGGGTCATTCAGGATTGGGTCACTCAGGATTGGGTCATGCTGAAACTGCCGCCGGTGGCATTGCAACCGCCGCTGCCTTTCAGCGACCAGTTCCCCGTGATCGTGGCGCTGGTGAGCGTATACGTAACATTCGTCCCGCTGCCGCTCTGACTCGCCGTTCCAACCACATTTCCGCTGAGGGTAAGGGTGTTGCCACTCGACACTACGGTATACGTGATAGTGCCGGTCACGGCGTCGTTCGACTGAACCGTCAGGGGTAATTCCCCACTCACGTTTGGGCCGTTGATGGAGGAGAAACAATTAGCACTGTTGTTGGCGTCATAAGTAAGGAATTGAAAGCTGTCAATGTTCAGCGTGCCATCGCCGTTAAGGGTGAACTGCGTAATAAAGCTGAAGCCGGAGGCTTCCCCGCTGCCTCCCGTCAACTCCGCCAGCCAGATCCCACCCGCCCCTGTCTGAACCGAGTTCGGAGTGCTGCCACAGCCGCCCAGCAGCAGGGTCATCAGCAGCAGCAAAATTACACCTTGCTTCATGAATTTTCCTTAAACCCCTAAATCTTATCGAAAATTGCCCATCCAAGATTACAGAGATGCGGGCCGACCGGTCAATGGATGTAAGCCGGGAGACGATTCCCCCAGCAGGCTATCGTAGAGCGGTGTCATCCTGAGCGGAGCGTCCACTTCGCGAAGCGAAATGGACGCGGAGTCGAGGGATCCCTAATCCCTCAACCGAATCGCCCGGCCCGAACGAATCACCCCGCCTACGCTCCGCGCTTCCCCTTCAACTCCGCCAGCAACTGCTCAATCCGATCCTCTTTTTCCAGCGCGGCAAGTCGGTCTTCCATATTGTCTCCGGCAATCTCCGCCTTCGCCTGTCCCACCGCCTCCGAGTGCGCCACCTTGCGCTTCATGCGGTCGAATGCCGCAGCTTTCGAGCCATCGCCTATGGCGAGCCGTGCCTCGCTGGCTTTGCCCACGGCGCGGGCCCGGCGATGTTGCGCAATCAGCAGATCGGCCTTGCTCTGCGCCTCGGTCAACTTCTGTTCCAGCTGGCGCAGTGCCGCTTTCAAATTCTCCACCTGCGCCTTCTGATCCAACACTTGCTGCGCGAAGCTCTCGCTCATCTCGCGATAGCTTTCCACGCGCTGCAGCGAAGCCCGCGCCAGGTCATCCTGCTTCTTGTCGACCGACAGTTCGGCCTTGCGCATCCACTCCGCGACTTTCTCTTCATTCTCTTTTTGTTTTTTCTCGAGCAGGTGCTGATCGGCGATAGCGATCGCAACCTGCGTCTTCACCTGCAGCAGCTGGTTCTGCATGTCGAGAATCACCTGCTTGATCATCTTTTCCGGCTCCTCAGCCTTATCGATCAGGTCGTTGAGGTTCGCCCGGACTAACGTGGAAACACGCTCCAGTAATGCCATGATGGACTCCTTTTCTCGAAGCTTCTAGCTCTTTGCTCTCTAGCTCTACCTGCGAACTGTCATCCTGAGCGGAGTGGCTGGTTCGCGAAGCGAACCACCCGCGGAGTCGGAGGATCCCTAGCGTGTCAACTGCGCCGTCGGCTCCGCAGACGTTTCAACCACTCACCGCACTCTAACTCCGCAGCCTAGCTCTCCAATTGCCTGTCGCTCGCTTCATGCTTCCGATGGATCGCCGCGCATTCCGGGCACCTTTCTTCCGCGCGGCGGAACGACGCTCCGAGCACCATTCCAATCGCAACTCCAACGCCCAGCCAAACCGCCATGTGCCCGATCATCACCCCGGCGGCCGCGCCCAGCGCCGCTCCCAGCGCAATACCCAATCCCGTATATTTCGATTTGCTCGCCATCTCCTTGCTCCTGAAAGCTGCCGCCAAAAGAAAGGAAAGAGGGACGA
>Ga0070765_100000219_pt1 | contig 34490 bp, 30 predicted proteins | sample HubBroMetageWFT5_FD_71516 | JGI IMG/M metagenome (GOLD analysis project Ga0070765, IMG submission 71516) | Warmed and freeze-thawed soil microbial communities from the Hubbard Brook experimental Forest, New Hampshire - Hubbard Brook CCASE Soil... | ecosystem: Environmental > Terrestrial > Soil...
CCAAATCTCTCCCCAGGCGTAGCGCGTGATCAAGTCTTGAAAAGGCTCGTTGAAGGAAGTCGTGGCCGCTTGCGCCTTTTCGACATACGCTTCGCCCAGAACGGCCCGCCGCACTCTCATGCCAGAGGAATATCGTTCGCGCTCGTCCATTATTTCGCCTCCAGCTCGTTTAGAAATTTCAGCAGCGCTTCGGTGAATTGCGGAGCAGCTTCTATATTCGATAAATGCGCGGCTTGCAATTCGAGGTAGCTCGCGCCGGGAATCCGGTCGGCCACCATGCGGGCATCCGCCAGGGGAATTACCGGGTCTTGCGCGCCCGCAATCACAAGCGTGCGGTTTTTAATGAGCGCGAGGTCGTTGCCCTGGTCCCTATCTCGAATCGCGGCGCAGCAACCCGCATAGCCTTCCGGCGGCGCCTGCAAAAGCATTTGCCGCATGGCCTCCACCACTTCCGGCGATTTCTTGACAAAGTTTTCGCTGAACCAACGCAGCACGACGGTCGTTGCGATTGCAGCCATGCCACGCTCTTTCACGTCCTTGATACGCGCGTTCCAGGTTTCAGCCGTACCGATCCGCGCCGCGGTATTACAAAGTACGAGTCCTTTTACGCGATTCGCGGCATTCACACCGAGCCACATTCCAATCATGCCGCCCATGGAAAGGCCACAAAAATGGGCGCTCTCGATTTTCAGCGCATCGAGCAATGCGATGACATCGCGGCCCAACTGCTCGAGGGTATAGGACCCGGGTGTGACGCCGGAGAGGCCGTGGCCGCGCGTATCGTAGCGAAGCACGCCAAACTTTTCGCACAGAACCGTTGCCTGCGGGTCCCACATGGACAGATTGGTTCCCAGAGAATTGGAAAGCAATATGACCGGCGCTTTTTCCGGACCGTCGAAACGGTAGTTCAATCGAACTTCGCCAGTTTCAGCAAATGGCATTTTCAGCGCTCTCTGGAGGAGGAATCATCGCTTCCGTTTGCGCTCGGACAAAACCTGCTGGACCATCGCTTCCGCCGAGCCAGTATAATTCTTTGGCTCGAGCAAACATTGGATGTCCCGCGCGGAAAGATGTTTCCGCACTTCCGCATCTTCCATCAAAACATCCTGGAAGGACTGCGACTTTTCCGATGCGCGTTTCGAAGCTTTCTCTACGAGCTTGTGTGCCGGCATACGGCCAATCTTTTCTCCCAGGGCGACCGCAATCGCTTCCGCAAGAATCAGCCCGCGCGTGACTTCAAGATTTGCCCCCATCTTCGCTGCATCGATTTCAAGACCATTCAATACCTGCGTCAAGTGCGCCAGCGCGCCCGCCGTCAGGGTGCAGATTTCAGGCAGCGTTTCCCACTCGGCATGCCATCCGCCCAGTCCGCGCTCGTGCTCCTGCACCATCGAAGTCAACATTACAGATACGAGCGCGGGCACCCTTATCGCCGCCGCCAAAACAACCGCGGAGCCTACCGGGTTGCGTTTGTGCGGCATGGTTGACGAACCGCCGCGTCCCGGCGCGGCAGCCTCTGCCACCTCACTCACTTCGGTCTGCGCCATCAAGGAAATATCGCGTGCGATCTTTCCGAGCGACCCCACCAATAGCCCCATGGTCGTGGCCACTTCGGCGAAACGGTCGCGGTGCGAGTGCCACGGAAGACTCGGCAGCGTCAATTTTAGTTCTTCGGCCAGAGCCGCCGCTACTGCCGGCCCCTGGGTTCCCAACGCGGCAAGCGTGCCTACCGCTCCACCGAATTGCAAGACCAGCACACGCTTTCCTATTTCGCGTACGCGTTCGCGATGCCGTTCGACCGCGGCAAGCCAACCGCAGGCTTTCAGCCCCAGAGTTACCGGCGGGCCTTGCTGCAGCCAGGTCCGCCCGGCAATCAGAGTGGACCTATGCGCCTCGCAGATTTTTGCGATCACGTCGCACAATTTCGCGAGCGCCTGGTCGGTCAGTTCAAGCGCATCGCGCAGCTGCAGGACCGTGCCGGTGTCGATGGCGTCCTGGCTCGTGGCACCCCAGTGAACGAATCCACCGGCCTTTTCATCAGACTTCGTGACCAACGAGGTGAGCTGCTGGACCATCGGAATCGCCAAGTTGCCGGCGAGAGCGGCCTGTTGCGCCAGCGTTTCCATGGAAAAAAGCTTTGCGTTGCACTTGGATTCGATCGGCGCCACGATCGTCCCAGGAGCCATGCCAGTGCGCGCGAGAGCTCGCGCCAGCGCAGACTCAAAGTCCAGCATCGCTTGGATCCGGCGTTGATCGGAAAAAATGGCGCGCATTTCTTCGGTGGTGAAAAGATGGCCCAGCAGGTAGGTTGGAAGTTGCGTGCTCAACGCTTCGGTGCCCTCGATACCGCGTCACGCAGGATAACGGTTATCCGCCGAAGAATACAGTGTCGCTTTCGCCTCGCAAATCTCAAAAGCGTGGCACTGCTGTTTGAATGCCGCGCTGAGGAAAATCGCTGGCAGCCTAGCTACTTGCGTTTCCTTTGAATCGCGTCACTTCGGTCACCGCGCGATACGCCTGATCGATGGCTGCATTGGTATAGGCAAAGGCTTCGGCATCTGAATTTGCGATCGAGATCCGGCCGAACGGTTGCCGCCCCACCACGCATGGCTGTTGATCCTCCGGCCAATCTGGATCGTAGAGCGAATTATATTCATAGGCGTAACCGTGCGGCCAGCGATTCACGGTGATGGCTTGAATATCGCTGGCTGGATCGAATCCGCCGGGCGATAGAATTCGTCCAAGCTGATCGCGGACGTTGCGTTCGTACGTTTCAAAGCGCGTGCGGTAAAGCTCCTCGCGCCCCGCTCGTTGCTGGTCGCGGGCAGGCAGCCCTGGCTTGCATGGAACTCTTTCAAGATGCAGCACGCACGGCTCGCCAGGTTTGTCGGGATAGTGATACTCCCCCATGCTCACCGGAAAATCCAAAGCCACCGACTCGAAATAGCTTCCCGGGCATCTGGCATAACTGATTCCCAGCTTTTTGAACGCCTCCCAATTTCGAATCAGCACGTTGGTATAAACCAGCGGCACTTTCACTCCGTACGCTAGCGCTTCCTTCTGTTTTTGCGACATTTCAGGGCACAAGTAGGGAATCACCATATTCCAGCACGCCAGAATGCAAGCCGCTCCGCGCACCGAATGCGCCTGACCACCACGAACGTACTTCACTTCCACTTCCTTAGAGGAAGTTGTATCGCCCACATTTCGCGCGGACACCGCCGTACTGTTCAGCCGCAGACGAACAGCAGACCCCGGATCGTCGAGCACCGCATAATTCATGTTGGCCGTGACAATATCTTCCATGGTGTGGCCAGCCGCGGACGCTGGAATCAGCGCCCGCACCAATAGCCTCGCGATAGACGCATTGCCGTCCGGAAAATGGAAAATGTAGAGCTCGTCGCCGCTCTGTTTCGTGATTTCCACGCCCAATCCCGGTCCCGGCGGTCCGGCCAAATCCATGCCCGCAAATCCGGGATATCCCAGGCCCGCTAAGTCTCCGGCGGGAACCGCATCGATACCGACGCCGTACAGTCCATAAGTTTCCGTCTGCATGTAAACAATCGCAGCGGGATGAACCTTTGCGTACTTCAGCAAATAGTCTTTGTAACTTGTTTTTGCCAGCAGAACCTTTTTGTCCCAGGATTTTAGTTGCGGCAGGTAATCAACTTTCTCCGTGTATAGCCTGGCCAAATCTTTCTGAGCATCCGCCGAAAGCGGAGTCTTTGCAAAAAATTCAGGCCAGGATGGCTCGCCGACGCCGGGCACCAGCGTATCGGCCCCAAAGGTTTCCTTGTCGAAGAAAACCCCGCGCGAAAGCCCGTTGGAACGCTCGAAGTTCTGGTCGTAGTACTTGTGGAATCTCTGAATATCCACGGCCAACTCTCGCAACAATTCCATCGACTGCTTGCTGTAAAGCTTCGGGTTTGCAATCGACTGCGTGCCGCCGTAGCCCAAGATCGTACGGTCGCCTGCGCGATATTCGTTCCGCCTGGCATGCCCGCCGAAATCGTCATGATTCTCAAGGATCAAAACCCGCGCTTTTGACCCCGCCATTTTCCGGAAAAAATACGCGGCCGAGAGCCCGCTAATTCCTCCGCCCACTACAATCAGGTCGTAGCTTTCCGAGTCAACCGCGCCACCGCCCCATTGCTGCCCATCACGAAGCGCGTGCCCGGCTTCCATCACGGCATTCGTGCTGCCGCGCATACCGGTCAAACCAGGCGGATAATAATTCGCATCCTTTTCCGGCGCGAAAGGAGACTGCCAGAAGCCAAAAGCGTTGAGCCATTCGTGATTCGATAGAGCAAAACCTCCGCCGATGGCGATTCCAAATCCATTCAGAAAATCGCGTCTGGTGATGCCTCGATGCATTCCCAGTTCGCGGTCCCGCTTCCCATACTTCACGCTCTCCCCCGAAGATTTTGACCGCCGGGACCGCGCCCGCAATCCACCCGGCTTTAGATTTTTACCGGACAGAGCATACTCCAGTATCTCGCCGAGGGAAACTTTCAGAGTCATGATCTCGCCGAGCGTGCTGCCGCCTTCGTCGCAGTCTCGCAGTGCCTTCGTTTTTGTTATCATTGCGGGGTCACTGAATCGAGAAAGAGGAGCTGTCTTTGCCGGCGCGCGTCATCAACGGAAACATCATCCGTGAGGAAATCTACGCGGAGCTTGCGAGCGAGATTTCCGCGCTCGCCTCTTCCGGAATTCGTCCCGGCCTCGCCGCCGTGCTGGTCGGCGACAATCCTGCTTCGAAACTATACGTAAAGAGCAAAATTGCGGCGTGCGAAAAGCTGGGACTTGCGAGCTTTCACGTTTCGCCGCCGGCTACCGTCACAAGTTCCGAGCTCCTCGCCATGGTGGAAGATCTAAATCGCCGCGATGACGTTGACGGCATTTTAGTGCAGCTCCCTCTGCCTCCGCAGATCGACGCAAAAAAAATCCTGGAAGCTGTGCATCCGGCGAAAGACGTGGACGGATTTCATCCGCTGAATGTCGGCCATCTCGTGGCTGGGCGTCCCACACTGGTTGCTTGCACTCCCGCCGGAGTGATGGAACTTCTGCGCCGCAGCAGCATTCCGCTTGAAGGCGCAAACGCCGTGGTCCTCGGCCGCAGTGACATTGTGGGCAAGCCCATGGCTCTGCTTTTGATGCAGGCGAACGCTACCGTCACCGTTTGCCATTCAAAGACGCGAGACCTGCCGGAAACCGTTCGCCGCGCAGACATCGTCGTGGCAGCCATGGGCCGCGCCGCTATGGTCACGCCTGACTACATCCGGCCCGGCGCTACCGTGATCGATGTCGGCATCAACCGTGTCACGGATCCTTGGCAAGCAGAAAAATTCTTCGCGAATTTTCCCGCCCGGCTCGTCGAGTTCGGTACCAAGGGGACCGCCCTTATTGGAGACGTTCACCCGGATGTCGCCGCTGTTGCCGGCGCCCTCACTCCCGTGCCAGGCGGAGTGGGGCCGCTGACCATCGCCATGCTCATGAGCAACACAGTGAAAGCCGCGCGCCTGCGACGCGGAGTTCGCCTACCGGCTGCCGCGGCGATCCAGCGCTGATGATGCTCTATGCTTAGAGTCGGTCTCACAGGCGGAATCGCAACCGGCAAAACGACGGTGGCATCCATGCTTCGTGAACTTGAGGTTCCGGTGCTCAACGCCGACCCACTCGGGCATGAGCTTCTGGAACCCGGCCAGCCGGCCTTCGACGAAGTGCTCGCCGCGTTCGGTAACGAGATCCTGGACGCGGATGGCAAAGTGAATCGCGCAAAGCTTGGCAGCGTCGTCTTCGCCGACGAGCGAAAGCGCGCGCGTCTGAATCAGATTCTCCATCCACGCATACTCAAACTTGTGCAAAAGTGGTTTGCTGCGCTCGACGAACCAGAGGGCCCGGAGTTCGCGGTGGTGGAAGCCGCGCTGATCGTTGAGGCGGGCTACCACCAGAGTCTGGACAAGCTCCTGGTTTGCTGGTGCGCGCCGGAACAGCAGATTGAACGATTGAAGCAGAGAGACCTTTCGCTAGAGCAGGCCAAGCAACGCATCGCCGCGCAAATGCCTTTGGAGGAAAAGCGCAAGCTGGCCGACATAGCGATTGATTGCTCAGGCTCGATTGATGAAACCGAGCGCCAGGTAGTTGACGCGGTTGAAAAACTCAAAAAGGCCGCCCCAAGAAACATTCCCTAACGCGACGGCGTATCATAAGTAGGGATACACTGGAACTTTGCAGCACCGTGGTATCCAAGGACGTTCGCCATGCATCGATCGGGAACCAATGGACGCGCAGTCCGCTTCCTGGCCGTGGGATTGATCATCGGCCTCGGAGCCTATTGGGCAGGTTCGCGATGGGGGCAGCATCTGCCTTCGGTCGTAAGCGCTTTGCATTCACCTTCTAATTCACCTTCCACTCCAAGCGAAGCCGGTCTTGATGCTACCGAACTGGAAAACGTCCATATTTACAGACAGGCCGCGCCCGCCGTGGCCAACGTGGTCACACGCACGGTGGAATACGACTTTTTCTATAATCCGGTTCCCGTCGAAGGCGCCGGCTCGGGCTTTCTGATCGATAATGACGGCCACATTTTGACGAATAATCACGTGGTGCAGGGCGCTCAAACCATCGAAGTCACCCTGGGCGATCAATCGCGCTACAAAGGGAAACTGGTTGGCTCGGATCCAAACAATGACATCGCGCTGATTCAGATCGATCTCGCCGGACGGAAAATCACGCCGCTGCCCCTGGGTGATTCCCGAAACCTGCTGGTCGGCCAACGCGTGTTGGCCATTGGCAATCCGTTTGGGTTCCAGAGCACTCTGACCACTGGCGTAGTCAGCTCGCTCGGGCGCACGGTTCAAACCCGCGAAAATACCTTTATCGACGAAGCGATCCAAACCGACGCATCCATCAATCAAGGAAATTCCGGCGGACCGTTGTTGAATTCTCATGGCGAAGTAATCGGAATCAACAGCGCGATCTACGCCCCCACCGGCACAACCGCCGGCATCGGCTTCGCGATTCCGATCAACACGGCCAAGCGCGTGGCGGAGGATTTAATTACGCGAGGCCGTGTGCGTCATGCCACACTGGGGGCCGAAGGCCGCCCGCTCTGGCCCCGGCTCGCGGAAGCCCTGAATCTTGCGGTGCAACAGGGCATCTTGATCGAACGTGTCGAGCCCGGCGGCCCGGCAGCCCAAGCTGGAATTCGCGGTGGAACCAAATCCGTTCTAGCCGGCATGCAGGAATTGCGCGTGGGCGGAGACGTCCTAATCGCCATCGATGGAAAACAAATCACCAACCAATCCGACTTGAGCTTGCTGTTGAACCGCTCCCAGCCCGGCGACACGGTAACCGTCACAATCGTGCGCGACGGCAAGAAAATGAATCTGCCCGTAAAGCTGGGCGGCGATTAACGCATTCGACCCTTGGCCATCCCTCCCGTTCCAAAATAAAGGGTGCTGGGTGTACACTCAGCCCTCGAAACCGGTATCACCCGGGCCTAGTAACCCATGTCCACCAATAGGTACCAGTTCCATTGACCAGAGCGTTGCCGCTTCGTAAGATTTTCAGGTGTCTCGGCGAGGCAGCACCCTCGCATGGAACGAGGTCCTGGGGAGCAATGAGGAGCTTGTGGCCGGTATGAAAAAAAAGGCTGCGGTTTGGGCGTTGGTGGCAGTCGCGACGGTCCTTCTGGCCGGCTGCGACGACGTCGTATCATCCAAGCAGGCCAAAGCGCATCCACCGGCTGCTACACCCGCTCCGCCGCCTGATTCGGTCCGTGAGGCCCTACCGTTCCCGCAAAAGCCAGTTTATCTAGAACCACTGCAGTATGATCCGAGACCGGCTATCGATATTCTGGTAGCCAAGGTTCAAGCCAGCTATAGCGACGGGCAGAAGAAGTACAAGGCGGGTAACTTCGATAAGGCTCGCGTCGATTTCGATCGCGCAATGGACCTTATAGTACAAAGCGGGTTTCAGGCCGACTTTGATCCGCGCCTTTCCGATTTGATCGATCAGCTTGGCGAGACTCTCCATTCCTACGAACTGAACGCCGAACGAAACGCGGAAGAAGACGAGGAACCCTCCGGACCGGCTGCGCCCATCGATGCGCTCGCCGATATGACGCTGCCAAAAGGCGATCCGCGTCTGGCGGCCAAGGTCGAGCAAGAACTCATAAAAGTTCCACACGACCTTCCGCTAACAGTGAATGATTCCGTACTGCAATACCTCAGCTTCTTCACCACCACTAAAGGCCGGGCCGTAATCGAACACGGATTGGGACGCGCTGGGCGCTATAACGACATGATCCGCAGAGTCCTCCGTCAAGAGGGCGTTCCACAAGATTTAATTTACCTGGCGCAAGCAGAATCGGCGTTCCAGCCGGCGGCGGTTTCACGCGCCGGAGCGCGCGGCTTGTGGCAATTCATGCCCTTCCGCGGCGAGGAATACGATCTCGACCGCAATTACTGGGTGGACGAGCGCAGCGATCCCGAGAAAGCGACGCGTGCAGCGGCGCGCCATATGCGCGACTTGTACGACATGTTTGGCGATTGGTATCTGGTGATGGCCGCTTACAACTCCGGGCCGATGAACGTGGTGAAAGCGGTTGAACGCACCGGCTACGCCGATTTCTGGGATTTGCAGCGGCTCCACGCGCTTCCCAAACAAACGCAGAACTACGTGCCTATCATTATCGCCATGGCTCTGGTAGCGAAGGATCCTAGCCTGTACGGTGTGCAGGTAGCCCCTGAAAAGCCTGCGCAAATAGACACCATCAAGCCCGGGCACCCTATTGATCTGCATCTCGTGGCGGATGCCTCCGGCGCCGACATCGACGACTTGCGCGCCCTCAATCCCGAGTTGCTCCGCGGCGTCACGCCGAACGACCCTAAGTTTGAATTGAATGTCCCGGCTGGTACGGCCGAAAAGTTCGAGCTCAACATCCAGCAGGTTCCGGCCGATAAGTGGACTAGCTGGCGTCTGCACAGCGTGGATGAGGGTGAATCGTTGCCGGACATCGCGCGGCATTACCGCGTGACGGTGGCGGCGATCGAGACTGCCAACCACTTGCCGGCTCATGCAACCTTGCCGGTGGGATTCCTGGTTAACGTGCCCACCGCGCCGCCTGTGATTCATTTGGTGCGTTATAAAGTGCAGCGCGGCGATTCACTGGAAGGCATTGCCGGGCGGTTTGATGTGACCGTTTCGCAACTGAAGAAGTGGAATAACATACGAGGATCCAGCGTGCCGCGCGGTTCGCACCTGCGTATTTACGCGGGCGGGCCTCCGGAGGACTCAGCGCCACACGCCAAGCAGAAGTCGGCGCAAAGCCAAAACACAGCTGCCTCGGTCCAGAATGTCGATACCCACACCGCCGGGAAATCGGAGCCGGTTGAGCACCATGTGAAGAAAGGCGAAACACTCTATTCTATCGCCCGTGCATATGGCACCACTGTCGCGTCATTACGCCAGTCAAATCCGTTCCTGGCGGACCGCGGTTTGGCCGCTGGAGACGTTCTGAAGGTTTCCTCCCGCTAGATTCGCATTGGGCCTGTCGGCCTTCCTGTATCATCACTGTTTTTAGGTACTTGGAGTATCAAACCCACACCTCGCAGGTAAACGGCGGAATCCGGAACCGCCTCCCACTCCTGAAAATGCCAATTTTTCAAGGCTTTGCGACTTGACAAAGTTATAAGTCTGCGTTTATAAGCGCCCATGGACTAATAATTTTGTCCTAGCCCGACACTTAGGGAGGGTCGCATGTTTAACGGAAAGCTCCACGACGAAGAGGACGACGAACTGCCCCGCTACGAAGAAGAGGAAGAAGAAGGCGCCGAACAGCCCCATGAGGGGACCATAGAAATCGAGGAAATTGCCATCGAAGGCGACGATGAGGACGAGGAGCCCGCCGCTCCACCAGCTCGAAAGCCAGCCCCACCAGCAAAGGCGAAAAAGCCTGTAGCGAAGAAGAAAGCTAAACCCAAGCGCAAAGCTAAAGCCAAGAAGGCTTCCAAGAAAAAGGGCGGCAAGCGCAAGAAGCGCTAGTTTTTGTAACGGCAGCTAAACCGACCGCGGGGCTGTGTGGTTCTTCTCATGCTGCTCCGCGAGCAGTTCCCGCAGCTTCCCATTCCCAGCTCGGCAGGTTGCGACCTCTAGCAAACCGGTGCGGTATCTCTCAGCCCGACGGCCGGAGGTTTGCTCAAGACTTCTAAGACCGGGGCATCTGTCGGGCATTCCAGGACCTTTCAAGGCTATGTTTCCAGTTTTCCCCAGCTTGGCAATTTGCGATGGGCTTGTAGAGCTTCAGCGGCCCAGCGGCCCAGGTAGGACGAGAGCGCTACGCCGTGGCCGGCGAATGCGGCGATTACGATCGCGTTTTTCTGTTTCCTGGCCTCCGGATGCCACATGAAAATGGGCTTCCAGGAATCGCGGAACAGAATGGGGCCACCCCAGCGGTGAGTGAAGCGGACTGACTTGAGAGCGGGATGGAGGCCGCGAACGCGTTTCTCGAGCGAATCGAAAATTTGACGAACCTCCGCGGCCGAAATATCCAGGTCATTCAGATCCTCCGAGTGCGGGGCCTGCACCAGGCCGGCGCCAAAGATGATGGAATTGTTTTCGCAAGCTCGTCCCCAAAGGTACGGCAGGTCCGCAGTGTAGAAAGGCTTTCCTTCCGCCAGGCCGAGTTGCGCAAGCTGATCTTCAGTGACGGGCTCGGTGGCAACTGCAAGCGTCAACTTCGGGTGCGCGCCTCCTTCCAGTTCGGACAACCCTAAGGAAAGAGCATTGGTCGCAAAGATAATTTTGCGCGCTGAGATTTTTCGCGAGGCCGAAGCGCGCGGTGTCACCTCGATTTCAGGAATATTACCCCATGCGATGCCCGACACCGGATGATTTTCCAGTATCAAGCCGCCCAGACGGCCAACTGCTCGCGCCAAACCGCCGACTAATTTTCCCGGATCGATGGTGCCGCCTTCGACTTCCTTGGTGACCCGAAGGGTGCCGGAATCGTTCCAGGATATTGGCGACTTCGACAGACCCTTCTTGCGCGCTATTTCCCAAGCACCGGTAAAGCGCTGATCGCAGTCGATGCCAAACTCGCCGAGAATCTCTTTGAACCCTGCCAGAACATCCCCCAGGCCGGGGAGATCGCCCGCTGCTGATTCGGAAAGCGCCATGCCTCCGGTACGGCCGCTCGCGCCCGCGCCTACGTTCCAGGCTTCGAACACAGCGACTTTCTTCTCCGGTGAGATCTTTCCGAGCCACGCTGCCGCTGCCAAGCCAGTGAATCCGCCACCGATGACGGCAAAATCCAGGACATCGGGCAGGGTCCCTCGCTCGGACGGGGTGAAATCAATGTGCCAGGGCGCCTGGCCCCAGTGGTGCTGCTTGGAAGCGGAGTGCATAAGTAAAGAGGGCCGGCAGCTCATTTAACTCGCAGAGAGGCTAATCAAGAGCGGATCGAGGGCTGTGACTTTTCTTGATGCCGCCGGCCAGGGCCGAGTTACATAATGCTTTCGGTCCAATTCTCGAGCGTGTGCTTTATGTGCGCCATGAATTGGTGCGCCACCGCGCCATCCACCACGCGATGGTCGTAGGACAGTGTGAGATAGACCATGGAGCGAATGGCGATCGCATCATCGATTACGACCGGACGCTTTTCGATGGTGCCCAAGCCCAGAATCGCGACGTTGGGCTGGTTGATCACCGGCAAGCCGAACAGCCCGCCAAAGACTCCCGGATTTGTGATTGCGAACGTTCCCTCGGCAACCTCCTCCGGTTTGAGCTTCTTCGCGCGCGCGCGTTCGGCAAGATCGTTCATCGCACGGGCAATACCCAAAAAGTTTTTCTCTTCGGCGTTTTTGATCACCGGAACAATCAGGCCCCATTCCAGGGCTACCGCGATGCCTATATTGCACTCTTTGTGCAGCACGATGTTCGTGCCGTCCACCGACGAATTCACCGTGGGATATTTCCGCAGCGCTTCCACCGCTGCGCGCACAAAGAAGGGCATAAAGGTAAGCTTGGTGCTGGTGGTCTCCTCGAATTTGGCCTTCATCTTCGCGCGAATTGAAGCGATGGCGGAAACGTTCACTTCGTCCACGGAATAGACGTGGGGAGAAACGCGCTTGGATAAGACCATGTGCTCGGCGATGCGCTGCCTCATCACCGACATGGGCTGGACTTCGTAATGGCCGAAGTACATCTTTTCGCGCGGCACGGCGTTCTCCAGCACCGCGGAGGCCGAAACGCCTCCGGTTGCCGGCGGGCGCGAAGGCGCTGCACCAGGAGCCGCTGCCGGACGCGCGGGAGGCGCTGAGCTGGCGCCGCCTTCCACCGCAGCCAAAATATCGTGCTTGCTGACGCGGCCGCCCGCGCCAGTGCCAGGGACTTGCGTGAGGTCTACATCATGCTCGCGCGCGATACGGCGCACGAGCGGGGAGCTACGCACCTTTTCGCCGCTAGCCGAAACAGCAGGTTTCTGCGGCGCTGTGGGCGAACCAGTGGCGGCCGCGGGCGCCGGTTTCACAATTTCTTTCGCAGGCTCAGCCGTAGCTGGTTGGGCAACGGCAGGAGCGCTGGGTTTTGCCGAAGCAGTTGCTTCAGGCTTCAGCGGGGCAGGCGCAGCCGCTTGAGCCGCAGCGCCGTCGACATCGATGATCGCAACGACGGTCTGTATAGGAACGGTTTGGCCTTCGTTGACTTTAATCTCTTTCAGCACGCCGGCGGAAGGCGAAGGAATCTCCGCGTCCACTTTGTCGGTCGAGATTTCAAACAGCGGTTCGTCACGCTCGATCTTGTCGCCGGCTTTTTTCAGCCACTTGGTGATGGTGCCTTCAAAAATACTTTCGCCCATCTGGGGCATGATGACGTCAACAGCCATGGTGATCTCCTATCCGTGCGATACTCAAATCGCGGTGAGACATTCCTCGTGCCATACGCCCGGTACGCCCTGAAGCGTGTATATCTCGTCGCCACCGTGGAAAAACGAGACTTCTTTTACTTTGGCCGTGCGCCCGGCGTAGTCGAGCTGTTCCGGCTCCAGTTCGTTATGATACTGGCCGGCTTCCATAAATTTTTCCAGGAATGCGCGATCCGCGATGCGCACCTCGGTGCCGACTTCAAATTCCGCATTGTTTACGCCCTTTGTTTTTCCCATGTCCGAATGCCGGCCTCCTCCGCGTTAGTATTTTGACAATTCGCGCGCGGCCGCGACAACCTTTTCCGTATTTGGCAAAAACCTTTCTTCCAAAGTCGGCGCGTACGGCACCGGGGTGTCCAGAGCTGTCACGCGGGTGATCGGCCCGTCGAGATCCTCGAAAGCTCCTTCACATACGATGGCTGCGATTTCCCCGGCGATGCCTCCAGTACGCGTGTCCTCGTGAACGATCAAAAGTTTATTCGTTTTCTTTATTGAAGTCAGGATGGTCTCACGATCCAGGGGAAGCAAAGTGCGCAAATCGATCACTTCCGCTTCGATACCTTCCTTCGCCAACTGCTCGGCGGCCTCCATAGCGGTGTGGGCCATGGCTGCATAACTAAGGATGGTAATGTCCTGGCCCTCGCGGCGGACCATGGCTTTTCCAATAGGAACGAGATGGTCGCCCTCGGGGACTTCTTCCTTAATCCGGCGATATAGGAATTTATGCTCGAAAAACAGCACCGGATTATTGTCTCGAATCGCAGACTTCAACAGACCCTTGGCATCCGACGGAGTGGAAGGATAAATCACTTTTAACCCTGGCGTGTGCACGAAATACATTTCGGGGTTCGCGGAGTGGAACGGGCCGCCGTGAACGCCGCCGCCGGATGGTCCGCGAATAACCATGGGCACGGGCGCACCCCATAGATAATGAGATTTCGCCACGAAATTGGTTACTTGATTGAAGCAGCAGGCGATGAAATCAATGAACTGCATTTCCGCTACGGGCCGCAGCCCGAGGAAACCCATTCCGCATGCCGCGCCGATGATGGCCGTTTCGCTGATGGGCGTTTCAATCACGCGCTCGCGGCCGAATTTCGCCAAAAGTCCTTCGGTAGCTTTGAACGCCCCGCCGTATACGCCGATGTCTTCGCCAATCGCGACGACCGCCGGATCGCGGTCCATTTCCTCGAACATGGCCTGGCGAATTCCCTCAATCATGGTGATGGGAGCCATGTCAGCGTCTCCCGCGTTTGTCGCGTGGGTTTTGATTCGCGTGCCGGTCGCGAGGATTTTGCGATTCTCGCACTGACTTGTCCTTGGGGCCGCGGCCAAACGGAACGCGCGGAACTTCTGGAGCTTCCGGCTCGATCGGACGCAACGGCGGTTTCTGCTGAGGAGCTTTGCCGCCGGACTTCACTATGGGCTTAGATATCTTCGCGCCGTTGCCACCGGCATTTCCGGCCGGCGCGTTTACCGCAGGCGCAGCGATTTCCTTCCGGGTAGCTTCCCCTGCTAAGAAAGCGCCGTAGTCTTTCACTTCCCAGCCGGGTTCCAGGCTGCAAGCGGGCGGCGTGACTTCCGCCTTCGGGCGCTGCCAGGAGGCTTCAATCGCATGGCAACCTTCACAATAGACGCCTTCTTCGGCGAGTTCCGGCGGCGGCATGGGCGATTCTTCCGCGAATTTCTGTTCGACATCCAGCTCACGCGCAATGCGCGCGTCGATTTCCGATTTGGTCTTGGCCTCCCAGATCTTATTTTCGGTGAGATACTTTTCGTAAAGATCAATGGGATCGCGCGCCTTCCAGTACTCGAACATCTGCTTGGGAACGTATTCCGCAGGATCGTGTTGTGCGTGGCCGCGCATGCGCATCGTCTTCACTTCGATGAGGGCCGGTCCGCGTCCGGCGCGGCACTCGTCCACGGCTTCCTTGGCGGTGTTGTAAACAGCTACCACGTCGTTGCCATCCACGATCCAGCTTCGAATTCCGTAAGCCACTGCCCGGTCGGCCAGATTTTTAATGGGTACCTGGCGGGAGACCGGCGTGGAGTAAGCCCACTGGTTATTTTCGACGATCAACACAAACGGGGCACGTTGCTGCGCAGCCAGATTCAGGCCTTCGTGAAACGCTCCGGTGGAACTGCCGCCATCGCCAATCCAAGTGAGCGCCACGATATTTTGGCCAAGGTAGCGGCCAGCCATGGCCACACCGGTCATCACCGGTATCAAATCACCGAGCATCGAAATGGGGGAAACGATGTGGCGTACTTTCAAATCGCCAAAATGGCTGGTGCCGTCTTTGCCGAGAGTGGGCGAAGTGTATTTCGCCATGTGCTGGGTGAAGATGTCACGCGGCGGAACGCCCTTTACCAACAGCGCGCCGATATTGCGGATCATGGGCGCGATCCAATCTTTCTCTTCCAGGGCGTAACAAGTTCCAACGGAAACAGCTTCCTGGCCCAGGCTGGAGTAAAGTCCCCCCACAATTTTGTTCTGCCGGAACAGACGCACCATGCGCTCTTCGAGCTGGCGGTTGAGCTGCATAAAGTAATACAGGCCTAAATGCTGCTCCCGCGTCAGCGGATTGCTCATACTTCACTCCCTTTCGCAACTCCCACCAGCACGTTCGAACGATCCAAAACATTCATAACCGTTGATGATTTGAAGTTGGCCAAAGTGTCCTGAAGTCCTCTGGATGAAACGGAGATCATGTTTCGCTCGAAAACCGTTCCGAAATTGGCAGCCAGGAGCCCTTCGACCTCTTCTGCGCTTACCGCTCGGCCGAGCGCGCGTTCCAGAGACGTTGCGCGCTTTCCCAGAATGCCGCAGGGCACGATCAAATCAAAATAGCGCAGGTCGGTGGAGACATTGTACGCGAACCCGTGCGAAGTAACCCAGCGGCTCAAATGCACCCCCAGGGCGCCCAGCTTTTCTTCTGCGACCGGAGGTTCGGTGTCGAGCCAAATACCGTGCTGGCCTTCCACACGCTTAGCGACAAGTCCAAATTCGGCAGTAGCTCGAATCATCACTTCTTCGAGTTGATTGACATACCAACGGACGTCGCGCCGATGCTCGGTCAAATCGAGGATCGGATAGCCTACAACTTGTCCCGGACCATGATACGTGATATCGCCGCCGCGGTCGCTAAGATGAAATTCCACATTCATCTGCGCCAATAAATGATCGGAGGCGCGCAAGTGCTCGCGCCGCCCGTTGCGGCCGAGCGTGACCACGTGCGGATGCTCGCACAGCAACAGCACATCGGGAATCGCGCCTTGTTTGCGCGCCTCAACCATCTTCTGCTGGAAATCGCAGGCCGAGTCATAAGGCGCGAGGCCAAGATGAACGATCCAGCAGGTTTTTTGTTTTTGTGTCACGTTAACGTCAGGCTTCAGATTGATGCATCCGAGTGCGAAATCCCGCGCCAGCAAGCGGCGCTGAAAGCTAAATGTTGATTGCCATGCCGCGAACGGAATTAAAAGCGTCACCCATGGCTTCCCAGACAGTTGGGTGCGCGTGAATCGTGGCCGCCATATCGTCCAGGGTGGCCTCAAGCCCAAGGGCCGCCACTGGCTCGGCGATGATTTCCGTCGCCAGCGGACCAATGGCATGCACGCCCAGAATCTCGCCGTACTTTTCTTCCGCCACCACTTTGATGAATCCTTCATGCTGGCCAAGGATCGTCGCTTTGCTGTTGCCAATGAACGGGAACTTCCCGGTCTTTACCTGGAAGCCCGCATCGCGCGCCTGCTTTTCGGTCAAACCGATGGATCCAATTTGCGGCTCGCAGTACGTGGCGTTAGGGCAGCGCTTGCGGTCGAAGGGCTGCACCGCTTTGCCGGCCATGCGACCGACGGCGATCATTCCCTCCATCGAAGCTGCGTGAGCGAGTTGCGGCAGCCCGGCGACGATGTCACCAATGGCGTAGAGATGCGGTTCCTCCGTCTCCAGGAATGCATTGGTCTGGAGGAAGCCGCGTTCGACTTTGGCTTTCGTTTTTTCGAGGCCGATGTTTTCGGTGAGCGGCCGGCGACCCACGGCAATCAGGACTTTCTCCGCGCTGATTGTTTGCGACTTTCCGAGTTTGTCTTTGTAGGTGACCGTCGCGCCGGTGGCATTCTTCTTTACGGATTCCACTTTCGCTTCCAGCTCGATGCGCATTCCTTTTTTGGTTAGGGCCTTGTGCAACTCGGCGGAGATTTCCTCGTCTTCCAGCGGAACCACGCGCGCGACCGCCTCGAGCAGCGTTACTTCCGAACCGAAGGTGCGAAAGATCGAGGCGAACTCAACACCCACGGCGCCGCAGCCGACTACGATCATCGACTTCGGAATGTCTTGCAGGCCCAAAATTTCGCGATTGGTCAGAACGGTTTTGCCATCGATCTCCACGCCGGGCAGCGAGCGCGCTTCCGATCCGGTGGCGAGCAAAATGTTCGTGGTCTCAATTTCGGTGGTCGCGCCGTCTCTTTCGATAGAAACGCGGCCGGGTCCGGCGATTTTTCCCCAACCGGTGATCGTTTCAACTTTGTGTTTTTTGAAAAGACTGGCGATCCCCAATGCGTGCTTTTTAACGATTTTGTCTTTGCGCGCCAGGATGCTGGGCCATTTGATTTTCACCTCCTTCACTTCAAATCCGAACTCCTCGGCGCGCTTGAAATGGTCGTAGATATCCGCATGATGCAGAAAGACTTTCGTGGGGATACAGCCGACGTGCAGGCAGGTGCCTCCCAGAAATGGATCCTTCTCCACGACGGCGACCTTCAAGCCCCATTGCGCGGCGCGGATGGCCGCGACGTAACCGCCCGGACCGCTGCCGATGACCACTACATCGTATTTAGCCAAACAAGTCCTCCCCGCGATTCTCCGTTGCGGCGTGCGTATAGATGCATGGAAGGAGGTCTAAGATGCGGCTCTTCCAAGGCGCGCAAACCTGGGATTTTAGCAGTCAACACTCCGCAGCCGCAACTCTGGTATGCCCGCAGCAGGCTATCGATCCGCTGGGCATAGGTCTCCGCTGCTAATTTGGTCCGTCGGAATCCCTTGGGTTGCACGGCGCATCTATACACGTCCATCTCTTCCATCGTTGGCTTAATTTGACATTGGAGAGAAGGTGTCGTTAAAATCGTTGGATTTTAGTGAGGCGGCTGACCCCGCCTAGGGACCTAACCATGGAAAAGAAACGGCTCGATTATTACAAGAAGAAACTGGTCACGCGACGCGACGAACTGGTGCGTGGAATTGCGCGCACCGAACAAGAAGGCCGCGAAGCTGACGAGGATCCCACCGTGGACCTCGCGGATAAAGCCGCCAACTCTTACACAAAGGAATTTCTTTTCGGACAGACGCATAACGATCGCTCGCTGCTTCAACTGGTGAACGACGCATTGGCACGCATCAAAGACGACAGTTTCGGCGAATGCGTAGCCTGCCATCAAGAGCTTCAGCAGAAGCGATTGGAAGCTGTGCCGTGGACCCGCTATTGTATTACCTGCCAGGAGAAAACGGAGCAGGGCCTGCTGTAAGGTTTCTTCCCCGACGCGCTTAGGACGGTGCTATTTTCTGCGCCGTGTCGAATCAGCGGCCAAACGCTAACAACAGCAAGCCGCATACCCCTCTGTGCGGAACGCCTTGCATCGTTTCAGTCCGTCGCGGACCCGGTGTGCGATCGCTGCGGCCGCCCGTTTATTTCGAAGGTTGCTCGTCTCGCGAAAAGAATCCAGTACGTGGCGCCTACGCTACCTGCGAAAGTGTGCGAGTTGACAACTTGCGCGTGCTACTGGTAGATCATGTATTGACGACTGGAGGACGCTTGATGCGTGCTGGAAGGCGCCCAAGAAGGCTGAGGCAAAAGCCGTACCAGGGTTGACAGCGGCTCGTGTGGTTACAAGATTGGCGCCTTCCATTCCGGCATCCGTACCGGTCGAGGTAGCCGAGTAACCGCCTGGGTAGCGCAAGCATCCACAAATGACGTAAGCTCTTACTGTAGCGAAGGCGAGCGAATGGACAACCGTCTCAAGAGCGTCTTGCGTCCTCGGCCTAAGATTGGGCTGGGCGGCGTCGCGTCCGATACTGCCGGTTCCAAGTTGTCAAACTCCCCGGCCGGCCGCCCTTCCGTTATGCAAGCCCCGGTCCTGGTGCTCAACGCAACTTTCGAACCTATTAACGTAACTGCCGTGCGCCGCGCCCTGGTTCTGATGCTCAAAGGCGTGGCTCAGGCGGAAGAAACCAACCACGCGCAAGTTCACACCGCGCAGAAAGCGATGCAGGTGCCGTCGGTGATTCGGCTGCTGACGTACCGGCACATTCCGCAGCAAAGCCGAGCGCTTTCGCGAAAAAATATTTTGTTGCGCGACCGCAACACCTGCCAATTCTGCGGCCATGCGCTGCCTGCTTCCGAGTTGACGCTTGATCACGTGATGCCGCGTTCGCGCGGCGGGCGCTCCTCCTGGGAGAACCTGGTCGCCTGCTGTTACGGCTGCAACAATCGCAAGGGCGACCGCACCCCGGAAGAAGCTGGGCTAAAGCTTCAGCGTCGCCCGCGTCCGTTCACACTGCATACTTCGCGCCAACTGATGCGCCTGATTGGGCATCGGGACGAAAAGTGGCGTAAGTATCTTTTTTATTAGCGCATTTGACGTTTCGCAGCGCGTGCAACCTTTTCTCACCGTCCACGTCTAATTAGACAAATACTTCTAGGACACACCCCGGGAAGTGGTACTGGTTCAACCCAGGCCGCTTCCCTTCTTTTTTACTTTCGCAATCTGATCGGGGTTGAAATCCCTTACTGCGGAAGATTCCTTCGATTTGTTGGCGCCACTTTTCGTTCCATCCAACAGCAGAATCCGATTCTCGCTGCGTTCCTTCAACGCCTACGAGGCGGACATAAGAAGCAAGCGGTTATTCCAGAGCAAGCCCAGTGATGCGTATCGAAGGAAGCTGTCTATTCCATTCCGCCGGTAGATGTTCCATCTGAATTTGGAAATCCCGGCGCTTTTCAGGTTCGAGCGGCGGATCGGCTGAACCAATCAACCGGTTCGTGTCGCGCAAAATCACCTGATGAAACGGATCGTGGAATTCCACGGTAACCTCCAGCCGCCGCACCTTCTGCGTTCCCTCGTTGAATATTGTGCCGGCCACGTAAGTAAAATCCTGGTTCAAGAAATTCGTAGCATGCGCCAACTGGACGTCCAGAAATTGAATGCGCGGCGCGTAGGCTTGTTCCGCAGGGCCAAAGGGCACCTTCACGACGGTTGCTATGTCGTGCGAATGCATCCTATGCGTGAGTAGAAGGAAGCCGCCGAAAATCAGCAGCACGATTACGGCGCCTGCTAAAAATGCCACCGGCAGACGGCTGCGCTCTTCACGATACGGGATTTCTCCTGGTTCCATGGTTGCCTGTTGGGCTAGCGTCCAAACAACAGCCGGTTGATGAGCGGTTCAGGTAATCCTGCCGCAGCCATTCTTTTTTGCACTGCTTCAATGTCGTAGGGCACACGCCAGAACTCCACCGCATTGTTGGAGAGCTCGGCGATAGCGAATGCCGCGCGTGGATCTCCGTCGCGAGGCTGGCCCACAGATCCCGGATTTAGAAGGTAGGTTGTGCCAGGTTCAATCGTCAGCGTGGAAAATGGCGCGCCGTCTGCGGGCTTGAAATGCAGCACGCCCACTTTGTTGTCTCGTAGCGTGAAACCGCCTTGCAGATGTGTGTGTCCGAAGAAGGTGATGGGCGAAGGCGCGTCGAGCAGGCCGTCGAGCGCTTGCGCCGGCGCGAAAACGTATTCATCTTCGTCGCGATGCGCGCCATGAACCAGCGAAAATCCGTCGACCGAGGCCGGGCCGGTGGGCAACTGCTCCAGCCATGTGCGATTCTCGGGCCGCAATTGATTCCGGGTCCAAAGAGCCACATTCCGCGCTACGGGATTGAAGTCGTCCGCGTTGGCAATGCCGCTGCCGGCTTTGTCATGATTGCCGCGAATGGTCATGGCGCCGAGTTCGCGAATCTTGTCGATTACCTCGTTTGGGTCTGGGCCATACCCAACCACGTCACCGAGACACAACACCTTGTCCCAGCGCCCTTTCGAGGCCTCTAGCGCGGCCTCCAGCGCTGTGGCGTTGGCGTGGATATCGCTCAGAATCAGATAGCGCATTCAACCACCCCGGTGGGCAGGAAGCGGATTATAGACGAACCCGAGGCGCGTTGCACGAAACTCCAGAGCCAGAAGCAGCTTGCGCTAGCAGGATAGCCATTCGCTCACCGAATCAGCATGCAGTCGCCATAGCTGTAGAAATGGTAGCCCTGATTGACCGCATGGCCATAGGCTCGCAGAACTTGTTCGCGGCCGGCGAAGGCCGCCACAAGCGCAAGCAAGCTGGACCGCGGCAAGTGAAAGTTTGTCAGCAGGTGATCCACAACTCGAATCGGCTTTTCAGGATAGATGAAAATCTCGGCCTGAGCGGGTCCGGGGGAAACCGCTTCTCTGCGGCTTGCCGACTTTTCCGCGGAATCTTCGAGTGCACGAACCACCGTCGTGCCAACCGCCAGGACTGGACGACCCTGTTTCTTTGCTCTGTTGATCGCTTGCGCCGCGGCATCGGGAATATCATAGGATTCGGCGTGGATTTTGTGGTCCTCCAAACGCTCGGTTCGCACGGGTTCGAAGGTGCCCAGCCCGACATCCAAGGTGATTTCCGCGATTTCGATTCCACGCTTGCGCAACTGCTCGAGAATTTCGGGGGTGAAATGAAGACCCGCCGTCGGCGCGGCCACCGCGCTGCCCTGCCGCGCATAAACAGTCTGGTAACGCTCGCGGTCGAGTGGTTCATCGGCGCGCTTGATGTAGGGTGGAAGAGGGATGTGACCCAGCCGCGCGATCGACTCCGCAAAGTTAGCGCACGGAGAGAATCGCAGAAGGCGCAAGCCGTATCCGCCGCGATCTTCCACGCGAGCCTCCAATTCGCCGTCACCGAAAATGATGCGTTCGCCAACCGGGATTTTCCGTCCTGGGCGGACCAGCGTCTCCCAAAGATCAGCTGCGCGTTGCCGCACCAGCAGAACTTCAATGGAAGATTTCAGGTGCTCGTCTCGCGCCGGATTGCCTTCCCCAGGCTTCTGGGAACGGAGGCCTTCGCGTCGCCCAAACAGGCGCGCCGGCAAGACACGGGTGTTGTTCAGAACGATCAGCTCCTCACCGCCCAAGAGTTCAGGGAATTCACGGAAATGGCGATCTTCCGTGGCGCCGGACTTTCGACCCATCACCAGCATTCGCGACGCGTCGCGACGCTCCGGCGGATACTGAGCGATCAACTCCGGAGGCAAGTCAAAATCAAATTCATTCAATTCCATGGGTTTCGGCCGCGATCCATGCGTTCTGGTTCTAAGTATGCTGTACCATCTTAGCGAATCAACAGGCGCATTGCAGGCCTAGGCAGGAAACGTGGCGGAACCCTCTGTCGTCATCACAACACGAGGAGTCGAGCGGCTGCGCGGCGGCCATCTTTGGGTTTACCGGAGCGATGTTCGCAGCGCGTCGGCCGAAGCGGGCGCCATCGTCCGGCTCACCGACCAGCGCGGACGGTATCATGGCCGCGCGTTTTACAGTGACAAATCGCAAATCGCCGTCCGCCTGCTTACGCGCGAAGACGTTCCGATTGACCGCGCTTTTTTCTCCGAGCGCATTCGCCGCGCCGCAGCCTATCGCAAAATCGTTGTTGAAAACACGGACGCCTATCGCCTGATTTATGGCGAAGCTGACTTGCTTCCTTCGCTCACCGTCGATGTCTATGGAGATTACCTGGTAATTCAAACGCTCAGCCAATCGAGCGAGCGATACAAGCAACTTATTTGCGACATTCTGGCGGAGCTGTTTTCTCCCAAGGGAATCCTGGAGCGAAACGATCCGAAGGTGCGTTTGCTCGAAGGGCTTGAACAGAAAGTTAGCGTCCTGCATGGCGAAGTCCCCGAAGAAATTCTCGCCAAAGAAAATGGTATCGCTTTTTTCTACGACCTCCGCAACGGTCAGAAAACTGGATCCTTTCTCGACCAGCGAGAAAATCACGCCGCCGCGCGGCAGTATGCGTCAGGAGAAGTCCTCGATTGCTTCGCCTACCAGGGAGGTTTTGCGCTCACCGTTGGGCGCAATTGCAAGCAGGTGGAAGCTGTCGATATGGCGCCGGCAGCCCTCGCCGCCGCGCGCCGCAATCAAGGGGCGAATGCCATCTCGAACGTCACATTCCGCGAAGCGAATACATTCGACCTGCTCAAGGAATATGACGAAGCGGGTCGCCGCTTTGACACCGTCATTCTCGATCCGCCGGCATTTGCCAAGAACCGAGCCAGCATTCCGGCGGCGCAGCGCGGCTACAAAGAGATCAATCTCCGCGCTATGAAGCTTCTAAAACCGGGCGGATATTTGGTCACTTGCTCTTGCTCCTACCACATTCCCGAGCCTCTTTTTCTCCAAGTCATCGCCGAGGCGGCTATCGATGCGCGTAAGACGGCTATCGTCGTCGAACGCCGGACGCAGAGTCGAGATCACCCGATTCTTTTGACCATGCCTGAGACACATTATCTTAAATGTATGATAATACGTGTGTTATAGCTATCATGAACTGAGCTGACGCCAGAATTCTAGACAGAACATACTTGACAATGATGCGCGCATATTTTATTATCAGCTTGCACTAACTAGGAAGCGCGATCCCTGATTAACCTACTCGAGGAAACGACGAAGAGGGTCGCGTGTTTGCAGGGCCTGTTTTTGTCTTAGTAGGAAAGTGAGAAAATCGCACCATGCCGCGACTCGACAAACTGACCATAAAAGCCCAGGAAGCTTTGCAAGCAGCGCAAGAGATCGGCGCTCGGTCCGGCCAGCAACAGATTGAGCCATTGCACTTGCTTTGGGCTTTAATCGCTCAAAATGACGGTGTGGTGCCTCCTTTGCTGGAGAAGCTCGGGGTGTCGCCCGCCACGCTTGCGGGCGAGGTCGAAACCCAGATGAATCGCCTGCCGAAAATTTCAGATCTTTCGCAACAGTATTTGAGTCCGGCGACGAACAAGGTTCTCGACAAGGCGTTCGACGAAGCCCAACGCCTCAAGGATGAATACGTTTCGACCGAGCACATCCTGCTCGCCATTGCCGCAGATTCACGCGACCCGGCAGGCCAACTGCTGGCTCGTCATGGCGTGACCCATGACACGATTTTACAAGCTATGACTGCCATCCGCGGCAGCCATCGCGTCACTTCGCAAAATCCAGAATCAACTTATCGCGCGCTGGATCAGTATGGTCGTGACCTCACCGATCTTGCTCGCCGAGGCAAGCTCGATCCGGTGATTGGGCGCGACGAAGAAATTCGCCGTGTGATGCAGATCCTAGCGCGACGTACAAAAAACAATCCGGTGCTGATCGGCGAACCCGGTGTAGGCAAAACCGCCATCGTTGAAGGCCTGGCGCAGCGAATTGTAGCCGGCGACGTCCCCGAAGTTTTGAAGCCGAAGCGCATTGTCACGCTGGACCTTTCTTCGCTCGTTGCCGGCGCCAAGTACCGCGGCGAATTCGAAGACCGGCTGAAGGCGGTGCTGAAAGAAGTGACCGAGTCCGAAGGACAGATCATTCTGTTCATCGACGAGCTGCACACTCTGGTCGGAGCTGGCGCTGCGGAAGGCTCCATGGACGCCTCCAACATGCTCAAGCCTGCGCTGGCGCGAGGAGAGCTGCGCGCGATCGGCGCGACCACGCTGAACGAATACCGCAAGTACATCGAAAAAGATCCTGCGCTGGAACGCCGTTTCCAACCCGTGTATGTCGGCGAACCTTCCGTCGAAGACACTATCGCTATTCTGCGCGGGCTGAAAGAGCGCTACGAAGTCCATCACGGAGTGCGCATCAAAGACGCGGCTATCGTCGCCGCGGCCATGCTTTCCCAGCGCTACATCACCGATCGCTTCCTCCCCGACAAAGCGATCGACCTGGTCGACGAAGCGGCCGCCGGTCTGCGCATGGAAATTGACTCGCTGCCCGCCGAGATTGACGAAATCGAACGACGCATCATGCAGCTCGAAATTGAAAAGCAAGCGCTGCGTAAGGAATCGGACCAAAACTCCCGTGACCGCTTGAAACAAATCGACAAAGAACTGGCTGGTCTGCGCGAGCAGTCCAACGCCTTGAAGGCGCATTGGCAAACCGAAAAAGACGCCATTGGCCGCATCCGCAAACGAAAAGAAGAAATCGAGCAATTGAAAGCCGACGAACAGCGCTATGAACGCGCCGGCGATCTTTCGAAAGTTGCTGAGATTCGTTACGGCAAACTGTCGGCTGCTGAAAAAGAGTTAAAAGTCGCTCAGGATCGCCTGGCGGAGCTGCAAAAAGATCATCCGATGCTGAAGGAAGAAGTGGGCGAAGAAGAGATCGCCAAAATCGTCAGCAAATGGACGGGAATTCCGGTCGGACGGCTTCTCGAAGGCGAAGTTGAGAAGCTCATTCACATGGAAGAACGCCTGCGCGATCGCGTCGTGGGCCAAGAGGAAGCGCTCACCAGCGTGGCCAACGCGATTCGCCGGAGCCGCTCGGGATTGAGCGATCCCAACCGCCCGATCGGCTCGTTTTTATTCCTCGGGCCAACCGGAGTCGGCAAGACCGAACTCGCGCGAGCGCTGGCGGGATTTTTGTTTGACGACGAGAAAGCGATTATCCGGCTGGACATGTCCGAATACATGGAAAAGCATTCCGTGGCGCGCATGATTGGCGCGCCTCCGGGCTACGTGGGATACGAAGAGGGCGGACAGCTCACCGAACAAGTTCGTCGCCGACCATACGCGGTCGTGCTGCTCGATGAAATCGAGAAGGCGCATCCGGATGTTTTCAACGTCCTGCTCCAGATTCTCGACGACGGCCGCTTGACCGATGGCAAAGGGCGCGCCGTGGATTTTCGCAACACGGTAATCATCATGACCTCCAACGTTGGCTCCACGGCGATTTTCGAACTCGCGGCCAAAGATCCGAAGAAAGCGCGCGAACAGGCCATGGCTGCTTTGCGTGAACTTTTCCGCCCGGAATTCTTGAACCGCATTGACGACATTGTGTTGTTCAGGCCGCTGGGCAAAGATCAGATCGAGCGCATCATCGAACTGCAGATGCGCAGTTTGACCAAGCGCCTCGCGGACCGCCAGTTAAGCGTTGAGCTGACTCCGGCCGCAAAAGCCTTGCTGTTCCGCGAAGGTTACGATCCGGCTTACGGCGCGCGTCCCATGAAGCGGGCCATCCAGCGGCTGATTCAGGATCCGCTGGCGCTCAAACTTCTGGACAGTGAGATTAAGGCCGGTGACCATGTGCTGGTTGACGCGGATCCAAAGACAGGCGAAATGAAAATCACACGCGGAGCACTGAAGGCAGGGGCTGCCTAGGTGCAACTGAGATACCAAGGCCAAAGTCTATGAAGACTCTAAAGACCACATTGCTTCTCACCGCATTAACGCTGCTGCTTCTATTCATCGGCGGAGCGCTCGGAGGCGAGCGGGGCATGACGATGGCTTTGGTCATCGCGGTGTTGATGAACGGGACTGCCTATTTCTTTTCTGACAAAATCGCGCTTGCTTCCAGCGGCGCGCAGCCAATCAGTAGAGAAGAGGCGCCGCGTCTCTATGCGGTCATGGAAGGCCTCTGCGCGAAAGCCAATTTGCCCATGCCGAAGCTCTATCTGATTCCGCAGCCTGCTCCCAACGCGTTCGCCACCGGCCGTAATCCCAGCCACGCATCGGTTGCCGTCACCCAGGGCCTGCTCGAACTGATGAACGATGAGGAACTGGAAGGTGTCATCGCGCACGAATTGTCACACGTTCGCAACTACGACATCCTCACCTCCTCGATTGCAGCGACGCTCGCCGGCGCGATCATGTGGATCGGCAGATGGGGGTGGTTCTTCGGAGGCTCCGGTGGACGCGGCAGAGATCGCCAAGGCGAAGGGCTTACTGCCCTTTTGATGCTCATTTTCGCTCCGCTTGCGGCCCTGCTGCTGCAGCTGGGAATTTCTCGTCAGCGCGAATATCAGGCGGACGCTTCCGGCGCGAACATGGTGGGACAGCAATACGGTTTGATCAGCGCTCTTGAAAAGCTAGGCGCCTACAATCAGAAAATTCCGTCAAATATTCCGCCGTCCACTGCGGCGCTCTGCATCGTCGCGCCGTTTTCGCCCCGGCAATTTCTGGCCGGGCTTTTCAGCACGCACCCGCCGCTCACCGACCGCATCGCTGAGTTGCGCAACATGACGATTACGCGCTGACCCGCTCAGATCGCAATCTCCTCGGCCAAAAACGGCGTAGTGGAAAATATGAATCCACCACGCAGAAATCTTTAAAATCACGTAAAAATTGCAGGTACTGGACGCCCCTAGAACCCCTCATCCGCCGTTTTGTTCCCATTCAAAGTATTCATAATCAATAGCTTACGGACCCTCATGGCCACGCCCCACTTTGGTTCTGAGCTTGCTTCTATCGGCCCTGCACCCCGATTCAAACAGGAGAAAAAGCAATGAGCGAAGAACGACAGGAAATTATCACAGAGGACGCCGCCGCGCCCCGCTGGGTCGGCATCGTAGTTGTCGCTCTGGCCGTGGTATCTCTCGTGGCGCTGGGCGCAGGCTGGACGGCCTCTACGCGCTCAAAAGAGCTCGAGCAGAATTTGGCGAGCCAGAATGAACAGTTCAAGAAGAACGAGGATGTCCTGGGCCAGCGGCTGGCGAAGGCTGAAGACACCAATGCCCAGCTCCAGGGCGAGCTGAGCGTGGTGACCGACAAGATGAAGTTGACCGAAGGTGAGCTGAACAAGGCGCGCTCCCAGACCAAGAAGATCAAGGAAGAAGACGCCAAGGAATTGGCCGACCTACAAAACCAGACCAGCGCACAGCTGGCCACCAAGGCGAGCGTTGACGACGTCAACAAACTCGGAACAGACGTCAACGGCGTGAAGACTGATCTGGACGCCCAGAAAAATAACCTGCAGATGACTCGCGGCGAGTTCGGCACGCTCATCGCCAAGAACCATGACGAAGTGGAAGAGCTGCGCCGTCTTGGTGAACGCGATTACTACGAATTCAGCATCGACAAGAAGAATAACCGCGAGAAAGTCGGCAATCTGATGGTCGAACTTCGCGGCACCAATACCAAGAAGAGCCAGTACACCGTGACGATCTTCGTTGACGATCAGCGCCACGAAAAGAAGGGGTTGACGGCCAACGAGCCGCTCTATTTCTTCGAAAATGGCGCACGCGCTCCGCTTGAGTTCGTGGTGAACCAGGTGGGCAAGGACAAGATCTCCGGATACTTGAGCATTCCGAAAGTAAATCAAGCTCACGCGCAAGCAGTTTCCGGCGGTAACTAAGGCAGCGCACAACCGCGCACTGGCGGGCGCGGATGTAACAGGAAGAGGGGGCGTCCCGAGCGCCCCCTTTTTTTATTCCGCTTTCTTTGCTGCCCGCTGTTTGCGAGTGAGGAACCTCTTGGCCAAGGACGAAAGCTGATCGTGCTTGAGTTTCCCTTGTTCATAGAGCTGGACTTTTTTCTTAGCGACCTTCCGGCGGCGGCGCTGCCGCTTCTGGGCTACATACCGTTTTTCATTTGCCATTCAATATCCTCCACAAGGAGCGACACCTGATTGTAGCGGAGAAGGAAAATGATGCAAGGTTCGGGTGTGTTTTTGCCTAGGAGTTCAAGTACGATTCCTAGGCGATGACCGTCACTGCCATTTACGCCAGCCGAATCCTGACGCCGCAGGAAGAGCTTGCTGACAGCGTTATTCTCACCGAGGGCGGCCGCATTACCGCAATCGGTCATCGTGACGAAGTCAAAATCCCCTCGGGCGCCATGGATTACGTCGCGGCGGGCATGACCGTCGTGCCCGGCTTTATTGACGTTCATATTCATGGCGCTGGCGGCCATGACGTGATGGAAGCGACTCCCGACGCTCTGGACTGCATCACTTCGACGGTCGCGCGATATGGCACCACGTCGATTCTGGCAACCACGGTCACCGCTTCGGTGGATGAAACGTGCCGAAGTCTTGACGGAATCGCGAAATACATTCGCGCGCATGAGAAATTCGAGGATGCCGAACAGGACAAAGGCGGCCTAGCCGCCGAAATCCTGGGAATTCACCTGGAGGGCCCGTTTATTTCCAGGGCGCGCCGCGGCGTCCATCCCCCCGATACCATCACGCGTCCTTCGGTGGAAATTTTGGACAAATTTCGCGCTGCAGCCGACGGATTGATTCGCATTATTACGATCGCTCCGGAAATTCCCGGTGCGCTCGATTTGATCCACTATGCCGTGGCAAACGGAATCGTTGCGGCCATTGGCCACACGGATGCGAATTTCGAACAAACCCAAGCCGCGATCCAGGCCGGAGCGCGCCACAGCGTCCATTTCTATAACGCCATGCGACCTTTCTCGCACCGCGATCCGGGAGTCATCGGCGCCATCCTTACCGAACCCGACGTTACCGCCGAAGTTATCGCGGACGGGATTCACGTCGCGGGACCCGCAATTCAAGTGCTGCTAGGGACCAAAGGATTCGACACCGTCCTGCTTGCGAGCGATGGCACAGCGGCCACGGGAATGCCGGACGGAAAATTTCGTCTCGGCAATTTCGAGGTAACAGTGAAAGATGGCGTTTGCCGCAATTCGGAAGGAAAACTCGCCGGCAGCACGCTGACGCTCGATCGCGCACTACGTTATATCGTGGCGCTCGGTGTTCCGCTGGTTGACGCAGTACGGATGGCTACCATTTTGCCGGCACGTCGCCTGGGCCTGGCAGGCAAAAAGGGAATTCTAGCGGTGGGAGTGGGAACCGATGCGGACTTGGTGGTTCTCACACCGGATTTGCGCGTGGTGGGCGTGATGGCGCGCGGCGCAGGCTTGGCGTAGTTGGTTACTTGTTTAGCGGGATTTTTAATTCTTCGGCGAGCAAGTAGGGATCAAACGGGCTGCATGCAAAAAAACGCCCATCGATTTCCAGTGTGGGAACTTTACGGCGGCCGTTGTTCGCGCGAAGGACCTTTTCTTCGGCGTCAGGCGATTCATCAATATTCACTTCGCGAAAAGGTATCTTGCGCTCGCGAAGAAACTGTTTCGCGCGGCGGCAATCACAACACCAGCATGTGGAATAGACGATAATTTCAGCCATACACGGGCTCTTCTAAAGATCTTACACATATTCGATGCTAGCGGCAGCCTGCCGATGCGGGTCTGGCGCGAACCAGTACATCCGCAATTAGCACATCCGTATAGACTTAGCGGCCAGGGCCGCGCGCATCTGACGCTCCGGCGCCGCCGGCTTTGGCCGCCGTCTGCAAACGCGCCGTGGCCCGTTCGATCTCCCTTTCGGCCTTCTCCGACTCGCTCTCGGATATTCCGGGCTTGACGGCCTCTGCTTGAGCCCGGTCAAGCGCGGCCCGAGATCGCGCCACATCGATCTGTTCGGCACGCTCGGAACTTTCGGCCAGCACGATCACACGATCGGGAAGAACCTCGGCGAATCCCTCGATGACAGTCAAGTAACGCGTCTCGGAGCCTTTGTGATAGGTCAGCGTGCCCACCCCCAGCAAAGTGATCAGCGGGGCGTGTCCTGGCAGGATGCCCAGGTAGCCGTCCTTCCCGGGCATTTCAAGCGATTGCACGTTCTCGCTGAGAACGTGCTTCTCGGGCGTCACGACTTGCAGTTCGATGGCTTCAGGAAGCATTGGTTCCCGGCTCGCGCGGCTGAAAGACTAAGCCACTGCTGCCATTTTCTCCGCTTTCTCTCGCGCTTCTTCGATGGTGCCCACCATGTAGAATGCTTGCTCCGGCAGATCGTCGTGTTTTCCTTCGACGATTTCCTTGAACCCGCGCACGGTGTCCGCCACTTTCACGTATTTGCCTTCGAGACCGGTGAACTGGGCCGCGACGTTCATCGGCTGCGAAAGGAATTTTTCGATTTTGCGGGCGCGAGTTACGGTCTGCTTGTCGTCATCTGAAAGTTCTTCGATTCCCAGAATCGCGATGATGTCTTGCAACTCGCGGTAGCGCTGCAGAATCGATTTCACCGAACGCGCGACGTTGTAATGATCCTGTCCCACGATGCGCGGGTCGAGGATGCGAGAAAAGCTCGCAATCGGATCGACCGCGGGGTAAATTCCGCGCTCCACAATCTGGCGGCTTAGGTTGGTGGTGGCGTCCAAGTGCGCGAATGTCGCGGCTGGCGCCGGGTCAGTGTAGTCGTCCGCAGGCACGTAAATCGCTTGCACCGAAGTGATCGATCCTGTCTTCGTGGAAGTGATGCGTTCCTGCAGCTCGCCGATCTCCGTGTTCAGGTTGGGCTGGTATCCCACGGCCGAAGGCATGCGCCCCAGCAGCGCGGAAACTTCAGAACCTGCCTGCACGAAACGGAAAATGTTGTCGATGAAAAGCAGCACGTCCAAGTGTTCCTCGTCACGGAAATATTCAGCGACGGTGAGGCCGGTCAATCCGACTCGCAGACGCGCGCCGGGCGGCTCGGTCATCTGGCCGTAAATCAATGCGCAACGGGATTTCTCGGAGTTTCCCGGCACAACCACGCCCGATTCCTGCATTTCGAGCCACAGGTCGTTGCCTTCGCGCGTGCGCTCGCCGACTCCCGCGAAAACGGAAACGCCGCCGTGCTTCATCGCGACGTTATGGATCAATTCCTGAATCAAGACGGTCTTGCCCACGCCCGCGCCGCCGAACAATCCGATCTTGCCGCCCTTCAAGTAAGGCTCGATCAGATCCACGACCTTGATGCCGGTTTCGAACATCTCGAGATTTGTGGATTGATCTTCGAGCGATGGAGCCGGACGGTGAATGGGGTAACGCTTGTCGGTTTTCACCGGGCCGAGCTTGTCCACCGGCTCGCCAAGCACGTTCAACACGCGGCCGAGTGTGGCGCGGCCTACCGGCACGGAAATCGGTTCGCCAAGATCTTCCGCCTTCATTCCTCGAACCAGACCTTCGGTGGGTTTCATCGCTACGGTTCGGACACGCCCCTCGCCGAGGTGTTGCGCTACTTCCGCCACGATGTCCAGGGGCTCGGGAACGTTGAACCCTTCGCTCGTGATGCGGACGGCATTGTGAATCAGCGGAAGGTGGTGTTCCTGGAACAAAATGTCCACCACCGGGCCGATCACCTCGACTACGTGCCCAATTCTTTCTTGGTCTTTTTGCTCTGCCATCTATTTCTCCCTGAGTTTTGACGAAGCGCCGCGGCTATGACATCGCGGAAGCCGCGCCGCTTACAATCTCAATGATTTCCTTGGTAATTCCTGCCTGGCGAATCTTGTTCATCTGCAAGGTTAGTTTGTCGATCAGTTCCGACGCGTTGCGAGTCGCAGCATCCATGGCCGTCATGCGCGCGGCATGCTCGGCTGCGGCAGATTCCAGCAGAATTCGGAAGACTTCTGTCTCAAGATAGCGCGGCATCAAGGCCTTGAAAATCTCCTCCACCGGCTGCTCGTAAATATAGTCCACCAGGAACTCGTCGCCTTTGGCCGCGCGCTCCATGGGCAAAGAACCCTCCGGCCCGGCATGACTGGCGAGAGACTTCTCGTCGCCTTTTTTCTCGGACTCAACCACATCCGGATCGATCGGGAGCAATTTCTGAACCTGCAGGTTCTGCACCATCACATTCTTGAATTCATTATAGATAGCGTACACCGCATCCACTTCGCCGCGGATGTAAAGGTCCGCAATGCGCGCCGAGATTTCCTTCGCTTTGGAAAACTCCACCTTGGCGGACACGTCCAGATATTCCCCAACGAAGTTCAGCCCGCGCTTGCGGAAAGTGTCGCGACCCTTCTTGCCGATGACCATCAGTTCGATCTTTTTTGGCGAATGGTCGCGGATGAATTCACCCGCCAGGCGAATCACGTTGGAGTTAAACGCGCCGGCCAGGCTGCGGTCACCGGTGAGCAGCACCACCAGAATTTTGTCTTCTGTGCGCCGGAAGAGCAAGGGATGCGCGATATTCTCCATGCGAGCCGCCGCCGAGCGCAGAACGCGCAGTATCTCGCGGGCGTACGGCCTGGCCGCAAACACGCCTTCTTGCGCGCGCCGCAATTTCGCCGCGGCCACAAACTTCATCGCGCGCGTAATCTGCTGCGTGTTCTTTACCGAGCGAACGCGCCGCCGATAATCAAGTAGTGTGGGCATGAATTCGTCGTCACCTACTTATGGTGCTCGAACTAATGCGCCGCCGGTACTGGCGCAGGCGCCGACTCCGGTTTCGCCGGGACCTTAGGCGCTGCCTTTTGTTCCTCTTTCGCCGCAGCTTCCGCTTCGGACTTCGCCGCTAGAGTCGCTTTAAAGGCCTCTTTGAACGCGTCCAGCGCTTTGGTGGCCTCCGCGCGAATCGTATCGTCAAACGCCTTCTTCTCGCACAGCGCCTTCAGCAAACCGTTGTAGTTGGTTTCGATGAAGGGATACATCTCAAGTTCGAAGCGGCGGCACTGCGAGACTTCCAAATCCTCGAGATAGCGGTTCGCCGCCGCATAAATAATCAAGACCTGTTTTTCCACCGGCAGCGGCTGATATTGGTCTTGTTTCAGGATTTCCACCAGGCGCTGGCCGCGAGCGAGTTGCGCTTGGGTCGCCTTGTCCAACTGTTCAGTGCCAAACTGCGCGAACGCGGCCAAGTCGCGATACTGGGCCAGGTCCAGGCGCAAGGTGCCGGCCACTTGTCGCATGGCTTTAATCTGTGCGTTGCCCCCAACGCGGCTGACCGAGAGCCCCACGTTGACGGCTGGCCGCACGCCGCTGTTGAAAAGGTCCGCTTCGAGATAAATCTGACCGTCCGTGATGGAAATCACGTTGGTGGGAATGTAAGCGGAAATGTCGCCGGCCTGCGTTTCGATTACAGGCAGCGCCGTCAGCGAGCCCGCGCCGAGTTCATCGTTCAATTTCGCTGCGCGTTCCAACAAGCGCGAATGCAAAAAGAAAACGTCACCGGGAAACGCCTCGCGCCCGGGAGGACGCCGCAACAGCAGGGAAATCTCGCGATACGCTTGCGCGTGCTTTGAAAGATCGTCGTAAAAACATATCGCGTGGCGCTTGGTGTCGCGGAAGTGTTCGCCGATGGCGCAAGCCGCGAACGGCGCAATATACTGCATCGAAGCGGACTCAGACGCCGATGCAGCCACCACGATGCTGTGCTCCATCGCGCCATAATCGGTCAGGATCTTGACGATTTGCGCGATGGTCGAACGCTTCTGTCCGATGGCGCAATAGATACAAATCATGTCGCCGCCGCGCTGATTGATGATGGTGTCCAGAATGATGGCGGTCTTTCCGGTCTGGCGGTCGCCGATGATCAACTCGCGCTGGCCGCGTCCAATCGGGATCATCGCGTCAATGGACTTGATCCCGGTTTGAACCGGCTCGCGCACCGGCTGCCGGTCGACGACGCCGGGAGCCAAACGCTCCAGCGGGTTGCGCGCATCGGTTTGAATGGGCCCTTTATCATCGACCGGGTTTCCCAGCGCGTCCACCACGCGCCCGAGCATCGCATCGCCCACCGGCACGGACAT
>Ga0070765_100000220_pt1 | contig 34357 bp, 29 predicted proteins | sample HubBroMetageWFT5_FD_71516 | JGI IMG/M metagenome (GOLD analysis project Ga0070765, IMG submission 71516) | Warmed and freeze-thawed soil microbial communities from the Hubbard Brook experimental Forest, New Hampshire - Hubbard Brook CCASE Soil... | ecosystem: Environmental > Terrestrial > Soil...
ACCGGCCCCGTTCTGGCGTAATGCAGTCATGCAGATCGCGAGACCGAGGATCAAGGCTCCGGCCCGGCGAGCGGTCGCCACGATCGCCTCGGCGCCGCTGATGGCCGCATTGGCGGTGGCCTCGATCGGGATCACGCTCGTGGTCGTCCTCGGGACGATGCACGACGGCCGTTTGCCGGCGACCGGATCGATCGGGCTCGTCTGCGCTCTCGTGCTGGCGGCCGTGGCGGTCGCCGAAGCTTCTCGTCCAGCCCGCTCGGAGCGGGCGCGCCGCCGGATCGGCCGACCGCCGGCGCTGGACGAAGTTGCCTCCGACGACGTGTCGGTCGCGTCGCGCTGGCGATAGCTGCGTGTTCACGCAGTCAGGGGCGGGCCTCGTGCTCCGACCGGCCGAGGTCCGCCCCTGCCGGTTTACGGCGTGTCAGTTCCGCGCGGCGCCCAACCCGTGCATCCGCTCGCGGATCTCGGGCGGGTTCTCGATGATCTGAGAGAAGCGCACGACCGTCACCGTGTCGTCCATCGACACCTTGCGGCCGTAGATCTGCTCGAGGAAGTGGACCATCTCGTCGACGCGGCGGAACTCGGGGTTGTCGTGCTCGATGTCGCGAGGCGACAGATCACGAACCCTTTTGACCTCGACCTGGTCGATTACGGCGTTGAAGATCTTCTCGCGCGGCGAGTGTTGATACCCGATGGTCACGAGCACGCAGTCGTTCTTGCGGTACTTGTGTGACTTGTCGCCGAGACGGATGGTGGCGGTCTTGCGACCACGGCGCAGCTGGTCGGCAAAGACCGACGAATAGAAGTTGAGGACGCGCACGGCCGCAGCCTACCGATCTGGGGAGACCCGCGACAACGCGCGCCGGGCGATTTCCCGTTCGCCGGGGTAAGTGAGCGCGTGGACGGCCTGCTCGAGCGGCATCCAGCGCGCATCCTCGATCTCCTGATCGTGGTCTTCGAGCCTCCCCGACCGGTAGGTGAACAGGTAGAAGGCAACCCGCTTTTGTCGCCGCCGCCCGCGTCGTTCGTAGCTGTACTCGACATCGCCGAGCTTGTCGATCAGGTCGGCAGTGACGCCGGTCTCCTCGGCCACCTCGCGCTGGGCGGCCTGCTCGGGCGTTTCACGTCCGTCCAGGTGGCCCTTGGGCAGCGCGAGCACGCGCCGGCGACTGGCGTCGCGCTTTACGGGGACGATCACGATCACCTCGTGATCGCGTACGACCGCTCCACCCGCCGACAGTTCGACTTCAGCTTCCGGATCAATAGACGTATCCCCCGAGCGCCGCTGGGTCATGAACGGTGAGCTTTCCCCGTCCCTGACTAATTATTCCTGCGCGCTCGAGGACGGCCAGGAATCGGCTGGCCGATTCGCGGGAGGAACCGGCCATTTGAGCGAGCTCTGCCTGGGTTGCGGTGATCACCACATCACCCTCGTTACTGCCTTCTGAACGCGCCTCCTGAACCAGCTCGGCGAGCACGGCAGCCACCCGGCTCTGCACGGTCTGGAACGACTGGCGCGCGAGTCGCTCGTTGGTCTCGCGCAGGCGGCGGCCGAGCGCGGCGATCAGCTTCACCGAGATGTCGGGGTACTCACGGAGCAGCCGGTGCATGTCGGCGCTGAGGATCGCGATCGCGTCAGTGTCCTCGACGGACTCCACCGTCGCCGAGCGGCGCTCGCCGTCGAGCATCGCCATCTCTCCGAAGATGTCACCCGGCCCGAAGTGAGCCAGTGTGATCGTGCGACCGTCGGCATGCGCGCGCACCGCTCGCATCCTTCCCGAGCGCACGACGTAGCACGTGCTGCCCTCGTCGCCTTCCTTGAACACGACTTCGCCAGCACCGAAGCGACGGGGAACCACCACCTGCGCCACGCGCTCGAGCTCCTCGGGCGAGAGCGCCGAGAACACTGGCACGCGGTGCAGGAGCTGGGTCGTGTCCTCGCTGCTCGAAGACATCGAGTCATGGATACCACACCGCCCGCGTGCGCCCGGCGTTTGCGTTCCGCACACTCGCCCGCACCGGGCGTTTGCGCTCAGGCCGAGTCAAGCGCCTGCTCGCGCCGCCGGCGCTTCAGCGCCGATCCAACCCACCACAGCAACGCGACAACAAGCGCCACCGGCGTGATCGCAGCAAGCGCAATCAGCGCCACTCCGGCCGCCACCGTCAGGACGCGGCCCGCGTCGTGCGCGGCCTTGCCGACGGTGAAGCCACCGCCACCATGCGAGATGGGCGCCGGAGCCGTCCTGGCCTGAACGGTGACGTACACCTCGCTGTAGTTGACCTGATGGTTGAGCCGGTTCACCGTGGCCTGGTCACTCGAGATTGACGCCTCGGCATCGTTGATCTGAGCCTTGAGGCTGTCGATCTGCTCGGTGGTCGTGGCCGCCGCGAGATGCTTCAGAAGCGAAGTCCGCAGTGCCCGCGCGTCGGCCAGCGCCCGGGTCGCCGCGCCGTACTGGTCGGTGATGTCCTGGCTCGAGTCGGTGCGAGAGATCACCTGGGCGTAGCCCAACGACGACAGCTGGGTCATCGTCTGTCCGAGCGACCCGCTCGGCACGCTGAGCTGGAAGTTGGCGTAGCCCGCGGGGCCGCCCTGGGTCACGCTCGAGTTTTCGACGATGCCGTTCGCCTGGCCGATCACGTCGTAGATCTCCTGCGCGACGTCGTCGATCCGGCTCGGGGCGGCCCCGAGGTTGAGCTGAGCGCCCTGCACTACCTTCCGCCCGGTGGTCGGCGGCTGTAGTGGCTGACCACCGTTTGCCGCGGACGTTTGTGTTGGCGCGAAGACGCCCCCGTTAGTGGAGGCGGCGGTGTGTTTTTCCGTTCGCGGCGCCGGCGCCGCAGCGGCGTGCGACCCCGACGCACTCGACCCGGCGCTGCCGGCGCCCGAGGACGACGCGGCCGAGGAAGCAGCCGAAGACGACGACTCCGAGGACGCGCCGCCGCCGCCGCCCGCCACCAGGGCGATCGCCACGATCGCTGCCACCCCCGCGCCGAGGGCTCCCGCGACGCCCCAGAACCCCGACCAGCTCCGGCGCCGCTTCGGCCGCTTCTCGGGGGTACCGAGCGTGGCGAAACGGCGCTCCACATTCTGATCGAGTGAGTGCGCGAACGCCGGCGGAATCTCCGGCCGGTCGGCCGCGAGCAGCAACGCGATCTCGGCGATGTCGGCGAACCGAGCGTCGACCGGCTCGCCGGCGAGCGTCGCGTCGATCGCGTCGAGCGTCGCGGCGACCTCGGGATCGATCGGATCGTGATCAAGCTGTGGCATTACAGGCCTTCCGGAGCTTTTCCATCGTGCGGTACACGAGCGTGCCCGCGTTCGATTCGCTGACGCCGAGGACACGGGCGAGCTCGGCATTCGACATTCCGGCGTGGAACTTCAGGGCGACGATTTCGCGCTCGCGCGCCGGCAGCTTGGCGAGCGCGTTCTGGACCGCGGTCCGGCGGAGCGCCACCTCCGCCCCGTCGCCCTCCGAAACCTCAACCACATCCTCGGGGTCGGTCACGAGCGTGGCGACCCGTCGGCGCCGGCGAAGCTCGTCGAGCGCCGCGTTGCGAGCGATTCCAAAGAGCCACGCCCGCTCTTCTCCGCGGCGACGATCGAACGTCCGCCGGCGCCGGTAGGCGCGCTCAAATGCGAGCGCTGTCACGTCCTCGGCGGCGGCTGGGTCGCGCAGCAGCGTCGACACGTAGGCGTACACGTCGTCGCGGCTGGAGCGATACAACGACTCGAACCGCTCCCACGATGCGTCCCTGCCCCTCGACTCCGACGCCGTCAGGATCTCACTCACGCCCTCACTACGCACGAGGGCATGATCCATCACATTGCGAGCTCCGCAAAGAGGCGTGGGTCGTTTGTGATCACGCCGGTCACTCCGAGGCGGTCGAGCCAGCGCAGGCGCGGAAGCTCGTCGACGGTCCATACGTACACCTCTCCGCCGGCGCTCCTCACGTGGCGGACCAGCCGCGGCGTCACCAGGCGCCAGTGCACCATCAGCGCATCGCAGCGCCGGGTCCGGATCGCCCGCGCGGCGCGCCACGGAAGCACCAGACGAAACGCCAGCATCGCCACGAACGCCGGCAACCGCGTCGCGCGCGAGCGAAACGGGTCGCGCGTCAGCTTCGGTACTGACCATCCGAGCCGTACACCAGGCTCGGCCGCCCGTAGGAGCTCGAGACTCGACATGTGCTGGCTCGAGATCAGCGCGCGGTCGAGCAGCCCGGCGTCGCGGAGCGCATCGAGGACGCGCAGCTCGTAGCCCGGCAGCTTGAGGTCGACGTCGAGCTCGACGTCCCCGAACGCCTCGGACCCCAGATGCGCGAGTCCCTCTTCGAGCGTGTGGGGCGAACGGCCCGCGGCATCCGCATAGTCGTGCGCCAAGATCAGCCGCTCGCCGTTCTCCTCCCGCAGAACATCGAACTCGATCATGTCGACGCCGGCTTCGAGCGCGGCGTCAAAGCTCGCATACGTATTGCCGGGCGCGATCAGGTCCGCGCCCTTGTGCCCCACCCGCCGGAGTCGAGACCTTAGCTCTGACATCCCGAGCACCAGTATGTCGTCCGGTTGGCGTCGCCCTGCCCGCGCGCGACTATCGGAGTGCCGCACCGTGGGCATGGCCGCCCCGAGAGGCCATATACCTGCGGCTGGATCGCCCGGTGCCCGACCGTGGCCGAGCGCGTCATCCGCGGCCGGGTCGCCTCGACGATCGCGACGAGCTCGCCATCGGCCACCGACCCGAGAGGCCGCCACGGATCGACCCCGGCCTCCCAGCACCCCTCGGCCTTCCAGATGTTCCCGATGCCCGCGATGTTGCGCTGGTCGAGCAGGGCGTCGCCGAGCGGGCGCGTCGGGTCGTCCGACCTCATCCGCGTCAGGAAGCGGTCGAAGTCGAAGTCATCCGCCAGCACGTCCGGTCCGAGCGCCGCCAGCCGCTGATCGAACCGCGTCCGTCCTTCGGTCATGAGCTCGAGCAGCGGCCCGTCGAACTCGACCACCTCGTGATCGCCGGCGCGAAACACGATCCACGCTCGCCTTCGGGATCGTCCCCAGCGACGACCCGGACCGTAAACACCCCACACCCCGACCATGCCGAGGTGCGAATGCAGCACGAGGTCGCCCTCGAACCGCAGGAAGAGGTGCTTGCCGTGAGTATCGACGCTGCGGACCGCCCGGCCCTCCAGACGCGACGGCCAGCGGTCGAGCGCATGCCTCGGGTGCGGGGTCAGGATCTCATCGGGCACGCGCCCCTCGAGCACGGGCCGGATCCGCACCGCCGCGTGGGCAATCGTGTCGCCCTCGGGCATTACGCACTGAGGGTCAGCCGCCGCGGTCCCTGCTGGAACCCGAGCGCGACCAGCAGCGGACCAAGCGGCGAGTCGATCGCGCTCTCGCCGTCGACCTTCTCGAGGGCGATCCGCTTGAGACGACCCGCTCGCACCTGCTCGACAAGCGCCACCAGCGCCGGCTCGATCCGGGGATCGTCCGCGCCCACGAGCGTCTGCAGCCCACGGCCGCCACGCTCGACATACAGCACGGGCTCTCCACCGGACAGGACCACATAGGCGCCCGGCGTGCGCATCGGCCGCCGGGAATCCCCCGCTGGGGCGTCCGGGCGCACCGGCCACGCCAGCGCGGCGCCGTATGGCTGCGCCGGATCGACCGCGGCCAGAACGACCGGCGTCTCGTCGTCGCCGCTCCCAGCCCGCAGGCGCTCGACCGCTCCCGGCAAAGCGAACTGAGCCCCGCCCAAACCCTCGACGAAGTAGCCGCGGCGTGCGATGCCGAGCGTCTCGAGCTGCGAGAGCTCGGGATAGATCGCCGAGAACCCGCCGGGCACGCCCTCGGCCCGGACCTGCTCGCGCGTCAGGATCCCGTATCGCTCGAGCATGAGCTCGGCGACCGCGCGCCGCCGCGCCGCGGGATCGACCGCGCCACGGAACAGGGGCTCGGTCAGCGACCACCGTCCTTGCACCTGCGCGGAGGCGCCCGCGCCCCGTCGACGGGCCGCGAATCGTCCCGCACGAGCCGCGCTCCGCACGCGCTCGCGCTGGGCACGAGCCAGGGTCAGCCGGGGCGCTCGCAGCGGCGCGAACGCGTCGTTGGTGGCCTCGCCGGCCCATGCCAGATCCCACAACGCCTCCTGAAGCTCCTCCGGAGCCAACTCCACGTCGACGAGCAGGTCGGTGAAGAAGCATGCCCCTGCTGCCAAGCGCTCGCGCACGGCTTGGTGCGCCGGCGAGTCGAGAGGAGCCGCGCCCCGGGCCGGCGGAGCGCGGGAGGCGGGCGGGCCCAAGACAACCAGGTCCTCGCGGTAGTACAGCGCCACCCGGCCCGACGATCGCCCGAGCGCGCCGGCGCCGATCCACACGAGCTCGCCACTCGCGCACAGCTGATCGATCCACGCCGGCGAATACGCGCCCGCCCGGCGGGGCAGGACGTCACGCTCCCACACGTCGGCGGGAAGAGCGAGCCCCTGGAGCGGCACCAGCACCTCGCGCAGCCGGTCCACTCCTGCGCCCGTCGCCGGGTGACGGTCGACTCCCTGCCACGCGGGTAGGAAGCGGGCCAGCGCCCGCGGGTCGACCGGCTCGACCTCCTTGCGCAGGACCGCGAGCGACGCACGGCGCAGACGCCGGAGGACCTCCGGGTCGCACCACTCACGATCCGTGCCGCCGGGCCTCAGCTCGCCCCGGACAAGGTCGCCGGCGCGCTCGAGCGAACTCAGCACCGCGGTGCAGTCGACGCCATAACGGGACCGGAGATCGTCGGCCGTCAGCGGGCCGTGGGTCGCGGCGTAGCGCCGGACGAGCCGCGTGAGCGCGTCGGGCACGTCCTCGAGGAACGCGGCCGGGAGCCCGCCGGGCGGCGCGGCCCCGAGCGCGTCGCGATACAGGCCGGCGTCGGCGGCGTCGATCCACCGTTCCTCCCCCGCGAGCCGGACAACGACGGCGCGTCGCTCGCGCCGGAGCTCCTCGAGCATCGAGGACGCGTCGAGTCCGTCGACTACGCGCAGCCGCGCCTCGGCGGTCGTCAGATCGCCGACGCCTCGGAGCACGTCGTGCAGGCTGTCACGGGAGGTCGCGCGCCGCATGTCCGACAGCAACTGGAGGTCGCTCTCGACCTGATCCAGGGCTCCCGGGTCGATCAGGTCGCGCAGCTCCTCCTGCCCGAGCAGCTCACGCAGCAGGTCGCGGTCGAGCGAAAGCGCGGCGGCCCGACGCTCGGCGTTCGGGGTGTCGCCCTCGTACATGTACGTCGCCACGTAGTCGAACAGGAGGCTCGAGGCGAACGGAGAGGCGGTCGCGGTCTCGACCTCGACCAGCGTCAGCTCGCGGCGGTGCAGCGCGGTCAGTAACTCGACCAGGCCCGGGACGTCGAGGACGTCGCGCAGGCACTCGCGGTAAGTCTCGAGAATGATCGGGAATTCCCCGTACTTCTTCGCGACCTCGAGCAGCGACTGCGACTTCAGCCGCTGCTGCCAGAGCGGCGTGCGCTTGCCCGGGCGCGCGCGCGGGATCAGCAGCGCGCGGGCAGCGTTCTCGCGGAAGCGGGCCCCGAACAGCGCCGAAGCGGATAGCTCGGCGACGACGGCGTCCTCGACCTCGTCGGGCTCGAGCATCACGAGGTCGGCGCCGGGCGGCTCCTCGGCGTCGGGGAGGTGGACGATGATCCCGTCGTCTGACCAGATCGCGTCGGACTCCAGGCCGAGCTGGTCGCGGATGCGCGCGCTAAGCGCCAGCCCCCAGGCCGCGTGGACGCGACCGCCGAATGGACTCAACACGCAAAGGCGCCAGTCCCCGATCTCGTCCCGGAACCGCTCGACCACCACAGCCCGGTCGGAGGGCACGACGCGCGTGGCCGACTGTTGCTCGCGCAGGAAATCGAGCAGGTTGGTCGCGGCGCGCGGCTCGAGGTCATACGTCCGCTCCAATACCTCCGCGGGCTGCTCCACGGCCCACCGCGAGAACGCGCCGATGGCCTCGCCGAGCTCCTTCGGCCGGCCGATGCCGTCACCCTTCCAGAACGGGACCGCGCCGGGCAGGCCCGGCGCCGGCGTGACGATCACGCGGTCGCGTCCGATCTCCTCGATCCGCCACGTGCTCGCCCCGAGCAGGAACGTCTGGCCAGGGCGGGCCTCGTAGACCATCTCCTCGTCGAGCTCCCCCACGCGGCGACCGTCGGGCAACGTGACGGAGTAGAGGCCGCGGTCGGGGATCGTGCCGGCGTTGGTGACCGCGAGCTGCCGCGCTCCCGGGCGCGCCCGGATCGAACCGTGGACCCGGTCCCAGATGATCCGCGGGCGCAGCTCGGAAAACTCCGAACTCGGGTAGCGGCCGTCGAGCATGTCGAGCACGTTCTCGAGCTGGGTACGGCTGAGCTCGGCGTACGAGTACGTCCGGGTCACGAGCGCATGCAGCTCGTCCACGCCGACCGGACGATCCCCAGAAGCCGCGGCGATGGCCACGATTTGCTGCGCGAGCACGTCCAGCGCGTTCCGGGGGACCACGGTCGTCTCAATCTCTCCGGACCGCATCCGCTGCGCGACGACCGCGCACTCGAGCAGGTCGGCCCGGAACTTGGGGAAGATGCGGCCACGGCTGACGTCGCCGACCGAATGACCCGCCCTCCCGATTCGCTGGAGACCCCGCGCCACGGACTTCGGCGACTCGACCTGGATGACGAGGTCGACCGCGCCCATGTCGATCCCGAGCTCCAGGGACGACGTCGCCACCAGGCACGGCAGCTCGCCGGCCTTCAGCATCTCCTCGACCACGAGTCGCTCCTCGCGCGCGAGGGATCCGTGGTGGGCGCGGGCGATCTCGTGCTCGGCCAGCTCATTCAGTCTCAGCGCCAGCCGCTCGGCGGCGCGCCGGTTGTTGACGAACAGGATCGTCGACCGGTGCGCCTGAACGAGCTCGAGCAGCTCGGGGTAGATCGCGGGCCAGATCGACCGACGCGTCGCCTCGGAACCGCCGACGAGCGGGTCGAGGTCGGGCGCGGGAGTCGCGTCCGGCTCGACCATCGAGTCGACCGGGACCTTGATCTCGAGGTCGAGCTCCTTGCGGATTCCGGTGTCGACGATTCGACACTCGCGGGTTGGTCCGACCATGAAGCGGGCGATCTCCTCGAGCGGCTTCTGCGTCGCCGACAGTCCGATCCGCTGGACCTCCCGTCCGGCCGCCGCCGTCAGCCGCTCGAGCGTCAATGCCAGATGGGCGCCCCGCTTGGTCGCCGCCACCGCGTGGATCTCGTCGACGATGCACGACTCGGCGCCGGCGAACAGCTCCTGCGCTCGACCGGTGAGCATCAGATACAGCGATTCGGGCGTGGTGATGAGGATGTCCGGCGGCTCGCGGAGCATCGCCTGGCGCTCGCGTTGCGATGTATCCCCGGTCCGCACCGCGACACGCAGGTCCGCCCCGATGCCGCGCAAGGGCACCCGAAGGTTGCGGTCGATGTCGTAGGAGAGCGCCTTCAGCGGCGAGACATAGACCAGCCCGATGCGCCGCGGGCGGGCGGGGACGTCGTCTCCGGCTGGTTGGCTGGCCAACCGGTCGATCGCCCACAGAAACGCAGCCAGCGTCTTCCCCGACCCCGTCGGGGCCGAGATCAGGACGTGGTCACCCGAGGCGATCGCCGGCCACGCCTGGGCCTGTGCCGGCGTCGGCTCGGTGAACGCGCCGGCAAACCACTCGCGCGTGCGTGGAGAGAACTGCTCGAGAGGCATTCAGCCGAGCGTAGCGACCCAGCAACCGCGTTTTCCGCGATTTAGGACCGGACCTGACCGCGGCCGCCGAGCTTCTTCGCCCGCTCGAACACCCCATCGATCATCGGCTCGGTGAGCTTCCCCGTGAACGTGTTCTGCTGGCTCGGGTGGTAGCACCCGAGCAGCACAAAGCGTCCGACCTCGACTGCGACCCCATGTCCGAACTTGGGCCGCGGGCGGACGCGTGGCTCGCCGAGCGCCGCGAGCGTCCGCAGCGCTGCGTCCCACCCGAACGACCCGAGCGTCACGATCACCCGGACCGACTCGAGCAGCCCCAACTCCCGCACCAGGTACGGCAGACAGTTGTCGCGCTCGGCGGGCGTCGGGCGGTTGGCCGGCGGCGCGCACCGCACCGCCGCCGTGACCCACGCGCCGGTCAGTCGCAAGCCGTCGTCGCGCGAGACGGATGTCGGCTGGTTGGCAAACCCGGTCCGCCACATCGATCCGAACAGCCAGTCGCCCGACCGGTCCCCGGTGAAGATGCGCCCGGTGCGGTTGCCGCCGTGCGCGGCCGGCGCGAGCCCGAGCACGAGCACGCTCGCCTCGGGGTCCCCGAATCCGGGCAGCGGCCGCCCCCAGTACTCCTCCGAGGCGAACGCCGCCCTCCGAACGCGCGCGACCTCTTCCCGCCACGCCACCAGCCGGGGGCAGCGCCGGCAGGTGATGACCTCGCGCTCGAGCTCGCAGAGGCTCGCCGTGTCGGTCAAGCCTTCAGCGCGCGCCCGTAGTGGCGCTCGTAATACTCGCGGTAGGCGCCACTTCGGATCGGCGCCCACCACCACTCGTTGTCGCGATACCAGTCGACCGTGCGCGCCAGCCCCTCCTCAAAGCGAACCTCCGCGCCCCACCCGAGCCCGCGCAGCTTCTCGCACGCCAGCGAGTACCGGCGATCGTGGCCGGGCCGGTCGGTGACGAACTCGATCAGCGATTCGTCCCGACCCGTCAGCTCCAGAATCCGCCGGACCACGGTGAGGTTGTCGCACTCGTCCGGGCCGCCGCAGTTGTAGACCTCACCCGGTGCGCCGTGTGCGAGCGCATGCCCGATCCCGCGCGCGAAGTCCTCCACGAACAACCAATTCCGCACGTTCCCACCATCCCCGTACACCGGCAGCCGATCACCCGCCAACGCGTTCAGCACCATCAACGGGATCAGCTTCTCCGGATACTGCCGCGGGCCGTAGTTGTTCGAACCCCGGCAGATCAGCGTCTCGAGCCCATAGGTGTGGAAGTAACTCGACACGAGCAGATCGGCCCCCGTCTTGGTCGCGCTATACGGACTCGACGGCTGTAGCGGTGACTCCTCCGTGAACGAGCCGGTCTCGATCGACCCGTACACCTCATCGGTCGACACCTGCAGATACCGCAACCCCCGCTCGCGCGCCGCCTCGAGCAGCACGTGGGTGCCCTGCATGTTGGTCACGATGAAGCCCTCGGGATCGGCGATCGACCGATCCACGTGCGTCTCGGCCGCGAAGTTCACGATCGCCTCGCACTCGGCGACCGCCTCGGCCACCGCCGCCGGATCCTCGATCGCCCCCCGCAAGAAGCGGATGTCCGATTCGACCTCCTGCAGGTTCTCCATCCGCCCGGCGTATGTCAGCTTGTCGAGCACCGTCACGTCATCGCCGTGCTCATGCACCCGCTCGCGCACGAATGCCGAGCCGATGAATCCGGCCCCGCCGCACACAAGCAGCCTCATCCCGGACTCACCACCCGGGTCAATGCTGCGTACTCCGCCAGGCCATGCTTCCAGTCCGGAAGGACCGGAGCGTCGCGTTCGCTGCGAAGCACGCTGTACGCCGGTCGCTTCGCGGGTCTGGGCATCTGGGCGGTGCTGCAGGGTCGCACTTCACAGCTAACGCCGGCACGAGCGACGATCTCGCGTGCGAACTCGTACCACGAGCAGTCGCCGCCGCCGGCTACGTGGACGATTCCGACCGGCCGCGCCGGCCGGGCGGCCAAATCCACCATGGCCGCCGCCAGATGGCCGGTGAACGTCGGGCAGCCCACCTGGTCGTCGACGACCATGAGCTCGTCGCGCTCGCCCGCGAGCCGGAGGATGGTCGCCGGAAAGCAGGGACCGAAGGCGCCGAACAGCCAGGACGAGCGCACGATCGTGTGGCTGCCGGGCGCCTCCACAGCCACCTCGCGCTCCCCGGCGAGCTTCGAACGGCCGTACGACGACATCGGCCCGACAACATCGGATTCGACGTATGGCGAATGCTTGGTCCCGTCGAATACGTAGTCGCTCGAGATGTGAACCGTCCACGCGCCGGCCGCGGCCGCAGCCCGCGCGACATTGCCGGCGCCCTCGCCGTTGATCGCAAGCGCGTCGTCTGGCGAGGTCTCGGCACCGTCGACGTTGGTCCACGCCGCGCAGTTGACGACCACGTCCGCGTCGGCGGCACCGATCGCATCGTCGACCGCGCCGGGATCGGCGATGTCGAGCTCCGCCCGCGCCAGTGCCAGCACCTCGTGCCCCGCGCTCCGCGCCGCGGCCACGAGATCCTGCCCGAGCATCCCGGCCGCGCCGGTGATCGCGAATCGCATCGCGTGCAAGGGTAAACCGCGGGGATGCGCGATGATCCCGCCGTGTCCCAGGCTTCCTCAGGCGCCGAACAACCCCCACGGCCCGTGCGGGTCATCGCAGCCGGGGGCACGATCGCGATGCGCGGCGAGCGCGCCGTACCCGCGCTCGACGCGTCCGAACTGGTCGAGCAGCTTCCTCAGGTGGCCGGATTCCACCTCGAGGCCGAGAGCGTGCTGTCACTCCCGAGCGCGTACTTGAGCCTGTCCGACGCGCTGGACCTCGCGCGCCGCGCTGGTTCCGCGGCGGCGTCGGGCGAAGGCGTCGTGCTGACCACCGGCACCGACACGATGGAAGAGGTCGCGGTTCTGTGTGGACTGACGTACGGCGGCGACGCGCCGATCGTGGTCACGGGCGCGAACCGTCCTGGCAGCGCCCCCGGCGCCGACGGCCCGGCCAACCTGCTCGACGCGATCATCCTGGCCCGATCCCCGGCCGCGGCTGGGCTCGGCGTGGTCGTGGCGTTCGGCGGCGAGGTCCACGCCTCGATGACGGTCCGCAAGATCGACAGCACCGGCCCGGTCGCGTTCGGTTCGCCGACGACCGGCCCGGTCGGGCGGATCGTCGAGGGCCGCGTGTGGTTGCACGCCACGCCGCGCCGCCCGACACCCCTGCCGGTCAACCGGCTCGAGCACCGCGTCACCACCGTCACGACCTGGCTCGGCGACGACGGCGCATTGCTCCGCCACGCGACCGAGATCAGCGACGGCGTCGTGCTCGTCGCCCTCGGCGCCGGCCACCTGCCGCCCGCGGTCCTGGAAATCCTTCGCGAGGCCACGGGGCGCGTGCCCGTGGTCATCACCTGCCGCCCGGACCGTTCGTCGATGCTGTTCGCGACCTACGGCTTCGAGGGCGCCGAGCGGGATCTGCGCGCCAGCGGCGCGGTGTGCGCCCCCTTCCTGTCGGCGCCGGCAGCGCGCATGGCACTGCTGGCCTGCCTCGGCGCCGGCCTCGACCGCGCGGGCATCGCGGCCGCGCTCGCTCCCTACGACGCGCGTTAGCAGTTTCCTCACAACATCCGCGCGCCCGTCTCGGTAGGGTCGGCAGCCATGGCCGAAAGAACCTCATACACCCCCGGCACCTTCTCCTGGACCGATCTCGCGACCACCGACCAGGACGGCGCCAAGCAGTTCTACAGCGAGCTGTTCGGCTGGGTTGCCGACGACCAGCCGGTCGGCGACGGCATGACCTATTCGATGATGAACATTGGCGGCAAGCCGGCCGCCGCAATCGCCACCCAGCCCAAGGCGCAGCGCGATGCGGGCGTCCCGCCGGCGTGGCAGTCGTATGTCACGGTCGAGAGCGCGGACGCCGCCGTCGACAAGGCCACGGCGCTGGGCGCGGCCGTACACGCTCCGCCCTTCGACGTCATGGAGGCCGGACGGATGGCCGTCATCCAGGACCCGCAGGGCGGGTTCTTCATGGTCTGGGAGCCCAAGCTCCACATAGGCGCGTCGATCGTGAATGCCAACGGCGCGCTGTCATGGAACGAGCTCGCCACCCCCGATCTCGACGCGTCGGCCGCGTTCTACCGCGAGCTGTTCGATTGGAAGGTCGAGCCGATGGAGGGCATGGACATGCCTTACATGGTGATCACGACCGCCGCCGGTACCAGTAACGGCGGCATGCGTCCCGCGGCCGAGACCGAGCCGACGTACTGGCTCGTGTACCTCGGTGCAGACGACATCGACTCGACGATGGAGAAGGCGACCGAACTCGGCGGAAACGGGCTTCTCGGCCCGATGGACATCGGGGTCGGCAAGATCGGCGTCGTCCAGGATCCCCAGGGCGCGGTGTTCGGCGTGTACGCCGGCAACTTCGACAGCTGAGCCGCCCGGCACGAGGCCTGGTCGCGGCCGTGGATCGGCATTGTCGCGGCCTTACGCGCGGTCGACGACCGGTCGGCCAGCGCGCTACGCCCGGCCGTAGACCGGCACCACGGCCCCGTTTACCGGCAGCGTGTCGTCGGTGAGCAGGTTGGCGATCACGCCGGCGATCTCGGCCGGCTTGACCCACTTCGAGAAGTCGGCCTTGGGCATCGACGCCCGGTTCCCCGGTGTGTCGATCACGCTCGGCATGATCACGTTGCAGCGGATTCCGTCGTTCTTGTACTCGGCCGCGACCGCCTGGGCAAGCGCGATCACCGCGGCCTTCGAGGCGATGTAGCCGGCGGCGCCGCTGAACGGCTGGACCGCAGCGCGCGTGCCGACGCACACAATCGACCCGCTGCCGCCCTCGAGCAGGACCGGCAACGCGGCCTGCGTGACGAGGTACGTGGGCCGCAGGTTCAACCGAAACTGCTGCTCGAATTCGTCGATCGGGGTCTCGTGCACACGGCTGCCGGCGGCGAACCCGCCTACGAGGTTGACCACGCCGCGCAGCGATGCGCCGGCGAGCGCGACCGCGTTCTCGACCGCCCCGACTTCGAACAGGTCCGCCTGCACGAGCTGAAGCCCCTCGCGCTCTCCAAGCCGCTCGAGCTCGTCCTCGACGATCCACGGCACGACCACCCGCCAGCCGTCGTCGAGCAACCGCTCAACCACGGCCGAGCCGAGTCCTCCCGTTCCTCCTGTGACGATCGCTGAGTGCGCCATTGGTTGCCGTCCGCGCGCCACTTTATCTTCGGCCGCGATGAGAGTTCGGGAATTTGCGGAAGGTTCCGATATTTCGCAGGCGCTCATGGTCCGCGAGATTGAACGCCATCCCGACCACCTGAAGCTCGTTCTCGGTGATCGGAGCGGGAGCGTGCCGGCCGTCGTCGGGCACGCCGCCGGCGAGCTTTGCCGCAGAGGCGAGGTGGTGTTCGTAATCGGGAGATTCACGGGCGCGCAGCTCGCAATCGACAGCCTCCGCCAGGCTCACGACACCGAATACGCCGGCGAGGACCTGCGCGACGGGCCCGCTTACGACCTCGACCAGATGGAGCGCGACCTTCGCGAGCTGCTGGCCACGATCCAGAACCCTCACTTGAGACAGCTGCTCGGCGCCGTGTTCGCCGACAGCTGGGCCGGCTACCGCGACGCGCCGGCCGGCAAGCGCTACCACCACGCCTACCGCCACGGCCTGCTCGAGCATTCGCTCACGGTCGCCCAATCGGTCAGCGCGATCTCGGCCATGTTCGGAGGTATCGACCGGGACGTCGCGGTGGCCGGGGCGCTCCTCCATGACATCGGAAAGCTCGACGCGTACGAGCTGCAAGGCGGGGTGATCTCGATGTCCGACCAGGGTCGCCTCCACGGGGAGATACCGCTCGGTTACTACCGAGTACGCCGCACGATCGAGCGCGTCGACGGGTTCCCGCCCGACCTCGCCCAGGCGCTGCTTCACATCATCCTCAGCCACCACGGGTCGCTCGAGCACGGCAGCCCGGTCGTCCCGTGCACCCGCGAGGCGACGCTCGTGCACATGATCGACAACCTCGGGGGCCGCCTCGGGAGCTTCGACCGGCTCGAGCGCCAGCTCCGCGCCGGTGAGCAGTGGTCGGGGTGGGACAAGGCGCTCGGTGGCGGGGCGTACTTCGCGCCGCGAGCTGATTCGGAGCGCGAGGCCGCGTAGAACTGGGCCTCGCTCCACGGCCCGTCACAGCTTCCCTCCGCTCAGTAACGCCTTGGCTGCGAAACACCGCAAATAGCGCTCCGACACCAGGACCCGGGGACGCCTCCCGCCCCACCCAACTACAGTTGAGGCGGGCATGGCTAAGGACACCGAAAAGCTGATCCGTCAGCTCTCGCTCATCTCGTACCTGATGGCGGAACGGCGGCCGGTCACCGCCCAGGAGATTCGCCGGGACGTAGAGGGCTACAGCGCGATGAACGAGGATGCGTTCGCGCGGCGCTTCTACGCCGACCGCTCCGAGCTCGAGGCGCTCCGGATCTACCTGTCAGTCGAGAAGCCCGTCGACGGTCTCGTCGAGCAGGAGACCTACTCGCTCGCGCCCGAGAATTTTCACCTGCCGGCAATCGAGTTCACCGATCGGGAGCTCGCCGGCTTGAACACCGCCCTGCACCTCCTCGACGGCGAGTTCGCCTACGCCGAGCCGCTGCGGCTCGCGCTCCAGCAGATCTCGTGGGGGCGCCCGAGCCCGCTCTCATCCCCTGAGCAACACACGGTGGCGCTCGGGATCACGGGCTCCGCGGGGGGACACGAGCTGAGTCAGCGACTGGCCAAGGTCGAGACCGCGATCTTCCGCCGCAAGACGATCGTGTTCGACTACTACACGATGGAGCGAGGCGAGGTCGGCACGCGCAAGATCGACCCCTACCAGCTGCTATTCCAGGGCAACCAGTTCTACCTCGTCGGCTATGCCCACGAACGCAAGGCGATCCGCGTGTTCCGACTGTCCCGGATTCGCGGCAAGGTCGGCTACGCCACCAAGGCCGAGCACGACTTCCAGCGCCCTTCCGACTTCGATCCGCGCGGCTACGCCAACCGGATCGACTGGCAGTTTGGCGACCCGGTCGGGACCGCCGAGGTGTGGATCGGGCGACGGATCGCCTGGCAGATCGAGCGTCACTTCGGCCCGTACGGGGAAATGCGTCCCGCCGGGGAAGAGGGCGACCGGGTGTTCGTCACACCGTACGCCAACGCCCGGCAGCTGATCGCCTGGGTCCTCGGGCTGGGCGAGCACGCGCGCATCATCGGCCCGCCTGAGCTCGTCGATGAGCTCCGCGAGCGGGTGGACGTGCTGATCGAGCGACACACCGGCGAGCCGCAGATCGCCCCGGCGGTCGCCGCGAGCGACGAGCCGGCGCCGGCCCCGGACGCCGGGAACGGCCATCACCCCGACGGGGCGATCCGCCCCGAGCGGTTCGCGCGCCTGGTGACGCTCGCGAGCATCCTGATCGAAGCCGGCCGCGCCGGCGACCGCGTGGATGCCGAGGAGCTGCGCACCAAGCTCAAGATCTCCGAGCAGGAGCTCCGCGAGGACATCTCCGTGCTCAACCTCGTCAACTTCGGCGCGGGCACCTACGTGCTGTACGCCGAGCTCCTCCCCGACGGGATGATCGAGGTAGATCCCGAGCCGTACGGCGATTCGTTCGCCCGGCCGGCGCGCCTGCTGCCGGTCGAAGCCAAGGCGCTCGTGGCCGCGATCGACCTGATCGGCGAGCACATCCCCGAGGGATCGCTGACCTCGGTGCGCGACAAGGTGGTCGCCGCGCTCGGAGAGGACCCGGTTCACGAGGGCCTCCAGATCGCCACCCCGGGCGGCGAGGATGCGGAGATCGCGGCGGTCGTCTCGCGCGCCATCGCCCAGCGCCGGCTGCTCTCGTTCGAGTACTACAAGGAGAACGAGGACGAGTTCTCGACCCGGACCGTCGAGCCGTACGCGTTGATCAACGGCCGCGAGGGCTGGTACGTCGCCACCTTCGACCCCTCGCGCGACGACGTCCGGCACTTCCGCCTGGACCGGTTCAAGTCCGCCGGTGTGACCGACGAGGAGTTCGAGCCGCGCCCCGACGTCGACCCCGCGGCCGACGTCGACGGCTGGCCTCGGACCGGCGAGGTTCCAACCGCTCAGCGCGCTCGCGTCTGGATCTCGCCTACCCGCGCGCGGTGGGCCCGGGAGGAGCGCCGGATCACCGACGAACTCGACGACGGCGCGGTGGTGGTCGAGCGCGGGTTCGCGAGCATGCGCTACCTCGTCCGGGACGTGCTCAAGGAGGCCGGCGACGCGGTCGTGCTCGAGCCCGACGACGCGCGCGTCGCCGTCCGCGAAGCCGCCGAGGCCATCCGGTCGGTGGCCGCCCCCGTCGCGGCGCGCTGACCAGCCCGCGAGCGCGCCGCGAGCGGGCCGCGAGCGGGCCACGAGCGGGCCACGAGCGGGCCACGAGCCGCTAGGCTGCCCGGCGATGCCGGCGCTCAAGGGACTGATCCTGTCGGGTGGAAAGGGCACCCGCCTGCGACCGATCACGCACACGAGCGCCAAGCAGCTCGTGCCGGTAGCCAACAAGCCCGTGTTGTTCTACGGGATCGAGGCGATGGCCGAGGCGGGGATCGAGGAGGTCGGGATCATCATCGCGCCCGAGACCGGCGACGAGATCCGCGCCACCGCCGGCGACGGCTCGCGGTTCGGCATCCGCCTCACGTACATCCCCCAGGACGCGCCGCTCGGGTTGGCGCACGCGGTCCTCACCGCCGAGCCGTTTCTTGGCGACTCGCCGTTCGTGATGTACCTCGGCGACAACCTGCTCCAGGGCGGTATCGGGGAGCTGGTGGCTGCCTTTCAGTCCGACCAGCCCGATGCGCTGATCCTGCTCACCCAGGTTCCCGACCCCGAGAACTACGGTGTCGCCGAGCTCAGTGACGGCAAGGTCGTCCGGCTCGTCGAGAAGCCGCCCGAGCCGCGCACCGACCTGGCGCTCGTGGGCGTCTACATGTTCACCTCGGCGGTTCATGCTGCGGCGCGGGCGATAGAGCCCTCGGGACGCGGCGAGCTCGAGATCACCGACGCGATCCAGCGCCTCGTCGACGACGGCCTGCGGGTCGAGCCGCACATCGTCAAGGGCTGGTGGAAGGACACCGGCCGCCTCGACGACATGCTCGCCGCCAACCGGCTGGTGCTCGACACGATCCAGACGCGGGTCGAGGGAGAGCTGATCGACTCGCGCGTGGACGGACGCGTCGTGGTCGAGCGCGGTGCCCGGCTCGAGCGATCGTCCGTGCGCGGCCCGGCGATCATCGGCGCCGGCGCGGTTCTGACCGACTGCTACGTCGGGCCTTACACGGCCATCGGCGAGGCGTGCGAGATCCGCAACGCCGAGGTCGAGCACTCGATCCTGCTCGCCGGCTCGGTTGTCCAGGACCTCGACGGCCGGATGGAGTCGTCGCTACTAGGGCGGAACGTCAAGGTCGGCCGCGATCACCGCCAGCCGCGTGCCTACCGCTTCCTGGTCGGCGACAACTCCGAGCTGTCGATTCTCTAGGGGTTCACGGTCAGCTCCTGGGGCTGCGGGAGCACCTTCGCGCTCGATGCGACGGCCAGCAGCCGGATGACACTTCGCATACCTACCTCCTCGGGAGACTGTCCTACTGCATATCCCGAGGAAGTGGGCTGAAACTTTACGGTCCGCTCGCGAGCGTAATCGTCCAGGTTGAGGTGTAGGTACCGGTCCTGGCGTTGCCGGGAACGTTCAGCGATGCGCTCAGGGCAACGTTGACCGGTCCGGCCCCGGTCCCCTGGCCGGCGTCGAAGATCTTGACCGCCGACGGAGCGGTAGCCGCGGCGGGTACCGTCAACGGATACGAGATCTGATTGTTGGGGAGCGAGCAGTTCCCGGTGCCCGCGGTGGCCGATGCGGCGGTGATCATCGCCGCCGTCGTGGGGAGCGTGTGTGTTCCCGAGCTGAACGTCGTCGAGGTCGCGCTCAGGTTCCATCCGGCATCCGAGCCGGTCTCGTCGTCGGGCGACAGGTTCAGCCCGGTGGAGATCGATTGGTCGCGCCCCGTCAGCGCCGTACTCGGCCAGGAGAAGCTGGTGGGCGGCGTGAAGTTCAGCCCTCCCGAGCTGTTGCAACCCATCGAGTAGCCCACGATGGTGCCCGAGACGCCGACGGCCGTGCCCGAGGTCTCGTTGCTGATGTCGACGCTGTACAGCGTGTTGCTGGTTGGGGAGTTCTGCCAGCTCCAGCCCGTGCCGTTCGAGCTCCACGCGACCCGGCCCGATGCGCCGACTGTGACGCAGTCGGTGGCATCCCAGCACGACACGCCGTATAGGCTCAGCGGGCTGCCGTCGGACTGATAGGACCAGTTGGCACCGCCGTTGGTCGTCGCGACGATCTCGCCCGTCCCGCTGACGGCGTTCCCGACCGCGAAGCACACGGTCGTGCTCGTGCACGTGACGGCGTTCAGCGCCACGTTGTCGGCCGATGGCACCGTTTGGGCCGTCCAGGTCGTGCCGCCGTTCGTCGTTGCGATGACCGTGGCGGCGCTGCTGGTTCCGCCGACGGCGTAGCAGGCCGTCGTGCTCGGACAGTTGACGTCGTTGAGGGGGGTGTTCGTCGCGGGCGCCGTCTGCGCGGTCCAGGTGGAGCCGCCGTTGGCCGTGGCGATGACCACGGGGGAGCTTCCCACGTCGTTTCCCACGGCGACGCAATGCGTGCTGTTCGCGCACCAAACACCCTGAAGCGCCACCGTCGCCGGCGACGGTGCGGTCTGCTTGGACCAAGTGGTCCCGCCGTTCGCCGTCGCTGCGATAACGAGACCCCCGCCGGCAGTACTTCCCACCACGATGCAGTCGTTGTCGTCCGCGCAGCTGATCGCGTTGTACTGCCCGGTGGCGTTGTTCGGCGGCGTCTGCGAACTCCAGGTGGGGCCGGCCGCCCCGGCGTTCGCGGTGTGGATGATCTTGCCGGCGGACGTGGTGCCGCCGACCGCGAAGCAGTGGCTGGCATCCGGACACGACACGCCGTAGAGATTGTTCGTCGTCGGCGATGTCTCCGGGCCCACCCAGGTCATGGCCAGCGCGACCGGCGCGGTGAGGAGCGCACACGCGCTGATCGCCACCGCCAGCAGGACCTTGCTTCGTATCGTTCGGCGTCGCGTCGCCACGCGGCGAATCGCTCTCAAGCCGAGGACGGACCTCGCCGGCGGCGACCGAACAGGGTGCCGACGACGATCCCACCAAACCCGACGAGCGCGATCGGCCACCACGGAATCGTGCTGCCGCCGCCGGACGCGTGGGTGAGGCTCGCCGGAACCGTGCTGTTCACGAGCTTCGCGCCTAGCGAGGCGCTGCCATGCAGGACCTGGCGTGGACCGCAACGGGTCGCCGTGATGTTCGCGGCGTAGCTGCCGGCCGAGAGCGAATGGGGCCACACGAACGGGTACGGAATCGAACTGCCCGGAAGGACGGTGTCGAGTCGCCGAGTCGCGTGCTGCTCTCCGCCCGGTCCGGTGAGCGCGACCGCCAGCGTCGGCTTGCACAGGGTTGTGCCGGTATTGGCGAGGTTGACGACGACAGAGGGGTACGTCGTGCCCTGGATCGGCGCGATCGAGAAGCTTTTGAGATTCAAGCGCATCTGACTCGGACCGGGCACCGTCATTTCGATGCCGACGACCGTGCGAAGCACTTCGGTCACCGAGAATCGGCCCGTTGACTTACCCGCGCGTGCATCCTCGAGCGCCAGCCCGGCGAGATGTTGGCCTACGCTGGCGCCGTTGGGAACGCGCACAGTGAATCCGACGGTCAGCTGCGAGTTAGCTGGAACGGTAACCGTCGAGGTGTCCGGAGTGACCCACAGTCCGGCACCGTGAAGCTTGTCCTGGCGATTGCCGTAGACGACGCCGGACGTCGCGCCCGTGAGGCCATCAACTGGATACACCCGCAGCGTTATCGGCCTGTTTCCGGAGTTGGTGACGATGACTGAGTCGGCGAACACACCCCCGCGCGGGACGCTGCGAATGAAGTAAGCGCGGGTGGCGGGATGTTCAGGATTGAAATGCGCAGGACGGGCGCCGAAGCCACCGATTGTGGCGGCTCCGGCGGCCGATGCAAACACACCGCTGGCCACCGCACAGGTGGTGACCAGCAGCGAGAGTGTCTTTAGCCTCACGATGTCTTACGGTCCGCTGACGAGCGAAAGGGTCCAGGTGGACGTGTAACTACCCGCGTATGCATTGCCCGGAATCGCAAGCGTCAAGGTCGGCGACACCGTCTGATCGCCCATGCCGGTGTTGGCCGGAGCGTTGTACAGCTTAGTGGCGAGCGGGGCAGTCGACGCCGCGGGCAGCGTATACGGGAAGGCCACCGTCGTATTGCCACCCACAGTGCAGGTCACGTTCGTGTCGCACGCCGGGGCGGCCGGCGCCGAGCCGACCGTAGTCGCGCCCGCCGGCAAGGTCTTGCCGCTGGTGGTCTTGAACAGGGTCGAGGTGGCGGTGATGTTCCAACCAGCACCCGAGCCCGTGGCATCGGCGATGTCGAGTGGCTGCTGGAAGTTGATGGCCTTGTCCTGGCCGTTCAGTGCCGTGGCCGGGAAGGTAACGGTCCCCGGAGTCGTGGCAAACCCGAGCGAGCCAGCGGTCAGCGTCTCCGACGCAGTCGTTGCGCCGGCCGGAGCGGCCACCAGCAACAGGCTCGTAATCGCTGCAGCCCCAATGGGCAGCATCGTGCGAAGCTTCATCCAAATCCCTTCCAGCCCCGGACTTCAGGGTCTTTGCAGACCCTGAGCTTCAAGGTCTATTTGTGCCCTGACGCGAACTCACGTCAGGTTCATCGAGGTTCCCACCGGTTGTCGGCACTCTGACCGGCGACTTGAGGGAACCGGTTCCACAGCCCGGCGCGAGCAGTTGGTGGCGCGGGCGGGCTGCGACTGACCCGCGATCGGAGGGGCGCCGGAGCCGTCGCCCGCCCGGAGTCTTTAGTTCGCGGCCGGCATCGTGAGCTGGTCGCGCAGCTCGTCGAGTTCCTCGCGGAGGGTGGCGACCTCGGCCTCGAGCGCGGCGACGCGGTCGGCGAGCCTCCCGTTCAGATCTGATGGCACGTCCACCAGGGCATGTGGCGGGGGTGTCCCGGCCTGCGGTGTCCCGGCCGGCGGTGGCCCGGCCGGCGGGGTCCCGGCCTGCGCCGGGAATGACCCACCTTGCGCCGAAGGTGTCCCGCTTTGCCCCGGCGGTGGCCCGGGCTGTGCGGCAGGGGGCACCGTTGGCGCCGATGTCGGCGGGGCCTGCGCGTGCCAGCTTGCGTCGGATCCCTCCCACGGCCCCAGCAGGTGTTCGAACCGGTCCTCCTTCTGTCCCGGCCGGCGCCCGATCCGTCGGGCGTACTCACGCTCGCCGAGCGTCGTCAAGATGCGCTCCACGTCGGCGAGCGATGCCAGCGGCGCCATCCGCTCGGTGCGGGCCTTGAGCTCACCGGGGGTCTGCGGGCCGCGCAGCAGCAGCACTGCCAGCACCGCTAGCTCTTCGCGATCGAGGCGCAGAGCCTCCTCGGCCAGGTGCCGGTACTTGGTCGCCCGGCTTCCATGTCCGCTCGCCAGGCGCGCCAGCCCGTACAGGCAGAGCCGCTGGGCAGCGTCCCTGACCGTGGCCTCGTCATAGGTCGTCACCGGGTCGCGGTTCGTCGACTGGTTGCACGCCAGCCGCAGCCCGTTGAGCGAGAGCGGGTACTGGTCCGGCGTCGTCCAGCGCTTCTCGATCAGACACCCCAACACCCTCTGCTCGGGCGGGGTAAGCTCGGCGAGGTGCATTGGGGCGAGCATAACGGCGACCCGAGCGTCTGAGCGAGCCGTCCACAGTGGATCAGGCCGCCGCCCGCCGCATCGCCCTCTCGCTCCCTGAGGCGGTCGAGCAGGATCACCACGGCCGCCCCTCGTTCCGCGTCGCCGGCAAGATCTTCGCCACCCTCTGGGACGAGGAGCACATGAACGTGATGCTCGACGAGCCGGGGATTCTCACCGCCGCCGAGGCGCACCCGGCGATCTGCGCCGAGGTCTGGTGGGGCAAGCGCCTGGCCGCCGTGCGGGTCGATCTGCGCGCCGCCGATGAGGCGCTTCTGGCCGACCTGCTGGCGGACGCGTGGGAGCGGCGGGCGCCGGCGCGGCTGGCGCGCGGCTAGATCCGCCCGACCTGCGACCCGCGACCGCGACCGCGACCCGCCGGATGTTCGCCGACCGGCATTGGTTGACCCGGACCTCAATGGCCACTGACAACGGTCCAAGCCACCCGCCTTGACAGATACTGCGTCCAGATATATCGTGCCGTTATATGCCGGGCCGATATATTCCACGGCTCAATGCCACCGTCACCTCTCACACCAACCGGTCGGGTGATCCTCGGAATGATCGCTCTCGGTAGGCAGACCGGCTACGACATCAAGCAGTTCGTCGACAAGTCGACACGCCACTTCTGGGCCGCGAGCTATGGCCAGATCTACCCCGAGCTACGGCGACTCGAGGAGCAGGGCCTGATCGTGGGTCAGTCCGAGCCGACCGGCGGTCGGGCACGCACCGTCTACGAGCTGACCGATGCCGGCCGGGCTGCATTCGAGCAGTGGCTCGCCCCCGACCCCGATCCGGCATTCGAGGTCCGCGACGAGAGCATGCTGAAGCTGTTCTTCTCCGACGTCGGCACCCCCGAGCAGCGCATCCGCAACGTCCGTGCAATGCGCGAGTCGCACGAGCGCACCCTCGCCCAGCTAAGCGCCCACGAGGAGGAGGCGAGCCACATGCCAGAGGGCCCGCGGCTGACGCTGGAGCTCGGCATCAGGCTTCACCGCGGGATCGTGGAGTGGTGCGAGTCGACGGAGCGCAGACTCAGAGAGGAGGCAGCCGATGCTGACTAGGCTCGCCGGCTTCATCTATCCCCACCGCCGCGTGGTCCTGTACGTCACGGTCGTGGGCGCGGTGGTCGCCGGCGTATTCGGGAGCTCGGTGGCGAACCATCTGAGCCCGTACGGGGCCAATGACCCGGCGACTCAGAGCGTCCAGGCGACCAACCGCTTCCAGAACGCCACCAACCGCGAAATCGACCCGGGCGTGGTGGCGCTCGTCACCGTCGGAAACGTGCACGCAGCGACGGCACAGAACCGGGTCGAGCAGGTGACAGCCCAGCTGCGACACGGCCCGGACGTCGCGAGCGTCCTCAGCTACTACCGCACCCACGACCCGGCGATGGTGTCCCGCGACGGCCGCCAGACATACGTGGCCGCCTACTTTCGGCCGAAGTCCGACACCCGGCTGAAGGATGACGCCCAGCAGATCGAGAATGGCTTCGCCGGCCAGCACGACGTCAAGCTCGGGGGCGGTCTCGTGGCGAACGCGCAGGTGAACAGCCAGGTGAGCCATGACCTCAAGCACGCCGAATTGCTCGCGTTCCCGTTCGTATTTCTGCTGTCGCTTCTGTTCTTCCGCTCGCTCGTGGCCGCACTGCTCCCACCGCTGCTCGGCGGCCTGGCGATCGTGGCGACGTTCTTCGCGCTCCGGATCATCGCCGGCTTCGTCGATCTGTCCGTGTTCGCCCTCAACCTCACGACCGGTCTCGGGCTCGGGCTCGCGATCGATTACAGCCTGTTCATGGTCTCCCGCTACCGGGAGGAGTCGGTCAAGTCCGGGTTCGGCGTCGAGGCGTTGACACGCGCGCTCCAGACCTCCGGCCGGACGATCGTGTTCAGCTCGCTCACGATCGCGGCGGCGCTTGCGTCGCTCATGATCTTCCCGCAGCGGTTCCTGTATTCGATGGGAGTCGCGGGTGCGCTCGTGGCGTTGCTCGCCGCGACGCTGGCGATTGTCGTCTTGCCGGCCCTCCTCAGCGTGCTCGGACCGCGGATCAACGCGCTCTCGCCCACGTGGCTGGCCCGCGCCGCGAACCGCGACGCGAGACCCGCGAACGCCGGCGCGTGGTACCGCCTGTCACAGATCGTGATGCGACGTCCCGCGCTGATCGCGATCACCAGCGCCTCGTTCCTGATCGCGCTCGGGATCCCGTTCTTCACACAGGTCAAGTTCACGACGGTCGACGCGAACGTGCTTCCCGCAAGCGCCACCGCTCGCCAGGTCAACGACGCGCTGAACACGCGGTTCCCGCCGAACCGCGCCGCTCCACTCGACCTGGTCATCGGCGCCCCCGCCACCTCGCGGGCCGTCACCGCGCTCGAGGCGCGCATAAAGGCGCAGCCCGGCGTGTCAGCGGTCGAGCCGGCCCGCCATGCCGGGCCGAACGTGTCGCTCGTCGCGGTCGCCCCCGTCCAGGCGCCGCTGTCGGACGCCACACAGACCCTCGTCCGTCAAATTCGCGCCCTCCACGTTCCCTTCTACCTCGGCGTGGCCGGCGAGACCGCGGCCTACCTCGATCTCGAGCACAGCCTCGCGGTCCATCTGCCGGCGGTGCTCGCGATCGTCCTGCTCACGACCGTGATCATCCTGTTCCTCATGACCGGTTCGGTCGTGCTGCCGATCAAGGCCGTGATCATGAACGGGCTGGGGCTGTGCGCGATGTTCGGCATTCTCGTGCTCGTCTTCCAGGACGGCAACCTCGAGGGCTTGCTCTCCTACCGGAGCCTCGGCGCGCTCGACGCCACCCAGCCGATCCTGCTATTCGCGGTCGGGTTCGGCTTGGCCACGGACTACGGCGTGTTCCTGCTCTCGCGAATCAAGGAAGCGCGGGACGCCGGCGCGTCTGACCGGGACGCGGTGGCGATCGGACTCGAGCGCACCGGGCGCGTCGTCACCGCGGCGGCGCTGCTCTTCGCGGTGGCGCTGGGGGCCTTCTCGACCTCGGAGATCGTGTTCGTGAAGGAGCTTGGGCTGGGCGCGGTTGTGGCCGTCCTGATCGACGCCTCGATCATCCGCGCGCTGCTCGTCCCGGCGCTGATGGTGCTGCTCGGCCCGCTCAACTGGTGGGCGCCAAGGCCGCTCCGTCGGTTGTACGACCGAATCGGGCTGCGCGAAAGCGGGCCCACACCGCCGATCTCGCAGCCGGCCGCCAGCCACAGCTAACCAGCCACAGCTGGTCAGCCACAGCTGATGCTTCACTGGGCCTGATGAACACCCCGGACGGCACCGGGCGGTCCCGCGCGGTCGTTTTCGACCTCGGCGGCGTCCTGCTCGACTGGAACCCCCGCTACCTGTACCGGAAGCTGTTCGGCGGCGACGACGCGGCGATGGAACGCTTTCTGGCGGAGGTTTGCACGATGGAGTGGCATCACGCGCACGACCTCGGGGTGCCGCCCGAACAAACATGCCCGCCGCTCGTGGAGGCGCACCCCGACCAGGCCGAGCTCATCTGGGCGTGGTCGCGACGAAGCGAGGAGATGATCGCCGGACCGATCGAAGGGACCGTCGAACTCCTGGCGGTCCTGAAGGCGGCCGGGATCTCGTGCTACGGGCTCACGAACATGGAGCGGGAGACGTACCCGCTTCGGGAACAACGATTTCCATTTCTGAGCTGGCTCGACGGCACCGTCGTGTCCGGCTTCGAAGGCGTGGCCAAGCCCGACGTGGCGATCTTCGAGCTCCTACTCCGCCGGTTCGACCTCGATCCGTCCGAGACCCTGTTCATCGACGACTCGGCGGCCAATGTCGAGGCCGCCCACAGCGTCGGCATTAGGGCCATCGAGTTCGAGTCCCCCGAGCGGTTGCGTCGCTCGCTCGAGGACGCAGGCCTGCTCGACGGGGTCAGTCCTCCTCTTCCCAGTTCCTAGCGCGCGGGTCCTTGCCCTCCACGAGGTCGAGGAACCGTCGCCAGCGACTCGGCTTGACACCCGGCTCAACTTCCCGCCATGCCGGCGCTCCGTGCTGCGGCGGCTCGAGTTCGGCCACCGCGGCGGCGTCGATCCGCAGATCCGCGCCGCGCTCGTGCAGCGAGGCGACCTGATCGGCTGGGACGAACCGCTGGTCGCCCCCGACGCGGATCACGAGACCGTGGAAGATGTCCACCTCGGGGGCCGCGACGACATGGTCGACCGTTCCGACCTGCTCTCCCGACGACGCGTAGACGGGCACGCCGGACTCGAGCACCTCGTAGGCGACGGGAAGGCCTTCGTCCATAAGGGATCACACTACCGGGCATGACGCGGATTGGAGTAGTCGGTCACGTCGAATGGGTGGAGTTCCTGCCGGTGCCGCACCTCCCGGTCCAGGGGAAGATCCTTCACGCTCGGGATTCGTTCGTCCGCGCCGGCGGAGGTGGCGCGGTCGCGGCGGGGATGCTTGCCGAGCTCGGTGCGGAGGTCGACTTCTTCTGCGCGCTTGGCCAGGACGCGGACGGGCACGCCGCGGTGGCGCAACTCGAGGACCGCGGGGTGCGCGTACATGTCGCGTGGCGAGATCGGCCGACCCGCCGGGCGGTGACGTTTCTCGACTTAGACCACGAACGGACGATCGTCACGCTGGGCGAGCGCCTCGAGCCGCGCGGAGCCGATCACCTCGAATGGGACCGCCTCAAAGACGCGGGCGGCGTGTATTTCACCGCCGGCGACGACGACGCGCTCCGACTGGCGCACGCCTCGCCGTACGTCGTCGCGTCGCCGCGAGCCCGAAACGTGCTCCGGGCCGAGGGGGCATGGCTCTACGCACTGGTGTTCAGCGAGGGCGACGAGGACGAGAGCGCTTGGGCCAGACGGGTCGCATCGCGCGCGCGTCTGCTGGTGGCGACCGAGGGCGCACGAGGCGGGCGCTGGTGGGGCGAGTCGGAGGGCCGCTGGAAGGCGGCGCCGCTCCTCGGACCGCCGCGCGACACCTACGGCTGTGGGGATTCGTTCGCGGCCGCCTTCACGTTCGGGCTGGGACGCGGCGACGGCATCGCCGACGCCGCGAAGCTAGGAGCGGAGGCCGGCGCCCTCGCGCTCACCCGCGTAGGCGTGCCCTGACAGATCACTCCCCCACTTCGCGAAACTCAACTTCACGCTCTACCGGAGACGACATCGTCCACTCCCCGTGATGCCAGGCGATCCGCGTCCCGTCGGCCAACCGGGCCGCGGTTCGGCCGAGCCGCGGCACGCCCCACAGAGTCGCGACCAAAGGCCTCAAGGACTCCGGGACGTCGCCCAACCCCCGCTCGATGTGTGAGGCCGGATACGTCACCACGATCGACCCGGCGCGGACCCAGACCGGGATGCGCTCGAGCGGCGCCTCGACCACCGTCTCGATCCCACCACGGACCGACCGGCCCGACCAGGTCTCGATCCAGTCGCCGCGTGGCAGCGGCACCTCGCGCTCGCGCGCCTCGTCATCGAGCACCGGCGCCACCCACAGTGCCGGCCCGTAGCCGTAGGCGTCGCCGATCTCCCAGCCGCGCGGATCGGCCGGGTCGATCAGGCACAACGGCCGGATGATCGGGAGACCCGTCCGCGACGCGGTGGCCGCGGCCGAGCGAACGTAGGGCACGAGCTGCTCGTGCAGCCGGACATACGCGCGGTACAACTCGAGCACGCGCGACGAATAGTTCCAAGGCTCCTGCGGCATTCGGCCGTGGGCGTGCATCAGCGGGGTGAAGCAGCCGAACTGCACCCAGCGCACGAGTAGCTCGGGCGGGCAGCGCTCGACCAGGCGATGGCCGAGATAGCCGCCCACGTCGTGCGACCAGTTCGAGAAGCCGCTGCAGGCAGCGGACAGGGTGGCGATTACGAGTACGCGCAGCGACCAGAAGTCGGATGCTTGATCCCCGGCCCAGGTGTGGCCGGTCGCGTGCTGACCCGTCCACCCGCTGCGCGCGAACAGCACGCCTCGGCCGGGATGGACTTCATCGAGCGCGCGCTGAAGGGTCGACCGGTGAAGGCCGCCGAGTGCCCACGCGGCCTGCGCGCCCGTCCGCCCGTCGGCGAGCCGCACGTCCTCGGGCAGGTAGTAGCCCTCCCCGTCGTCGGCCTTGATGCCCTCGACCCCGAGCGCGAGCACTCGCTTGGCCTGCTCGCGCCACCACTGCTCGCCGGCCTGACCCGTGAAGTCGACGGGCGACCCCGTCCCCATCCACCACTGGGTCGCAAATGGCTCGTCGGCGCCCGAGCCCGATCCGGAGCGCACGAACGCTCCCGCGGCCACTCCAGGGGCGTAGTTCGGGGCGGGTTCGCGGTGCAGACGCTCGGACTCGCGCTGGGGCGGGATCTGACCGTCGCGCGAGTCGGTGTTCACCCAGGGCGTCACCCACACCACGGTCCGCACGCCGTCGTCGCGCATCCGGCGGATCAGCCCGGGAGCGTCCGGGAACTGGTAGGGGTTGAACTCCCACGTGTTGTATTGGGTCGCCCACGGCGAATCGATCACGATCGCGTCCAGGGGTATGTCGTGCCGGCGCATTCCCTCGTAGTCGTCGACGACGTCGTCCTGGTGGCCATAGACGTCTCGGCTCTTCCAGAACCCGTAGGCCCACTCCGGCAGGACCGCCGGGAAGCCCGTCAGCCCGCAGAACCTCCGCAACCGCGCCGCGGGCGTCGGATCGCAGACGAAGTCCAACCGTAGTGGCCCACCGCTGAGGCGCGTCGACGCCGACACGCGCTCGCCGGAGAGGTCGAACCGGATCCCGTTCGCCTCAGATCGGACCCACGCCCCGTAGCCGCGACTCGAGAGGAGCCACGGCACCGGAGCGCAGTCGCCCTGGGGGATGCCCCCGCCGGCAAGCAGCTCGGCCGGACAGTCGGGGCCGGTGTAGCGACGGTCGGCGCCGAGCTGAACCACGCGTCCCGCCTGGTCGAACTGGGTGCAGTGACGCGCGCCGAGCCCGACGAACCGCTCGTCGGCCCGCCGGCGCCAGTCGACCGCGACCCGCAGCGCCTCGCCCTGTGGCTCGAGCGAAAGGGAGACGCGCTCGTCGGGGTGTAGCCGCACCTCGAGTCGCGCCGTCCTCCCGCCGCTCAGCTCGAGCCGGAAGATCGCCCGGTCGAGCGAGCGGCGCCGCAACACCGCCGTCCGCGCGCGTTCCACCGGCGAGAGGTCCTCGTGGGCCACGAGACCCTCGGTGAAATGGATGAACTGGTCGTGGATCTTGCCCTCGGCCACCCACGCCCAAGCGACCTGACCAGCCGCCGGTCGCGGCGGATCGTCAGCTCGAACGGTTGCAGCGCAATCTCGACCCGCACGCCACCACGCTCCAGCGCCACGATTTCGGAATCAGGCATCGGGTTCGAACCCGCTACGGGCATTGGGGCCAAGGTTCTCCCAAACCCCTGCAATCCCATGCCGGTGTTAACAGAAAGGTCACAGGACGTGACCTCGTTCTTCACTGACCCCCTCGTTTGCAGGACGATCCTGAATTACATGAACGAGACAAGTCGCGCTGACCTGCACGTCCATTCCACGGCCTCGCAGATTTCAAAGCTAGGCGTCCAGCGATCGCTGCAGATTCCCGAGTGTGCCACACCGCCACTCGAGGTCTACGAGCTCGCCAAGCGCCGGGGAATGGACTTCGTAACGATCACCGATCACGACACGATCGACGGAGCCGTCTCGATCGATCACCTGCCCGACACCTTCATCTCCGAGGAACTGACTGCATCGTTCAAGGGCGAACGCCAGGCCGTGCACGTGCTCTGCTATGGGATCACTCCCGACGATCACGACTGGCTCCAGGCCAACAGCGGTGACGTCGAGGCGTGCGCGGCGTACCTGCACGACCGCGACATCACGGCGGCGCTCGCCCACCCCTTCTACGCCGTCGCGGCGCCGCTCACCGCCCGCCACCGGCGTCGCTTGGCCGAGCTGTTCCCGATCTGGGAGACGCGCAACGGCTCGCGGGCGAAGGAACTGAATCTGCCGGCGTTTGTGTACATCGAGACCCATGGGGGGACCGCCATCGGCGGGTCCGATGACCACGCCGGAATCGATATCGGCCGGACGTTCACCGAGACCCCGCGCGCCCAGACGCCGCAGGAGTTCCTCGCGAACGTCCGCGCGGGCCGCGCGTCAGCGCACGGCCAGCAGGGCAGCGGCCCCAAGTGGGCGCACTCCGCGATGGCGCTCGCGATCCGCTCGCTCGGCGACGGCGACACACCCGCCCGCCCCGATCCAGCGAGCGTCTTGAAGATCGTCGAGCGGGTCATGTGCGAGGGTGATGCCCGCCACGGCAGCGGCGCCGCGGACCTCCAGGCCAGCGACGCGCTCGCACTGCTCCGCGCCTGGCTGCTCGCGATGGACCTGGACGTCGACGAGCACAAGCTGCTCTACCAGCTCCAGGAGGGCGAGCTCGGCCACGCTGACCTCGACCGCCGGGCCCGGCGGGTGCACGAGCGCAAGCTCGCGGCGGTCGTGCGCGACGCCGTCGCCGGTCTCGAGGCAGGCCGGCTCGACGGCGCCCGCAGCGCCCTCGGCCTGTTCGACGCCTGTATTCCCGCGATCCCCTACGCCGCGGCATCGGCCTTTCTGGGCCGCGAGAAGGCGAAGCTCGCGCGCACCGACGGCGATCGGCCGCGGGTGGCGCTCGTCGCCGACGGCATCGGGTCGATGCACGGCGTGACCCATACGCTCCAGCAGATCCGCGCCCACGGGGTGCGCGGCTTCGACGTGGAGGTGATCGGCACCGACGCCGACGTCGACCGCCGGCTCAGCGCAGTCGCCGAAATCGACGTGCCGTTCTACCCGGGGATGGAGATCGGCGTGCCCACGGTCCCAGCCCTTGTCGACGCGCTCGCAGAGGGCCGCTACGACATCGTCCACGTGTGCTCGCCCGGACCGGCGGGGATCGGCGCCTGGCTGCTCGCGCGGGTGCTCGAGCTTCCGTGCGTCGGCAGCTACCACACCGAGCTGGCCGCCTATGCCGCGCTGCGCACCGGACAGGCCCAGTTCGAGATGATCGCCAACATGGGCCTCGGGATGTTCTACGGGGCCTGCGACATCGTGCTCTCGCCGAGCCGCGCCAGCGACGAGCGGTTGAATGAGCTCGGCGTCCCCGACGAGCGAATCCGGCGCTGGGATCGAGGCGTTGACCTGAAGCGATTCGATCCGGCCCACCGTGACGACGACCTGCTCCCGGGCGAGATCAACGTGATGTACGCGGGACGCCTGAGCAAGGAGAAGGGAGTCGACCTGCTAGCCGACGCGTTCCTCGCGGCCCGCCGCCGCGATCCGCGCCTGCACCTGGTGCTGGCCGGAGGTGGCCCGGAGGAGGACCTGCTGCGCGCGCGCCTCGGCGAGCAGGCCACCTTCCTTGGATGGCTCACCGGGAACGACCTTGCCCGCGCGTACGCCAGCGCCGACGTGTTCCTGTTCGCGAGCTCTACGGAGACCTTCGGTCAGGTGGTGCTCGAATCGCAGGCGAGCGGGCTGCCGGTGGTCGCGGTCGACCGCGGCGGGCCCGCATGCCTGATTGAACATGGTGAGACGGGGCTGCTTGCGGCCCCGGAGGTCAATGCCCTCGCAGACGCCGTGGTTGCAGTGACCAATACGCCACTTCTAGCTGAGCGCATCGGTCGCGGCGCGCTGGCGGCGGTGCGGGGGCGCAGCTGGGAAGCCGCGCTTGACCGGCTCGCCGCCGCTTATCGCATCGCGCTTTCCGCGCGCAACGATCAAAAGCTCGCGCGCGGCGTCGCATAACGGTTCCTCATCGGATCAGAAGCTGCCGTAGCCATATCCGTAGCCGCCGCCATAGCCGCCGTAGCCGTAGCCGCCGCCATAGCCGTAGCCGCCACCGCCGCCGGAGCCGTAGCCGTAGCTGCCGTCACCGCCCGGATAGCCGCCGTAGCCGTAACCGCCGCCGCCATAGCCGCCGTCGCCATAGCCACCGGTGGATCCGCTGGTAGGTGACGACGTGGAGGTGGAGCCTGCACCGTTCTGGCTCCAGGCCACCGAGAACGACGAGCCGTCGGAGGACAGCGACGAGGGCGTCGCGCCGGCCGTGTTCTGGCTCGAGCCGTAGCCGATGTATTCCGTGCCGCCCGAGCCGAGAGCGACCGCCTGGTTGGTCCAGTTCGGGTCCGAGATGGGGCCGGTGTGCCCATTCGCGGTCGCGGAGGCGTTCGTGAAGTCGACCGTGCCGAAGTCGGACAGCGGCAACGGCGTGCAGCTGCCTGAGCCATCACACTGCGACGGCGCCTCGGCGATCCACTCGGCACTCGAGGTGTCGGGGTTGGGCGACGAGACCGTCTTCGAGAATGACTGTCCGGTCGTCTTGTCGGTCAGTGAGAACGACGTGTTGTTTCCGCTCACGTTGACGCTTGCCGTGATGTGATCGCCGGGATGAATTGCCAGGTTCAGCTGAACCGGCGCGGCCGGCACTAGCTCGTACCACGCGTAGTAGGTGGTTCCGTTGCCCGTGCAGTCTCCCTGCGTCCCGATCTGCTCGAGCGAAGTGGAGCCCGAGTCGCCAAGCGACGACGACTGGCCCGAACCGCTGAACGAGGACGACTGGCCTGAGCCGCCGATGCCGACCCAAAACGCGGCGTAGTCCTGTCCACCCGAGCATTTCGACGTTGGCTGGACCCAGCTACCGGAGACGTTCGAGAACTGCGTACTCGAATCCGAGCCTCCGACAACGTATCCAGCCCAGTTCTGGCTCACTGACTCCGACGCGGCGCTCGTCGCGGCGCCAGCGGAGCCGGCCGAGGCGCCAACGATGGCGGCGGCCGTGGTGAGGCTTG
>Ga0070765_100000222_pt1 | contig 34184 bp, 22 predicted proteins | sample HubBroMetageWFT5_FD_71516 | JGI IMG/M metagenome (GOLD analysis project Ga0070765, IMG submission 71516) | Warmed and freeze-thawed soil microbial communities from the Hubbard Brook experimental Forest, New Hampshire - Hubbard Brook CCASE Soil... | ecosystem: Environmental > Terrestrial > Soil...
GAGATCGTCGATACCTCTCGGGCAATTGTAGACGTCGCCATCGACGATACCGATTCTGCGCAGTTGCGCGCGGGGGCCCACGCCTCCGTCAAGCTCAACAGCTTTCCTACTCGAATTTTTCGTGGCGACGTGATGGTGGTCAGTCCCAAGGGAACTCTGCAAGGCGATTCTCGAGTGTTCTTTGCGCGGGTTGCAGTTCCGAATGCCGATGGCGCAATTCGCTCCGGGATGGAAGGTCGCGGGAAAGTGCGCGTGGGATGGTATCCGGCTGGCTATGTCCTGTTCCGCAAGCCATTCTTGTGGATTTATTCACGAGCCTGGTCGTGGTTTGGAATATGAATGGTGGAATATGAATGCTCGGAGTGTGAGTGGTTGGAGTGTGCGCGATGCAAACTAGAAAACCGAACGCTTTTGCTTTGATCCTGCTGGGCGTGGCTCTGGCCCCCGGGTTGGCGTGTTCCGAGAAAGGCATGGAAGTGGCGGCGGCGCCGGCTCCATCGCCTTCGGGCGCGCCGGCCGCAGTTCGAGTCGCGAGCGTTCCGCCAAGCGATGGCGGCTTCACCGTTTCCGGTCCATTGATTGTGGAACATCAGCTCGACGTGCTGGCGCAGCGCGACGGCGTGATCTCGGAATTGCGGTCGGAGGCGGGCGCCCGCGTTCACGGCGGAGACTTGCTGGCGCAATTCGATGACCGGCAACTCACCGCCGACCTGGAAGCCGCGCGGGCCAAGACCCGCAGCACCGAAGCTGACTTGCGAAACTGGGAAGCCGAAGCCAAGGTCATGCAGGCGGACTACGATCGCGCCCAGAAAATGTGGGATGCGCACATCATCAGTAATGAGCAACTCGAACATGCCAAGTTCAAAGCGGAATCGGAAATGTGGGACGTCCGGCGGGTTCGCGAATTGCTCACCAACGACACTCAGACGCAGCGCTCCCTTGAACTGGAACTCGAGAAGACTCAGATCCGCGCGCCTTTTTCCGGTGTGGTGGCCCGCCGCTACGTGCGTCAGGGGCAGCAGATTGTCAAAGGCGACCGGCTGTTCTGGGTTACGGCCGAAGGCCCGCTGAACATGCGGTTCACTTTGCCGGAGAAGTTCATTGGGCGAATCCAAAAAGGACAAGTACTGCCCATGACGGTCGCCGATCTGCCCGGCCAGAAATATCAGGTCAGAGTTGTGGAAGTCAGTCCCGTCGTCGACCCCGCCAGCAGCACCATCGAGGTTGCGGTGGAACTCGAAGGCAAACCCGGTCCGCTCCGGCCCGGCATGGACGCGAGCGTCAGCCTCGAAAACCTGCGATGAACATTACCGAAGCGCTGAACGAAGTATTGCCGGAGATACCAGCGCGCATGGTCAGCCAGCGCTATCCGCGCGTTCATCCGGAAGTTATTTTCAAAGAGCACATTTTGGAAGGACGAGCAATGGTTCGAGCTTTTGTGCCGGGCGTGGAAGCTCTTTTTACCTTCACTCCTCAGAACTGGCAATTTGCCCGGCTGTTCGACGGCCAGCGGTCTTATGAAGAGATCTCTCAGCTGTACTTTCAAGAGACTGGAATTGAATACTCAGCACCGGAGGTTCGCGAGCTCGCCGACAGTCTCGATGGCATCGGGTTCTGGTATAAGACGCCTCTTGAAAAAAATATTGCCCTCATGCAGAAAACCGCCGAAGAACGGCGGAAGATGTTCAAGCAGAAGACGAAATTTGGCGACCTATCTATCATCGCTTTCCCCGCCGTCAACCCCGACCGTTTCCTCGATTGGCTTCACGAGCGCATTGGGTTCTTCTACACCTGGTGGTTCACCCTGATCACCATGGTCGCTTTTGCTTTTATGGCCGGCATCTTTATTACGCATTGGAGTGAGGTCGGACGTGACACCTTTCAGTTCTACAACTTTGCCGACAAGACTTGGTGGGACGTGGCCGTGTTTTGGGGTTTGGCGACAGTGCTCATGTCGCTGCATGAGATCGGGCACGGCCTAACCTGCAAGCATTACGGCGGCCACGTCTCGGCCATGGGATTCGCTCTGATCTATCTCAGCCCCGCCTTTTATACCGACACGACCGAGGGCATGGTCACCGGCAACCGCCAGCAGCGGCTTATGATTAGTCTGGCAGGCGTATGGACTGAATTAATGATCTGCGCCATTGCAACTCCCCTCTGGTGGGGCACTCCGCCGGGAACCGCGGTGCACGATTTCGCTTACACCATCATCCTGGTCACCGGCATAGGCGTGGTTCTGATTAACTGGAATCCGCTGATCAAGCTGGACGGATACCACATGCTCAGCGAGATTCTCGGGATCGTCGATCTGAAGGAGGCCTCCACACTCTATGTTTCCTCCTGGGTAAAGAAACACGTGTGGCGGCTGCCTGTGGATGTCCCGTACGTGCCCAAGTCTCGGCGACTAGGTTTCGCAGTGTATGCAATTCTCTCTGGCATCTACAGTTATACCGTCCTCTACGTCATAGCCAGCTTCGTCGGCAACGCCTTCCGTAATCTTAGCCCTGAGTGGTCGTTCATTCCCGAACTCGGCACGGCGGGACTAATCTTCCGTTCACGCATCCGGACTCTGGTGAACTTTATGAAATTCCTCTACTTGGATAAGAAGGACCGGGTGCGGGCCTGGTTTACTCCCCGCCGATCAATGGCGCTGGCAGGAGTCGCTGGCGCACTCGCGATCCTGCCGCTGTGGCATGAAACGGGCGATGGACGTTTCGTGCTCGAGGCGGCAAATCGAGCGGTGGTTCGCAACCTCGTGCCCGGAACCGTGGCCCAGGTCTATGCTGATGAAGGGCAGCGCATCATGGCCGGCGCTCCCCTAGTGCAGCTACATAACGCAGCCCTGGAATCGAGGCTAGCCCGCAGCCGGGCGGACTCTGAGGTCGCGAACGCTCGTGCAGCAACTGCACTCCTGCACTATGCCGATCTCGGCGCAGCAGCTTCGGATCGCGAGCGGCTGGCCCGGCAAACGGAAGAGCTTGCTTTCGAGGTCGCCAAGCTCGATTTGAGGAGTCCTATCTCGGGCGTTGTGCTCACCCCTCGCCTCGGCGACAGGTTGGGAGCGTACCTCGTCGAAGGTACAGAAGTAGTCGAAGTCGCCGACCTCAATACCTTGAGAGCTCGTGTTTATCTCTCGGAGCACGACATATACAAGCTGCGATCCGATTCCTACGCCCAGTTCCAAATCGATGGCACGTTCGGTTTACACGAAGCGCGTGTGCAGAGTGTTGCCCCCGCATCGGCGCAGATTCCGGCGGGCCTGATCGACCTCACTAAGTATAAAGGCCTGCGTCCGCCCAATTTTTACGGGGCAGAGTTGCTGCTCGCGAACCCGCGCGGAGACCTGCGACCAGGGATGATCGGGACCGCCCGCCTCTACGGGAGACGGACTAGCCTCGCTCGCCTCGCCTGGAAAAGCGTAACCGATTTCCTCGGCCGCAAGATCTGGTAATAAAAGAGGCTGCGGTCCCCCGGCCGCAGCCTCTTTTGCACCACGCTCAAAATCGGTAGGTCGCAGACTTACCGTTTGGCGAAGTCGCGCTTGGCCAGGTCACGCTTGGCCAGATCACGCTTTGCGAAATCACGCTTCGCGAAATCACGCTTCGCAAGATCACGTTTCGCAAGATCACGTTTGGCGAAATCGCGCTTGGCAGGACTCTTGGTCACAGAGGTCACGGACGCTGACTCCGTCGAGCCGCTGGCGACGATTGCTTTCTTGGTGGTGTTCAGGGTGCTGATCAAGGATTTCTTTTGGATGGTCATGGCGCGCTCCTCAAATTTGCTTGGATTGAATTCCATCACTCGGCTTACCCTTTAGCACGAGCCATGCCAAACATGCGGGGTGACCTCAAGAATCGCTAAGTCTAACAATCACAGATTCTTAGCAGTGGAGCGGCTTAGTTTGCGAGCTTCAGCGGCCGGTGAAGATTCCCCTTGCGGTTAATAATTAACCGACACCCAGTTAATTTTTAACCTTGCTGTCGTCCAAGGATTAGAGATTCAGCTTCCGGCAGAGGTACTTCATGCGTTGCGGGTCCATGCTGAGCAGGGCGGCGGCCGCGGATTTCCTGCCCTCTGTGCGGCGAAGCGCGGCGTTGAGGTAGGCGACTTGGATTTTTTCCATCTCAGCGTCAAAGTCCACGCCTTCTTCGGGAATCAGGATGGCCTCGTGGCTGGCCGCGCTCGAGCGGAGGAGTTGGTGCGGCAGGTGTTGGGCAGTGATCACCGGGACGTCGTTCATCACCACCATGCGCTGCACCACGTTCTCCAGTTCCCGAACGTTGCCCGGCCAGGAATAGTCTTCGAGGATCTGCATCACGTCCGGCTGCAGTTGCTTAGTCGGCTTTTTATTGGCCGCACAGTAGATGCGCAGGAAGTGTTCCACCAGCAACGGCACATCTCCATCCCGCTCGCGCAGCGGCGGGATCAGGATCGGCACTACATTGATGCGGTAGTAAAGATCCTCGCGGAAGCGGCCTTTCTGCATCATGTCTTCCAGGTCATCGTTGGTCGCCGTGATCAGGCGGAAGTCAATCTTACGCGACGAGCGGCCTCCCAGCCGCTGCACCGAGCGGTCTTGCAGGATGCGCAGCAGTTTACTCTGCAGCGGATGGTTCAGCGTCGTAATCTCATCCAGAAATAACGTGCCGCCGTGCGCCATTTCGATCAGCCCAGGCTTCGCGCCCTCCGCTCCGGTGAAGGCCCCTCGTTCATATCCGAACAGTTCGGATTCGATCAGGCTCTCGGGCAGAGCCGAGCAGTTCAGGCATATGAACGGCTTCCCTTGCCGGTTTCCAGACTGCACGATGGCATGGGCGACCAGTTCCTTGCCTACGCCGCTCTCCCCCCGCAGCAGTACGCTCGCGTTGCTGTCGGCCACGGCCTGGATTGCTCCGTAAACTTTCTGCATGCCTTCGCTGCTGCCAATCAACCCGCAAAACGCCGACTTGCTTTCTACCTGGTCAAGCAGCCAGCGCCCTTCAAACTGCAGCGAGCGCTTTTCGATGGCTCCCAGCAGGACGCCGGCCAGTTGGCTGAAGTCCATGGAATCGAGGAAGAATTCGTCGGCACCCGCCTGGCTGGCCTTCAGCGGTATCTCGCTGTTGCTCGATTCCGTGATCGCGACCAGCACCACATCGTCGCGTAACTTGCGGATTTCCTGAAGTACCTCAATGCCATCCGCCGCTCCCTCACCAATGCAGTCAAGATCGAACACGATACCGTGGACACAGGGATCATGGACTGCGGCATGGATCTGCTCCTCCGTGCTGGCCAGCACGATGCGGAAGGTGGGCGCAAGGTATTTGCCGATCTCGTGAAAGGATGTTCCTTTCGCGGTAACGAGCGCGATCGAAAACTGCTCTGATTCGGGCTGATTGATGTGCGGGTGCAGGGATGCAGCCATGGTGGGCGCTCCGGCTGCGGATTATAGGTGAAATTCTCACCCACGGGAAGCGGAAAAATCACCTTTGCGGTGCCCCCATCGCTTACCTTGGCTCTGCCCTCGCCGGGGGGGTGTTGTAGTCTTCAGCCGGCCCACTGAGTTCGGTTCCGAACCTGGAAGTCCGGTTTCGCACAAGAAACAGGATAATCTGTCTTGACAAATCTACACAGTCGGAACAGAATGCTAGGCTGGAAATTAGGGCCCCGGCTTGGAAGGCGCGTCCAGCCTTGCGTTCAGCACGCTCACGGCAAGCGGCTTGAACCGACTCAGATTAGATCGGGAGAGAATATGGAAACTACAATCGGAGTGTTCGCTTCACGTGATGAGGCGGAGGGCGCAGTTAAAGAGTTACTTGAACGAGAGGTGCCGGAAGAATCCATCGTTTTCCTGACGCGGTCAGAAAGTGAAGCTAAAACCATCGCGAAGGAGCTCGGCACTTTTGTGGGAGGCTTCATCGGAGGAGCTGCAGGCGTAACTACGGGTGTGGTGGCTGCGACTCTGCTTCTTCCCGGAATCGGAACAGTATTTGCACTGGGGATCGGGGCGGCCGCGTTACTTACCGGCGCTGGCGCTGGCGCAAGCGCGGGCTCTAGTCTCGGCTCAGGAACTCACGGCACCGAGGCGCCGAAACCGACAGCAGTCGAGGATTGCGCCGAGGACATCACGTTCTTCCGCGAAGTTCTCAAAGAGGGACGTTCGCTCATCGTGGTGCGCACCGAATCGCAGGAACTGGCGACCGCGGCATGCGCAATTCTTGACCGCCGCGGACTCGGAATGCAAGGGTCGGCTCCGGTGAAGATGAAGGCTTCCACCCGCCAGGTGGGGCCGATAACCGTCCTCGATGTCAGCGGCAGAATTACGTTGGGCGACGGAAACGTCATGCTGCGCGAGATTGTCCGCGATCTGTCAGAAAAGGGACAGAAGGCGATCGTGCTCAACCTCGGCGAAGTTAATTACATCGATAGTTCCGGGGTTGGCGAATTGGTCAAGGCTCACACCACGATTCGCAACCAGGGTGGGAAATTGAAGCTCGCCAGCCTGACCAAACGAGTCCACGATTTGCTGGAGATGACACGGCTGTCCGCAGTTTTCGACATTCAGAAGGATGAAGCTAGCGCGATCGAGTCCTTTAGCAGCCCGCAAGCAGCTTGACGATGGGTTTTCAAACGGTTCAGCGGTAAACAGTTCAGAGCAGCGAGTCCCCCAACTTGCAGCCTGAACTGGTTCGAGGTTCTTAAAAATTGTTGGCGACGGGCCCCCCAACCTGTCTTGCACCTTGAACAGCAACAAAGTCGCGGCCTGAAATCGCCGAGATCAATTTTGGAATGGTCGGACCTACTATGTCGGGATCCATGCCGAAGAAACGCCCTATGAAGATCTACAAGTCCGAAAGCGCCACTGGAAAAACCAGCGCGCGGAAAAGAGAATTTATGAAGCTGGGAATCACGAAGTTCGTCATTGCGGCCGCGATCGCGGTCTTGGTAGCGGTAAGCGGAAGCACAGCAGCGTGGGCGCAGACCTGCCCCACTTCTCCCAGCTACACACCGGATTTCACTTCGAACCAAACTTGCCTCGCGCGGAACCCCTCCCCAGGTAGCACGCCCCAGTTCACGGGAGCGAGCCCTAATGTCGCATTGCAGCTTACGAGCAGTAGCGGCAACCAGACTGGGTCGGCGTGGTACGGCACTCCTCAGGCTGTCGAAAACGGATTCACCACCAGCTTCCAATTCCAATTCACAAACCCGTCGGCCCCTCCGGCGGACGGCATTGCCTTCGTGATCCAAAATTCGAGCCTGGCAGCAATCGGTTACACAGGCGGAAACGGCGGCGCTCTGGGATATGGAGATGCCGATTCAAACGCCGTTCCCAGCCAGGGTGAAGGCATACCGAACAGCCTGGCGATCGAATTCGATACGTTCCAGAACGTGTGGGATCCTGCGGCAAACCCAACAACCGGCTCCATCAGCCACGTGGCAGTGCAGAGCTGCGGTACCGGACCGAACACCTCGCATCACAACTACCTTTGCGGTGGGACGGCCGGCGTGAACTCGAACTCGACCCTGGGCGCCCCGGTCGTTACCCCGAACATGGCGGACGGCGCTGTGCACACTGTGACGATCACTTATTATCCCGTCACCGCATCAACACCGGCAAATATCCATGTCATGCTGGACGGCGCTGACTTGTACCCGAACGGAGTTGACGTAGATTTGGCCAGCATCGGCTTGACTAATGGAACCAATGCGTTCGTTGGGTTCACCGGGGCGACCGGTGGAGATTTCGAAACTCAGGACATCCTGAGTTGGACGTTCACGCCGGCTTCCAACACGCTGACTTTGACGGAACTTGGATTGGGCGCCGGCACCGTCACGGACGGCACCCCGGCGATCGACTGCAGCGAAGCCAAAGGCGTGAATACGGGAACACCGTGCTCGGCAACTTATCCGGGCGGAACACTAGTCACGTTGACCGAGACCCCAACCGGGGGTTCGACATTCGGGGGCTGGGGCGGCGCGTGCTCTGGAACGAGCGTGACCTGCACAGTGACAATGAACTCAGCGCAAAATGTTACCGCGAGTTTTGTCGCTCCTCCCACCACCACGCCAATAGTAAACGCTTGTTCGGCGCAGACGAATGTGACCGGGACAGCCAACTACTGCCCCAACAATCCCAACCCCATCTCTCCATCAAATCCTTGCACGGACCCGAATGGGGTTCAGTTCAGTGTTTCCATCCCCGTGGTTTCGCCGCCGGGCGGGCAGTGTTTAGCCCTCAGCGTCACTGCTACGGAAGTCAAGGGTGACGGGCTTTGCCCAGCGGGCGGAACCGGCCAGAGCAGTGATTTCGACTGCCGCATGGTGAATTTCTACAATTATGGAACCGATCCGGCGACGGGGAGCACCGTCACGCCGCTCTGTTACCCCTATTCAAACGGGAATTGCACGTTCTACTCTCTCGCTCTCACCGGCGGTGGAGTGCCCGACTCGAGCTTCTACAGCGGTGGGGTTTACTGGCAGGTTTCGTTTAACAGCCTCTTCGCGCCGCCACAAGGATCGTATTGGGCTGGCAGCACTCCGAATCTGCTCGACGATCCGGGTGAGGATGAGATTCCTCCGCTGCCCTTCGGTACCGATTGCAGCGTGGCTATGAGCCCGAGCGCCGGCCAACCCCAGCCAAATCCTTCGATTTTCTGCCAGTTCGACAACAACATTACGACGTTCTACCAACCGGGCGGGACCAGCTTTGACCCGGTCGGCGGAAAGAGCCAACAACTCAATGATGTGGTGGTAACGTTCTTGCCCACCAACGTGCCCACTGGCGGAACGCTTCCCACGACGGTTGCTCCAACCGCCGTTGTCGTTAATTGCATCGGTACCCCGGCGGGATGTACGACCAGCGGCGCCAACATAACGTTTGCAGAGGGTACAGGCGGAACCGCAGCGGCCACGTCGATTGGCTCAGGTACTCCTCCGACGCCACCTTACCCATCGCCAACAGTGACGGCCGTCACCACAACGGCAACTGGCATAACCGCTGTCGAAGCTACGAACTTGGTCACGCTCACCACCACCGGCAGCTTCGGTCCCCAAGCCGTTGCAGGAAATACGGTCATGGTGACCAATTGCACTCCGGCCGCCTTCAACGGCACGTTTGCGATAGTCGGCGGTACAGGAACCATTTTGAGCTACTCTGACAGCACCTCGGGCTTGGGTACCGGAACCGGTTGCCAGGCACTGGTGCTGCCCAATGGACTGACTTTCAATGCGCCCACAGGCCTTGTCGCTGGAACGCCCGCAGACGGGACGGCCGGCAATTACCCGATCACGTTTACTTCCACCAATTCTGCCGGCTCTGCCACGCTGAGCGACACTCTGACGGTAAGCCCTGCCGGGCCACTGACCGTCACGGCCAGCAATGGCACGATGACCTTTGGAGGGACGCCGCCGACCATCACGCCTAGCTACAGCGGATTTGTGAACGGGGACAGCCCCGCAAACTTGACCACCCCGCCAACCTGCTCAACCACAGCGACGAGCACAAGCCTGCCGGGCAACTACCCTAGCACGTGCTCGGGAGCGGTGGATGCGAATTACAGCGTGATCAGTTATGTGAGCGGCACGGTGACAGTGGTCGGGATAGATATTTCGCCATTGACCGTGAACTTTGGAACGCTGTATCTGAATCAGCTCGGCCTCCAACTCGTCACTCTGAAAAACACCACAACTTCGCCGATCACAATTACGAGCATGAAACTCGGGGGAGGCTCCGCCAACAGTGATTTTGGCGACCTCACTTTGTGTCCTCCGATGATTCTGAAACTGCCGGCCACCTTACCTGCGGGTAAGAGCTGTGCGATTGCCGTGGGCATCCTGGCTACAGCAAAGGTCTTCAGCCCAACGGCCTCGACAACCTATCTCACCATCACTAACACGATGGCAACCCAAACGGTGCTGCTGACGGCCCAGGTGATCAACCCACAGGCGACCTTTAGCTCAACCTACTTGAGCTCAGGCAAGCTGACCTTCCCAATAACAACCGTGGGTAAGAGCAACCTGCAGTCGATCACGGTGACGAACACGGGAAACACTCCACTAACCTTCGGCGGGACTCCAGCAGCGGTCAGTAGCAGTAGCGGCGATTTCACGCTGACCAGCACGACTTGCACTAACGCCACCCTCAATGTCGGGGGTACCTGCGCGATCGGTGTCACGTTCACTCCAAAGGCGTCGGGGACCTTTACCGGCACTTTGAAAGTTACGGACAATGCGGCGAACAGTTCGCAAACCATCACGCTGTCGGGCACTACTTAGTGCTGCTATGGATGAAGGCGTAGACCAACTGCGCCGAGTTCTGACAGCCGCAGCCGCGGGCTCCTGTTGACGAGCAGTCAGCAGGAGCTTGTGGCGAGGCGACTAGAAAGAATGGCTTGCGCGGGAGTTAGCTGGCCGAGTGGGCGTAAATAGGACTGAGATCGCTTCGCTTCCCAATGCTGTCTGTCTTGGCTTCGTTCTTAATCTCATCCAGAATTTTGCGGGCCTGCTGATAGTGTTCCGGGGCCTCACCCGCGTTGCCTGAAAGTTCCAGATCACGCGCCAGCAGGTAATGGCTCTGGGCAAGCAAAGCCTTGAGGCCGAGCTTCTCGCTTTTGTCGAGAGCGCTCTCCAATTCTTTTCTGGCGGGCTCGTAGCTCTTCAGGTTCATGAGAGCTTCCGCGTGGTAAATCGTGCATTCCACCGAGACGTACTTCAATCCCTGGCTGTCCGCGTCTTCTGAGAGTTTGCTGAGCGAGTTCGCGGCCGGTTGAAAGCGGCCCTGCCTGACCAAGACTTTTGCAACATTGAACTTCGCGACCTGAATCAAATCCGAATCCTTGGCAAGTGATGCAGTCTTCAGCGCCTCGTCGTAAAGGGCTGCGGCGGCTTTGTAGTCCCCACGATAGAAGGCGTTGTCCCCTTGGTAGCCCTGAATTTCCGCGGTGGTGGTCTGATTCTTCAGCTCATGGGCCACATTCATGGCTTCTTCGAGAGCCTTCTGCGCATCGTCGTTTCGACCGACCTGGGCCAAGGCGTTGCCGTAATAGCCTAGAATTTCTGCCAGCCAGTAACCTCGCTCCTGCAGCTCCCGGAATGTTTTGAGCGCATCTTCTTCCGCGCTCAGAGCGGCGCCATAACGGCCCTGATACCCGAACAACGTGCCCATGCTGGAGGACTCCAGGGCCGCGCCACGCTTGTCTCCCGTACTACGTCGCAAATCAAGCGCGCGCAAATATTGCCCCAATGCCTGGTCGTACTGGCCCATTTTGCTCGACGTGTCACCCAGATTGTGAACCGCGTCGGCAATCGCACCGGGGACCTTGAGTTTTTCACGAAGTTGCAGGGCTTGCTCGAAATAGGTTCGAGCGTTCTGGTAGTCGGCTTTGAAAAAGTACACATTGCCGATGTTGTTCAAAACCATTCCCTGGTTGGCTTGGTTCCCGACGTCAACTTCGGCTTGGAGCGATTCCTTGAACAGCTTCAACCCATCATCGTACTGGCCATGATCGACATAAAACTGCCCGAGGTCGTTCAGGACGTCTCCAGTTCCCATTTTGTCGCCCAGTTCCTGCCACAAAGCGAGCGCTTCTTTATAGTCCTTGAGTGCCTGGTCCGACTTGCCCAGAACGTCTTCCGACGATGCGATCGCATCCAGGCTCATGGCGATGCCCTTCTTCAGTCCCAGCCTGCGCTTGATTTCGAGCGATTCGCGGAGAGTGCGCAGTGCGTCTTCGTGCTTGTTTAGAGCGGCATAGGCTACACCCATCGCCTGAAGAATCTGGGCTCTCTCTTCGTCGTTGCCGAATTCGACCGCCAAAGGCTCGGCACGCGTCAAGTATTCCAGGCCTTTCTGCGGGTTGCCGCTCCCAACTTCGACTCGTCCCATCGCTAGTAGAGCGTCCACGCGCTTCGGATCGAGCGTCAACACTTTCGTATATTCCTCTCGGGCCTTGTCGTACGCGCTAGATTTCTCATAGAGCCCTGCCAGTTCAAAGAGTACGTCAGCATTGTCGGGCGCGGCTTTCGCGAGATTGCCGTAGGCCTCGATGGCTTTGGGATAATCCCGCTGGATCTGGTCGTGGGTGGCTTGAATCCGATATTTCTCCGGCGCAGGAAGCTGGTCGCTCAACTCGACTGCCCTTCGGGAGGCGCGCTGCGCGTCGTCGTCCTGGCCGAGGCTGGCGTAGGTTTTCGACAGCTCCGAGTAAGCCAGCGCGAATTGGGGATCTTCTTTGGTGGCGGCGTCGAATCGCTTGGCCGCATCGAGGAAATTTCCCAGGCGCGCCAACTGGAGCCCGTCATCGTAATCATGCATGGCCGGAAGAGAGTTGGTCGAGGGTTTGAAGGACTGTCCCTGCAGCTCTTTGATGGTACTGGTGGAGAGGGCCAGGTTCGAACGGATGTCGCCGGCCAGCAGGTCGATCGCCTTCAGAATGTTCTTTTCCGGCGCGGACTCCGCCAGTGTGGTGGTGTGGCCGTGTTTCATGTCCTGGATCGTGGCGTCGATGCGAATTTGATCGCCAAATCGCGTGTACCGTCCCCACACGATGTTGTCGGCGTTGCTGAATTCCGCGAGCCGCTGCACCGTGGCGGAATCGAGTGACGCATCGGGCGAGATCCGCAAATCGCGCAGGACTTGGCTCACGCGTTCCGGAGAGACAATGCGGAGATGCGACGACTGTCCGACGTCTGTACTGAGCGTTTCCGCCACGCTCGATCCGAGCCAGCCCAGACTCTCGTCAGCGGATGCATTGCGGAACGGCAGAATGGCCAGCGAAACCGCCGGCCCGGCTGCCGCATTCTTAGCCGGCGCAAACAACTCCTCGCGCAGCAGGAAGGCGGTAAGGGCCAGCACCAAGACGGCCGCGATGCCGCCAATCCAGTGCCAGGGGATGGTTTGCCCCCAGGGCTTTTCGCTCGTGGGGAAGCGCAACGTGGCCGCGGCGCGCTTGCCCTGCCAGGCCTCAAGATCGAGCAAGAACTCAGAGGCGGTCTGGTAGCGCACGGCGGGATCGCGCTCCAGGCACTTGCTGACGATATTGCTGAGGGCGCGGGGAATCGTCCCGTCGTGATCGGAGACCGGAATGGCTTGTTCCTGGTTGCGCTTGATCAGGCTGGCTACGGCGCTCTCGGCCTTGAAAGGCATTTTGCCAGTCAGCAGCTCGTAGAGGATCAATCCCATGCTGTACAGGTCGGAGCGTTGATCCAGATCCTTACCCAGAGCCTGTTCCGGCGACATGTATTCCATGGTCCCAACCAGGGCTCCGGTCTGGGTCATGCCGTCGCCTTCCACCATGCGGGCCAGGCCGAAATCCATCACCAGGATCCGGCCGGTTTGGTCGCGCATGATGTTTTGCGGTTTCAGGTCGCGATGGATAATTCCCAGGGTGTGCGCCGCCTCCAGAGCTCGGCAGACCTGTTGCATGAGCTCGACGGCTTCTTCCGGAAGAAACTTCTTCTTTTCCTGGATCAGCGAGCGCAGGTCCTGGCCCTCAACGAACTCCATGGTGATGAACTTCACACCATCGGCATCGCCCAGATCGTATATTCGGATGACATTCCTGTGGGTTACCTCGCGCGAGAGCAGAAGTTCCTGTTTGAATCGCGCCAGGATCGAAGGATTGGCCGCGAGTTCCGGTCGGATCAGCTTTAGAGCGACAAAGCGGTCGAGTTCCCGGTCCCGGGCTTTGTAGACGGCGCCCATTCCGCCTTCACCGAGCATCTGCAGGATCTCGTAGCGCGCGCCCAGAACGTCACCGGTCTGAAGCATTGGAGCGGCGACCTGGATGCGGCTATTTCTCGGGCCGGAAGTCGGGATGGGCGAAGCTCGAACAGACCCAACATCTACCACGGTAGCGTCGATATCCACGAGGGTGGCATCGGAATCGACGAACGTAGCTTCGGGATCGGAAGATGGCTGGGGAACGTCGACTAAAGTAGCGTCGGGATCAACTGCAGCGTGCGAACCAGAACTATCGCCCTTCGCGGGGACACTTACACCGGGCTGATTTGTGGAGTTCGGTCGATCCTGAGGATCGGACCGCAGATTCTTCTGCATGAGTTGCCCGCCCTGAGGCCAGAATCAGGAGCCCCGTTACTCGCGCCCCAATACACACGCCACGAAACAGAAATGAAGTATATACCGCCGAGAGCCCCAGTGTCCCTAAAAACGCAGGGTTTAGCCCATAATTTTGTTTGCGTTCATGGTGCCGGGATGGGCTGATTTTACTGGGGTTTTGGTGGAGCTAGTCGGGATCGAACCGACGGCCTCGTCGTTGCGAACGACGCGCTCTCCCAGCTGAGCTATAGCCCCACATGCTGGATGGACTGTTAGTTTACGCACTCATTTTAGCAGCGTTCTCACATCTCCACCAAGACCCGTGCCAATTCCCTTCGCGTCCTGATCCGTAACAGTTACCAGGGTTGAGGCAAACTGAACAAACAATCTTGACGAACTCCCCCACTGGGCGTCTAACCTAGCATCTGGAAGAGGTGGGCAGGGTGGGAGTTTTGCTTAGATGTTTGCGCAACTGAATTCCGCAGGATCAAAAGGTCAAGGCAGAGTCCTGGCAGGCTCGCTCGCTCTGCACGCCTTCCTGTTCGCCTGGCTGCTGCATAGTCCAGAGCCCCAATTATTGACTGCGTCTTCCGTCGCGGTTGGGCACAACGGCAGAGTGGTTACGGAACTCTATTTTCCTACCCCATCCCCAGACGATAGCACTACCACTTCTCCAGACCGCGCAACCGAGATTTATCGCCACCAGCGTTTGGGCCACCAGAAGCTGGCTTGGAAACCGACTTCGGTGCAGCCCAAGCTTCCCCTGCCGACTGTCCCCCTCGCTCCATCCGAGGCTGAAGACAACTCGAAGACCGCGACGCTTTCGAAACTCGGGCACGGAGCGCCGGCGGGCCTTCCCTACGGAAGTGTTCCCGGCGGTCCTATCTATGGCGACGAGATTCGCCCGGCATTGCCTGTCACGACTTCCGACCCCGTGGTCTACCCTTGGCAGCGGCCGGCGTCCGAGGGCAAAGAGATCATTGAAATTACGATCGACGAACGAGGGGAGATCGTTCGCAAAACCGTGCTGCAGAGCCTGGGCCCGGAGATCGACGAAAAGTGCCTCGCGGCGCTCGAGAACTGGCATTTTCAGCCGGCAACGCACAACGGAGTTCCGATTCCTTCGAAGCAGGACGCTATCTTCCCCTTTAAGGCACGCGGCTAGTTTGAACTCCAGATCGCCATCGCCCGTCTCACAGCCGCTATAATCAATCTGTGCCTGCCAAAACGATTCAACCGGTCGCATCCGCGGATTTTCCCACGCGTTGGGGCAGGTTCCGCATCTACGGCTTTCGCGGGGAATCCGGTTTAGAGGGAAAGTCCAAGGTTGAAGAGGCTGTTGTGCTCGTAATGGGCGACATTCATTCCACTCCTCCCCTCGTCCGCATTCACTCGCAATGCCTGACGGGCGACGTTTTTCATTCGTTGCGCTGCGACTGCCGCCAGCAGCTCGAGATGGCGCTTTCGATGATTCGCGACGAGGGTGCAGGCATTCTCATCTATGAACAGCAGGAGGGCCGCGGCATTGGCCTCATGGCTAAACTGCAGGCGTATGAACTGCAGGATGCCGGTCTGGACACAGTCGAGGCCAACGAGCGCCTCGGCTTCAAGGCCGACCAGCGCGACTTTGCCCTGCCCGGCCAGATCCTGAAGGCTCTCGGCGTAAGCAAAGTCCGGCTGCTATCGAACAATCCCGAGAAGGTCGAGGCGCTCGAACGCGCCGACGTGGAAGTGGTCGAGCGCGTGCCCTGCGAAGTCGAACCGAGCGCGCACGCCGAAGAATACCTAAAGACCAAGAAAGAAAAGCTTGGCCACTTATTCAGCTCGTGATGAGAATCTTCTCTAAAGCGGCGCGATTCTTTGCCGGAAGGTCGCGCAGCGCGGCGCGCGCCAGAGCGAGGTAGACTTCCCGCACTTGCGGAACTTCAAGTAATACTTTAAGGTGCTTCCCGACCGTCGCCGCATCCCCACGAGCGATGGGACCACTGAACGAGCCCGGCGCTCCCAGCCTCGCATAGTTAACCAAAGTTTGCCGCAGTATCGGCAGCATTCTTTCTCTCGCCGCTTTTCGGTGGACCCCGGCGGCGAGCGCCACGCGCTCACTGGCCGCCAACAAGGCGGTCAACAGCGGCGAAGCAAACATCCCCCAGGCGTGATAAGCCTCTTTTTGCTGCTTGCCAATAGCGAATGGCTGCCCGCCCAATCGCCGAACGATGGCTCGGGCCATCCGCACCGCCTTCGGATCTCCCTCAATCGCGAACGACACTCCTCCAAGCGATGGCCGCGAACCCCGCACAAATGTCATCAGCGGATGAACTGAAGCAACCGCCGCCCCCCGCTCCCGCAACACCGCAAGCTCGTCGCTGGTCAGAGCGCCGCTGGAATGCAGCGCGACTTTTCCCTTCCAGTCCGCCGCACCAGCGAGGGAGGCTGCCGCAGCGGCAATCGCGCTATCTGGAACGCAGAACAAAACTACCTCAGCTCGAATCCGCACTCGAGAGACCCCTTCAGCCGACGCCCCAACTTCCCGTGCCAGCCGACGCGCTCGACGTAAAGATACTGCCGACCTCCGCGAAACAATTTGGTCGATCTTATACCTTGCCCGATGCAGCGCTGTGGCCAGCGCACCCGCCAAATTCCCCGCCCCGACAATTGTAATAAGCGGCTTTGTCGACTGCTTCGCAGACATGCCGGGCAGGATAGCAGAATGTGGGAAGCCAAACGCCGTGCTTTATATTGTTGTCATGCAAAAGCGTCCACGCTCGAAGTCAAGAACAGCTAAGTCCAGCAAGGTTGCACATGGTAAGGCAAGACTGATTTCCTCCCGCACGGTTTATCGTGGACCAGTCTTCTGGGTGACCACGGACGACGTCGAGGAGCCCGGCGGCGTACGCGCTCATCGCGACGTCATTCATCACACTGGCTCGGTAGTAATTCTGGCGGTTGATGAATTGCAATCTACGCCGCGCGTTTTGCTGGAACGCCAATATCGCCACGCCGCAAACGAGTTTCTGTGGGAGCTGCCTGCCGGCCGCATCGATCCCGGCGAAAAAGCACTGCATGCGGCGAAGCGTGAGCTCCTGGAAGAGACTGGATACACTGCTACGAATTGGCGACGTATTCTGAACTTCTACGCCAGCCCCGGATTCGTGGCCGAAACCATGTCGGTGTATCTGGCGACAGGCCTTAAAGCCGGCCCAGCTCACCCCGAAGCCGACGAAGTGATCCACAAGCGCCTGGTCCCACTCCCGATCGCGCTCCGCATGGTACTAAGGGGCACAATCCGTGACGCCAAAACCATCTCGTCAGTCCTCTGGCTGGATCACAAGGTTCGGGAAAAGTTAAGATGGTCGTGTGAGAACGGGCATGTGTTGGAACGACGCCTCTCGCGAGCCTGGCCTGAGCGAAGCCGAAGGGGCCAGCCGAGCGCAGCGAAGCGCCGGCAGACCCCCTAGTCCCGGCCCCCACCATTTCGTCTTGACACCCTAAACCCAATCGCTCCAAAATGCATCCTATGCGGGCACGTCTGGGCCCCCCATGAAGGACGTGCGGAAAGCGGGGGTACGTGGAACGTCTGAAAGGCACCGTCAAGTGGTTCAATAACGCAAAAGGCTACGGGTTTATCGGGCGCGCGGACGGGCCCGACGTTTTTGTACATTACAGCGCCATCACTTCTGAAGGCTACAAAAGCCTGCAGGAAGGCGACACGGTGGAGTTCGAAATCACCGAAGGACAGAAGGGACCACAGGCGGCAAACGTTACAAAAAGCGCCTGAAGTGGCAGTTGATCTACCTTCTCCCTTCTCCAGCGTCGCGCGGCGGTTTAGCCGCATCGCGGCCGGATGCGTAGTTGTATTTTCCGCCGCCTCATCATTTTTCCCCTGCCGCTGGCACTCCCTTCCAATCTTGTTTAATCTTTAGTCCGTGGACAACAAATCCATCGCCAACATTCTCTACGAAACCGCCGACCTGCTCGAGATCGACGGGCAAGATTCCTTCCGCATCCGGTCTTACCGCAACGCCGCCCAGGCCATTGAAAACAATACGGAGCAGATCAAAGACATCATCGCTGAACCGAAGAGAGTGCTGGCCATCCCCGGCATCGGCAAAGGGATGCTGGTCAACCTTCAGGAGCTCTTCAAGGACGGGAGCCTCAGCGTGCAGGCCGAACTGCTCAAGAAATATCATCCCTCGATGCTTCAGTTGCTGAAAATCCAAGGCCTCGGACCAAAGACAATCGCACTGATCTGGAGCGCCCATAAAGTCTGCGACGTGGATGGCGTGGAGAAACTGGCGCGCGAGGGAAAGATTCGCGAACTGCCACGCATGGGAGAGAAGCACGAGCAAAAGTTGCTGAAGGCGATCGAGGATTACCGCCGCATCTCCGGAAGATTTCTAATCGACGCCGCCGAAGCCGAAGCCAACAAGCTGACTGAATACCTCGCAAAGTTCCCCGGCATCGACCGCATCAATCCCGCGGGTTCGCTGCGCCGCGGCCGCGAAACCGTCGGCGATCTCGATATTCTGGTGACGGGCATAGCCTGCTGCAGCGATACCGAACGTGCCAATGCCATCGAATACGTGGCGAAATATCCAGCCCTCATGGATGTGATCGCAAAGGGAGACAATAAGATCAGCTTCCGCCTGCGCAGCGACCTGCAGGTGGATGTTCGCCTCTTGCCTCCGGAATCCTTCGGCGCAGCCATGCAGTACTTCACTGGATCCAAGGCTCACAACGTTGCCCTGCGCCAGCGCGCTCTCAAGATGGGTTACACGCTGAACGAATACAGCCTCGCCGATCTGAAGACCGAAAAGCCGGTCGCGGGCAAGACCGAAGAAGAGATCTACGCCAAGCTGAAGCTCGATTACATTCCGCCCGAGCTTCGTGAAAATCTGAGCGAGATCGACGCCGCCGCGAATCATACGTTGCCGGTTCTGATTACATTGGATGACCTTCAGGGCGACGTCCACATGCACACCGTCGAAACCGACGGGAAGAACAGCATCGAAGAAATGGCCGAAGCCGCAAAGGCGCGGGGCTACAAGTACATGGCCATCACCGATCATTCGAAGAACCTGGCTTTCGCCAACGGGCTGGATGACAAGCGCGCCGTCGCCCACATCCAGCGGATTCGCGAGGCGAACGACAAGACCGAAGGGATCACCATCTTCGCCGGTATTGAAGTCGACATTCTCGCCGACGGCGACCTTGATCTTTCCGACGACGTCCTGGCCCAGATGGATGTGGTCATCGCCAGCGTGCATTCGGTTTTTAATCAGGAGCCGGCGAAGATGACCGACCGCCTGCTCAAAGCGGTCGCAAATCCGAACGTTTCTATCATCGGGCACCCCACGGGCCGGCTGCAGCTTCGCCGCGATGCCTACCATTTCGACATGGATGCGGTGCTGACTGCCGCGGCAAAACACAAAGTTGCCATGGAGTTAAACTCCTATCCCGACCGCCTCGATCTCAACGACGTGCACCTGCGCCAGGCCAAACAGCGCGGTGTGAAGATTGTGATCAACACTGATTCCCATCACACATCGCACCTCGACAAGATCCGCTACGGCATCCTGCAGGCGCGCCGCGCCTGGCTCAGCAAGGACGACGTGCTGAACAGTCTGTCCCCATCGAAATTCGCGAAGGCGATGAAGCACGAGTGGAATTGAGCTAGCAGGGTAAGGAGTACAATCCGAAAGCGCGAACGATTCCATGCCCGATCAACCACCCAATCCTGCTCCCGCTTCTCCGCCCGCGACGGGCCCGACGGCGGGTGCTACTCCACCAAGCCCTCAGCGTGGCCCCACGATCAACATCGGTGACGAGTTTGGCACGGCCAAGCGGAATCTACCTCCGCTCAAGCCGCTGCTGATTACCACGGGCGTCATACTCATCGTGGTGGCGATCGTCTCGTTTTTCGAACGGGCCCAACCGCAAGGCGCCGGATCGCTTGACGGTGTGACCGCGGTGGAACTCCCTGGGCAAAATGCTTCCCTGGTCGCCCTCACCTTCACCTTACATAACTCCGGCAAGAAATCACTCTGGGTGCACGACATTCAGGGAAAGCTTGTAACATCCGGCGGAGAGCTAAGCAGTAACGCCGTTTCGGCCGTCGATTTCGATCGCTACTATCGAGCATTCCCGGCGCTGAAAGCGAATTCGCAGCCAGCTCTTTCTCCTGAAGACAAGCTGCAACCTGGCCAGGAGCTCAAGCGCACCGTGATCGTCAGCTTCCCCGTGACCCTGGAAAATTTCAATCAGCGCCGCTCCGTGAGTGTAGTCGTCCAGCCCTACGATCAGCCCGTACCTGTGACTCTAACCAAATGACCGCCAAGAACTGAAGAAGTGTGCGCACTTGCGCGAAAGGTCCAGATGCGATTCCATAGAACTATGAACCCAACTCGCCACATTCCCCGCGGCATTGCAGCCTTCCTCGTCTTCGTTTTCTCGGTCCTTTGCGCCGAAGCGACACCCGTCTCACACAAGAAGTATTTCGTGTACGTCGGCACCTACACCGCCGAAGCCGGCAGCACAAGCAAGGGCATCTACGCCTATGGCTTCGATTCAGAAACGAGCGAGCTAACTCCCATCGGCCTGGCAGCCGAGACTACGAATCCGTCGTTTCTCGCGGTCCATCCTAACCACCGGTTCCTTTATGCAGTGAACGAAACCGGCAACTACCAAGGCCAGAAGAGTGGCGCAGTCAGCGCCTTTGCCATCGATCGCGCAACCGGCAAGTTGACACTGTTGAATGAAGTCGCGTCCAAGGGCGCGGATCCTTGCTACATCACGGTAGATAAGACTGGAAAATACGTTCTCGTAGCAAACTACACCGGAGGCAGCGTTGCGGTATTCCCGGTGCTCGAGGATGGACGACTGGGCGAGGCTTCAGCCTTCATACAGCACACCGGCCATGGCGCAGATCCCGAGCGTCAGGAAGGACCTCATGCCCACTCCATTGATTTGTCGTTCGACGAGCGCTTTGCCATTGTGGACGATCTCGGCCTCGACGAAACGCTGGTGTACAAATTTGACAAGACCAAGGGTTCGCTCAGTCTGAACGATCCGCAGGTATATACGACGCTCGCCAAAGCCGATCCCGGCGCTGGTCCCAGGCACTTTGCTTTTAATCCCAATGGCAAGTTTGCTTACGTGGTCAACGAAATCCAGTCCACGGTTTCCGTCTTCAGCTATGACGGCTCTGCCGGGGCGTTGCGCCGGTTGCAAACGATTTCGACATATCCAAAGGAATTCTCCGCCCACAACGACGATGCGGAAATCGAAGTCCTTCCTTCGGGAAAGTTCCTCTACGCGTCGAACCGCGGCCACGACAGCATCGCGGTATTCGCCATCGACCCACAAAAAGGAACTCTGACGCTGATCGAGTACGCGCTGACGAGAGGCAAGACTCCGCGCAGTTTTGAAATTGCTCCGGGAGGCTCCCTGCTGTTTGCGGCCAACGAAAAGTCAAACAACATCGTCGTCTTCAGCATCGACGCCAAAACCGGCCGCCTAACGCCCACCGGCAAAGTTCTGGATGTATCAGAACCGGTCTGCGTGAAATTCGTACCGATCGACTGAGGCTCAGATAGGCACGGGATTGGCTCAGGCTCAATTGGCGGTGACCGGCGTGGGCGCACTCTTCGGAGTACTCAGATAGCCTGTCGCTTTCTTCTTGTCCACGGTCCAGACTACCAACTCAAACAGCAAATGATCCCGTCCCGAATAGAACTGAATCGGCTCGGCGGTATTGCGATCCTGCTTCTCGATGGTCTTGTCGTCGGAAGTCACATTCACCGTGAACTTGCCGCGTTTGGGATCGGTTTTCTTGAGTTGCAGGCTCACTGTTGCCACCGGCTGTGGCTTCGCCCCTTTGAGCAAAGTGAATTCGTAATAGTTGCGGTCGCCCTTATGCTTGAGAATCTCCAAGTCGCTACGGGTATTGGCGATCAAACCACTTTGCACACCCAGGTCGCCCACTGCACTCTGCAGCTTCGCCTTGGTGGCTTCCAGATCAGCCTTGGTGGAAGCCACATCGGTCTTGACCCCGCCCACATCGGTTTTGACCCCAGCTACTTCTCCGGTCACCTGGCCGAACTGCTCTTTGGACTCTTTCTCTTGCTGCGCGAGGCGGGACTCATCAGCCCTCTGTTGGGCTTGCAGCGCGGAGGCGCGCTCCATCAATTCCTTCTTGGTCATGCCCAGCTTCTGTGCAATCGTTTCTTCCTGAGCTTCTGAGGATTGGACCCGCTTTTGCAGTTCCGCAACTTGCGCCTGGCTGGCGCTCAGGCCCGTGGTCAGCTTCTCCACATGCTGTTGCGTGGTCACATACCCATAGACCGAACCCGCGACAAAAAGAATCGCCACGATAATCAGAATCCACTTCCCTGCAGTCGACTGCTGTTCAACCTGTATCTGTTCGCCTTCTTCCGGCATGTAGTTCCTCCGAGGATTAACCGCCTTAACAGCGGGGTCCATTCAATTGTTTAGCACAAGCGCCGCAGTGTCAAACGGGCTCGCGGAATTTCCGATCGCACAAAACACGCTGATGGAGTTCGGGAGGATTGCCGCAGGCGGCGCCAGGTTAGCGGCGAAGCGCCAACGCTTCCCGCAGAACGGGATCCGGATTGTGCCGGATCGCAGCCGCTTCGGACCCAACCCGGCTTTCGGCTCCCTTGCTGGCATGGGCCAGGAACTCGCGCCGCGATGGGTCTGCAAGAGTATTCTCCAACCCGGACTTTACAAAGCAAGCATAAGCCAGTCGGGCAGGAAACCCAGCGTTATCAAGAAACCGGCCATAAGCCAGCCAGTCCTCCGCACCCGATGCCTCGTCGCCAATCGAATCGTCCAATTGCAGCGCGTGCTGGTAGAGCTCAAGCGCAAGGTCCAGTTTGCCGGCGTCCGCCTGCAGAGCCGCTTCGTTCACGTCGGCGATGCTCTCGAGCTTGGGTTGCTTGGTCTGAGCGGCAATGGTTGCCGCCAACTCGTAAGATTGAATCGCCAGAGTTTTCTCGGACGCGCGCGCCTGGCAGTCCGCCATGCGCAGCGCGATCGCAATCACTTTCTGCGGTTCCGGGCGTTTCGCCGCTGGCTGCCGGGCAACCGCGTTCAGAAAAACCTCGTAATGCCCCGCCGCAGCCTGAGCCTTGCCCTCATGATCGAGTTCATTCGCCAGATAAAGATGCGCGGCCGTCTGGCCCGGATCGGCGGAAATCGCGCGCTCCCAGCTTTCCACGGCCTGATCGGGTTGACCAAGGCGCAACGCCAGAAGACCGCGATCCACCAAGAGATTCGCGTCTTTAGGGGCGTACGTCAGAGAAGCGTCCGTCAGACTCAAAGCTTCATCGATCCGGTCTTGCCCGATTAGGAATCGCAGCAGCGCCTGCCGTGGAGCGGGATCGGACGGGTTCGCTTGAATTGCCTTTCGCCACGCCGCTTCCGCAGGCCGCGCGTGGCCTTCATCCAGCTCCCGCCGGGCGAGCCGCATCTGCACTGAAGTATCAAAGGAATCCATTGCCGCTGCACGCTGCAGATCCCGCAAATTGTCGCCCCGGAGAGACAGGTAATACCGAGCTTGATCGATCGTCCCCCACAACAGCAGCACCAGTGCGGCGCTCACGCGCACATGGCGTGCGCCCGCACTTGCGCCAGTAAGCCAGCGCCACGCCAGGGACAGCCGGCTTCCGGCTCCCGAAGCAGCGTCGGAGATGTGCTCTCGCGAGCTCAACAAAAGTGCTGCGATCTTTCCATCCCTCAGTTTCCAGATGGCACCATCGAGAAGGAAGTGATGAATATTCACCAGCGCCGTGAAGATCAGAAAACTACTCGTGAAATCGTGGTGGAACACACGGCTCGCGAGCCACGGGCCCGGAACAAACAGCGCGATGCCTCCGGCAATCAGCACGGAGAAGTATGCCCAGGCTCGCCAGGGGCGGGTGCCCTCGCCCCCAGCCTCGCGGCGGGCGTAGTAGCTGGTGATCCACAGGTATTGCGCCGAATGCATCACGGCCAGCACGCCAGTGCTGTAACGGCTCTGCGGAATTTCCCAACCTTTGATTAACGAAATAGTCGCCGGCAACACGAACCACAGGAACTGCGACGAGAATAAAGTCAGCGAAGGGAGCAACTTCAGCCAGCCCGTCTCCCGCGCCAGGCGCGACAGCCCAAACCATGCGAGGGCGGCAAATACCACGGCGAGCAGAATCTGCTCCCACCGGCTTACGATTGCAGGAATTCCCAGAGAAATAAAAAGCGGATCAGCCGAGGCCCCAGTATGAAAACCCAGAAAGAGAATCAGATACGACGCGATGAAAGCGCCGTAAAGTGCTCGTCGTACCGCCTCACTCGGATTTGCTCCGGCGCGGCGCGCGAACATCATGAACAAGCCGTAGTTCTGACCGCTGTAATGCCATGGGCTCCAAGTCAAATAGATGGTAAAAATCCAGGGCAAAATCCGAACCCAGGAATGCGCGAGCACCAGCGTCAGCACAATCAGCGCCGTAATATGCACGGTGAAAATGCGGTATTTGTGAAAGTCCTCCTCGCGATGGTAGGCGCGATAGATCGTCGCCATGTAATGCGGATAGTTGAAAAATAACGCCAGCGCGTAGAAGGCAACGGACCAGGCGCGAGCGCTCGAAGCAATCGAAAAGTAAGAGATGAGCAAGAGCGGAGCCGACCAGGCGCCGCACCCCACCACCAAATCGAGCCATGGACCGTAAATCCACGGCGATGCCGCTGCAGTTCCCTCGCTTGGGTTGGGTTTTGTCTTCGTCATCACTGTTAGTGGTTTGAACGGATTATAGGCGGCAGAAGGGTAACCACTTGGGTAACGAAAGTAACTGAGTCTTTTACAATGCGGAGGTGAAGAACTGGGATGTAATCGTCATCGGTGGCGGCATTATCGGACTCTCGTTGTCGATCGAGCTCCGAAGAAAAGGTGCGAGCGTCTTGGTAGTCGAGCGCGGCCAGCCGGGCCGCGAAGCCTCTCATGCCGCCGGCGGCATGCTGGTCGATTGTCCGCTTGAAACGCCCGCCGTTCTGGAGCCGTTAGCCACAGCCAGCGCGCGCTTGTATCCCGAGTTTGTCCGCGAGTTGGAAGCCGAATCGGGCATGAAAATCGATCTAAGAGATCAGGGCACGATTCTCTTTCCCTCGGTTGAGCATCTTTCTTCCGCGTGCTTGGAACGAGCGACGCTGCCCGCGCCTCTGGCCGAACTCGAACCCGCTCTCGGTGATCTCAACCGCCCCGCTTTCTATCTGCACGAGCGCAGCGTCGACCCACGCGCCCTCACTGCCGCCACCCTGCAAACAGCTAAGCGCCTCGCAGTCGATATTTCGTCCGGCGAGGAAGTCATAGCCGTCAATCTTTCCAACGGACGCGTCGCTGGCGTTATCACGACCAAAACCTCATTCCAAGCGCCGAAGGTCGTCAACTGCGCCGGAGCATGGTCGGGCCAGATCGCGCCACTAGCTTTTCCGACGCGACCGGTCAAAGGACAAATGCTCTGCGTGGCCTCACCCTCACGCAATCTGCTCAAGAACGTGATCCGCACTCCGGAGGTTTACCTGATCCCGCGCAGCGATGGACGAATCCTGGTCGGCGCCACAGTAGAGGAAGCCGGATTCGACAAGCGCACAAATCTCGATACGATTCAGCGTCTGCACCGCGCCGCGATCTCCATCGTCCCGGAGTTGATCAAAGCTAAGATTCTCGAAGACTGGGCCGGCCTGCGCCCGGGAACGCCCGACGCATTGCCGATCCTCGGCGCAACCGCCACTCGTGGGTATTACGTAGCTACCGGCCACTTTCGCGACGGCATTCTACTTGCCCCAATTACCGCGCAGGTGATGGCTGAAGTAATTACGGGAACCAACTGCAACTACGATCTCCAACCGTTCTCGCCAGCAAGGTTTTGCAGCTAGAAGGGCCCGTGTGTGGACGGCCGCCTCGGCGGTCCTGCCGACCAAAGCAAGGGAATCAGGATGGCGCCAGCTTCCGTTTCCTTCGAGTATACTGAGCCTTTCCGCAACAACATCGTTCAGCAGTGTCACGCACCGGCACGAGAAAGGATCACTCCATGGCTTCTCCGGCAGTGGATTTCGCGCGCAATAATCAACAGCGTTTTCTAAGCGAACTCAAAGATCTCCTCCGCATCCCCAGCGTCAGCACGCTCGAAGAACACAAGCCCGACGTACAAAAGGCCGCCGACTTCGTAGCAAACGAACTGCGCCGCATCGGCATGGAAAACGTCGAGGTCATTCCCACCAAAGGCCATCCCCTCATTTACGCCGACTGGCTTCACGCCGCCGGCAAGCCCACGGCGCTGTGCTATGCGCACTACGACGTGCAACCGCCCGATCCGCTCGACGAATGGCTGACTCCGCCGTTCGATCCCACCGAGCGCAACAACAACATCTACGCCCGCGGAGCGGTCGACGACAAAGGTCAGCTCTGGATGGAGGTGAAAGCTCTCGAATCGCTGATGAAATCCGGCGATGGCAAACTTCCCATCAACGTCAAAGTAATTTTTGAAGGCGAAGAAGAAGTGGGTGGCGAATCCATCACCGAGTACGTCCGCAAACAGAAGGCCAAGCTGAAGGCTGATTTCGCCTTGGTCTGCGACACCGAACTCTTCGCGCCGAATCTTCCGACTCTGTGCGTCGGACTGCGCGGCCTCGTCTACACGGAGATTGAAGCTCGCGGCGCAAAGGTTGATCTGCACTCCGGCGTCTACGGCGGAGCCGCGCCCAATCCCTTTTTCGCGCTAATCGAAATCATCAGCAAGCTGAAAGATGCCAAAGGAAAAATCCTGATCCCCGGCTTCTACAAGGGCGTAAAGGCCCCCAGCAAAGACGAACTCAGAGCCTGGAAGCGTCTGCCCTTCAACGAAGAGCACTACCGCAAAACCGAAGTCGGATCAAAAGTTCTAACCGGCGAGCCCGGCTTCTCGGTTCTCTACCGCACCTGGGCGCGCCCCACGCTCGAAGTCCACGGCATGCCCGGAGGATTTATCGCTGCTGGCGCCAAGACCGTCATCCCAGCCAAAGCCGCAGCCAAAGTTTCCATGCGCCTCGTGCCCAATCAGGATCCCAACGACATCCTGAAGCGCTACACGGCCTTTGTGAAGAAGCTCACGCCAAAGGGCATCGAAACCAAAATCAAAGTGTGGAGCAAGGGCCCGGCCAGCGTAGTCGGCACCGATAACCCCTACATCAAGGCGGCGACGGAAGCGCTGCACGATACATTCAAGAAAGAGACCGTGTTCATCCGCAGCGGCGGCTCGATCCCCATTGTCAACGATTTCTACCAAGGTTTGAAAATCCCCAGCGTGATGATGGGCTTCGGTCTCCCCGATGACAATCTTCACGCGCCCAACGAAAAGTTCCACATCCCCAACTTCCACCATGGCATAGAAACAATCTGCCGGTTCTTCGAAAAGCTAGGAACCAAATAGGTAGATAAGGACAAACACTTTGAGTCTGTCATCCTGAGCGTAGCCGAGCCGTTCGCCAAGCGAATGACTCGGCGAAGTCAAAAGGATATCTACTCCCTCTAACTCCCCCTCGGAATCGTTGTCTTAGACCGCCAACTGCGCTACGATAATCTTGCTCTCGCGGTTCTCCCACCTCGTCCTTCCCTCACCCGTAAACCATCGATCTGCTGCAATGCCTGTGCAACCCAACGCACTCGCCCTTAAGGCCATACAATATATAGTGTTATATTGCTTGACCCCGCCCCAATTTCACCGTTACAGTAGCTCTAATTTGTGCCAGCCCGATCCAGCCTGGGGCGGTAGATGTTCATGCGAGCACCGTTTCGGCGCTGGAGGTATCGCTTTGGTAAACAAGCCGACAGATAGACATATCGGAAAACTGGCCACTGCTTCTCCAAGGAGTTCACGTTGCTTAAACTGAAGCGGCTTCAGATTCTCGGATTCAAATCGTTTTGCGACCGCACCGACCTTAAGTTTCACGGGGACGGCATCGCCGCCATCATCGGCCCCAACGGCTGCGGCAAGTCGAACATTGCCGACGCCATTTCCTGGGTCCTCGGCGAGCAGTCGGCGAAGACGCTGCGCGGATCCCGCATGGAAGATGTGATCTTCGCCGGCACCCGCGATCGCAAGCCCACCGGCATGGCCGAGGTTTCGCTTACGCTGATCGATCCCGAAGAGTATCCCGGCCCCGACGCCAACGCGCCGACTGAGATCGACATCCAGGATGAACTTCCCGTGAGCGCGGAAGCCGCGCGCCGTCCCGCCGAGGACTGGGATGAGGCAGCGGTCCGCGCTCGAGCCGCTGAAGACACCGAGCGCGCTGTAGAAGAAGCTCAGCCCGGCAAAACAGAGGAAGTAGAAATCTCGCGGTCGAGAGTGGATACGCTGGCGGTCGCCTTCCCTGATGACGAACCTGTATTCGCGCTGCCGGTGCATGCAATCGTGCCGATCGCGACTTCCGCCGCTGTAAGCGGCGCAACACAGGTCGTGCTCAAGATCCGCCGCCGTAAATTCAATCAGCAACAGTTCCGCACCGGAGAAATCGTAGTCATGCGTCGCCTCTTCCGCTCTGGTGACAGCGAATACCTGCTCAACGGCAAGCTCTGCCGCCTGCGCGATATTCAAGAGCTCTTCATGGGCACCGGCCTCGGACCAGAGACATATGCCCTGATCGAGCAAGGACGCATAGGCCAGATTCTGAGCAGCCGGCCCACCGACCGCCGGGCAATTCTCGAGGAGGCGGCGGGAATCACGAAGTTCAAAACCAAGAAGCGCCTCGCCGAAGCTCGCCTCGAAGATGCCAAGCTGAACCTCGCTCGTGTGAACGATATTTTCGACGAAGTCACGCGCCAGATGAATTCACTGAAGCGCCAAGCTTCCAAGGCCGAGCGCTATGCCAAGCTACGCGATGAGATGCGAGCCCAGCTGCGAGTGGTGTTAGCAAGTAAATTCGCCGCCATTGAGCGGGAGGGCGCAGAACTCGACGCTCAAATAAATGCTCTCGCGGAAGACATGCAGCACCGCACCGAATCTGTCCGCCAACTCGAGGCCGAGCACGGGGAAGGCACTGAGCGCGGCTATACGATCGAGGCTGAGTTGCGCGACAATCGCGACCGCCTGAGCCACATTAATCTGGAAATCGATCGCGCCCGCGCCCGCCGCCAGCACAATGAAGAACGCTGCGCTGAACTCGTAGTCCGTACCGCTTCGGCGGAAGCGGAATTAGCGCAGGCCCGTCACCGCCTGACCGCCCTTGAAGCCGAGCGCGATTCCAACCGTCAAGTGCTCGAATCAGCCGCCGCTGACCTGGCAGCAGCCCAACACGAGCTGGCTTTGTCGCAGCAGGAAGCCGCAGCGGCGGCCACCGCGCTGGCCGAGCTTGAACATCAGCAGGAAGAATCGCGCGTTGCCATTTTCGACACAGTGTCGGCGGCCTCGCGCTTGCGCAACCAACTGGCGCAAGCTGAAGAGCGCCTTGCCGGCGCCGATCGCGAAGCCGGTCGCCTGCAAACTGAAATCACAAGCGCCAACCTTCGGGTCGAAACCTTCGGTGGCCAGCGCGGACAACTCGCCCTCGAATTCGAAACCATCACGCAACGCGTCACCGGAATTACCGAAGAGATCAGCCAGCTTCGCCGCCTGCTCGAAGCTAAGCGCCTCGAAGAGACGAAAGCCAAGACTCATCTGGACTTGCTCCGCGCTGAATTTGCGACAGCTCTCGGCAAGAAGGGCTCTCTCGAAGCAGTGATCGCGGAACATGGCTACTCCACCGAATCCGTTCGCCGCCTATTCCAGTCGGGAGTGATGCAAAGCGGCCTGGCACCGGTCGGCGTGCTTGCTGACTTTCTCGAAGTCGAGCCGCGTTTTGAGCGCGTGGTTGAAGACTTCCTGCGCGACGAGTTGAACTACATCGTTGTCAAGTCCTGGGACGCTGCCGACGAAGGTCTTCGCCTGCTGCGCAGCGACGTCGATGGCCGCGCCACCTTCCTGGTTCATCCGGAAGACGCGCAGGCCAAGTTCTCTTTCATTCTTGACGAAGCCGCGCATTGCGCGCCGCCCACAGCTTCCATCGTGCCTCTGAAGAACACCATCCGCGTGCTCGACGGATTCGGAAAGTCGCTGGAAGTAATTCTTCCCAAGCTGCGCGATGGCTATATCGTTCCCGGCTCGGATACCGCACGCGGTCTCGCGCTCGAGAATCCCGACGCGTTCTTCCTTTCGCAATCCGGAGAATGCTTTCACAACGTGACCGTCACCGGCGGCAAACAGCGCGCCGAGGGCCCGCTCTCGATGAAGCGCGAACTCCGCGAAGTCCTGCGACAGCTGGAGGATCTGGAGCGGGCTCTTCGTGAAGAAGAGATGCGAGTGCTCACGCTGGGCCGGGAAATTAAAGACTTCACTTCCCTGCTGGAACGTCTGGACGCTGAAAAGCGCGAAGCCGAGCACCAGTCGATGACCTCAGGCCATATGCTGCAGCAACTCGATTCGGAAATGGCCCGCGTCACAGAACGCGTGAGTGTTTCGCAAGTGGAGTTGCAACGTCTATCCGTGGAGCGGGTTGAGCAGGTATCGACTATCTCAGCTCGGCAGTCGGAAATCGCCCTGCTGGAAGAAACTCGCGCCGAACTCGAGCAGCAGATTGCGGTCGCTCAGGAATCGCTCGGCATGCTGCGCCAGCGTCGGGAAGACGCTGCCCAGTCCAGTTCGCAGCGCGTGGCACGGGTCGCAGCACTCGAAGAGCGTCACCGTTCGGCAACTGCCGTGCTCGGCCGCATCGACTCGCTCTTCGACGAAATGAGCGAGCGACTCCATGCTCTGGCCTCACAGATTGAAGCGGCGGCGGCGGAGAAGCTGCAGCGCGAAGCCGAGAACCTGCAACTCGACCAGCAAGCCGCCGACTTCGAGGCAGAGCGCAACGCAGGCCAGGCTCGTGAGGGACTGCTGCAGTTCGAAAAAGATCAGCTGCGCGCGCGACTCTCCGAAATCGACGAACTGTTGCGGAACGCCCGCCTGCTTCTCGACCAGGCTCGCGACCGCCGCGGGGAGTTGCAGGCCGCGGCTGCCAAGCTGCAAGCCGATGCCATGCACATGGCAGATATGTGCCTGAACGAACTCGGAATCGAGCGCGCCGTTTTGCTGGAGGACACGACGATTGCGATAGTCACCGGCGATCAACTCGCCGCTTGTGACCGGGCTCATCGCGAGATGCGCGCCAAGCTCGAAACCATGGGTCCCGTGAATATGATGGCGCTCGAAGAGTACCGCGAGACTGCCGAGCGGCACGGTTTCCTCGATGGCCAACGCAAAGATCTGATCTCCTCCATCGAGAACACGACCGCGACTATCCGCGAGATCGACGAAGTCTCGCGCCAGAAGTTCAACGAGGCCTTCACAAAAATCAACGAGAACTTCGGAGTGACATTCAAGAAGCTCTTCGGCGGCGGCCACGCTTTCATGAAGCTCACTGACGAAGAAAATTCCGCCGAGAGTGGCATCGACGTGGTCGCATCCCCGCCCGGCAAGCGTTTGCAAAGTGTGCTGCTGCTCTCCGGCGGAGAGAAGGCGCTGACCGCCCTCGCCCTGCTGGTCGGAATTTTCCAGTACACGCCCAGCCCGTTCTGCATCCTCGACGAAGTGGACGCGCCGCTCGACGAAGCGAACATCGGCCGCTTCACCGAGCTGGTGAAAGAGATGAGCATCAAAACCCAGTTCGTCCTGATTACTCACAGCAAGAAGACCATGAGCATCGCGCCGGTCCTTTACGGTGTGACCATGCAAGAGCCCGGCGTTTCGAAACTGGTCTCAGTGCGCTTCGGAGAAGCATAGCTCTATTTCGAATTTGAAACGCTGGATCGTTGCGTTCTGTTTTGGGACCTTTCGTTCCGCGAAAGTCAATTCCTTGGTATCTATGGCGCGGAATCTGGCATCTAATAGTCAGGAAGGAGTCGCCAATGACAGTTTTCGATGAGAAATATCGAGTCGTGGGCGTCGAGCGTGACCGACTGCTCCTGCGCGGAGTTCACAGCGGCGATGTGCTGACTATCGTCAACTCCGAGCCTGCGATTCCTCTTACCCAGGAAGAGTACCCTGTGGGCAAACTGATTGCTCTATCGGACCCATCCAGCACGCCTCTGAATTAAGAAGCCTAATCCGCGGGATCCCAGACCAAGAAATAAGGCCCTAACAGTGCTTTTGTGACTTCGAGGCTTGCCGAATCAGCATCGTACTCGCGAAACCACGGGCAGTGGAGTTAATCTAAATGACAGAATAGTCGAGGAGGGTGTGTGCGCTGCGGACGATGCGGCAACGAGAACGATAAGGCCAACCGCTTTTGCGGAATGTGCGGAGCGTCTCTGGTGGCGACGACTCCGGCTGAGGCGCGTTCCGCTGGGCAAGCGGCGACTGCGCCGCCTGGGAGTGTTGCAACACCCAAGCCATCCCAAGCACCACTTCCCGAGCCGGCAGGATTGGGCGCCGTGAACGCGGGGCGACCGCCAGCGCCGCCTGCTTCGCCCCAAGTGAGGACGAGCGAGCTTCGGACCAGAGAGGTGCGAACGAGCGAGGTTAAACCCAGCGCGGGACCGGTGATCGCCGGACACTCTTTTCTCGGCTTGAGCACGCCTGGACCGGCTATCGATCGTTATGCTGAGTCTGACACTCTGCGGCCGTCTTCCAATGTTGACTATCTTCTCGATGATGAGGAAGAACCTAAACGGGGCTGGGGCAAGCTGGTTTTGATTCTAGTAGCGCTCGGGCTGGCGGTGGGATTTGGTTATCTGCACTTTAAGCAGGCTGGCTTCGACGGACTTATCGCCGGCGACAAGAAGCCGGTGGCGGCGAAGCCGACGCCGGAGGTTGCCCAGAGCCCCGATTCCGGCGCCGCAATAGGGCTGGCAAGTCCTGACAGCTCGAGTCCGGCAGTGGGCATCAGCAATAACGGGACGTCTCCGGCTACGGGCGGCGCCGCGGCGACCCCGGCACAACCGGCGGCGCAGGCACCGGCCCAGCCGGTTCCATCTCAGACTGCTGCGCCGCTTTCGCAGGCCGTTCCTGCTGCGAGCGCCCCTGCTCAAGTTGTTCCTTCGCAGGCCTCCGCTTCACAAGCTCAACCTGGCGATCCGAACTTGCCTGCAGGGGCTGCACCGGCGTCGGCTTCTGGTCCGGATACGCCTGCGGCCGAGATTAAAGAGTCGCCCACGCCGAAAGTGGCAGCCTCTGCGCCTGCGATGGCGAAGCCTCCCGCGGCGAGGCCGATTGATCCGGTGGCCAACGCGGAACGCTATATTTACGGACGCGGGGTCCGGCAGGACTGCGATCGCGGCCTGCAGCAATTGAAGCAGGCGGCGGACGAGTCCAATGCAAAGGCGATGATTTCGATGGGCGCACTGTACTCGACGGGAACTTGCACGCCGCGGGATTTGCCCACTGCCTACCGGTGGTTTGCGCTGGCTCTGCACAAGGAACCCGACAATCAAGCGCTGCAGGACGACCTGCAGAAATTGTGGAGTCAGATGACCCAGCCGGAGCGGCAGTTGGCCATCAAGCTGAGCCAGTGAGCGGGATTTCCCTCAACGGCGAAAGCCACGGCCTCGATGTACTGAACTTACGCTAGTCGAAAAGTTCCAGAGCGCGGGCAGCCCCTGAAGGCGCGATTCATTCCATGTGGTACGAATCTAAACTATCGCCCGTTACCAACCTTTAGGCCCATAGCCTGAAAGCGCCAGTTATACGAAGCTGATCGATTGGATTACCCCGACTCAATCGCTTGCCGGAGGTAGTGTCGGGCTGCTATGTTTCCGCCACGGCTTTGGGCGCTTCCTCCCGAGGGGGCAATCCGACAGGGCTGATTTTTTCGTATATCTATATAAGGAAGAGATATAGCTTTTGGCGAGTCCCCAACCACAAAGCAGCTCGGCGGACTTGGCTCTGGTGACGGGGCTGAAGTCCGGCGATCAAGGGGCGATGGCGGCGCTCTACGATCGGTATTCTTCAGTGGTGTATGCGGTTGCTTTGCGGGTGCTGGGCGATACTGGAGCAGCGGAAGATGTGTTGCAGGAAGTGTTTCTGCAATTGTGGCGCAAGCCGACGGCGTTCGACGCCGCGCGCGGCAGCCTGGGAAGCTGGCTGGCTGTGATTACACGTAACCG
>Ga0070765_100000223_pt1 | contig 34164 bp, 29 predicted proteins | sample HubBroMetageWFT5_FD_71516 | JGI IMG/M metagenome (GOLD analysis project Ga0070765, IMG submission 71516) | Warmed and freeze-thawed soil microbial communities from the Hubbard Brook experimental Forest, New Hampshire - Hubbard Brook CCASE Soil... | ecosystem: Environmental > Terrestrial > Soil...
GAGCAGATCGAGTTCACGGATGAAGCGTTGCACGATTTGATCCACCACTACACGCGAGAGGCCGGCGTCCGGAATCTCGAACGCGAAATCGGCACCCTCGTGCGCAAGCAGGCCCGGCGCCTGGCGGAAGGCAAATCGGAGAAACACATCGTTACGCCCGAAGTAATTCGCGAAGTGCTGGGGATACCGAAGGTCCACCTCGAAAAAGAGGTGGAGGAACGCGTGCAGAAGCCGGGAGTTTCCGTTGGGTTGGTTTGGACTCCTGTTGGCGGCGATATCGTCTTTATCGAAGCCAGCAAAATGCGCGGCGGAAAGTCGTTCACCATGACGGGGCATCTGGGCGAGGTAATGCAGGAGTCCATGCGAGCGGCGCTCACATGGGTGCGCGCGAACGCGGATCGTTATGGAGTTGACCCGGACTTCTTCCGCAAGCAGGACCTGCACATTCATGTGCCGTCGGGCGCGGTGCCGAAGGATGGACCGTCCGCGGGCGTCGCCATGGTAACGGCGCTCGTGAGTTTGCTGACGGGAAGGCCAGTGCGGCCGCGCGTGGCGATGACGGGAGAGATATCGCTCTCTGGTATCGTCCTGCCGGTGGGCGGAATCAAGGAAAAGGTGCTCGGCGCAAAGCGTGCGGGCATCCGGGAAGTGATCTTGCCGTCGGAGAATGAGCCGAACGTGCAAGAGGACTTGCCGCCCGAAATGCTCGGAGACGTGAAGGTGCACTTCGTGAGGTCGGCGGAGCAGGCGCTCGAAATTGCCCTGGGCAAATTCGAGAAGCCGGTTCGTCCGATTTCCGGCGCGCCGCAAGGCGAGGACCGGCCGTTGGCTGGTCCCGTGCACTAAACGGCGTAAATCAGATGTGAAGAAAACTCGGGACGCAAAGAAGGCCCGGAGGGAAACTTCCGGGCCTTTTCTTTTGGGCGCAGGCGGGGCGTTTCTTGTTGCGGCTGGCGGCGGATTCGCGTACAGCTAGAAAATTCCCAATGTCCTACCGGCCACGAGAACTTGTAATCCGCGCGCGGGAAGCGGCGGGTGTGCTGTTGTCCTCACTGGACCACAACGAACTGGTTCCGCGTTTCCTGGACATGTATGCCGCGGAATTTCGCAGGCCGGGCCGCGCCGATCAACCGGGACACTATCGGGAACAGCTGGAGACAATTCGCCGGGAAGCGATCCTGGTGATGGCCCTGCGCGTGGAAGGCGCGTTGCCCACGCGGCTGAAAGTGCGCGTTCAGATGCGTGCCGCCGTAACCCGCAGGAAAAAGCAGAAGGGCAAGAAAAAATCGCGCGGCGGGAACAAGAAAGCGATCAAGCCGGCGTGGGACCTGGCGATTCCACTGCTCGATCTGTTTCGCGAAGAGTTTTTCGTAGCACTGGGACAGGCATTGCGGTGGACGGACGAGGATGCCCGGGAGTTCTGGCGCGATCTCGACGTTTACCAAAGACTGTCTGTGCGCGAGCCGCGCCACCCGGCAAAGCGGAGATCGCAGAGCGGGGCTTCAGGTCCATTCGTGGACCGCGTGGCACTGCTGCTTGACCCGTCGCTGATGGAGCAGGCGCGCCGCGCGGCAGGAAAATTCCAGGATGAGCTGCACGCGGCTGCCGACCGCGTGCTACGCAAGGTGTTTTCCCACCGCCGGGCGAATTAAGAGTGAGTTCCGGCCAGGACGTTACGCGCGCGCTTCAAGAACGATATTGAAGGGCGTCTCCGCAGCGCGCCGCACTTTTGTGAATCCCGCGGAATGCAGGATTTTTGTGAGGCGTCCTTCGCCTGCCTGCGCGCCTAGTCCGGTTCCTACTTCCTGCGAAAGCGAAGCGGGCACGCATAGCATTGTGGAAGCACCAAAGAAGACGCGCCCGATGGGATTCAGATTGTCTTCCAGTTTGTCGTTCGCGAAGGGTTCGACGACCATCCACGCTCCATTCGGTGCGAGCGTCTCGCGAACGTGCCGGGCGGCGCCTTCCGGATCTCCCATGTCGTGCAGGCAATCGAAGAAGGCAACGAGTTGGTAGTCCTTGCCCGGGAAATCTTTTGCTTTGGCGACTTCAAATTTCACGCGGTCGGAGACTCCAGCTTTGGCGGCAGCATCACGCGCCATCTCGATGGACTTCGGGTGGTAGTCCGAGCCGACGAAAGTGGATTTCGGATAGGCCTGGGCCATAAGAATGGTTGAAGTTCCCAGCCCGCACCCCACGTCTGCCACACGGGCGCCCGCTTTGAGTTTTGATTCCGTGTCTCCGAGCGCGGGAATCCATTCGACAACCAGGTGAGCGCGATAATTCGGGCGGAAGAAGCGTTCCGTGCCGGCGAAGAGGCATTGATCGTGCTCGTGCCAGCCGACGCCTTTTCCAGTGCGAAAGGCTTCCGTAATTTTCGCCTCATCCTTCACACAGGCTGCGACGATTTCAAAAAAGCCCGGCAAGAAGACAGGGCTGGTTTCGTCGGCGAGAGCCAGCGCTTGTTCCGGGGGCAGGTTGTACCGCGCCGTTGCCGCATCGTAGGTGACGAAGCCCCCGGCCGCTTGCGCATTCAGCCATTCGCGGACGTATCGCTCCGTTGTTCCGGTTTTCGCGGCAACTTCCGCGGATGTCAGTGGCCCGGCGCCGGACATTGCTTTGTACAGGCCGAGTTTGTCGCCGACGACGATAAGCGCCGCGTTCATCGCTGCGCCCATTTCGCCTACGGCCCTCATTACGAATTCGTGGAGCTTGGATTGATCGATTGGTTGAGGCGAAGTTGCGGACATAACGTTCCTCCTGAGTGGGCTTGAGCTGGGAAGAAGCCGGTAAAATTGAGCCGAGTCTACAGTTGCGCGTTGGGCAAGTCAATCGCACACGGTGTGCCGCTGGGGTACAGTTTTTGATAACCTCGAAATCGTGGACGATCTCTTCTATATCCTGATTATCCTCCAGATAGCCTTAGGGCTGTACTCGCTCTGGGAAGGCTATGAATGGCTTCGCATGGTGCGAAGGCGTCTAGGGACGCACGCCGGATTCTACGCACCGGTAGCCGCGCTGATCTGCCCTTGCAAGGGAACGGAAATGGGGCTCGAGGACAATCTCACCGCGCTGACAAAATTCGAATATCCAAATTACGAAATCTATTTTGCGCTGGCAACGAGCCTGGACCCGGCGTTGAAAATCATCGAACGCGTGAAGGCAGCAAGCTCTCGCCCGATACACATCGTGATTGCAGGCCCGCCGGAAGATTGCGGCGAGAAAGTTTATAACCTGCGCAGGACCGTGGAAGCGTTGCCCGAACAATTCGAAGTTTTCGTGTTCACGGATTCCGACGTGAGGCTTTCGCGCAGTTGGCTGACAAAGCTTATCGCCCCGCTGCAAGACCCTCGGATTGGCGCGACGAGCACGTACCGCTGGTTTATCCCGAGCCGCGGCACCGATGGCGGACTTTCGAGCGCGCTAGCATCGGCGTGGAATGCCGCGGTGGCCACCATGCTGGGACGCCCGCGTGAGAATTTTTGCTGGGGTGGGGGCACGGCGATTCGCAAGAAGACGTTTGTGGATGCGAACGTTCTGGATGCGTGGAAAGGTGCGGTGAGCGACGATTGGGCGATGACGAAGGCCCTGGAACAAGCGGGGAAGCCCATCATGTTCTGCGCCGAATGCCTCGCGGTAACGCTTCATCCCTGGACAACGGCGGGCCTGCTTGAATTCACGAACCGTCAAATCCTGATTACGCGAGTGTATTCGCCGCGCCGCTGGGGGCTGGGCGCTGCCGCGCACCTGGGGTATTCGCTCACGCTGATTTTTGCCGCGACCTTCATTCTGACCACGATGGCGAGCGGCGATCCGTGGGGGCAGCTCTTCCTGATGACGCTCGTGATCCCGCTGCTGGCCGTGATGAAAGGGGCCATCCGGACGATTGCCATGAACGAACTTTTGCCTGAATGGAAAATCAAGTTGCAGGAGTGGAGCTGGGTGTGGGCCGCGCTTGCTCCCGTTGTGCCGTTTCTTTATTCGTGGAATTTTATCGCGTCGCTCTTCAGCAGGAAACTTCAATGGCGCGGAGTCCGCTACGAGCTTCTCTCCCCCAGCATGACGAACATCCTGAAGCGGTAGAAGCGGCGATATCACGCGCGCGTCAAATCTTTTGCTTCAGATGCGGCGAACGATGTTGGGAAAATCCGTCCAAACCTTCACACCGCAGAAGTGCGAGCCTTCCGTGCAGATCGGCGTGGAAATTCCGGCGCGGAGGTAGCAGGGTGGGCCGATGTACCGTCCCAGGTCAGGAAACGCCGCGCGCACTTGTTCCACTTCCTCGATGGACGCCTGATAAATTTCCTCCTGCGCGTTGAAGCAAGTCCGCATCGTCCACTTATGCAGCAAGTGCAACAGCGACCCCGACTCGACCAGTCGAATCGCCTTCGCGTTGGGAAGCAGGTAGAGCGCGAACTCGGGTTGGACGCCGCGATCGAGGAGTTCGTTCTTGGCCGACCATGCGTCGTGCAATGCCTGTTCGTAAATTTCCAGCGCGCGCGGATTTTCGCGGATCAGCGCGGGCGTCATGGCGTCGGGTGAACGTGTATCGGCGAGCGTAAGCAGCGGGCGTGAACCAGGCACCATGCGATGGCGCTGGTCCTGGCTATCCGCCGTGTGACTGATTTTCTTCGCGAATGTGAAATTGGCATGCTGAAGGGCACGCATCAGCGGGGCGTGAACGCCGATATTCAGCGTTTCGCGGCGGTAGGGATTGCGTTCGGGATTGAGCAGACGGTCGATCGCCTCAGCATCGGGGCACTCGGATGCCGTGAGTCCGACTACGGCGCGGTAGGCCTCCGCCATGACTGTCAGCGCGCGTGGTGAATAATCTACAAGGCGCGACGTCAATCCTCCGAGCCGCGCGTCGAATTCGGTGGCAAACGCTGCGCCATCGCGCAGATGTTGCTTCCATTCCGGAGGATCCTCCATCGGCTCGTTATCAAAGCGGTCAAAGAATTGCGGATCCACTTCGCGGACGCGCGCCACCATCTCGCCGATCACGAGGCGCGTCTCAGCGGGCGTATCGCTTGCTGCCTGCATGCGCCACAGCCGATGCAACACGATGCCGGAGAGCGTGTGCACCATGGTGGTGAAAGCCGCCACGGGCAGGACGTAGCGCGCCACCTCAATCGCGCGCTTTTCCGATTGCCGCGCCACTTTTTGCACGCGTTTCGGATGAGACATCTCGCTGACGTGCCAGATGTCGCTCAAAATGTCTCGCGCCGCCGGCTCGAGGACCCTCGTCAACTCGCGGTAATGCTCCCAGGCGCGCGCGACTCCTTTTTCATAGATGGCGCGTTCGGCCGCGCCAAATGTTGCGCTTTCCGAAGGAACGAAAGCCTGCGCGCGGTCGAGCCTCACATAGCGCTGGCTCTGCTGCTCGGAATTGTAAAAAGGATGTGCGTGAAGAAACGACCAAACGAACTGGCGGCTCACGTTTTCGAGGCCGAATTCGAAATGGGCGTGCTGGAAGACGGTGTGATGGCCGCTGTAATACGTGGCCGAACCGATCGTCAGCCGCTGCTTGTCGGTGATTTCCTCTGCGCCGATCAATCGCGGCGCGTAACAGGTGCGCGCCGCCGCAATTGCGGAATCAAACGGATGCGTGAAGTAGTTCCGCAGGGTGACGCGCGGCAGAGCGGTTTCTACCGCTGATCCGAGTGGCGCGTCAGGCATGGGGGACAATTGCGTAGCCATCTTCTGCGGCGCATTGTACACCGTCTCGCGGGCGGGCGAGACACCGCCTTGAAATTTTTGCGGGGGCGTATCGAATCCACACCCCCGGCATTTGAGTGCTCGGTCGAAAGTAGAACCGGAATCGCTGAGGCGTTACTTCTTCAGGGATGCGGCCTTATCGGCGTATTTCTTCTGGAAGCGTTCGACGCGGCCCGCCGTATCAATCAGCTTCTGCTTGCCCGTGAAGAATGGATGGCAGTTCGCGCAAATTTCCACGCGAATCAGCTGGCCCTTGAATGTGGAACGCGTGTCGAACACGCTTCCGCAAGCGCAGTGCACCTTTACCGCGTGATAATCGGGGTGAATTCCCTCTTTCATGGAAAGCTCCTGTCTGCCAGCCGGTCTGCGCGAGAGTCATTGTTCGACTGTACAGTCGCGTCGCTAGGCTAGCGGGAAACTTAAATCATACCCGAAATTCGGGGTTGTGCCAATTAGATGGTTCGGCGTTCGGCATGGATTCAGGAGACGAAAGAGCAGCCAACCCGCGAGCGGCCACCTTCCGCCGCCATCACGTAGGCCTTGCGCAGAACCACACGCACGGGAGGAAGAATCGGGACGTGCAGGACGGCGTTAAATTGATCGGAGATTTCATCTGGTTTTTCGAGCGTCAGCGCGACACCACCGTAACTCAGGTCAACGACTTTCGCGTTTTTTTGACTGGTATCGGAGAGAACGGCGTAGGCCTTCGTCCCGGCAAGCGAGACGCGCTCCCATTTGCGGTGCTCCGCGTGGGCCTCAGGGCGCGGTCCGAAGTTGGGTGCCGGAGGCGGCGTGGTGACAATTCTAGGTTGTGCTACTGGGGCAGGCACTTCTCGCACTCTAGGAACGGGAGCCGGTGCGGGTGCCTCGGCGATTGCGGCGGGCGCCTCCAGCGGTATCACGCGCCCCGCTCCACGTCCAGCGAGCTTGAGTTCGTAGAGCCGCTCGTCGGCCAGACTCATGAGAGCGCTTTTTTCATCTCCGTCCTGGGGATGGACGGCAATGCCGAAATCAACCGTGACGCCGACCTCGATATTCAGCAGCTTGATTTCCGCTTCGTATTGAGTGCGAACGCGGCGGCAGAGCGTTTCCGCTTGTTCCGGATCGGTCTGCGGCAGCAGAAGTGCGAATTCATCTCCGCCAATGCGAAATGCAAAATCGGAAGTGCGCATGGTTTTGCGCAGCGTAGTGGCTGCAAGTTGGAGGACTTGATCGCCCTGCAGGTGGCCGCGACGGTCGTTCACTTCCTTGAGTTTATGAAGGTCGAGGATAACGATTGCGAGATGCTGCCCGTAACGTTTTGCGCGATTCAGTTCTTTGTCGAAGTATTCGTCGAAAAGGCGGCGATTGTAGAGACCCGTAAGCGCATCGGTCGCCGCATTGATTTGCAGTTTCTTGAATTCGTCGTACTCCATCAGGATGGGAACGCGAAGCAGATTTGCAGAAGCGAGGACGTCGAGCATTGCGGACTTCAACGAGACTCGCCGGTGAAGCTTATCCGCGAGCTCGCGGCGATGCTGCAAAATCCGCACCCAATACTCATTGCTTTGCGCGTCCGTCAAGTCGGTCTGCGCAATGGTGCGGAAGAATTGCCGCAGGAACTGTCCGCGCACGGATTCGTCGAGCCCCTCCAGGGTCTCCACCAGGAGATCCAGGAAAGAGTCTTCGGCCGTGGGCTGCGGCTGAGAAACTTCGCCGGGCTGAGCCATCAATAGGTTCCGATTAAGGTATTTTCGCCCTGAAATCAGGGTTCCCTGCGGGGTACTCTACCCTATGCAAGGGACAGTCCAATCGGGGATAAGAATTCGACCGAATGAGAGACTGTAAGTTACTGTCAGGGATAAAATTACATGATCCGGGGCGAACGTCAATCGAGGAGTTACGGGATAGCGCAGCGGAAGATGAAAACCGATTCCACTTTACGCTCACTTACCCGATTGAGCCCTCCCGGAAGGGAAAATTTTCAGCCAATCGGCTTGAGGAACTCAACACCCACTAAGTGGACGTCTCCTGCCACTTGTTGCCTTTTCACCCTGGCCTGAATCGGGGGCATCCCGGCCGGGACTAAGGCAGAGGAGGTGATCGAAGGGGCCGGGATCGTAAGCGTGACTACTTCATTGATTGCCAGGGCTCGAGGGCAGGTCATAAATGAACCTAACCCACTTATATCCAGAGTCTTAGCAAGCTCCAGAAATTGCTCTCCATGGGCATCCTTACCGCGGATGAACAGGGGGATTTGCAGATGCATGCGGGGAAATCGCCTTCGCTCGTCCGTCAACTGTGACATTGCCAGCCTATGGAGAATCGGATTTTCTGTAGCGCCCATTGGTACCCCAGTTTTAGTACTAAATTGGGTGGCAATTTAATGGCAAGTCGGATGCCGTAAAATCCATTTATTTAAGTCCTGCATTATTAATACCATAGTATGCCGATAGGGTTGCAAGCACCCCCTGCGGCCTCTGATATTTGCAAATTTACTCCCAAGCACTTCCACGTTTGTGCAAACCTAGGACGCATTTACCATTGACACTTTTTGTTCCCTTTGCGAGCATTGTCTCCACGAGCGCTTCCCACCCAGTTCTCTGAACGGATGAGACATAGGTGTCTTTGCGCGTGACATTGGGCTCCCGGGAGGGAACGTTGCAGAAGGCGATCACAGCCGACCAGCAGGCGAACACCCAGGGTGTTTTCCAGCTCGTCGCCAGCCTCCTGGATGCCGTAGATCGCCCCATGTTGGTCTCCGATCGCACAGGCCGAATCCTCTTCACGAATTTGCACGCGCAGGACCGGCTGAATTCCAAGGGACTCGGTTCAAAGCATGACGTAAACCTCTTTTCGGACGTCCTCAATTCCGATAGCAAGGCAATCCTTGCCCAACTCGAGGGCGGCGAACAGGAAATCAGCCTCACGCTCAGACATCAGGATGAAGAAAACCGTGCCCGCGTGCGCTGGCTTCCTGAACCGGACTGGCTCGTCGTATATGTGGAACCCGCTCCGGCTGAAGCTCCTGCCGACGAGGCAGAAATGCGACAGACCGTGCAGGAGTTGATGCAGGAACGTGAAATTACATACCGAAATCTGCTTGCCGCGTACCTGCGTTTGCAGGAAGTGAATCGCCAGAAGACGGTGTTCCTTGCCTCGGCCGCGCACGAACTGAAGACGCCGCTCGCCGTCATGAAGGGCTATCACGATTTATTGATCACGGGTTCTCTCGGGAAGCTCAGCGACCGGCAGCGCGAAATATTGCAGGAGTCGAAGGAAAGCTGCGATCGACTGGTTCGTCTGGTTTCGATGTTCCTGAATTATTCCGCGCTCGAAAGCGGAAAGCTTGTGCTGCAACTGCGGGAAAACGATCTTCGTGATTGCATCAACGACCTCACCTGCCGCTGGCAGGATGCGTTTCAACGCGCGAAAGTTCATCTGGACATCAAGATTCTGCCCGACCTTCCGGTGTTCAAATTCGATTATCAGAAAGTGCAGCAGTGCATGGCTAATTTGCTTGATAACGCCTTGAAGCATACCCCCGCGGGCGGCACGATTTCCTTGCTGGCCAAATCGTACTTTTGGGAACGCCGCATTTCAGAGGCGTCGCCTTCAGAAGAGCGGCGGCGCGACTTTGGCGGCAAGCCCAACAGCGTGCTCCTCTCGGTCCGCGATACGGGAAGCGGGATAGCGGCTGAATTTCATCAGGAAATTTTCGAGGAGTTCGTGCGCGTGGACCCCTCGTCTTCCGGGATGGGGCTGGGCCTGGCAATCACGAAACGTTTGATTCAGGCGCACCGCGGAAAAGTCTGGGTGGATAGCGAAGTGGGGCGTGGCAGTTCTTTCTCGTTTCTTTTGCCGATCAATGTGGAATAACTCAGGGTGGATGATATCCGCTCTCTAGGAAAATAGATGGCTGACAAAGAGAAGATTCTCGTCGTTGACGATGAACCCAGTATTCGAAAGTACCTGCAGACGCTGCTCGAAGTGGACGGCTTCAGCGTGGATACTGTGGCGAGCGGTAAAGAAGCGCTGGAGCGCATCGGCGCGGGCGAGCGCCCGGATTTCATCGTACTCGACGTGCTGATGCCGGAGATTGACGGGCTGGAAACGCTCCGCCAGTTGATGCAGGTGGACCGCACGCTCAACGTCATCATGCTTTCCTGCTCGAACGAAGTCACCGCGGTGGTCGAGGCAATCCGGATGGGCGCGATGGATTATCTGACGAAACCGTTTGAAAAGCCCGAGCTCGATGCGGCCTTCCTGAAATGCCGGCAGAAGCAGCAATTGCGGTCAGAGAATCGCGCGCTGCGGGAGTATTGCGAAGCGCTCACCGAAGATCTTTCTTTCCTCGCGGCCAGCCCGCAAATGCTCAAGATTCGGCAGCAAATCCTACAAATCGCTCCGGTAGACGTGCCCGTTTTCATCAGCGGCGAAAGCGGAGTGGGCAAGGAAGTAGTCGCGCGCATGGTTCACCTTCGTTCCACGCGGCGAGAACAGGCTTTCGTGAAAGTGAACTGCGCCGCGCTGCCCGGCGAGTTGCTTGAATCCGAGCTGTTTGGTTACGAACAAGGCGCGTTTACAGGCGCTGTCCGCGCCAAGCCCGGCAAGTTCGAACAAGCGAATAAGGGCACGATTTTCCTCGACGAGATCGCGGAAATGAGCCCGCACCTGCAGGCCAAGCTTCTCCACGTACTTCAGGACGGGCAGTACTCGCGTCTTGGCGCGCGCGGGGTCGTGAACGTGGACGTCCGCGTGCTCGCGGCAACCAACATGGACGTCAAAGATGCGATGCGTACCGGACGTTTTCGAGAAGACCTTTACTACCGCTTGAACGTTCTTTCAATCCACATCCCGCCCCTGCGCGAGCGGACCACGGAAATCCCGCTTCTCTTCAGCCACTTTCTCGCGAAGTACAGCGAGAAGTATCAGAAGGCAGCTCCGGAACCTTCCAAACATTTGTTGGAAGCCGCGCTGCGCTACCCGTGGCCGGGAAACCTTCGCGAACTCGAGAATTTCGTGAAGCGCTATGTGATTCTTGAAGACGACGAAGGCAGCTTCCGCGAGCTGCTGGAAATGACCGGGCAGCAGAATCGCATGGCGCCTCGCGAAGAGGCCGCGCCTCCGAAGGAACAAGGTCTGAAAGCTCTGGTCCGCGGCCTGAAGGACGAAGCGGAAATGGAAGCGATCGCGGACGCGCTGGAAAAAACGAATTGGTGCCGCAAAGACGCCGCGCGCATGTTGGGCATCAGTTACAAAGCGCTGCTCTACAAGATGCGCCAATTCAATTTGGATTCTGGGCGCGGCTCGCGTTCGGCCGCGGCGAAAGAGGCGGCGAAGGCCGCCGCTCTGGCAAAGGAATCCGCGGGCAAGGCCGTGGCGAAAGAACCCGCTCCCGTCGCGCCTGGCGTTCGCGGTTCGTAACCGCCCGGCAAAACGAAAATACGAAACGAGATTTGGCGGAAAGTCGGAATTCGAGGGCGCCTTACGCGGCGAATCGGTTTCGTTCGAATTGCTTCGAATTTCTTCGCACGCCTGCAAGTCCTACGGGGTTCCGTAGTCCTAGACCCCTGCAAAGAGTTGCATAACTAGAGCACATCCAACGAAATACCACTACCTATTCGGATTCGCTTGGTCTAGTATTCCGCTCCGAAAGAGACCACACGCGTGTTTTTCGTGTGTGAGTCCCTGATCGGTCTTCGATTCAAAGGCTCTTTACAGAAACGTTTGTTGCTGTTTTCAAAGGAGTTGTCCCGCGCGCCGTTTTTTGGCAAGCCAGTACTACGGCTGTGTTCCCGTGCGCGCTTGTGGTAACCCGCGATTTGAGAATGGCTCGTGGCCTTTGGAAGAGCGATTGCTAACTGTCCTGAGGGGGAAGCTGTGTACTTCAATCCAGTTCTGGAGGAACAGCGGGGATGACGGAGCGTCGCATGGCCCGCCGGTACGATTTGTCTTTGCCGGTGAACGTTCGCCTGCCCATCAACCGGGAGCCCGGGTCGCATAGCGGCCAGACACGGGATATCTCAACGCGTGGAGTTTATTTCACGATGCACAAGGAACTCATGCCCGGAACGGAAGTGGATTTCACGCTTACGTTGCCGGCCGAAATCACGCGCGGCGCAGAAGTTTTTGTCCGCGCTCACGGTCGTGTTGTTCGAATTGACAAGCGGCAGGATGAAATCCATGAATCCATTGGCGTTGCCGCCGTCATCGAGCGATATGACATCATTCGCGGTGAAGGTTCCCACGTTTAGTACGTCTTTCATCTAAAATTTCTAGCGCGCCGAATTCCCCCCGGCAATCGGCGCGCCTTATGTTCTTTGAGGCTTTCGTTTTCCTTCGTTCGTGTCTGTTTGTTGATTTCCCCCCTTAGTCGTCGACACGCGATCCCGTTCGTTGGCAGTTGTGAATCGCCGTCCTCCGTTGGGAGGCGCGTACCGGACCGCGCACCCGGGCAACTTCCCGGGTCACAGATGGCGACCCCAGCCGCTCCAAGTGCTTACCTGGCCGTGACTTTACCGTGAAAGGCAGAGGAATATACGTAGGAAACGGCATTCCGCAAAGTGCTCAGGATTTTCTAGTTCTCCGGCCGGCACCGGGCCGTCGCGGGCTTGCCGTCATTCACTGGTACTGAGTCACGGCAAAGCGTAAGTGCATGATTATGGGCATGTTATTTGGATTTCTGGCTCGCCCAGCCAAAATTGCGCTGCCCTAGCCGGGAATTCTGTTTGGCGTCCTATGTGCAAAGTACTTGTCAGGAGACCTGTTGCTGTACTAGCTGCCCGTCAGTCCTATGGCCTCGCCCGCTGAAGTCAGACCAACCATGCCACCGCACGCGTCGGAATTGCCGCCCGACCATATTTACTTTGGTCCATCCGAGGCGATGCAGGCCGTACGACTTCGTGTGGAGCGTGCCGCCGGCCTGAATGTTCCGATTTTGATTCTCGGTGAAAGCGGCACCGGTAAAGAGGTTCTGGCGCGCTTTATCCACGAGCGCTCCCCTTGGAGCGGTGGGCCATTCGTAAAAGTGAACTGTCCGGCAATTCCCGGGACGCTCATCGAGAGCGAATTATTCGGCTATCAAAAAGGCGCTTTCACCGGGGCCAACACAGCAAAGCCCGGCCGAATGGAGTTTGCCTCCGGCGGCACGCTCTTTCTGGACGAAATCGCCGAGCTCGACCAGAGTTTGCAGGCCAAGCTTCTGCATGTCCTCCAGGACGGGCGCTACACGCGCATAGGCGACCATGAAGAAAAAATCATGGACGCGCGCGTGATTTGCGCCACGAACCGGCATCTCCAACGTGAAATTGAATCCGGAGGATTTCGATCCGATCTCTTCTACCGCATTAATGTGATCAGCATTACGCTTCCTTCGCTTCGCGAGCGCCGCGACGACATTCCCTACTTGATCGAATATCTCCGCTTGCAGTTCAATCGCCGCTTCAAGCGCGAAGCGCCACCCCCATCGCGCGAAACCGTGCAGATTCTCCAGCAGCGCGATTGGCCGGGCAATGTTCGCGAACTGGAAAATTGCGTCGCCCGTTTTGTGATTCTCGGATCGGAAGAGGCTTTCTATAGTGAGCGTCCTGAGAAAAAACCGCTCAACATTTCCTATGAAGCGAATGAGGACGGCAACATTCCTCTCAAGCGCATCGCGCAGCAGGTCACTCGTCGCATGGAACATGACCTGATTCTCAAAGTCCTTCAGGCGAATCATTGGAATCGCCGCAAGACCGCCGAGGTGTTGAAAATCAGTTACCGCGCCTTGCTCTATAAGGTTCGACAAGCCGGTCTTCCCAGCCGCCGACCTCAGCGGAGAATTGAGCAGGAATCAGCTTTGCCATCGCCCTCTCCATCGCCAGCCGACTAGCCCTTTGCAGTCTCAGCTTTCGCGCAATACCTCCTACGTATCATTTTGAACCGTCGTTGCTTGTCAGAATCGGACACGGGAAGTAATTTAGCAACGCGAAGAGAATCTTCTTCCAAGAACAATGCTCGCGAAGCTGCTCAGCCCATTGCTTTCAGTAACTTACGGGGTCCTGCATTGGCCAGAGACGTGCCATACGACCTGTGTAGTTTCATCGAAACTCTGACCGGTTTAGGAAGAAAAAGGAAAATGAAGAACCCAATCAGATTTTGGACCCTGCTAGCCGCATTGAGCATTCTATGTTTCGCCACTTCGGCCTTCGGCCAGTCCAGCCTCACACTGAACAACGGCGGCAACGACGTGATGGGCGGCGTCTACGTCGGCCCTTACAATTTCACGCTCACAAGCGGTTCGCAATCGCAGCAAGTGCAGCTCATCTGCGACGACGCCGCTTCCGAAGTGTATGCGGGCGAATCCTGGAACGTAACGACGGCCACATTTCCCAGCCTGAACAACATCAAGTTTCCAGGCGCCAACCAAACGCAGAGCTACGAAGAAATCGCATGGCTGGTGCAGCAGATGTACGCGAACATCGGTAATCCCCAAACCGTCGGCGACATTCAATTCGCCATCTGGGATATTTTTGATCCCGGCGTTTCGAGCAACGATCCTTGGGGCACGCTCAGCTCTGCTGATCAGGCCAACGTTCAGAATTGGCTTACCCAGGCGGGAATGCCCGGCAACTATTCAAGCGGCAATTACTCGAACATCGTGATATACACGCCGGTGCCGGGTTCACAGCCCACGCAATACGGGAGTCCTCAGGAGTATTTCGGTCTGGGCACCCCCGTGGCGACTCCTGAGCCAGGAACGCTTGCTTTACTGGGGATTGGGCTCATCGCGATGTGCACAATCGGGCGACGCAGACTCAACCTGGGGCGCTCGCTGTAAGCTTTTAATCGCCCCAACCCATGCGAATCCGCCCGGCCGGGCAGCCGATTCAGGCCACCCGCGCCGGGCTTTTCATTTCTTGAGCAGTCCGAGCCGCTTGTGCCCTCTTAATACCCGTTTCTAGTATGGAATCTTCCGCCCACTCTTTCTTGCCCCTGGGAACCAATTCCGCTAGCCTAACTTACGATGCCGAAAGCGCCCGCAAAAGCGACTCTGAAGGTCTGTCTTCTCTCCCCACACCCAATGGTGCTGGAGGAATTTCATCGCCTGCTGGAAGATTCGGGCTTTAGCATCTCCTCGAAACAACTCGATTCCATGCTTGCGCCCGATCTCCGGAATCTAGAGGTGCCGCGAGCGGCGGTATATGTCGTAGATGCTCATGCAGCCCGGCAGGCAACCGGCGCACTGCTGGGCAACATTCTGGATCGCAATGAAAATGCGCGCATCCTGGTCGTCGGCGACAAGGTCAGAGAGCCGGAAAGTTACGGGCTGCTGCGCCAGGGCGTGAAAGGGATCCTCACCTACGAGGAAGCCCGCGAACAGCTTCCCCGCGCGTTGCCGCAGGTGGCCGCCGGCGGTATCTGGGTGCCGCGCAACGTTCTCTCCCGCTTCGTCGATTCCATATTGAGCACCACGCAGGGCCGGCGTCTCCGCGCCGATTCTCCCAGCGAGCTTAGCCGGCGCGAACAGGAAGTCCTCGCCGGGCTGCTCGAAAATCTCGCGAACAAAGAAGTTGCGGATCGGCTCCACATCTCAGAACGCACTGTAAAATTTCATGTCTCAAACCTGCTTGCGAAGTTTGGCGTGCGCCGCCGCGCCGACCTGATCCTCCTCTGCTACCAGCGCCGCACCAGCGCATAACCGCATCCGCGTCAGAAGATTCTTCCTGCCCCAAATCATCTCCGGTTCGCCAATTTGTTCCACTTTGCCTGCTATACTTTCCCTCCCGCAACTCCCGCAGGAAATGCGGTTTCGCACATGGCTACCTTCTCCATCGAAAACTTCGGTTGCCGCGCCACCGACGCTGACGCCGCCTCGCTTCGCGGCGAAATGATGGCAAAGGGCCTCTCGCTCACCTCGGATCATGCCGCGGCCGATGTCGTCGTCCTGAACACGTGCACGGTGACGGCGGCGGCTGATTCGCAAGCGCGCGATGCTGTCCGCAAAATCCACCGCGCGAACCCCGCGGCGCGCATCGTCGTCACAGGATGTTACGCGCAGCGCGCGCCGGAGGAATTGGCGTCCCTGGCGGGTGTCGCCTGGGTTGTGGGAAATTCGCACCAGATGGAAATTCCGGGCCTGGTCGAAAATCCCGTTGCGCAGCTCGAATCGCGTTGCGAATCGAACGATTTCTTTCTCCTGACGGACATTGCGGACGCTCCCCTCTCTCTCGCAAAAGGGCCCGCGAAAATCCTCACCGGCGATATTTTTGCGCGCACCACTTTGCCCATCGCCGCCTCGAATCATTTGCCGCATGGAACCTCGGGTGCCGAGGATCGCACGCGCCCCATCCTGAAAATCCAGGACGGTTGCAACAACCGCTGCTCCTACTGCGTAATTCCGTTCGTGCGCGGCCGCAGCCGCAGCATGCTTCCGGATGACGTTGTCGGCCAGGTGCGGCAACTTGTTCGCGCGGGCGCCAGGGAGGTGGTTCTCAGCGGAATCAATCTGGGCAGTTATGGACGCGATCTCGTTCCGAAAGTTCAACTCGCCACCACGGTTCGCCGCATTCTTCGCGAAACCTCGATTGAGCAGCTTCGCTTCAGTTCCATCGAGCCGCAAGACTTGACCGAGGAATTCATCTCGCTCGTCGCTTCCTCACCGCGCATCGCTCCGCATTTTCATGTTCCGTTGCAATCTGGTTCGGACCGCATTCTTCGCGCGATGCACCGCTGGTACCGCGCCGCGCACTACGCGGAACGCATCCATCTCATTCGTCGCCTGCTGCCCCATGCCGCGATTGGCGCGGACGTGATTGTCGGATTTCCCGGCGAGACAGAAGACGACTTTCGCGCCACGCTCGAATTTATTGAAAGGCTGCCGTTCGCTTACCTTCATGTTTTCTCATTTTCGGAGCGCTCGGGAACGAAGGCAGCCGGCCTCGCCGGCGCCGTGCCTCCGCAAATCATCAGCGAACGTGCGCGGGCGTTGCGTGCTCTCAGTCAGACGAAGGCAGCCGGCTTCCGCGCCGCCATGGCAGGGTGCGGCATGCGTGCTCTTACGCTCTCGCGAGGCGGCGATGGTTGGACGGAAGCGCTCACGGGAAATTATTTGAAAGTCCGAATTTCAGGTTGCCACAGAGCCAATGAATGGCGCGAGGTTCATGTCACCGCGGATCCGCTGGAAATTCTCAAGCCGGAGAGTCTCGCGGATCCGGATGTGCTTGCGACGACCGCTTCCTGGTAGCAGTAAAGCCAACGATTGGAACTGAAGAGCAGACTCGACGTAGAAAAGAAATCTAATTTTCGAAAATAACCTGCGCAAGCGCCAGATTTCCACTGTGCGTGATCGTCAACGCGATATTTTTCACGCCCATCTTCACAGCTAATTCCTTTGCTTTCCCTTCGAGATGCAAAGAAGGCTTCCCACTTGCCGCGCGCACCACTTCAATATCGCGCCAGCGCACTCCGTTGCCCCAGCCAGTACCCAGAGCCTTCATCGCGGCTTCTTTGGCTGCAAATCGCGCCGCATAGCGTTCGAACTTGTTCCTGTGCTTCTCGCAATAGGCAATCTCATTCGGCGTGTAAAGCCGCTCGATGAACGGCGCGCCGTGGCGCTTGATGGCTGCCTCGATTCGATCGATCTCGGCGATGTCCAGCCCTAGCCCAAGAATCACTTCGCCTCCAGCCCGTCCAATCCCATCAGCAAAAAAACGCGGCCACGCCAGCCTTGCGAGCTGGCGGGATTATACCTGACCGCCGTGTTATCGCCGCTCAGCTTGCTTTCGAAATAGTCCAGCGGCAGAATGCGGTCATGGCCCTTCGCCTGACTGCTTCGTACACCACAGACTCGCTTGACCTGTTTCGCTATTATAAGAAGCTGGCCGAAAAAGCGTTTGAGCAATGTACCGACGCAGCCCTCTTCGCCGCGCTCGATCCCGAATCTAATTCGATTGCCATTATCGTGAAGCATATGGCGGGAAATATGCGTTCCCGCTGGACGGATTTCCTCACCTCGGACGGTGAAAAGCCGGACCGCAACCGCGACAACGAATTCGAAGAGCCGCCCGCAACCCGGGCGGAATTGATCGCCATGTGGGAAAGCGGCTGGAAATCCGTGTTCGACGCGCTCGAATCTTTGACTGACGCCGACCTCTCACGCACGATTACGATTCGCTCCGAACCTCATTCCGTGATGCAGGCCATCAACCGCCAAATGGCCCACTACTCCTATCACGTGGGCCAAATCGTTTTTCTCGCCAAACATTTCACCGCGAGCGCGACGGGGAATTGGGACTCGCTCAGCGTGCCTCGCAAGAAATCCGGCGAATTCAATGCCGATGTCACCGCGGGACGCAAGTCGCAGCGATGAGTCGTGAACTCGTCGCAATCCGCTGATTTAGCCATCGCTCCCTCTTCTCTGCTTGCTTGTGGCCTCACACTATCGTTGAATTGAATGGCGCTATGGCGAAACAATCCGGGAAGATAAAACTCGCCCCGCCTAAAAGGGCTCGGCGGCCTCTGGTTTCATCGGCCCGCGCGCCCTGGGTTACGCGGCGAACCTCGCGTCTGCAGATTCTCGAATCGCCAGCTCTCGCAAAGCTCAAATGGCTTGTCCACGGGTTCAGCACCCGCGCGGGCGGGGCAAGCGAACTCAAAACGTTGCGTCGCGGCAGCAACAAGACCGAGGCCATCCTCAATCTTGGTTTCACGGATTGGGACAAACGCGAAACCGTGGAAGCAAATCGAAAGAAATTCTTCAGCGCCATCGGCGCTGCCAAAATGCGCGTCGTTACGCTCCGCCAGATTCATTCGGACATCGTTCACACCGTGAATTCCCGGGAAGCTTCGTCCACCGAGGTAGCGTTGCCTGAAAATGTTCCGCAGGGCGACGCGCTCATCACCCGCGAGCGTGGCGTCCTCCTCGCCGTCCAGACCGCCGATTGCATTCCGATTCTTCTGGCGGACACGAAACGCCGCGCCGTCGCCGCCATCCATTCCGGCTGGCGCGGCACTCTGGCCCGCATCGCCGCAAAGGCATTGGGCCGGATGCAGATGGAATTTGGCACCCGGCCCCAGGATGTAATGGCCGCTCTCGGGCCCGGCATCGGCCGCTGCTGCTACGAAGTCGGCGAGGAAGTGGCCAAAGAATTTGCCGCGCAATTTCCCGAAGCGCACGATTGGTTCGACGGCCCCTTCGACGCGCTATCCTCCGGTGAAAGCGATCCCAACTGGCTACCCTGGCTCACGATGAAGCCGCCGGGCCACGCACCGCCACCCTTGCGAGCCAAGTTTGATTTGATCGCGGCGAATCGCGCCATCCTGGCGGCCGCGGGTGTGGCGCATAAGAATATTTCCTCCTCTGGCCATTGCACCGCCTGCCGCGCCGATCTTTTCTTCAGTTACCGCCGCGAACACTCGACGGGCCGCATGATCGCTGCAATCGGAATTCTGTAGCCTGGCCGCAAGCTAAGCGGAAGGCGAAATTTGGGAAAGGGAACTTGAAGAAGAACCGCCCGATTCAATCAACGCCAGCTGCCCGCACGCCGCCATCACGTCCTGCCCGCGCGAATAGCGCACGAATGCAGGCAAGCCTCGATCCACAAGGATTCTTCTGAATTCTTCCACGCGTCCCGCGTCTGGTTTCTCATATGGCAAGGCGCCTGGATTCCACGGAATCAAATTCACTTTCGCGCGCAAATTCGCCAGTAATTTTACCACGCGACGCGCGTCTTCCGGGGCATCGTTGAAGCCGCCCAGCAGCACATATTCAAACGTCAAATGCTCCCACGTTCGCAGTGGATACCTTGTGCAAGCTCCCAGCAGCTTTTCGATCGGATATTTCCGGTTGATCGGCATGATCTGGTCGCGCTGCTCGTCCGCGGAAGCATTCAGCGAAATCGCCAGCTTCGGCCGTACCTTTTCGCACCCCAGCTTCTCGATGCCTGGCACGATTCCGCTGGTTGAAAGCGTGGCGTGCTTCGGCGAAATCGCCATTCCTCCGGGGTCAAGCACAATGCGCAGCGCGGCCACTACCGCGTCGTAATTCAAAAGTGGTTCACCCTGGCCCATCAGGACGATGTTCGTTTGCAGTTTCAGCGCGTTGCGATTTTCTTCGAGCGCGATCAGCACCTGCCCCACGATTTCGCCTGCCGTCAGGTTGCGCACCAGGCCGAGCGTCGCCGTCAGACAAAAATGGCAATCTACCGCGCAGCCCGCCTGCGTCGAAATGCAAATCGTTTGGCGGCTTTCTTCCGGCATGAAAACTGCTTCCACGGTTGCCGGCTTTGTCGCTCGCGTTCCTTCGCCACTCGCGGCATCCGCCGGCGCGAGCGCCAAAACATAGCGAACTGTTCCATCGCACGATTCGTGCCGGCGCACGATCCGCGGCAGCGCGATTGAAGCCTCCTGCGCAAGCATTTCCCGCAGAGCCGCGGGCAAATTTGTCATCGCCCTAAGATCAAATCGGCGTTCGGCATAGAGCGCGTGATATATTTGCGCGCCGCGATAGGCGGGCTCACCAAGCTTTTGCAGGAAATCACGCAATTCCTGGACTGATTTTCCCAGCAGGTTTTCTTTGCCGCCGGTTTGTTTTGGGATGGAAGACATCTTGCATTCAATAATAGCACGCCCACTCGCGTTGATTTTTCGCCGCCGCCCGCGCGCGCCAGAGATATAATAAAGTGTTTGGAATTCACGTTGGGATTCACGCGGAGGAGCGCCGATGGAAATCGTCACGATTGACGACTGGGTGAAGAGGCTTTCAGCGATTCCGAAGGCGGAATTCAGCATCCCTCGTGTGTTTGAGTTCACGCAGCAGTTTCCCGTCAAGCCGGAAACGCTGGCGCCTTATCTTTTTTACGCGAAAAGCCATTACACGCGGAACCTGATTTTCAAGTCCGAGCTGTTCGAAGTTCTCGCCATTTGCTGGGAGGTGGGGCAAGTCAGCCGTGTCCACAACCATCGCGGCCAGAATTGCTGGATGACCGCGCCGATCGGGCGCCTGCGAGTGCAGAATTTTCACGTGGAAACCCGCGATTCCTTGCATGGAACCTGCAAACTGGTCCCCACCGATTCCTACGAAATGGATCCCACGCATCCCGGCGTCGTCGAGCCTGAGGAACCGGTCCATCAAGTCCAGAATCTCGCAGAATTCGGCCAGCGCGCCACCAGCCTGCACATCTATTCGTATCCCTATTCCACATGCGAAGTGTATTTGCTCGAGAAAGGCGCTTACTCCGACGTGCCGCTGAGCTATTCGAGCGAATACGGCAAGCTCTCTCCGGATGAAAAATTGATGTAGCCCGCGTTTTGTTTTCTCGCGCGGTGGAAACTCGCCCGTCGCACGAAATTTCTTTTTCTGTTGCCGCATGCGAAAATAAAAATACACATGGCAGACGCTCCGCACGCAGTCCAAATGGAAAAGCTTCAGAACGGTCTCGTGGTCATCACGGAGCCGATGGAGCACGTTCACTCGGTTTCGGTGGGCATCTGGCTGCGCTCCGGGTCGCGCCGCGAGCCGGCCGCGGTGAACGGCATTTCCCATTTCATCGAACACATGGTGTTCAAAGGAACTCGCCGCCGCACCGCCGAAGACATTGCGCGCGAAGTCGATCGCGTCGGCGGAATGCTCGACGCCTTCACCTCCAAAGAAATGGTCTGCTTCAACACGCGCGTTCTCGATGAGCATCTGCCCAAAGCCTTCGACGTGCTGGCGGACATGGTTCTCGAGCCCAAGTTTGCTCCGGAAGATATCGAGCGCGAGCAATCCGTCATCCTCGAAGAGATTCGCATGACGCAGGACAATCCCGAGGATCTCGTCCACGAGCTTTTCACGCAGAATTTCTGGAATACGCACGCGCTCGGCAAGCCGATTCTCGGCACGCCGGAAACGGTCTCGGGCTTTTCGCGTGATACGCTGGAGACGTGGTTTCGCAAGTGGTACGCGCCGAACAACCTGGTCATCACCGCAGCCGGACATCTGACCCACGCGCAGCTGATGGACCTCGTCGCCGACCGCTTCGGCAAACTCCCCCCCGCCCAGGATGGTCTGTCCGATCCACTGCCGAAACCGGCGCCTCACATCACGCTCCGCAGCAAGAACGAACTCGAGCAAGTCCACATCTGCCTCGGCGTTCCGGCGCTTTCGATGACGGATCAACGCCGCTTCGCCGTCGCGGTGATGAACAACATCCTCGGCGGCGGAATGTCTTCACGCCTTTTTCAGAACATTCGGGAGCGCCAGGGACTCGCTTATGCGATTTTCAGCGAGCTGAATTCCTATCGCGATACCGGAACTCTTTCCGTTTACGCCGGAACTTCACTGGAAACCGCCAGCCAGGTGATTCGTTCGATCCTCGATGAATTTCGCAAAATGCGCGACGAGCCGCTGGACGCGGAAGAGTTGCGCCGCGCAAAAGATCATCTGAAGGGGGCCACGCTGCTCGCTCTCGAAGGTTCCGGCGCGCGCATGAACAGCCTGGCCCGCTACCACATCTATTTCAACCGCCATTTCACGCCCAAGGAATTGATCGCCATGCTTGAAATGGTCACTGCGGCGGATGTTCAGGAACTCGCGCGCGAATTTTTCAAGGAGGACCGCCTCGCCGCCTCCGTTGTGGGCAGCCTCGAAGGGTTTACCCTTACCCGCGACCAGCTCGCCATCTAGCGCCCCGCGCCTCATTGCGGTTTCGCGGTTGCCTTCCTGTTTCCCGCGCTTCGTTTTTCCTTTGACGCAGCCGCACCGGTTTGCCATCATCCACAGCGGAGGAATTCGCATCCCGCTCCGCATTTCCATTCTGGCTTCGGGCAGCACGGGCAACTCCACGTTGCTCGAGACCGGGCGCACAACCATCCTCGTTGACGCTGGGCTTGGGCGAAAGGAAATGCTTCGCCGTTTCGAAGCGCTCGGTCGCGCGCGCCCCGAGCATGTGGATGGCATCCTCGTCACCCACGAACATTCCGACCACTCGACCGGGCTCGCGCAGATGTCGCGCGATTGGGGCTGCCCCGCTTATCTCACCGAGCCAACCCACCGCGAAATTGAAAAGATGTACGCCGAAACGCCCGCGAAAAAACCGGCGCGTGTGGAATACATTCGTCCAGGGCTGCGCTTCTCGATTGGCGACATCGAAATCACGCCGTTCGCGATTCCGCACGACGCCGCCGATCCGGTGGGTTACGCTTTTCGCGCCAATGGAACGAAAGTCGCCATCGTCACCGATCTTGGCTATCTTCCCGAGCTCGTGAAAGTCCATCTACGCGAAGCGGACTTCCTGATCCTCGAATCGAATCACGATCTGGAAATGCTGAAGGTGGGCCCCTATCCGTGGTACATCAAGCAGCGTGTGATGAGCCGCACCGGACATCTTTCGAATACGATCGTTAGCGAATTTCTTGCCGACGCGGAACTCTTTGACGCGCGAGCGCGCCATCTCGTCCTCGCGCACATTTCAGAGCAGAACAACACTCCTGACCTGGCGCGCATTTCCGCCGAGGAAGCGCTCGGCCGGCGTCCCGGCGAATGTGCATTTCGCGGCACGCTTCACATCGCGTCGCAGCGGACGCCACTTGGCCCCTTCGATCTGTAAGTGAATTTCTCGCGGCTGATTTATTTTCCTTTTTCTACCGCATATCCTTTCTCGATCCAATCGGTGTTGAAGTCCGTGGGGAGCCTTAGCATCCTTACTTTCGTGAATCCCATTTCCTGCATCGCTTGAAGCGCAGGGTGGATGTTCGGGCAGCGCGTGAGCGGGCAACACCCGCAATAGAGCACGATGTTCGAGTCCTTCGGGACGTCCTTGGCCCAATCCTTCAAGTCTTTGAGTCCATCCTCCTTGGAAGCAGCGCCGTGATAAAAAGATCCCGGGATGTGCGCGCCCTCATAGAGCACGCGGGTGCCGACGCAAACAATTATCGGCTTGTTACTTCCGGTGAGCTCTTTGGCAAGATCGGCGGGTTCAATGCTGGCCTGCACCGAGGAATTCGCGGGCATGCTTTGCGCTGCCGCAGGGTGCTGGGTGCCGTCCTGGGCGAAGCGAGATTGGCCGACGGTGGATTTCGGCCCGCTCAATGGTATGCACGCGATCGCAGTTGCAACGATCCCAAGCAGGGTCCAGCCAAATGTTAATTTCATGGAATCACTCCTTTAGCCAGCTAGTGCGCGACCATTTTTCCACAACGGCGCGCGCCTCAGCCAAATAAAAAAGCTGCAGCCGGGAAGATCGCGCACGCAATACCACATCCTTCGCCCAGTCGCGTTGATTGATGACGCCTGATTTTCGGGTATCATAGGACAGGAACATTTCCCGCGGATTGTATAACTTGTAAGCGGCGAGTCGAAGGAGCCGGAATTGATTTCAAGGTACACACGGCCGGAGATGGGACGCGTCTGGAGCGAGGAGAATAAATTCCAGAAGTGGCTCGATGTGGAGCTGGCGGCGACGGAAACGCTGGCGGAGGCAGGAATCGTGCCGCGCGAGGCGGCTGCGAAACTCCGCGAACGCGCGCGCGCAGATGTGGCGCGCATCAACGAGCTGGAATCAAAAGTGAAGCACGACGTGATCGCGTTTACGATCGCGGTGCAGGAATCGGTGGGCGATCCCGAAGCGGCGCGGTGGCTGCATTACGGGCTGACTTCAAATGATGTGGTGGATACGGCGCAGGCTCTGCTGGTGCGGGAAGCCTCTGGATTGATCGAAAAAGCGATCGACCGGTTTGGCGAGGTGCTTGAGAAGCGCGCGTGGGAATTCAAAGACACGCCGGAAATCGGGCGCACGCACGGGATTCACGCCGAGCCGATTACGTTTGGACTCAAGGTAGCGAACTGGTACGCGGAAAATCGTCGCGACGCGGAACGCTTCAAAACCGCCGCGCGTGAAATGGCCGTGGGAAAAATTTCCGGCGCCGTGGGGACATGCACGCACCTGGGGCCGGAAATCGAGCAGAAAATTTGCCTGCGCCTCGGGCTTGGCACCGCGCCGATTACCTCCCAGGTGATCGAGCGCGACCGGCACGCGCAATATCTGACGACGCTGGCGATTCTGGCGGCCTCGCTTGAGCGCGTGGCGCAGGAAATCCGCCACTTGCAGCGGACGGAAGTGCGCGAGGTTGAGGAGCCGTTTGGCGGCGAGCAGCGCGGCAGCTCCGCGATGCCGCACAAGCGGAATCCGGTTTCGAGCGAGCAGGTTTGCGGTCTCGCGCGGGTGGTGCGCGCGAATTCGCTTGCGTCGCTGGAAAATATCGCGCTATGGCATGAGCGCGACATCTCGCATAGTTCGGTTGAGCGCGTGATCCTGCCCGATTCGACGATTCTGACGCACTACATGCTGCACCGCACCACGGAAATCATTTCCGGGATGCGCGTGTTTCCCGAGCGTATGCTGCGAAATCTGAATGCCACGCACGGGCTGGTTTTTTCCGGCCAGCTTTTGCAGGATCTGGTGGAACATGGCGCGCCGCGCGAGGACGCTTACAAATGGGTGCAGGGGCACGCGATGGCGGCGTGGGAATCAGAAACCAGCTTCAAAGACCGCGTCGCCGCCGACGCGGGCATCCGCAAATTCCTCGATGAGAAAGCGCTCGAGCACACGTTTGACTTGAAGCGCCAGCTGCGCGCCGTGGACTCCATTTTCACGCGCGTCTTTGGAGCGAAATCCTCCGCCGCGCGTTAAAAAAGTTCCCGTCAAAACAATAGTTGAATTACAAGTAGCTCGGTTTGTGCCCACATGCCGGCAATTACGTGTGCGCTGCGCCGCCAGAGTGTCGCGAGGCGCGTGCGGATGCCGCTCTACTGCACGCGCTGGATGTAACGGGCTTCGGAGGTATCCACTTTAATTTTGTCGCCGGTGCCCACGAACGGCGGAACGTTCACGATTAATCCAGTTTCCAACTTTGCCGGCTTCATCACGGCACTTGCAGTGGCTTTCTGAATGCTCGGCTCGGTGTCCACGACAAGTAAATCAACCGTATCCGGAATCAGGACGCCGATGGGCTTGTCATCGTAATACTCGATGCTCACGGGCATGTTAGGAATCAGATAGTCCTTTGCGTCACCCACGATTTCATTCTGCAGCGCGAGCTGTTCGTAATTCTCGGTGTTCATGAAGTGATGGCCTTCGCCGTCGCTGTAGAGATATTCAAACTTGATTTCGTCCACCAGCACCTTTTCGATGGTTTCCTCCGCGCGGAAGCGGTAGTCGAACATTGAGCCGGTGCGCAAGTTGCGCATCTTGGTTTGCATGGCGGCGCGTTTGTTGCCGGGCGTGCGATGGTCCACGCTGTAGACGACGTAGAGATCGCCCTCATGCTTGATGATCATTCCCGCGCGCAGAAGTGTTGCCTTAATCATGATGACCCGCTCCTGAATTCTTCTCTGGGATTTCCCGGAGGTGTTTTGCGGCGGCCTGGTTGCCGGCGCCTCGCCCAGCGCGCATTTCACGCTGTGCGGAAACATCGATTATAGCGGCCCGCGGAGCATGCGGTCAAACAAGACTGTTGTTTGCTCCGGCGCAATTCAGTGCGGCCTGGCAAAAAGAATCCATATCCTCTCGCTACACGGCAACAGCATTGCAACGAATTGATTGTTTCGATTGGACTCTCCCACGAGCGCCTGCGAGAGTGGGATCGCCACTATTTCTGCCACGAATCGCGGAATGGCTTGAACCCGGAAGTTTCTCCTCCCCCTCGTCGTTAACAAAAACGAAACACCAACCTGGAAACACGCATGTCGCGACGCTGATGGCGCAGGAAGTCTCCTGCGGACGGCCTCCTCCGTTGCTCCATTTTCAGGGTTGAGGATGAGAACGTGATTCGGACATCAGTTTTTCGATCTCGTCGGCCGTGCGCGGCAGGCGCGCGGAAAGCACCCGGTTGCCTTCTTTGGTGACAAGAACATCGTCTTCAATCCGCACGCCCAGATTTTCTTCTGGAATATAAATCCCCGGCTCCACCGTGACGACCATCCCCGGCTCGAGCGGTCGGTCGGTATCGCCGGGATCGTGAACGTCGAGCCCGAGATGATGGCTCACGCCGTGAATGTAGTATTTGCCGAGCGGCTTCCCTTCCTTATCCGCGCCATGCGTGTTGATGTAGGTCTTGCTGACGGACATTGGACTTTCGGGGCCGGTGAAAAGCATTGCGCCGGGTTTGATGGTGGCGATGGCGGCGTTCTGTGCGCCGAGAACGATTTCGTAGATTTCACGCTGGCGCGGTGTGAATTTTCCGTTGGCAGGCAAGGTTCGCGTGATGTCCGCGGCATAGCCGCCATATTCGCCGCCAACGTCGATCACGACGACGTCGCCATCTTTGATTTCTGCATCAAGCGCGCTGTAATGAAGCACGGTGGAATTGAAGCCAGTGCCCACAGTCGGGGCGTAGGCTTCGCGCGCGCAGCCGCCCCATTCGTGGATTTCCTTCATCCGCGCGGCGATTTGATATTCGAAAAGTCCGGGGCGCATCGTGCGCATGGCGTCGAGGTGCGCGTCCACCGAAAGATCGATAGCCTTTTGGAGGAGGGCAAGCTCTCCCGGTGATTTCACCTGGCGCATCGCGTCGATCGTTGGCGCCAGATCTTTCAGGGCTGTTTTCGGGATTGCCGCGTGGATTTTTGCTTCGGACTCCGTGAAATGCGGATATCCTTCTTCATGTTTAGCGGGCAGCACGGTGTAGAAATTCGAATACGTCTTCGCCAGTTTCTCCAGATCGCCCTTCAGGTCCGCGAGCGGCTTGACCGATTCGAAGCCGGTCTTTGCCGCAACGCCTGAATCCTCCGGTCCAATTTTCGGGCCTTCCCACTTTTCCTGATTCAGGTTGCGCGCGGGGAGATACAGAATTTCGCGTGGGCCCGTCTTCGATTTTCCATCGGGCGCTTCGGGAATCAGCATGAGCGCGGCGCCGGGCTCGCTGTGGCCCGTGAGGTAATAGAAGTATGGCTCCTGGAAGAAGACGGCAACTTCAGAGGTATCTTCGTTCCCGGTGAAGCCGTAAAGCACAATCGGCCCATCCACGCTCGCGCGCAATTTCGCACGCCGCGCTTGATATTCCTCATGCGGCTGCGGGAATCGCGCCTCGGCGAGATATGAAGCGGCGGCGAGAGCGAGCAGAAGCAAGGCGCAATGAAATTTGATTCGGCGGGCATTCATCGCATTATCCTGGCGGGCATAGGCGCCTAAAACCCCGGTGCGCCGGTGGAGGCGGGTCGGACCTCCCCGGGCTCGATGCCGAAGCGCAGCCGTTCGAGGTACGTTTGCGCGAGCGACATCAGGCCGGTGTAGAGGTAGCCCCATACGAAGAGAAGCAGAAACGGAAGCGTCGCGTAGTTTTCGTTTTGAAAGGCATACCACACAGCAAGCGCGAAATATAGGCCGAGGAAGACTTCAGCGAAAGGCATCCAGCCGGCGCCCTTGCGATACGTTTTTTTCCCCCACGAGGCTTTCTTCTGCGAACCTGCTTCCACGCGGTATTTCGGCGTGCGCACGAATTCCGATTTCACTCCGAAGATTGCTTCCATCACCGCAAGCGCGTTGCGTACGGAAAGCCCGATGCCGATCGCCATCACAAACGGCAAATAGAGAAACGTGCGCTTCCACGTTTTGGGGTAAAGGGCGCGCTCCGCTGCGAGATAAAACGAGGAAATCGAGCAGGTGGAAGCCAGGAAAAGGGGCAGGTCGATGATCAGCACCTGGAACCATCCTTGGTAGAAGCGAACGATCATCGCCGGCAGCAGGATGATCGAGAGAAAGACCATCAGCGGGTAACTGATGTTCGCGGTGAGGTGGAAAAATGCCTCGGCCTTGATCTGGTTGGACACACCCGAGCGCATCACTTGCGGCAGGATTTTCTTCGCCGTCTGCATCAGGCCCTTGGCCCAGCGCGCCTGTTGCGATTTGAAGGCGTTCATTTCGACGGGCAATTCCGAAGGGCAATCTATTTCCGGCAGGTAGAGAAAATGCCAGCCGCGAATCTGCGCGCGGTAGGAAAGATCGGTGTCTTCGGTGAGCGTATCGTGTTGCCAGCCGCCGGCATCTTCGATGGCGCAGCGGCGCCAGATGCCCGCGGTGCCATTGAAATTAAAAAACAGCCCGCTGCGGTAACGCGAGCAATGCTCGATGACGAAATGGCCGTCGAGAAGAATGGCCTCCACTTCCGTTAGCGCGGAATAGTTGCGGTTGATGTAGCTCCAGCGCGTCTGGACCATGGCGAGCTTCGCATCGGTGAAATACGGCACGGTGCGGCGCAGGAAATCAGACGGAGGAATGAAATCCGCGTCGAAGATGGCCACGAACTCGCCGCGCGCGGATTTCAGGCCTTCCTGCAGCGCGCCGGCCTTGAACCCTTCGCGGTTGTCGCGGTGAAGGTACACGATGGGAACGCCGAGTGCCTGATGGCGCTCAACGCAATCACGGGCTACTTGCTGCGTTTCGTCGGTGGAATCGTCCAGGACTTGAATATCGAGCAGCTCGCGCGGGTAGTCGAAGAGCGCAATGGCCTCGACGAGGCGCTCAATCACGTACCGCTCGTTGTAAATCGGCAGCTGCACGGTGACGCGGGGCCACTCCGTAATTTCCGGCGGCGGCCCGGGAATGTTTTTGCGATGCTTGAAATAATTGTAGACGAGCGCGTAGCGATGGATTCCGTACGACGCGAGGATCACCATCACCAGGAAATACGGCAGCATGATGGCCATGTCGAATGCGTTCGCCTGGTAAAGGCCAGAGAAGGTGCGATCGGTCAGCCGGTGCCAGTAATTCGCCAGCGGACCAGCCGACGAAATGCACAACATCGCGAGCATGAAAGAAGAAAGCAAAATATCGCTGCCTCCAACGAACGGGCCGTTTGAGGAATCGGGCGGGGGCTTGGCCAGCAAGTCATTATAGTGCTGCTCAAGAGCGTGTCAACGATTCTGCCCTTTGGGGCTCGCGCGCGGCCTTCACACGTGTTCCCCGAGCTGCTCGATGCGTTCCCGGGCGAGGCCAGCGCAACGAACGCCAGTCATGGGAATTCGAATTTTGCTGCACTACCGCGTCAAAATGGAGAAGAAGTACGACAGCCTGCACCGATGGTTCCAAAAGCAAGGCGGCCAGGTCAAAGAGATGGCAATGGAACCGAACCGCTACGAAAAAGATGCAAATGGAAACTCCACCACGCAAGTGTTCGATTACGAGCACGGGTACAGTCAAATGTCTCGCCATGTTCTTGCCACAATCTTATCTTTGATCGGCCAGGGCGTTGATTCCGGCGACACTTTCCGCGTCGCGCCAAATCTCTCGCAGGAATTCGATTGCGGAGGTCAGCCACTCTTTAGCGTGCTGGTCTATGTGTCGAAATCATTTGTCACAGGGTTTCGCGGTGTGCGGGATAACCAGCCAGAGGAACTCCTGCAAGAGGTCCACGCGACGACCTCTTCATTCGCAAAGACGGCGCCGCCCGCCCCTTACCGGACGAGTGGAGTCGTCACGGCACTTGTCCGGTGATCCGACTAACAATGCTCTACTTCCTAGTTGCTCGAAATCCGCCCTCTGGGCCGGAGCCTCAAGCTTATTTCCTCGGCCTTAGCTCTGCCGGCCAGTTGTAGACCACACTGAGCGGTGGTGCGGTCTCTTCCGAAGCGATGGTGTTCCGCAGGAATTTCTTTCCGCTAGAGAATGCGTCATAGTCGTCGTTCCCAGAGACCAACATCCGGGCAATCAGCACGCGCCGGTCCGCTACTTGAAGTGAGCCGTTAGCCTCTTTCAGTCCAGCCGCCATCAGATCCCCGTTCGGCGCAATGTAATAAAGTTCTCTTCCGTCGCGGCGCCAGGTCGGGATCAGTCCACCTTCGAGAGAAACCTGCAAGCTTCCTGCCGGTCTGGGAAAGGCGGAAACATACACTTCTGATTTACCGGAGGCGTCGGCCCCGTAAGCAATCCAACGTCCGTCGGCCGAGAGTCGCGGATCGAAGACGCTCGCGCCTTGCATTTCCACGAGCGGGGTCGGTTCCCCCCGGCCATCCGCAGGAACGAGGAGCAGGCGAGTGTCTCCCGCGATCGTACGATCTTCCACAATCAGCGCCTTCGAATCCAGAGTCCAGCCGCACGACGAGCCGACCAGAGATGCCTCCCAAACTTTTTTCTGCACGCCCATCCCGTTCGCCGGCTTGACGTAGACGGCATACCTGCCCGATCGCAAGGAAGTGAACGCGATTTTGTCGCCGTCGGGAGACCAAGTAGGATTTTCGCTACGGCCTGGATCAGTCGTCAGCCGGGTGCGGTTCCCGGAGGCGATATCATGGATCCAGATGTCTGCCCTTTCAGCGCCCGTGTCGACTAACGCATAGGCGACGCGCCCTCCATCCGGAGAAACGCGCGGCCAGAAGACGGGAGCCGGGGCGCCGAGGTTGGCCAGCGACTTGCCATCGGCATCCACCAGTTCCAGTTTCCGCTCGCTGGAATCATTCCCCGTCTGGTAGAGCAGCACTCCTTGTCCTGAGACGGAGAACGTACCGTTACTGAAGATAGGGTCGAACCGCAGGCCCTCCGCGAGAGGCTGAGGATCACCGGAGAATTCCGCCTTAGACGCGTCAAATGGCCGGGCCATAAGGGTCTTGTCTACGATGTACAGCAGGTACCCGCTGTCATAGGCCATCGGGGAACTGGCATGAAAGAGGATTCGATTGACCTTCCCGTCTAGGGAGCCCGCAACGAAGACATTTTCGTCGTTAACGGTTCCAACGCGGGACGCCAGATATAAAAAATGATTGCCATCGGGCAGGAAGTAGGGCCAGCGGTGGGTCGTGTCGTGACGCTCCGGATCGAGTTGGGTAATCTGTTGCGGAACGCCTCCCGAAGCTGCCACTCGATAAACCGCGCCAGGATACTTCGCGAAAATGATGACGTCCTGACTGTTCCAGCTTCCGCCGCGTGCGTCTTTTACGTCACAGACGACAAGAGCAGGCCCACCCGGCGCCGGCACGCGTTTCAGTTTGCCATCCGCGAAGAATCCGATATTACGACCGTCCGGGGACCAGAATGCGAAGTAGGCGTGCTCCGTCCCCGCCAAGGGATGCGGTGTAAAAGAATCCATGGCTCGGACCCATAGTTGCGTCGTGCCCGCTACTTCTGCCAGGAAGACCACATTGCTGCCATCCGGAGAGAGCATCGGGGGGCCGGCCCATCCGAGGTAAACGAATTTCCCTTTGTCAGGAGGAAGTATCGAAAAATGAATGACGCGAGTCTCTTCTGGGGATTGGCGGAAGTGGATGTATCCCACAGTCAGTGCGGCCAGCAGGGCAAATACAGCAAATACCCAGGCAACGCGCTCGCGATTTTTCCGCCCAGTGAAGAATTGCGCGGACACGCCGGCTTGAGATCCGCCTTCGGCTATCCACTGCAACTCGCCTGCTAGATCGGCAGCACTTTGCCAGCGTCTGTCAACTTCCTTTGCCAGGGCTCTCCGCACGGCATGGTCCAATGCCGGAGGGGTCATGGGTTTGACACTGCATAGAGGCGCGGGTTCTTTCTCCAGGATCGCTGAAGCCACGCTCAGCTGGCTTTTACCTTCGAAGGCGGGCAGACCTGTTTGCATTTCGTAAAGCACCGCGCCAAGCGAGAAAATGTCGCTGCGAGCGTCGAGTTCCTTGCCTTCCACCTGTTCGGGCGACATGTACTGAAATGTGCCAACTATCGAGCCTTCGTGGGTTAGCGGGGCCATTCGCGTGGCTGCCGCGCTTAGCGTCGCCCCGCTAATCAGCGGCGGAACGATTTTGGCCAGACCGAAATCGAGCAGCTTCACGCCCGTCGCCGTCAGCATGATGTTGCCGGGTTTCAGATCGCGGTGAACCACGCCGCTGCGATGCGCTTTGTCGAGGGCGTCGGCAATCTGCGCACCGAACTTCAACACCTGCTCGAGTGGCAGCGCACCGCGCTCAAGCCGCTTTGCCAGCGGCTCGCCCTCGACGCATTCCATAACCATATAATCCACGCCGTCCTGGCTGCCAACGTCATGCACTACGCAAATGTGCGGGTGGTTCAGGTTCGAGACGGTCTTCGCTTCGCGCTCGAAGCGCTGCTTGCGAATCGGGTCGGCGGAAAACTGGGAGGGTAAGATTTTGATAGCGACGGTGCGGTCGAGCCTCGTGTCGCGCGCTCGGTAGACTTCACCCATGCCGCCAGCGCCCAGCGGAGATTGGATCTCGTAAGGACCGAGTTTGCAGCCAGGTGTCAACGTCATCGCTGATGCGATTATAGTGCTTGGCCGCGAATTATAGGTAATGCGGCGATTACGTCCATTTTGCCGGAAACACGGAGGCAATCACTCGAGTTCCAATTGACGCACTTCCCATCCCAGGCAGGGTCAACTCCTGAAAAACGCTGCCGTCTGAGCCTGCAGCGCTAACCGGACAAGTGAAATCGGACCCAAACCACATGTCCATCAATCCGGCTTACCAGGCACGTGGACTACATGCCGGATGGCCTCATCCCCATGAGACGTCAAGAGCGGGTAGTGGATCGGGGCTCGTGAGGATATATTCATGACGATCGAGCTTAGTGCCGTCGAGACAACGTGTCGCCGCATTATGGGCAACGCCTAGCTTCTGGAATCCCAATTTCTCTACGATGCGACGGCTAGACTCGTTGCCCTCGAAGAATCCGATACTGATTGCCCTTGCACCAAGGTGCCCGAATGCGTACCGGATAGCTGCGTTTGCCGCCTCTGTCGCCATGCCCCGCCCAGCGTACTTCGCCGCTGCCCAGTATCCTGTCTCATAGACATCTTGCTCGTCGGTGAGGTCCAATGCGGTTCGAACAACAAAATCCCCATTGATCCGATGGAATCCGGCCAGAGCGATTCCTGCCTGATTCTGGTAGTCCATCACGCGGCGAATCGAATTTTCCATTGCTTCCCTCGACCGTTGGTTGTCGAAGGCCCAACTCATCCAAAGTTGCAAATCACTCCACGCTTCTTCCTTAGCAGTCTGGATCGAATCCAAATCGTCGAGCGTTGGCGGACGCAAGATCAGGCGTGGCGTTACGATCGGCATCAAATGGCGCATAGAATGGCTCACTGGAAGAATTCGAAATATACCAAGTCGTCCCGCAACCCGATGCGGGCCTCCTCGTCAGCAAGAGACGGCCTATTCTAGTCCCAACGCCTGATTAACGCGCTGACCGGTGAAGTCGAGCCCTTGTGCAGCACTTATCCGGTTTTCCGACTAACAGGAGTCGGAGTTTCCGGCCGATCCTCTTGTCAGCGAATGCGGCGGTGATCCTGCGGGGGCGTCCTCTAGCGGCACGTTCGTTGTGTCTGAAGCAGAGGGAGCGTACGATACGCCAAGCTAGTTCCAGATCGGCAGTCCGGCTCCTCGGTGGGTCCGTCGCGCAATTCTGGAGGCTCCATGCATCGCTTACTGGCACTCCCAACCCTGTTGATAGCAAGTTGGCTGTCGTTTGGGCAGGCCATTTCGCCGATTCCGCCAGATGCGAAAACCGCAATGCAAGAACTCCAGAAGGA
>Ga0070765_100000227_pt1 | contig 33828 bp, 33 predicted proteins | sample HubBroMetageWFT5_FD_71516 | JGI IMG/M metagenome (GOLD analysis project Ga0070765, IMG submission 71516) | Warmed and freeze-thawed soil microbial communities from the Hubbard Brook experimental Forest, New Hampshire - Hubbard Brook CCASE Soil... | ecosystem: Environmental > Terrestrial > Soil...
AGCATCGTGGAAGCGCCGGGCCTGGGCAGCACAATCAGCCGCGCCAGCGACGCGGGGCATTTTGATTTGTTACTGGCGTCCACGCTGATCATGGCGACGGTGGTGGTGCTCATCAACCGGCTGTTGTGGAGGCGCATGTACCGGCTGGCGTCCACGCGCTACAAGCTCGAAACTTAGGGTTCAGGCGCGCCCAACGTGAGTTGCCGGCTCAAATAATTGATTTGGCCAATGTGATGGTAGAGATGCGAATCGCAGCGCAGAAAAGCCGCGAAGCGATCCTTGGCTTCCGTCTCGCGTTCGGCCGAATAAGATAACGTCCAATCCGTGGCAGATTGCGCTTCCAACGTAGCGACTACCATGTCGATAGTTCTATCGAAACGCGAAACAACTTCGGCCTTGGGATGTTTCGTTGGGTCGGTGAACTCCAGATCGCGATTGCGAACGTATCCCGTGCCGGCGATCTGCGTCCCGATGTAATACCTCAAGTTGCCGGTAAGGTGCAGCACCAGGTGGCCGACGCTATTGCCGTACTTGAACGGATTGGTCCAGAACTGTTCCTGCGACAGCGGGTCCACCCAACGATGGAGTTCTGCTGCTCGATTGCGATATTCGCTGATAAATGCCGATTGAATAATGCTGTGGAGATCGCTCATGGAAAATCCTCAAAGAACTTCACGCGACCGTCAGTGTGCCGGAGCTGCGCTCGCGCGATCATTCCGGTAAATCGTGCCCTCTTTCATCACGAAGAATACATGCTCGGTCTGACGAATATTCTGGATGGGATCGCCCGGCACGGCAACCACATCGGCCAGTTTGCCGGGCTCCAGGGAGCCTAGCTTATCCGAAAGTCCAAGAAGATCCGCATCGGCGGACGTTCCGGCTTTCAATGCATCAACAGGTTTCATGCCCAGGTCCACCATTTGATGGAACTCCTCGGCGTTGCGGCCGTGTGGATAGACCGCTGCGTCCGTTCCAAGTCCAATTTTGACGCCCTTAGCGAGGGCTTTCGGGAAAGTTACATGAACAGCAGCAATGGCGAGATGCGCCTTGGCAGCAATTGCCGGTGGAACGGCGACGCCGCGATCAAACTGCTCCTGGAGGCCCTGAATGGCCATTAATGTTGGCACATAGTACGTGCCGCGCTGCTTCATCATGTCCAGCGCTTCGTCGTCCATAAAACTTCCGTGCTCAATGGAGTCGATTCCGGCGCGAATGGCGCGTTTGGCGGCTTCGGCGCCGTGTGCGTGCGCGGCCGTCTTCCGACGAAGCGCGTGTGCTTCGTCTACGATTGCGTTCAGTTCTTCCTGCGTGAGCTGTGGCGTATCCACATCATCGGTTGGAGAAAGCACGCCGCCGGACGCGCACACTTTGATGATGTCCGCGCCGTACTTGTGGTCCAGCCGCACGGCGTAACGCGCCTGATCCGGGCCGTTGATAACGCCGTCGAGTGGTCCGGCTTCATGGCCGAAGAGTCCCTCGCGAAAACCAGCCTGATTGTCGCAATGTCCGCCGGTGGAACCGAGCGCATGCACGGACACCAACATACGGGGACCGACCACGTCGCCGTTGCGAATCGCGTTGCGCAGTCCCACGTCCATGTAGTTCGCGGAACCAACATCGCGAACGGTGGTGAAGCCTGCCATGAGGGTCACACGCGCATTGACAGTGGCATGTATGGCTTGCTCCGGGATTGGCTTGCGAAGAGTATCCAACTCGGCCTGTTTGTAGTCGTCGCTGTACGCGAAGGTGAGATGCGTATGCGCGTCCATAAAGCCGGGGAGCAGCGTGGCATCGCCGAAATCCAGAATTTCCGCTCCTTGGGGAATTTGCGCCGCGGAACCTACGGCCACGATTTTGTTGCCGGCAATCACTACGACGCCTGGTGTAACCAGGCTATTTCCCTTACCATCGAACAGCCTAGCCGCTTTCAGGACATACGTCTTGTCGGGCGGTTTCTGTCCTTGTCCATAAACCCGCGCCCACAGTAACAAGCTGGAAAACAGCAGCAGGATCGATACACGTCGCATCGGCGTTTCTCCGGGATTTTATTATTTCGAGTGGCAGGCAGACTTTATCCTGCCGTCGAAAAATGTCAAGAAACATCCCGAGCGAAGGAATGTTGGCCCACGTGAGGCTCGTCAGCGGGAGGGCGCTGTGCCTGCAGTACCTGACGTACGCATTCGAAAACAAAATGAACGAACCGTTTGCGCTGGTGGCGCTTACGTCCTGTATTGGATGATCGCGAATCGCCGGCTTACGTACAATTTCGCCCTGGATCGTACGCTGGAATATTGCGAATCGCTTCAGAAACCTTTGCTCATTTTTGAAGCGTTGCGGGTCGACTATCGATGGGCGAGCGACCGGCTGCACCGCTTTGTGCTGAATGGCATGGCGGACAATGCACGCGAATGCCAAAACGCGAAGGTCCGCCATTTTGCCTATGTTGAGCCGGTGCCGGGCGCGGGCAAGGGTCTGCTTGCGGCTTTTGCCGAACGAGCATGCGTAATTGTTACCGATGAGTTTCCGTGCTTTTTTCTGCCGCGAATGGTTGCTGCAGCGGCACAAAAGATGCCGGTCTTGCTGGAATCTGTCGATTCCAACGGTCTGTTGCCTATTTATGCCACGGAAAAAGTGGCTTTGCGAGCCTTTGATTTCCGGCGTCTCCTGCAGAAGGAGCTTCCCAAACATTTGCCGGAATTTCCGCGCGCAAATCCGCTTGCAACGCCAAAAATTGCCGCGAGAGCGGAGATTCCTCGCGCTATTTCCAGAAACTGGCCTGCCGTTTCGCAGAAGCTGCTTTCCGGCGAAGCGGGCTTTCTGAACGCGCTGCCTATCGATCATTCTGTGAAGCCCGCGCCTCTTCGAGGAGGGCACTGCAACGCTCTAGTACAGATGACTGAGTTTTTCGAAAAGAAACTGCCGCTTTACGGCAAGGATCGCAACGAACCGGAACTTGATGTTGCCAGCGGATTTTCTCCCTTCCTCCATTTCGGCCATCTTTCGGTTCACGAAGTTTTTGTGGAGCTGGCGCGTCGAGAGAAATGGAAACCGGAAAAACTTGGGTTGCGGAGCAATGGAAGCCGCGACGGCTGGTGGAACATGAGCGCTTCGGCGGAAAGTTTTCTGGACGAGCTGATCACCTGGCGCGAGGTGGGCTACAACTTTGCCGCCCACCGCGCGGACTACGACAAATACGAATCACTTCCGGAATGGGTGAAGAAGACGCTCGCGGAACATACGAAAGATGAGTGCGATCATCTATATTCGCTCGAAGAATTTGAAACCGCGCAGACACATGATGCACTTTGGAACGCCGCGCAGGTGCAACTCTTACGGGAAGGGCGTATCCACAATTATTTGCGCATGCTGTGGGGGAAGAAAATTCTGCAGTGGACGCGCACGCCGCAGGAAGCAGCGGAAATCATGATTCACTTGAACAATAAATACGGTCTGGATGGGCGCAATCCGAATTCCTACAGCGGTATTTTCTGGGTACTGGGAAGATACGACCGGCCGTGGGCCCCGGTGCGCCCGGTGTTTGGCATGATTCGCTACATGAGCTCGGAGAATACCGCGCGCAAAGTTTCAGTGAAGAAGTACATACAGAAATATGCGCCGGGCGCGACCGCGCATATACTGAAAGACCGCGCGGCGAAAGTGAACAATTGAAATGGCGGCCAAGGCGATCAGCCCGGAGCTGATGAACAAATACAAGACGCAGCACGGGGAGACGCTGGAAAGTCTGAGCGCCAAACAACCGGTGCTGCTGGTGTTTTTGCGGCATTTTGGTTGTACGTTTTGCCGCGAGGCGGTCTCCGAGGTGAGCGAACTTCGGCAACAAATTGAGGCGAGTGGCACGCAGCTCGCGTTCGTGCACCTCGCGGACAGCGACGAAAAGGCACGGAAGTTCTTCGGCCAGCACAAGCTGGAAGATGTGCCGCGAATTGGTGATCCATCCGGCGAACTCTACCAGGCGTTCGGCCTGCTACATGCAAAATGGCATCAATATTTCAATTACGAAAGCATTGTGCGGATGTTGACCGCCTGGCTTCAGGGACACTGGGTGGGGGCGCCCGCAGGGGATGTGGAACGCATGCCGGGGACATTTTTGATTCAGAATTGCGAAATAAGGAAAGCCTTCCGCAACAAACTCGTTTCGGACCGGCCGGACTATCTGGCGATGGCGGCTGTTTGCTGATTGTCCTTCGATCTGTCGTCCTTCCCGCAGTGCGTTGGACCCTTCTCTCGCGAGCCAAGAACTCAAGCTAACTGCGGACAAGGCCAACCGAGAATCGCCTGCTAATACACTTGCGTTGCGTGTACTGGATGCCGCAGGATATCTGCTTGGCCGGTGCCTCGCCGGACCGCTGTGCCGCTTCACCCAAGGAAAATTGCCGAATGCCGAATGGCCCGGACGTTCTGATTGTTGGCGCAGGACTCGCTGGATTGTGCTGTGCGCGGCGCTTGCAAGAGGCGAATGTCTCGTATCAGATTCTGGAAGCTTCCGACGGCATCGGTGGGCGGGTACGAACGGATCAAATAGACGGATTTCTGCTGGATCGTGGCTTCCAGGTGTTATTGACGGCATATCCCGAGGCCAAGCGCATCCTGAATTACAAGAAGCTGGATTTGAGGGTATTCGCGCCCGGAGCGCTCTCGTGGTACGCCGGCCGGATGAACGAACTGGTAGATCCCTGGAGAACCCCTGGAACGTGGAAGGTTGCACTCCAATCGGAGTTTGGAACTTTCATGGATAAGCTACGCATTGCGCGACTGCGAAGGCGGGTAATGCATTGGTCTCTCGAGCAGATTTTCAGCCGTCCCGACCGTTCCACGAAAGACGCACTGGCGGCGGAAGGGTTTTCCAAGGAAATGATTCACCGGTTCTTCCGGCCGTTCCTCGGAGGAATCATGTTGGATCCGGAGCTAAAGTCCTCCAGCCGGATGTTTGAATTTGTTTTCAAGATGATCGCGGAAGGCGACACGGTGCTGCCGTCCGAAGGAATGGGAGCCCTCCCGAGGCAAATTGCTGAGAAAATCTCTGGAAGTTTTATCCGCTTGGGGACCAAGGTTGAAGCACTGCATGGGAGTGAGTTGACGTTGGCGGGGGGCGAGACACTCCGCGCGAAAGCTATCGTCGTGGCCGCGGAAGGCCCCTCGGCGGCACATCTCGTTGGAGAAGTGGAGCCTGCATCCCGCAGCGTGTCGTGCTTCTATTACTCGGCAGCGGAGCCGCCGGTGGCGTCTCCCACGCTGGTCCTGAACGGCGACGGTGCCGGGCCGGTGAACAATTTTGCGGTGATCAGTCAGGTGGCGCCGTCGTACGCCCCGAAGGACAAGCACCTGGTGTCGGCTACGGTCCTGGGAGTACACAAACTAACGGAAGCGCAGCTGAGTGGCTTCATCATTGCGCAAATGAAAAACTGGTTTGGCAAAGTGGCGAGCAACTGGCAGTTCCTGCGCAGCTACAGCATCGTGCATGCGCAACCACAGCAATTTGTGGGCGCTCTGGAGCCACCGGAGCGGCCTGTGCGCGTCCGGCCCGGGGTTTACGTGTGCGGCGACCACCGGGACACCGCCTCTATCCAAGGGGCGATGGCCAGCGGAAGGCGAGCCGCTGAAGCGGTACTTTCCGATTTCTCGCGCTAGAACACAGCATTGACATGCGACCTATCGACGGCCGCGGATAGGCTAAAGTTTTTCCCTTAGGTTATCCACAATCTTTCCGGTAACAGGCCCCAGGTACTATTGACCCTCTACGTACCCCCGTCGAAACTCATGGTAGATGGCGCCTTATTCGAGCTTTCTGGGCAAGACGGTTACGGTGCAATACCGCGTCGGTGATGTCCTGCTAATTGCCGCGGGAACGTTCGTCGGAGATTGCGGCCGCTCCATCTTCTTGGAGCAGCATATGGAAATGGAAGGCAGGCGCAACTATTTCCGCTGGGAAATTCCTTACCCGTACATCCACCACATTGAAGAAAAAATTGAATCTGAAATTCCGGAAACTGCATCTCTTGAAGTGGAAGCTCCTGCGCAAAAGAGATTTGCAGCAGCAGCGGGCTCTTCCTCTTCTACAACCAGCACCAGCGTGCCTGGAATTTCTTCCCTCTCGCGTCCAAAACCAATCTAAAGCGTAGAGCATCCACTTACCATGAGGAGCGGGCCGTCTGTTGGCGACATTCGCGAACAGAATCCGCTACAATTTCTGCGCGGTCGACGCGGCAAAATTGTCGGCGCGGCGGATCCATGGAGGATGACTGTGAGCGCAGCGGACGCAAAACGAAAGATTGGGTTTATCGGCTTGGGGTTGATGGGTCACCCCATGGCAATGAATTTGTTGAAGGCCGGGCACACGGTCACGGTGTGGAACCGGACGGCGTCGCGGGCGAAGGACCTGGTGGCCGGCGGCGCGAAACTGGCGAACTCGCCGAAAGAAGTCGCCGAAGCCAGCGAAATTTTGTTCACGATCGTTAGCGATCCTCCGGCGCTGGAAGAAGTGCTTTGGGGACACGAAGGGAAAAATGACGGCGCGCTGCCAGGCCTGCGGCAAGGCAGCGTCTATATCGATTCGAGCACCATCTCGCCAGCGCTGGTGAAAAAGATTGCGGCGGCTTGCGGTGGAGCGGGAGTTCGGTTTCTGGATGCACCGGTTACAGGCGGAGACTGGGGAGCGCGCGAAGGGAATCTGGTGTTCATGGTTGGCGGAGATCCGGAGACCTTGCGAGAAGTCGAACCGATACTCGGAGTACTTGGGAAGAAATGGTTTCACCTGGGGGCAAATGGCGCGGGACAAACCGTTAAATTGGCGATGAATGGCATCCTGGCGCTGCAAGTGGACGCCATGGCAGAGGCGATTGCGATTGTGCGGACGGCGGGTTTTTCGGGAGAGAAGCTCGTCGAAGTCATGCAATCGACGATGGCGCGGTCGGGCGTTTTAGACGTGAAGTCGCCACTGATGCTGAAGGGTGAATATAAGCCGAGTTTTCCGTTGCGATTGATGCACAAAGACCTTGGCCTGTTGCTGGATTTGGGAAATCAGTTGGGCGTGGCGCTGCCGACTGCGGCAGCCGCGCGGGAAGTTTATAGCTATGTGAAGGGTCAGGCGAAGGAAGATTTGGATTATTCCGCGATTATGAAGTTTTGGGAGAAGTAACCCGTGGCGTGCCCCGTTCTTTCTTGTGTAGGGACGGCCTTCTGAGGCTGTCCGCCAATACGGCAATTCCTAAACTGTTCGAACTTCGCGACGTTTTTGGTGTCTTTTTATTGGCAAAAAATCAAAAATGTCGGCACGCCGACATTTTTCTGCCCGGACAGGCTTCCTATCACGGTGTTGCATGCTTTCCCTTCTTTCTGGTGTAGGGACGGCCTTCCGAGGCCGTCCGCCAATGCAGCCATTCGCACCGCCCATGATGCGTAGCGGCTTATTTTAGGGAACGCGGGGGGAAGAAGCCTATGGGGAGGTCGCGCGAGATGCGGAGGCCTGAGGGCGCTTCTAGAATTGCCGGTATGGAGTTGACCGCTACGGAAGCGGTGGCGATGTCGCCGTGCGAGCCGCCGGGAACGACCAGGCTAATGTTGGGATGGCCCGTGAGTTCGATGGTGTCCGCCGGGTCCTTGGCTCCCACGTACATCTGAAGCTCCAGGTAGATCAATTCTTTTCCAGCATAGAGGCCGCGAGCGATCTGATGAACACCGGCAGCTTGTCCGCTTTCGACGGTAAGAAATTCCGTCTGCACGCGTTCGGTGGCGACTTTCGGTTCGATGCTCTCGGTGATTTCATCGACAGGCAAGCCAAGGCTATCCGCGATCATGGCGACGGACTCCGGCAAGCCAACGTGTTTAATTACGCCTTCTTGCACCTTGGAACGAAACTCCTCGACAGACATTCCTGCGCCAATCTTTTTTTGTAGCGGAAGGCGGCGTTTGGAGGCGTCCACGATACGCAGGGCCTTGGCATGTTCGATGCGCTGCGAGACAGCGGCCAGCGTGATGACCATTTTGTCCATCACGAAGCCGGGATTTACGCCCGTGCCAACGAGAGCGACGCCGGATTCCTTGGCGGCCTTATCCAATTTCGCTGCAAGATCGGGGTAAGTGCGGTACGGATAGGAAAGTTCCTCGCAGGTGGAGACCACGCAGGAGCCTACGTCCAGGCAGGCCAGAAGCTGATCCATCACCTTGGGAAGAGAGGATGAAGTGGTGTGCATCACAATGTCGGCGGATTGTTCGAGTATGCCGCGTGCATCACCGGAGACTTTCACGCCCCAGGGCGCGTCCGAAGCGCCGATCACTTCGCCCAGGTCGCGGCCCACTTTTGCGGGGTCGTTATCAATGGCGCCGACGATATCCACGGTGTCTTTTTCGCGAAGCAGTTTGGCTATGGACGCGCCAATGGGGCCAATTCCGTACTGAATGGCACGAATTCTCTTTTTCACGGGCAACTCCGTTCTCTTCAGGCTTCCATCGGTCGCGAAGCACTACTGCGCGGAAATCCGCATAGAGCGAAACCTTAAGCGTACTGGAATTTCGTACTCCAATCAATCGGACGGGAAAGAAGGCAATGGGCCAGGTTCTGGTAATCCGACAAACCAGGACTTGAGATTGCGCAGGGGATTCCGTGCAACAATTCCGTCGTGCTATCACCCAAGCGAAAGGCCGTCACGATACTCGCAACATCGTTTCTGCTGGCATTCCTGCTTGTATTTGCCTTCTCCTCTCATTTCCACGATTCACACGCTGGCGTCCGCCAACATGAGTCGGCGGCTGTAGGGAGCCTCCGCAAGATTCACGATTTACAAGGCAAATTTGCGGTCGCGCACCCCAACGAGGGTTTCGGTTGCGAGCTACAACGGCTTCGACCACTCGACAACACGACCACAACTCAACTAAAGCTCTGTTAGCAGGAGAGTGGAGCGGATACAAGTTTGTGGTTGCTGAATGCACGCCGACGGAAAAAGGAATTGTCATTCGTTATCAAATAACAGCAGTTCCAGTCGCCCATAGCTCGACCGGCGTGCGTGCCTTTTGTACTGATGAGTCCGGCGCACTATTTTATGAAGATAGCGGTTCCGCGGCTGAGTGTCTTTCCTCGCGGCGGCCTCTGTTCTAATGAAAGCCGGGTCTTGATAAGCGCGCAAACCGAAAATTAGCCACTACCAAAGAGAAGCAGCTGTGGGGCAGCGCCTCGGATTTTGCGGGCGCGGAATTGTTGCCGGTTCTTCCTCTGGCGACGCATAATGAGTTCGACTGGGGCACGATGGAGAGAAAACATGGGCGCGAACAAATTAAGTGACGCAGAAATTCAGCAGGAGTTAGCAAAGGCGAAGGGCTGGAGCCTGGTGAACGGGAAATTGCACCGCGCGTTCGAGTGCAAGGATTTCGTGACGGCGTTTGGAAAAATGACGCAAGTCGCGCTGACCGCGGAAGCGATGAATCATCATCCGGAATGGTTTAACGTGTGGAACAAAGTGGTGATCGACCTGAACACGCACAGCGTGAAGGGGATCAGCCCACTGGATTTCCAACTGGCCGCCAAAATAAACGACATTTTCGGCAGCTGACCGGCCACCGAAATCGAATGCAAGGAGCCCATCAAAACAAATACAGATTGCGAGGCTGGCAGGTAATCGCGCTTCGCTGGCTGACGGCGCTCGCGATCCTCGCGGCACTCTTGTATTTTCTTCCGTGGGAGCAATTGAAGGAGTCGCTTCGCAGGGTGCCGCTTACCCGCTTTGTGCTTATTCTCGCGGGCTACCTGTTGGCACACGTGGTTGGCTCCATGAAGTGGCACATGGTGGTGAACGCCGCTGGAGCACAGCTGGATTATTCCACCAGCGCGGAGTGCTATGCAGGCGGCTTGTTTGGAACGTTATTCCTTCCCTCCATCATTGGTGGCGACGTGGTGCGCCTCGCGGTTGGTTTGCGGCGCAGCCCCAACCCCGCTGCGGTGCTGGCGGGAAACGTAGCGGACCGCTTTCTAGACGTGCTCGCGCAAGCTGGGTTAGTGGGAGTGGGATTGCTCTTGCTGCCGGGATCGGTCCCGGCTGCGCTGCGCGGGGAAGCACTGAGAGTTCTCCCGATCATGGCGATCGTCGTTGCCGTTGCCACGGTGGCGATTGTGTTCTTGCGCGGGCTATTGCTGCGAGGCAGGTCGTTTCGCTTTCGCCGGCGGCTGGCGCGATTGAAGTTTGCGTTGCGCACGGTGTCGCGGAAGCCGCATGTGCTCTTTTTCGGATGGTTGCTCGGAACCGGGATTCAAACCACGTTCCTGACGCTTACCGCGCTGCTGGCGATTTCCTGCGGATTATTTTTGCCCTTGCGCGTGTGGTTCTTCGCATGGCCTCTCGCAAAATTGGCGGCGGTTCTGCCGTTGACACAAGGCGGAATCGGAGTACGAGAAGCGGCGCTTGTAGGCCTGTTGGCGCCCTTTGGGGCACCTGGAACACTGGTGCTTGCCGCAGGGCTAGTTTGGGAAGGCGTTGTCATTGTTGGCGGCCTGATTGCGGGTCTAGTGGCGTTTTCGTTGCGACGCGCCAGGGGTCTTTCTTCCGCAGGTTAGAGAATTGCCATAAGCGGTACTCTTAACAAGAAAGATACGCGCGCGAATACTTTGACTCCCTTCCTGTAGCGGATCTCGTAGCTCTCCGTACAATTGAGTTCAGTGAAAAACCGTTCGCGGAGCGGGTCTAAGTGTCCCGCGGGGGACCAGTGGACGAGCGGAGCCAGAACTTGAGCGCGAGCAAAAGTGGGAGGGTGCGATGACTTCGCAAATCGAGATTCGGGTCACGCTCGAGAATTTGCCGACCGTGAAAGAGCGGCTGGACCAAGCGGCAATAGACCGTCTGTTTGAAGGAATCGGATCGTTTCTTCAGAAACGTCTGCGAAGTACGGATCGCGTGGAACGGGGCGCGCGGGGTGAATTTCGTCTTTCCGTCCACAACGTGGATTCCAACTGCTTACCAAGCTTGCAAAGAAGATTTTCGCCGACGATGCTGGATAGTCATTTCTCGAAGTCCGCAAATGGCTCCACGGAACTTACCGTGGAGACGGACATAATGGCGTGTCACGCAGTTGCCGTGCCCGACGAAAGTCCGGATGAAGCGCCCTATGCCGCGTCGTGGGAGTTGGCGCATCGGCGCTAGGTAGACCACTTCGTGCAGGGGTGGCCGATAGACGCAGTCCGCGAAGGGCCCACCCGTTAGCCTTCTGCAACGTGAACGCAAATCAACCTTCAGGGCCCTTATATTCGGCTTTTTTGGTTGACACCCCCGGTCGGGAGTGTTAGAAAACGGACAAAGGCAAGGCTTGGTCCGGTAAGTCTTCTGAACGGGAAAGCAACCAGCTTTCATGGATGGAAGGCGCAGAGTTACCCTACCTCGGTAGTTCCGCTGCGCCGGCCAGGAACTTGCCATCGCAGTACCCCACCCCACCCCGGGAGGCGGAAACTCACGTTTTCGCCTCCTTTTTTTGAAGAAGAGGTTTTTTTAGGCCTGGGGCCCCCGCCTCCTAAAGACACTAGTGAAGTCGTGCCCTCCCCGAAAGACGGTAGCTTTCACACGGATTTGGTAGGCGTGGATTACGCCGTAAAGCGGCAGCTGAGCTGCCGCACTCCAAAGGTGATTTGCTCCACCGCCCTGTGTCGAGTAATTTGGAAATCGATGAAAAACGATAAAAGCCTTCTTCTGGACCTGCAGAACATTACTGTGTTGCGGGGAGACAACGTCGGCCTGGAAGAATTGTCGCTGCAAGTGGCGCAGGGGGATCATATCTGCATCCTGGGACCGAACGGTTCGGGGAAGTCAACGCTCATTAAAGTGATTACGCGGGAGTGTTATCCACTGGCGCGGGAGACTAGCCGCGTGAGCATTCTGGGGCGGAACTTATGGAACATCTTCGAGCTGCGTTCGATGCTGGGAATCGTTTCGCCGGACTTGCTGGCTGCGTGCTCGACGGATGCAACGGGGATGGACGTGGTGCTTTCCGGATTCTTCAGCAGCACGCGCATTTTTCCGAATCACCACACGTTGCCGGAGCAGAGAGAGCGCGCGGCAGCAGCCCTGAAGCGGTTGGGGGTGAGCCATCTGGCGGAACGCCCGGTGGCGGCGATGTCCTCCGGCGAAGCAAAACGCACGCTGATCGCCCGGGCGCTGGTGCATGACCCACAAACGCTGCTATTCGATGAGCCGGGGAACGCGCTGGACATCGGCGGGCAAGTGGAGCTGCGCGAAACGATGCGCGAACTGGCGCGAATGGGGTTGGGAATATTGCTGGTAACCCACCACGTATCCGAGATTATTCCGGAGATTGACCGCGTGGTGCTGCTGCAGAAAGGACGCGTGCTGGCGGATGGGCAAAAGGAACGCGTACTGAATAATGAACTGCTGACGCAGCTTTTTGGCGTGAAAGTGAACCTGATCCGCGAAGACAGCTACTACCATCTTCACGCGTAGCAATTCACCAGGAGTTGTGGCTACTTATTGCCGGCAATGCCGTCCGCGATATCCGCAGCGATCGGCACGCGAAATGTCTCGTGCTTATAGGCTTTGATCATAAGGATGATCCAGAGCACGAAGGTGATCAGACCAACGAGGAGCCCTACCCCAGTCAGCAAACCCCACCCAATAACTCCGCCCAGGAAGCCGTTCATGAAGATCAGGCCGACGCGAATGATTGTCAGGCCGCCGAAAACAACGATGGATTGGGCGGCTTGGAACTTCACCCAGGGCCGCTTGTCAATCAATAGGAAGATAACGCCCGTAAGCCAACCCAGGACGTAGCACAGAAGTCCGGCTACGTTTTCCTGAAGACCTTCCGCGGACACGGTGACGGGAGCAACAGCCACAGGCGCAGTCGTCGCGGCCTGGCTGGCACCACACTTAGGGCAGAAAGTCGCGGAACCAATTTCTTGACCACATGCTTTGCAAAATGCCATTCGGGGCTCCTGTGAGACTGGAAATTTGACCGCGAGCGTAACAAAGCCGCAACGTCCGCGCAATCAGTAATTCAATTTGGAACGTGGCGGTCAGAAGTCGTACGGAGAGAGTTAAGTATCTGTATGAGAATCATAAACGGGAGAGCACGACTTCAGTCGTGCCGCAAGCGCTTCAATTCCACCGGGCTTTATCCCCTGAGATGCGCTTCTGTTGGGTGCGCATGAAACGGGAATTAGAGACGAAAGTCAAAACCCGCACCCTAAAAACTGTAGGGTGCGGCACCCGGCCGCAGCCAGAACTAAGAGGTTGTAGAGGTGCCGAAAGCCAAGGTGATGAGGGTTTTTTGCTCCAGTTCGTGGGCTTTGGCGGAGCCGGTGGCGGGACTGGCGCTAGCGGAACGCTTCACCGAGCGGACACGGAGATTTTTGGCCTGCGCGATGCGTTCGAGGCGCGGGAGAATATAGAAAAGAGCGCCCATGTTGGCAGGCTCTTCCTGGACCCAGACGATTTCGCGGGCGTTGGGATGCGCGTCGATGGCGGCGGCGATTTCCGCTTTCGGCAGCGGGTAGAGCTGATCGAGAAAGAAGATGGCCGTCGACGTGTCTTTGCGGCGGCGGCGCTCGGCGCGCAGTTCGTGGCCGACTTTTCCGCTGGCGATCAGAATGGTGTGAGCATCCTGGACTTCGTTGTCCGGGCCGAGAGTCAGGAAGCGCGGGCGAGAGAATTCCTCGATGGTCGAAGAGGCGTCGGGATGGCGCAGCATGCTCTTCGGCGTGAATACGATGAGCGGCTTGCGCCACGGGCGGAGCGCCTGGCGTCGAAGCAGGTGGAAATATTGCGCGGCGTTGGAAGGCTGACAGATGTTCATGTTGCCTTCGGCGGCGAGCTGCATGAAACGCTCGATGCGCGCGCTGGAATGTTCAGGGCCCTGGCCTTCGTAGCCGTGCGGGAGAAGAAGAACCAGACCGGTGGGGAGATTCCACTTGTCTTCGCTGGCGCTGAGGAATTGATCGATGATCACCTGCGCGCCATTTGCAAAATCACCGAATTGCGCTTCCCAGAGAATCAGGGCTTCGGGGTAGTCCCGAGAAAAGCCATATTCAAAACCGACGCAGGCCGCTTCGGAAAGCGGGGAATTGTGAATCTCGCAGAAGGCTTGGCTGGAAGAGAGATGCCCAATGGGCAGGTAGTCGTGCTCGTCCAGCGTGTCGACGAGAACGGCGTGGCGTTGGTTAAACGTCCCGCGCTGCGAATCCTGCCCGGTGAGGCGGACGGGAGTGCCGGCGAGAACAAGCGAACCGTACGCGAGCAATTCGGCAAAACCGTAATCGAAGGGCCGCTTGCCATGACCCATCTCGCGGCGTTGTTCCAGGAGCTTCGCGATTTTCGGATGAACATGGAAACCTTCGGGCACGCGCACAAGTCCATCGGCAATCTCCGCAATCTTTTCGGCAGGAAGGCCAGTGTCGACTTCATACTCAGCGGAATATTTGCCGTGATGATAGGGCGACCAGTAGTCCGGAAGTTTGCGAAGATGCGGCATTTTGGTGAGTTTGCCGGCTTTGCGTTGCGCTTCTTCGTATTCGGTCTTTATACCGGCAGCGATAGCATCGGCGGAGATGCCCGTCTTTTCCGCGTAGATCTTCCAAAGCGGCGGATGATTCTTGATGGCTTCGTAGAGGAGCGGCTGAGTGATGGTGGGGTCGTCCACCTCGCTGTGGCCGTGGCGGCGGTAGCCGATCAGGTCGATGACCACGTCGGAACCGAACTCGGCGCGATACTCGGCGGCAAGGCGTCCGATGCGCACGACGGCATCGGGATCTTCGGCGTTTACGTGGAATATGGGGACGCTTTGGCGCTTGGCAAGATCAGAAGCAAAGCGAGCCGAGTGCTCCTGCGGAGGACGAGTAGTGAAACCAATGAGATTGTTGACAATGATGTGGATGGTGCCGCCGACGGTGTAAGCAAAAAGGTCCGCAAGATTCAGCGTTTCCGCCCAGATGCCTTGGCCCGCAAAGGCAGCGTCACCATGCATGACCACGGTCCAGACGCGGTTGCGCACTTCCTTGGAACGATCGACGTACGCTCCGCGAAATCCGTGGCGGGTTTGCTTGGCGCGCGCACGGCCCATGGCGACGGGATCGACGGCTTCGAGATGGCTGGGGTTGGAGACCAGATGAATGTTTAGCGATTTGCCGTTGGTGGTGGTGTAGGTTCCTGTGGCGCCAACGTGATATTTGACGTCACCTGCGCCGAGCACGCTGCGCGGGTCCACGTCTTCAAAGCCAGCGACGACTTCGTGCGCGGACTTGTTTGCAATGTGAGTCATGACGCTAAGGCGGCCGCGGTGACTCATGGCCATGACCGATTCCGTGCCGCCGCGCTCGCCAGCGGTATCGAGAATGGCATCGAGCAACGGGATCAGCGAGGTGTTGCCTTCCAGCGAGAAACGCTTACTGCCAAGGTAGCGATTCTGGAGAACCTGCTCGAATAAATCGGCACGAACCAGGCGCTCGAGAATTTTCTGTTGATTGACTTCGGTTTGCACACCTTCCAGGCGCTCCGCGATCCAGCGGCGCCGCTCGGGCTCGGGGAGGTGCATAAATTCCACGCCGACAGTACCGGAGTAGATGCGGCGAGCTTCGTCCGAAGATTCGCTGGACAGACCTTGCAGATCGGGAAATTTCACCGGGGCGAAGATGCCGAGGGGATCGAGAGTCGATTCGTAGTAGCCCCATTGGCGGAACAGCTCGAAGACGCGTTCGCGCTCGGCTTGTTGGGCCGGTTTGGGCCCATTCGACTTTGTCGAGGGCTTTGTAGGTTTATCTGGAACGAGAGTAGTACGGTTAGCCATGGTCGGTGGTCCGGAACTATCTATTTTGCCACAAACGCAAAACAGATGCCGGAAGACGTGCGACGGAGTAAACGGGATTGCTGCGCGGGCGCGTACGTGGATTTTTCATTGGCCACTAATTGTCCGGCGAAAACGTGGACGTCCAACCGCGGTGGACACAATTGCGAGAGAGACCCAACGCTCCAGGCGTCCCTACAATGACCCTGGCAGGACACATTCCATGGAGATAGAATCCCCGACGATAATGGCCATCTCCAATCTTGCTGCCTTTGGAGGAGTACATCATGAGACTTCGAGTTGCTCGCAATTTCTTGCTGGCCGTTCTTCTATTTCCAGCCCTCTGCACAGGTGAAGCCCCCAATCGCGTCACAATTCTCTACGACGCATTTGGGAAGTCCCCGGCTATGACCAAAGCCTGGGGATTCGCCGCGCTAGTCGAGTTTGGCGGTAAGCGGATACTTTTCGACACCGGCGGGAATGCTGAGATTCTTGAGCATAATGTTAAAGCGTTAGGCGTGGATCTGAGTAAACTGGATTTCGTGGTGATATCCCACCGGCACTCGGACCACATCAGCGGTCTGAACTATCTCCTACGCGTCAATCCGGCCGTGAAAATTTACACTGCCGCCGACCCGTGGGGGCCGTTCGGTTGGGCAGTGCCGAACAGTATCTATCGCAAAGAGGAATCGCTTGCTACGAACATGCGTTACTTCGACGGTAATCCGCCGGACATGCTTTCCGCTAGCACACCCTGGCCGCAGGCTAACTTCGTCAGAGTGGATTCAACGACGGAGGTCGCGCCGGGAATTTTTCTTGTGCCAACCATCTCGCAGGTTACTGGAACGCTCGAACTTCGCGAAATCTCGATGGCGATTCGCGGCCCGCAGGGTCTCATCATTGTGGCTGGATGTTCTCACGCGGGCGTGGAGAAGGTTCTCGAAGCTGCGACCAAAATAGATCCGCACATCCGGGTTGTATTTGGAGGCCTCCATCTTCTGGGAGCGCCTGATCCTAACGTTCAGAGGATCTCCGCGGCGTTGCACGACCAATGGAAGCTAGATTACATCGCGATTGGTCACTGTACAGGGGAGCCGACGTTCGCAGCGTTACAAAAAAATTTTCAGGATCACTACATTTATGCTGGCGTTGGAACACTGGTGAATATTCCCTGAACTAGTACGATCCTCGACCGGGTCGGCTATACGGAAGTAATCCGATTGGGCATCGTCCCGATGAGTACCGTGGAGTCGCGTCGCGTTTACTGACGATTTTCGGGACGAGGGCTTCCCAGGTATCGTGTTCAAACCCTCGTAAACGCGGTAACCGGAAACTGAGCGACTACCAGCGCGTTATTTAAGCGGTTGCAGGAGTTCTTTCCTGATCTTGAGGACGACTCCGGCGTTGCGGTCGGCGACTTCGCTGACTTTGTATTCCGCCGAGGTACCGAGAACTTGCGCTACTTCGGAAGGCGTCAACTTGTAATCGTCTGTGAGCCACTGCGCCATGTTGGAGGTGGCTTCGCGAAAGGCGTCGTCGATCGAGCCGTTGAGGCCCATGGCCATGATGTGCGTGGCAGATTCCACGCGTGGTTCAGGGACGCTTTTGCCGGAAATTACATCGACGGTGAACTCCACGTCCATGGACGTTTCGAGGGCATTGCCGGTGAGTTCTCCATCACCCTCTACGGCGTGTCCATCGCCGACATAGAGAAGGGCGCCGGGAACACTGACGGGCAAATAGACCGTTGCGCCTTCAATGATTTCGTTGAAGTCCATATTTCCGCCGTAGTAGCCGGAGTCGCCCGTGCCGGGTGCAGCTCCCCTGGTAGCTACAGCGACGCAGCCGAGCATCGGCTTCACCGGAACCGAATAGCGCGCCAAGTGTTCCGAGGGTTTTTCCGGTGTGGCGACACCTCGCTGGATATCCAGATGCCAGCGCACGTCTTTTCCGCTGTCTTTCATTTTCACGGCGAGATCGCTATCCATGCCGCGGTCGACGATGGAATCGTCGCTGATGGCCCAGTCTCGATTGAGCCGCAGACGGACGATATGCACCACCAGCGTATCTCCGGGAAGGGCGGACTCTACGTAGAACGGGCCGGTTTCAGGATTTCCGCCCATAGAGCGGGTTGCGCCTTTTTCGTCTTTGCCGCCTGCGTCAACGGTGGTGGTGTGAATGGTGTCCCCGGCGGAAACGGTGAGAACGGGGCTATAGCCGGCAGAAAACTGGCGATAGAAGGTAGTTGGAACAAATTCATGACGCTGCGGGGGGCCTGAGCGTTGCTGCACGAGTTTTGCCGTGAAGGGAAGAGTGGTGGGATGCTCGGGGCTGCTGGACTCCGTGTAGATGACCGTTCCCGTCATCGCGGCCCCTTGAATCGTGCCGCTTCCTTCTACTTTGCCGGCTCGGTATTGCGCGACGAAAAAATGAATCGCATTCCCCTGGGCCGTTCCTTCCAGCTTGCTTCCATCCAGATCACCGGCGAGTTTTTCACCGTCCCGCTGTAACCGCAAAACCAAATCGAGCGGCGTGCCATAGAAGTCCGCACTGAGAACCCATCGGCCGTTGACGGAACCCGCGGGCTCAGTTGCCGGAGTCTGGAGAACTTCCGCCTGGACGTTCGTCGTTTTGAACAAGCAAGGGAAGAGAACGAGCAGTAAGAGAGCAAGTTTGCGCACGGGTGCCTCCGGAAGGAATCCGATCAGCAAATAGTTACGAACGGCAGGCCAGTTTAGTTCAGTCGTGCAGATTCCAAAATGGAGCTTTTTTGGCGACTCGCGGAGCAGGAAGCTTTCTCTGTCAGAAGGAGAATTCAAATTGAACTGCAGTGTGCACCGGGCTTGCTTGAGCGAGATCCAACTTGCCTTCGATCTGGTGACGGAATATTACGAGGAAATGCGCGTGGAGGTGCGGGAAGACCGAGATGAATTCGCACGCCAGTATTTCGAAAAAGAGACGGGATTATGGTTGGCGGAATTGGAAACCGCACCAGTCGGATGCGTGGCGTTACGCAAACTGAAGACGCGCCCAAAATGCGGCGAGATTAAACGAATGTACGTTCGCGCATCGCAGCGGGGTAAAGGAATTGCGGACCTGCTGCTTCAAGCGCTCGAAGCGTATGCCAGGGAGTGCGAATATGAGTGGCTCTATCTGGACACCATGTTGAGCATGGAGGCTGCGGCGCGATTCTACGAACGCAACGCCTATCTCCGATGCGACCGATATAACGATAATCCACAAGCAGGTGTGTTTATGCGCAAACTCCTGTTTGCAACCCCTTGAGAGATTGCGGTGCATAAGTACGCCTAGGCCTACGGGTTGCGGAAGTCGCGCCGTTCAAGCCTCTCTCGGAGACAATCAGTGCCACCTAAGCACCTTTCGATGCATCAAAATAGCTGGGTTGGCGTATGCGGCCCTAAAATGAAGCGTGTCGGAAAGTGCTGTAAATCGGCTAAACTGGTAGCTTCGGGGGCAGTAGTTTGTCGGCCAAATCACGGAAATACTAGGGGAAGCATGCCTGTACCTGTATCGCAAGCATGGACGGTAGCGACCTACGTCCTGAAACAGAAATTGATGGGCCGCGAGCGTTATCCATTTGTGTTGATGCTCGAGCCGCTGTTCCGCTGCAATCTGGCTTGTGCCGGATGCGGGAAGATCCAATATCCGGCGCACATTCTGAAGTCGGAACTGACGCCGGAAGAGTGCTTTAAAGCCGTGGATGAGTGCGGCACGCCGATGGTTTCCATACCCGGCGGCGAACCGCTGATGCACTCGCAAATCGACAAGATCGTGGAAGGGCTGGTAGCGCGGAAGAAATACATTTACCTGTGTACGAACGCGTTGTTGCTGAAAGAGAAACTACACCTTTTCAAGCCCAGCAAGTATTTGACGTTCTCGGTGCATGTGGACGGTCAGAAAGAACACCACGATTTTTCCGTATGCCGCGAGGGCGGCTACGAAATGGCCATCGAAGGAATCCGGGAGGCGGTGAAACAAGGCTTCCGGGTGACCACGAACACCACGCTTTTTGACGGTGCGGATCCAAACAGCGTTCGCGGTTTCTTCGACGAGATGATGGAACTGGGCGTGGAAGGCATGATGCTCTCGCCGGGCTATTCGTACGATAAGGCTCCAGACCAGAAGCATTTCCTGGGCCGGGCGCGTACGCGGCGGCTGTTCCGCGCGATTCTTTCCAACCGCAAAAAGAGCTGGCAGTTCAACCAATCGAAGCTGTTCCTGGAATTTCTGATGGGCAAGCAGCACTATTCCTGCACGCCATGGGGAATGCCTACCTACAACATATTCGGCTGGCAGAAGCCTTGCTATTTGCTGCAGGACGGCTATGCGGACACATTCCAGGAACTGCTCGACAGCACGGAGTGGAAGAACTACGGCACTGAGTCGGGCAATCCAAAATGCGCGAATTGCATGGTTCACAGCGGATATGAAGCCTCAGCCATGAATCACACGTTTAGCGGCCTCTCCGGGCTGTGGGCGGCCATGAAGGCCACCTTTACGACGGACTACGCCGACGCTGACGCCATGGAGATGCTGAAGGAACCCGTGAAGCCGGTGCACGCCTTCAATCCTCTTGTTCAGATCAATACGACCAAGAATCAGATGGAAGAATCCCGCGCGTGAGCACTCCGACCCATTCCGCACGACCTGCGCAGTCCGGAAATGCGGCCCTGAGTGCCGATCAGCTTGAAGTTGCTCCGGGCCGGGAAAAAGAAGCGGTCGAGGGATGGATTCCGAATCTGGCGACGGAAGAGGAATTGCGTCAAGCACTCGAAAAGGCGTTCGACTATCGCGGGGACGTAACCATTACACGAAAAGACGGGACGGTTGTTGACGGATACATCTTCGATCGAGTCGGAGGCAAGACGCTGGAGACTTCCTTTGTGCGTGTTTTGCCCAAAGATGCCAGCCAAAGGCTGAAAATTGCCTACGGTGAAATAGCCGCTTTGGCGTTTAGCGGGCGAGATCCAGCGGCGGGGAAGAGCTGGGAGGCCTGGGTGAAGAAGTATTGGGATAAGAGGCAGTCCGGCGAGGGAAGTGCGAGTATTGAGCCGGAGAGCCTGGACGAGTAGCCGTAGCCAATTCCTGCCTGTGAATTTCGGTAAATTTCCTGTTTTCAACGATATAGATTGGGTCTAAGGACCAGGATGGGTCACCTGCCATCTGGACAATAACCCCTTTAGTGTGATAGCGTTAGGTACAGCGTTGTTGCTCTTGTATTACCTTTTGACTCGTTCAGGGGCTGCGAGAACGGTTCGCGGCCTTTTTTTCGGTCTAGAGGCTGTCACGGCACTTGGGAGACCAGGAGTACGGACCAAGAGAGGCAAAGCAATTTCACTATCGAGGTTTAGCAGTGAAGGAACAAGGAACAGTAAAGTGGTTCAATGCTTCGAAGGGCTACGGGTTCATCCAACGCCAGACTGGAGAAGACGTATTCGTACACTTCTCCGCCATCATGATGGACGGTTACAAGTCTCTGAATGAGGGTCAGGCGGTGGAGTTCGAAGTAAAGAAGGGCCCGAAGGGCCTTCAGGCAGAGAACGTCACAAGCCTCTAGCCTGTAGACCGGAGAGGCCCTCGCAAGGGGCCTCTCGGTTTCCGAGAAATGAGAAGGAAAATCGCAACGGTTGGTCAAGGAGGAAGTTGTGCAAGTAATGCAGGAAGGACAAACCATCAAGCACGAGATTTACGGGCTGGGCATCGTGACAGCCGCGGATCTGGAACGTACCGCAATCGATTTTGACGACCACGGTCCCAAACTGTTCGTGACCAGCATTTTCGTGGCAGAAATGATTGGCGAAGCGCCCGCTACCCCGCCCAAAACCAAGCGGCGCCGCAAAGCCTCCGCAGTGGCCAAGGCCGTGAAGAAGGCAGCTGCAGCTCGATAGTTAGTCGCACTAGATCCTCTTCGTATTCGTATTAACCCCAAAAAAAAGCGCCAGAAATGGCGCTGGGGTGTGTCTGAACGCCCACAATTTACTTCAACATCTAAGGGGGCATGTTCCACACGGAACATGCCCTATCCAGAAGTAACAAGTTCCCTACCATTTCGCCGATATTTTCTTGCTCGAGCTGCGTGCAGGCCGCAAACTCGCCGTAACACGAGCTCCGTCGCCGCTGAGGTTCAAGATCATGAGGATACGACTCCGACAAATCGCGCTCTGCGCGGGACTTACACTAGCGATTTCGCTCGGCATCCGGGCGCAAACGCCGGGCGTCACCGAGAAGGAAATCGTAATCGGATCGTGCGCGGCGTTGGAGGGACCATCGAGTTTTCTAGGGAGAGAGACCGTTCGTGGAGCGGAGATTTACTTTCAGTATGTGAACGATGAAGGCGGGGTGCTGGGGCGGAAGCTGAAGTTGGTGTCTCACGACGACAGTTACGATGCATCGAAGGCACAGGCATGTTGGGATCGTGTAATGGCCGAAAAGGTGTTTGCCATGGGGTTTTTCGTGGGCACACCGACTGCGGTGAAATACGTTCCGCTGGCTGAGAGCAATCAAATTCCGTTGGTAGGACTTTTTACCGGAGCGCAGACGCTCTATACACCTACGCGGCACTGGGTGATCAATGTACGCGCGTCCTATTTCGACGAGACCGCAGAGCAAGTAGATGGACTTTGGAAAGTGTTGGGTTACCACAAGATTGGGGTGATCTATCCGGAGGATGCGTTCGGCTCGGCGGTGGTGCTGGGAGTACAGACGGCCTTGAAGGAGCACGGCGCGGATCCGGTAGCCACGGCTTCATATGTGCGACAGTCGGATGCGGCGGATGCGGCGATTGACAAAGTGCGGGCAGCTAACCCGGACGCCGTCGTTCTGGTGGGCCCTGCGAACACGGTTGCCCCGATTCTGAAGAAGGCACACGAAAAGGGATGGAAACCGCTGTTTCTTACCGTGTCTTTCGTGGGCACGGATGAATTGATTCAGGACGCCGGGGCCGACGCCGAGGGCATGGTGATTACCCAGGTGGTGCCTCCGTATTACTTGACGGATTTGAAGACGGTTGCGCTTTACCGCCGGACGCTGCAGAAGTATGCGCCGAATGAGCGGCCAAATTTTGTGAGTCTAGAGGGATTTGTGGACGCGATGGTGATGGTAGAAGGACTGAAAAAGGCGGGAAAGGATTTGACGCGAGAGGGATTGATACAGGCGATCGAGTCGCTTCACGATGAGGACATTGGGTTAGGACCACAGTTAAAGCTGAACTATTCCGCTCACCATCACAAAGGGTTGGATCATGTTTTGCCTACGGTCGTGCGGGGCGGAAGAGCGGTTCCGTTCACGGATTGGAGCATGGTTTCGGCTAAGTAGTCGTAGGATGAATCGAAACATTCAGTGACGCCGGTTGGTGAATTAGCGGAGCGCCTCAGAAGGCGGTCCCTTCACCAACAGGAAAAGGCCTAGCGGATTGCGGATTCGGCCTGATCGAAGGCGTGGTAGGAAGAGCGCACCAGGGGGCCGGCTTCGACGTGCTTGAAACCCATTTTTTCCCCCTGCAGCTTGTACTCGGCGAATTCATCGGGATGCACGAAACGGATTACCGGCAAGTGTTCGCGCGTAGGCTGGAGATACTGGCCGAGGGTGAGGATGTCCGTCCCTTGTGCCGCGAGATCCCGCATCGTTTCCAGAACTTCTTCCGGCTCTTCACCTAGACCGAGCATCAATCCCGTTTTTGTGGGGACGTCCGGGTGCATTTCTTTCGCACGCCGCAGGAGTTCCAAGGAACGCTCGTAAACCGCGCCCTTGCGGACCTGGCGATAAAGCCGCGGCACGGTTTCCGTGTTGTGATTAAGGACGTCGGGCTTGACGGCCAGGACGGCGTTTAGCGCTTCCCAATTCCCGCGAAAATCCGGGATGAGGACTTCCACTTTGCAGCCCGGCACGCGATTGCGAATTTCCTGAATGGTGCGGGCAAAAATTTGTGAGCCGCCATCGGGTTGATCGTCGCGGTTGACGCTGGTGACTACGGCGTAGCGCAAACCCATGCGAGCTACGGCTTCGGCGACCCGGAAAGGTTCTTCTTCGTCCGGTGGTCCGGCAGGCTTGCCCGAGGGCACCGCGCAGAATCCGCAGGCGCGGGTACAGATATCGCCGAGAATCATGAATGTGGCCGTGCCGTGCTCCCAGCATTCCCCCATGTTGGGGCAGCGCGCGGATTCGCACACGGTGTGTAGATCCAAGGTGCGCATGATCCGTTTCAGGTCCTGATAGCGCTCGCCGCCGAAGAATTTGACGCGGAGCCAGTCCGGACGTGGGTGTGCCGTTGGAGGCGGCACATTGGGGCCGGAGCCGTTGGAGAGGATGTTGAAGGGCGTGGACATGGTGGGTTGAGTGAAACATTGATTTTACGCGGATTTCACGGCGCTGACAAATTGAGGCAGTTTGACGATTCAGAAAGACGATAGAGGAAGAGTTAGAGCGGTTGACGCGAGGAGCGGACGAAATCGCGCAGCGTGGTAACGTTTGGACCGTAGGCACCGATGCGACCGGCATCCACGGGCAGGCCGAGACGCTCCGCGAGATCGAGATCGACGCCAGCGTCATCCAGCTCCGACAAACTGAAACCCGCAGCTGGCTGAACGCGATTCATCCCAGACGGATAGACTGGACGTGGCGGACGATGACGATGCCACGGGCGGCGCGCCAGTTCGTAAAATTGTTTCCAATCGCGTTTGTGCCAAGTATTCATCGAGCGCTCTAACCCGTTACGCCGTATTGGATGCGCCTTTTCGTTAGAAGGTTCCGTTTCCATCTTGCTGCGGTGGCTCCTGAGCCCAACCATTCCTGTACACGAGAACATCCTGGATACGACGATAGCGTTTGGGCTGCATCTCTTCTACACTCCAGACGCGGGCGAGCGAAATCAATTTCTCACCTGATGTTTCAAACACGTAAACCTGACGATGGTTGCGGTCCGCGAAGCTCCGTCTTGCTCGCAGCCGGCTGGCGCGTTGCCGGCATGGACCTTCGCAGAGGAGAGAAAAACGAAATCGAGCGGGATACTACATGGTTAGAGAGGGAGTAGCCAGAAAAAATTCAGAAGGCCTGTGAATAATCGCGCTAGAGAGCTAACGAGTAAAACTAGTTCGGAATGGTTTGGACAACGGATCGAGATTTAGCCGTTTGAGGGAAGGCACGCACACCCGTGCTTCTCGGGACGTGCACGAAAAAAAGGAGAAAACTATTACCAGCGATTACCGCGGTCGCCGCGATCCCCACCGCCGCCGCGTCCGCCACCACCGCCGCGTCCACCGCGATCGCCACCCCGTCCACCGCCTCCGCCACCACCGCCATAACCACCGCGTCCGCCGCCACCACCGGAGCGCTCTGTCTGCGGACGAGCTTCGTTAACGACCAGGTTCCGGCCTCCAAAGTTCTGACCGTTCAGTGAGGTTACCGCGCGATCCGCTTCTTCATCGTTGGCGATTTCAATGAAGGCGAAACCGCGCGACTGCCCGGTGAAACGATCACGAATCAGACTGATGGCGGAAGGATTGACTCCAACCTGACCAAACCATTCCTGTAATTGCTCTTCGGAAGCATTGAAAGGGAGATTACCGACGTAGAGCTTCTTCACCTGCGAACTCCTTCTGTCCGGAACCTAAACAACGCGATTGCGGAGCGCACTGTGAAACCACGACCGCCGGAAGGCAGAGCGGAGGCTTGCCACGGGGAGCGGGGAGGCATCAGTGGTCGAGTGAATGGTCTCGAAAATTGACCAGTTTTGCAACAAATTATTCGCTGGAGGGCTGTAGCAGCTTGACAGGAACGCGCAATCGAAAAAAGTGCTAGCATGCGCACCGGTGGCTGGCTAGCGGAGGGCAGGATGCGCGGAACGATGATGGATTTCCCGCTGGTTCTGCCGGTGTTGTTGGAGCGCGCCGGCAAGCTCTTCCCAAAAGTTGAGGTTGTTGCCCGTAGACCCGATCGATCGATTATCCGCACAAATTACGGAGCAATTTACCGGAGAGCACGCCGGCTGGCGCAGGCGCTGACGGACCTTGGGCTGCAGAGCGGGGACCGGGTGGCATCGCTGATGTGGAACCATCCCGGCCATCTGGAAGCGTTCTGGGGAATACCGTGCGCAGGAGGCATTCTGCACACCTTGAATTTGCGGCTACACCCGCACGAAGTTGCCGCGATTGCGAATCACGCCAAAGATCGCTTCCTGATTGTGGACGACGTGCTGCTGCCGGTGTATCAGAAATTCGCGGCGGAAGTTTCTTTTGAGAAGGTGATTGTGGTTCCGTACGGCTGTGGGACGGTGCCGGAAGGATTTTTGAATTACGACGAACTGCTTGCTGGAGCGGGGGATGATTTCGTCTATCCAGCGATTGACGAGAATCAAGGTGCGGCGATGTGCTTTACATCGGGCACCACGGGAAATTCGAAGGGGGTGGTTTATTCCCACCGGGCGCTGGTTTTGCATTCGTTTGCGAGCGGCCTGGATGAATGCTTCGGGTTGAGCATAAAGGATACGATGTTTCCGATCGTGCCGATGTTTCACGCCAACGCCTGGGGAATTCCATTCTCGGCAACCATGCTCGGCGCGCGGCAGATTCTTCCAGGGCCGAATCTTGATCCGGAAGGCTTGCTGGACCTGATGGCGCAGGAGGGCGTGACCAAAGCGTGTGGCGTTCCGACCATTTGGAACGGCGTATTGTGTGCGCTGGAGAAAGAACCCACTCGTTGGAAGTTTTCACAGCCGATACTCGCGGTTTGTGGGGGGTCGGCGCCACCGCTGGACATGATTCGCCGGCTCGATGGATTCGGCATTCACATCAAGCATTTGTGGGGAATGACGGAGACGACGCCCATCGGCACCTGCGGAGGACTGAAGGAGCACATGGCCGATTTTACGGACGAACAGAAGCTGGAAGTGCGCGCAAAGCAGGGATGGGCGGCGCCATTCATAGAGATGCGAATTACTCGTGACGATGTGCCGATGGCGTGGGATGGAGAAAGCTCGGGAGAGTTGGAAGTGCGCGGGCCGTGGGTGGCAGGGAAGTATTTTGAAGCGCCAGACCAGGCGCATCGCTGGACGCCAGATGGATGGTTTCGCACCGGAGATATCGCGGTGATTGACGAAGAGGGTTATTTGAAATTGGTGGATCGGGCGAAGGACCTGGTGAAGTCCGGCGGAGAGTGGATTAGTTCCGTGGATCTGGAAAATGCGCTGATGGCGCATCCCGCGGTGAAAGAGGCGGCGGTCGTGGGCGTGCCGCATCCGAAATGGCAGGAGCGTCCGTTGGCGGCGGTGGTTTTGAAAGACGGAGCCCAAGCGTCCAGGCAAGAACTCCGAATGTTTCTTGCTGAGTCGTTTGCGAAATGGCAATTGCCGGACGCGTTTGTTTTCGTGGAAGCGATTCCACGGACGAGCGTTGGAAAATTCAAAAAAATGGCATTACGCGAGCAATTCGCGAATTGGAAATGGGAGGAGTGACGGCCGGGGCATTGGATGCGGCGTGGTTCGGGAAAAGCAAGAGGACCGATCTGAAGATCGGACACTACAAGAGCAAGAAAAACTAGCGCAAGATCCAGGGTTCGTGCGGACATGGGGCGCAGTGGTACTGCGCCCCTACCCGGCGAAGCGAAATGCGCCCGCCTCAGAAGGCGGCCGCTACACAGGCACGGGAGATTGGTCAGGTTCGATAGCTGGCGTTGATGCGGACGTATTCCGCGGTGAAATCGCAGGTCCAGTAGCGGGCGGACGCCCGGCCGCAGTGCAAATCCACAACGAGCAAGACGTACGGCTGCAGCAAACGGTTGCTGGCGGCGCGTTCGTTGAAATCCAGAGGTTGGCCGCGGCGCAAGACCGGGATGCCCGCCATATGAATGTCGACCTTGTAGGGATCGAACTTCACTCCGGAGCGGCCGGCGGCAGCAAAAATACGGCCCCAGTTCGGATCTCCTCCGGCGAAGGCTGTTTTTACCAACGGGGAAGTGGCGATCGTCTGGGCAATGCGCGTGGCATCGGACGGGGATTTTGCGCTGCGAACATTGATTTCGATTACGCGCTGTGCGCCTTCGCCATCCGCCACAATTTGAAGCGCAAGCGAATGACAGACTTCCTCGAGTGCGTTCGCAAAGGCACGATGCGCGCTGGAGCCGGGCTGGATGCGTGGCGCACCGGCTTCACCGTTAGCCAGGACTAATAACGTGTCGTTCGTGGATGTATCGCCGTCGATGGTAATCGCATTGAACGTTCGCGAAGTGACATCCCGAAGCGTTTTCTGCAGCAGCGAAGGAGCGATAGCCGCGTCGGTAGCGACGAATGCAAGGGTGGTGGCCATGTTCGGATGAATCATGCCAGCCCCTTTCGCACAGCCAACCAGGTGAACACGCTTGCCCGCCATTTTGAAGGAACTCGCCGCCGTTTTTGGGCGCGTGTCCGTGGTGCAAATGGCGAGGGAGAGTTCCGCAAAAGAGCGCGCGGAATGCCGGAGATTCCTGGTGATGCCCGGCAGAGCGCGCAGAATTTTCTCCACTGGAAGCGGCACGCCAATGACGCCAGTGGAACAAACAAATAGTTCGGATGAAGTACAGCCAAGGCGGCTAGCGGCTTGTTCCACGGTCTTCACGGAAGCGGCGCGACCGGCGTCGCCCGTGGCGCAGTTCGCGTTGCCGGCATTGACAACTACGGCGCGCATACGCCCTTTGGAGCTTTTCAGATGGGATTTGGAAACGGTGACCGGTGCCGCAACCACGAGATTTTGCGTGAAAACTGCAGCGGCAGAAGCGGGAACATCACTGGACAGCAAAGCAAGATCGAGCGCGCCTGTTTTTTTCAGGCCACAGGCGGTAGCAGAGAAGCGGAATCCACGAGGGAGCGAGGCTTCGGAAAGGGCGTGATTCATGGGTTGAGGATCCGCATTCTGGGCGCGATGCTCACGGAAGGGACCTCCGATCCTCCGCGCGATGCGATGTGGAATCCTGGGAATTGGCGGCAATGCTGCTCATGATGTTTTCTCCTGTTTTAATTTTGCTTCGAGTTGCGCGATGGCGCTGTGCACGGAAGGTTGCGCCGTGCCGCCAGGAACAGCTTTCGAAGCAATAGCGTTTTCGACGGACGGTTTCTGCAAAAAGTCTTCCCCGAAATGTGGGGAGATTTTGCGGACGTCATCGGAGGAAAGTTGTGTCCAGGGCTTGCCCTGTTTTTCGGCTTGGCGAAGGAGCTGGCCTACAAGATCATGGGCCTGGCGGAACGGCACGCCTGCGTGAACCAGGTAGTCGGCCGCTTCGGTGGCGAATAGGGCGGGGTTGGAAGCTGCCGCGCGCAGGCGATCCTCGCGAAACTTGGTGGCGGCCAGGGCGCCACGGGCTACCCAGAGCATTTGTTTCATCTGATCGTGCGCAGAGAAGAGCGCTTCCTTGTCTTCCTGCAGATCGCGCTGGTAGCTAGTGGGCAGGCCCTTCAGCGTGGTCAAGAGACTGAAAAGAGCAGAAGTGATGCGTCCCGTCTTGCCGCGCAGAAGCTCCCAGGAATCGGGATTTTTCTTTTGCGGCATTAGGCTGCTGCCGGTGGAGAATTCGTCGGGAAGGATAACGTAGGAGAATTCCTGCGAGGAGAATAGGACAAAATCCTCGGCGAGCCGCGAAAGATGCGTGGCGATGCCGGAGAGCGCGAAGAGATAGTCGAGAGCGAAATCGCGGTCGCTGACGGCGTCGAGGCTATTGGGACTTATACGAGAGAAGCCCAATTCTCGCGCGATTGCTTCTCGATCGATGGGGAAAGAGCACCCGGCCAGGGCGCCGGAGCCCATCGGGCATCCATCGGCGCTGGCAGCGGCATTTTTCAACCGGGTCATATCGCGCAAGAAGGCTTCGGCATGCGCCATCAAAAAATGCGAGAGAAGAATGGGCTGAGCATGCTGCATGTGGGTCATGCCAGCCATGGGAATTCTCAGGTTGGCTTTGGCTTGCATAACAAACGCTTCGATCAGCGCGAGCAAGCCGCGGCGAATTTCCGCTACGGCGTCGATCACGAAGAGGCGAAAATCGGTGGCCACTAGTTCGTTGCGGCTGCGGCCGGTGTGAAGCTTCCAGGCGAGCGCGCCAAGTTCTTCGTGCAACGCTTTTTCGACAAAGTGATGGACGTCTTCGGCTTGAGCTCCGGCTTGATCGAGCCAAGCAGGATCGTCTTGTGCGCGAGCGGCGACTTTATCGAGGGCGGCAAGCGTCTGACGCACTTCGGACTCGGTCAGGATGCCAACGCCTTGCAAGGCTTTGGCCCAGGCGCGATCGACGGCGATTTCGTACGGCAGAAACCTTTGGTCGAGCGCAAAGGAACGCTGGAACGCGTCGAAGTTTTCATCCGGCGCGCGTTCAAAACGCCCACCCCACAGGCGATCGTCTTTGCGTTCTTTGGTCAACGTTTCCTTCACAGAAATGGAAAATTTTCTGGCTGAGCGCCCTCAGGGGCTAATGCCCCACTGTGTCGGAAGCACTTACGGCACGACTAAGTCGCGCCCTCCCGGAGGCAGAGTCCTCACAACTCTTGGTCCAGAATAATCAAGATTTGGTGCCGCCTTCGGCTTTGGCCTTGGGGCGGACGGTTACCGGAAGCGCGAAGAGATTGATGAAGCCTTCCGCGTCCTTCGGGTTGTAACGGCCCATGGTAAAGCTGGCGAGGTCGGCGCGGTAAAGCGAGTAAGGCGAGAGGCGCTTGGTGACGCTGAGCGTGCCTTTCCAAAGTTTGAGGCCGACGCTTCCGGTGACATTCTGCTGTGCCACGCGGAAAAAGCCGTCGAGGGCTTCACGCAGGGCCGAGAACCAGACGCCGTTATAGACAAGTTCGGCGTAGCGAGCGGCAAGCGCCTGCTGAAAATGTGCGGTCTCGCGATCCACCGTCAGGCGTTCGAGCTCGCGATGGGCGGTGACAAGCAACGTGCCGCCGGGAGTTTCATAAGCGCCGCGGGACTTCATGCCAACGAGGCGATTTTCGACCAGGTCAACGCGGCCGATACCGTTGCGAGCGGCAATTTCATTGAGAAGGTTGAGAAGCTCGATTGGGCCTAGCTTCTTGCCGTTCACAGAAACCGGCGTGCCGGCTTCGAAGCCGATTTCCACTTCCTCGGGCTTGTCGGGCGCTTTGTCGGGAGAGACAACCCACTGCCACATGGCTTCGTTCGGCGCGTTGGCGGGATCTTCGAGTTCGGCGCCTTCATGGCTCAGGTGCCAGATGTTGCGGTCGCGGCTGTAGATATTTTTCTTGCTCTGCTCGACAGGAATCTTGTGTTTCTCCGCGTAAGCGATGGCATCTTCGCGGGAATCGATGTCCCATTCGCGCCAGGGAGCGATGATCTGGATGTGCGGGGCGATGGCTTTGTAAGCCAATTCGAAGCGAACTTGATCATTGCCCTTGCCGGTGCAGCCGTGAGCCAAACCATCGGCGCCGAGCTTGAGGGCCAGTTCGGCCTGACGCTTGGCGATGATGGGACGGGCCATGGATGTGCCGAGAAGATAGTTGTGTTCATAGACGGCGCCGGCGCGCAGCGTGGGCCAGATATAGTCGCGAACAAATTCTTCGCGCAGATCTTCGATGTAGGCGGACGAAGCGCCGGTGGCGAGAGCCTTTTTGTATGCGGCTTGCAGATCTTCCTGCTGGCCGACGTCGCCAATCATGGCGATGACTTCACAACCGTAGTTTTCAATCAGCCAGGTAATGATGATGGAGGTATCCAGGCCGCCGGAATAAGCGAGCACAACTTTTTTTGGTTTTGGGGCGTGCGAATTCACTCTTCTATTTCTCCTCTTGATTTAAAAACGATATCAGCTAAACAACGCGTGCAGTATGGCTTTCTGGACATACATGCGATTCTCGGACTGGTCCAGAACAATCGAATTAGCGCTATCGAGAACTTCGTCGGTAACTTCCATGCCGCGATGCGCCGGAAGGCAATGCATGAATACGGCGTTCGGAGCGGCGGCTTCCATGAGTTTGCGGTTCACCTGGAAAGGCTTGAAGACGGAGCGGCGAACTTTTTCCTGCGCTTCGAAGCCCATGCTGGTCCAGGAATCGGTATAGACGGCTTGTGCGTCGTCCACGGCTTCCTCGGCGGAAGTGAACAAATCAATTTTCGCGCGCGTTTCTTTGGCGACTCGCTTGGCATCCACAAGCACGTCTTCATCGGGCGCATAGTTTGCGGGAGTGCCGACGCGGAGATGCATGCCGGTTCGCGCGGCGAGAAATATCAGGGAATGGCAAACGTTGTTGCCGTCCCCGACGTAGGCGAGCTTGAAGCCACGAAGCGAGCCGAATTTTTCCTCGAGCGTAAAAATGTCCGCGAGCGCCTGGCAGGGATGAAATTTGTCCGAGAGCGCATTGATCACCGGAATCGCGACATTCCTGGCCATTTCGTCGAGGACACGCTGTTCGTAAACGCGCGCGACAATACCCTGTACCCAACGCTCCAGGTTGCGCGCGACGTCGGGAATGGATTCGCGTTCACCTAGGCGCGCTTGTGTGTGGTCGAGAAATACCACGAAACCGCCCATGCTTTGCACGCCGACTTCAAAGGTGACGCGCGTGCGCAGCGAGGGCTTCTCGAAAATCAGCGCGATGTGCTTGTTGCGTAGAACGGAAGCGTAACGAGCCGGGCGCGCCTTGATCTCCGCGGTGCGTTGCAGCAGATCGCGGGTGTCCGAAGGAGTCCATTCGGCGCCTGTGAGTAGATCCTTCGTCAAGGAAACAGGAATTGCAATAGAAGCAGTCATTACCTTTTCTCCGTAATTTAGGAATCGTCAGTTAGCGGCCATCGCCGTGTGGCTGGCGCCGGGAAAGTCGAGAAGCACTCGAGTTCCAGGGATGTCGTACTTTTGGGATTTCAAGGGCGCGGGTGCATACAAAGCTGGATCAAGCGCCGCTGCCGCGTTGGCGCCACCTACGATGCGAACTTCGCGCACCCCACCTTCCAGCGCGCGTTTGGCGGCTTCGAGTTTCAGAATCATGCCGCCGGAGACAACACGCGACTGCACGAGGTGGTCAATCTGTTCGTAGGAGACGGCGGAAAGCGTTTTTTCGCCATCCAGCACGCCCGCGACGTCGGTGAGATACACGAGATGATCGGCGGCAATGAATTCGGCCGCGGCTGCCGCCATGTGATCGGCGTTGATGTTGTAGAGCTCGCCATCAGCGCCAAGGCCGAGGCAGGAGGCCACTGGAACGAGGTGTTCGCGCCAAAGCGATTCAATAAAGCGGACATTCAAGCTAGTGAGATAGCCTACAAAGCCGAGTCCGCCTTCCACTTCATTGTGAACTAGGGGAGCGGCGGAGAAGCATGCGGCGTCAGCTGCCGAAATGCCGATGGCTGGTTGCCCTGCAGCGGTGATCGCCGCGGAAAGGCGCTTATTCAAAAGGCCACCGAAGACCATTACCGCGACATCGCGAGTTTGCGCATCCGTGACGCGGAGTCCGGAGACGAATTTACTCTCGATGCCCATGCTCTTCAGCATCGCGGTGAACACACGTCCGCCACCATGCACGACGAGAACCTGGTGCCCGTGGCGCGCGAGATTGGCGACATGCAGCGATAGATCTTTCACCATCGCGTCGTCTTCGAGCAGCGCGCCCGCAAATTTGATCAAGATTTTCATAGAAGTCCAGTTTGCTCCTCGATGCCTAGCATCAAATTCATGTTTTGGATGGCCTGTCCGGCAGCTCCCTTACCCAGATTGTCCAGGCAAGAGATGACGATCAGATGAGTACCCGATTTATCGAGAGTGAATCCGAGATCGCAGAAATTGGTGTTCGCCGCGTGGCGAAGCTCCGGCAGGGATCCGGCTTTCCAGACTCGGATCATGGGATGGCCTGCATAGAACTCCCGGAAAGCGCGTTCGACGGTTTCGCCGGATTGCGGAGCGTTCAGCGAAACGTAAATTGTGGACAGAATTCCACGCGCCACAGGAAGCAAATGGGTACTGAAGACGAGTTTGTCTTCCGGCAAGCCGGTTTGCTCCAGAATTTCCGGCGTGTGGCGATGAGAAAAGAGATTGTAGGCACGAAGGTTTTCATCCACT
>Ga0070765_100000228_pt1 | contig 33739 bp, 25 predicted proteins | sample HubBroMetageWFT5_FD_71516 | JGI IMG/M metagenome (GOLD analysis project Ga0070765, IMG submission 71516) | Warmed and freeze-thawed soil microbial communities from the Hubbard Brook experimental Forest, New Hampshire - Hubbard Brook CCASE Soil... | ecosystem: Environmental > Terrestrial > Soil...
CCGAAGAAGCGGGCAGCGACGTAGATCAGTGGCCAGTGGCCAGTTTTTGCTGGCCAGCTTCTTCGACGAGGGGCTGTTTTTCTGGACACTGAGACCACTGGACACTGGCCACTGCTTTTTGAAATTCATCATTCGTTAACACGTGGGAAACATTCTCGCAACAATTCCAAAATACATTCGATAGAGAATCCAGCGGCGAACCGACCTTCGACTCCGGGTCAAGCCTCTGCAGGTGACGATGCATTCTCCCATGGAATCTGTTGAACCGCGCGGCGATGCGGGCGTCGGACCCGTGTCTCGAAGCCTTATCTTCGTAGTGGAGGATGAGGAAGATATTGCCCGGCTGATCTCTCACAACCTGCAGGCGGCGGGTTTTGAAGTGCAGAGCTTTGTCAGCGGCGGTTCTGTGGTTTCGGAAGCTTTGCGGGAGACGCCGTCGCTTTTCCTTTTGGACGTGATGCTTCCGGGAGCAGATGGCTTTGATCTTTGCCGCCAGATACGGCAGACTCCCACGCTCTCCTCGACGCCGGTCATTTTTCTGACCGCCAAGACTGCGGAGGCCGACCGAGTGAAGGGGCTTGAGCTGGGTGGAGACGATTACATCACCAAGCCCTTCAGCCCGCGCGAACTCGTGGCCCGGGTTCGCAGCGTGCTCCGGGGTCTACGCCAACCCACAGTAAAGCCGGAAGTGCTTCGTCTTGGTGATCTTGAAATCGACGCTTCTTCCATGACGGTGCAGGTGGAGGGGAGGGCGGTTTTCACCACGGTGCGAGAATTTCGCCTGCTGGAGTACCTGGCTACGCATTGCGGACGAGTGCTTACGCGCGACCAGTTACTGGACGCAGTGTGGAAAGAAACTCCTTTTGTGACGCCGCGCTCGATCGATGTCTACGTGCGGCGGCTGCGCGAGAAAATCGAGAGCGATCCGCGCCATCCTCGGTATCTTAAGACGTTGCGCGGCATCGGATATCGCTTTGAAACTCCCAAATAAAGCAGTGATCAGTGTCCAGTCATCGCGCTGGCTCAAAGTGTTAGTGGCCTCGGGCATCGCTGACCACTGAGCACCGATCACTGACCACTGCTTTTTGATTTATCCTGTCTCGTTACGTCTCAAGCCTCACCTTCATGACCCGATCCAAACCACTGTGGAGTCCGGACGATCAGGACGCCCGTTTAGATGAACTCACGGCGCGGTCGGGCGATTCCGCCAAGGATCGCTCCTTGCGGCGGGATGTGCGATCGCTCGGCGCGTTGCTGGGTCGAGTTCTGGTGGAGCAGGCGGGCGAGGAGTTGTTCGATACCGTCGAAGAGCTGCGGAAGCTGATGATTCAGCATCGCGAGCGCGCCCGGCGCGGCAACAAGGCAAGCGAGCTTATGGGCCGCGCTCAGGCAATGATTTCAGAGATGGACCTGGCTCACGCCTATCAAGTGACCAAGGCCTTCGCAATCTATTTCGAACTGGCAAATCTGGCGGAGACCAACCATCGCAAACGCCGCCGCCGCGCCCGCCAACTGGACCGGCGAGAATCGACACTGCCTGGATCGTTCCGCGGGACTTTGTTGCGCATGAAGAAGGCTGGGATCTCCGCCGTGGCCGCGCTGGACGTGCTTCGCCAAGTGATGGTGACTCCGGTGTTCACGGCTCATCCCACGGAAGTAGCGCGCCAGACGGTGCTGCTGAAAGGCCGCCGCATCTCCGAACAACTGGAGCGGCTGGATCGATTGCCGCTTACTGAGGCCGAGGCCCGGCGCTGCGAAGAGGCCATCCACGCCGAAATTACTTCCCTTTGGCAGACGGACGAAGTCCGTCAGGCTAAGCCGACGGTCGACGACGAGATCCGCATGGGTCTGCGTTATTTTCGCCTTTCGCTGTTTGAAACGCTGCCGCGTATCTACGCCGAAGTGGGCGAATCGATGCGCGACGTTTACGGCATGGTTCTCGACGCGGCCGAGTTGCCGAACCTGCTGAGCTTTGGATCATGGATCGGCGGCGATCGCGATGGGAATCCGCTGGTCAAGCCCGAATGCGTGAAGGATGCGCTTGAACTGGCGCGAGCCATGATTCTCCGTGAATACATCCGCGGTGTTGAGTTCTTGAGTGATTGCCTGAGTTCGTCGTTGCGCCAGGCGCAGGCTTCGGCAGAGATTGTGTCGCGGCTGGCGCAGTATAAGGGATCGCTACCCGGAGCCAGCATGCTTTGGGGACCGGGGAACACGGCAGAACTTTACCGGCGTTTTCTTTCCTATGTGGTTTATCGGTTGCAGCGCAGCCGCGAAGGTCCCGACGCGCAGGGTTCGTATAAGGACGCGGCGGAGTTTGAATCCGATCTGGTCATGCTGCGATCGAGCCTGACGGAGAATCGCGGTCAGCGGCTGGCGGAGGCCTATGTTGATCCGTTGTTGCGGCAACTTCGAACTTTCGGCTTCCATCTTCAGGTTCTCGATATCCGGCAGCACGCCCGCGTGCACGCCGAAGTTTTGCAGGAGATCGGCACAAGAACGATTGATCTGAGCAAAATTGCGACCGGAAGCGCCGAACTACGAAAAACCAAACTCAGAAAGACCGATTTGCAAAAAACAGCTCCGGCGCTGGCGGCAGGGGCTGCTTCTGCCGAGAGCAGCGAGTTTTCTGCGCAAGCGCAGGAGTTGATCGAGACTTTCCGTACGATTCAGAGGCTGAAGCAGGTTTATCCCGCACAATCGATTCGTCAATACATCATCAGCGGCGCGGAGTCCGAGGACGACGTGCTGAACCTGGTCCGGCTGGCGAAGGCTTGCGGGGTGAGGCTGGCTGGTTCGGGCGATGAAGACTTCGGCCTGATGCCGGTGCCGCTGTTTGAATCGATTGATTCGCTGCGCGCGGCGGGCGGCGTGATGCGGCGTCTGTGGCGGCATCCTGATTATCAGCCGCTGCTTGATTCGTGGGGACGGTGGCAGGAGGTGATGCTGGGCTACTCCGACTCCAATAAAGATGGAGGAATGCTGACCAGCACCTGGGAGCTACATAAGGCGCATCGCGATCTGCATGGTGCGGCGCGAGAAAGCGGAGTGAAACTGCGGCTGTTCCACGGTCGCGGCGGTACGGTGGGGCGCGGCGGCGGTCCGACGCACGCGGCAATTCTGGCTCAGCCGGAAGGTTGCTTTTCCGGACGCATCCGCATCACCGAGCAGGGAGAAGTTCTCAATTGGAAGTACGCGGATGCTGTGTTGGCGGAGTGGAACCTGGAGTTGATGATTGCCGCGAGCGTGGAAGCGCTTATGCGTTCGGGCCCACCGGCGAAGGATCAGGCGCGGTGGGAAGAGGCTATGGAAGAAATGTCGGGCGAAGCTTACCGCGTCTATCGCCGCGACATCGCGGAGAATGCCGAGGTGCTGGAGTACTTCGAGCAGGCTACGCCGGTGCAGGAACTGGATGCGGCGCGTATTGGTTCACGGCCATCGCGCCGCAGCAAAGGCCGGCGGCTAGAGGACCTGCGCGCCATTCCCTGGGTGTTCGGATGGATGCAGAGTCGGCATGCCGTGCCCGCTTGGTATGGAGTCGGCCGGGGGGTGGAGAGTTTCGCCAGTAAGGGCAGGGGGCACGAGCGGTTGCTGCGCGAGATGCTGCGCGATTTCGCTCTCTTTTCGGACCTGGTGCGCAACGTCGAGCTGGGTATGGCCAAGGCTGACCTCCACATTGCGCGGGTTTACTCCGGACTGGTGGAGAACGCAGGGTTGCGCACGCGCGTCTTCGCTATGCTGGAAGAGGAGTTCCTGCGGTCGCGGCAGATGATTTTGCGCCTCACCGGTCAACGCGAATTGCTGGCACGGAACCGCGTGCTGGCGCACTCGATTCATCTGCGCAATCCCTATGTGGATCCGATGAGCCTGATCCAGGTCGAGCTATTGCGGCGCAAGCAACTGGGACAGGATCTGGCGAAACTTGAGTATCCTCTGGGCGCGACGATCAACGGCATTGCCGCCGGATTACATAACACGGGATAGTTGTTCGGTCTCTCGGCTAACAACCCCGCAGGCCGCGCGTCTATAGTAGGTTGTTGCACAGCAAAGCTGTTGAGTGTGCCGTCTCGTCCCTGCGCTGCGCGGAACCTTCACCTGCCCATGTGCGTACTTTTCAAGGAGCCATTGCTGTTGCTCCTATCGTGTCTAAACGCGGAAAGAGGCCGAATGTTTATTCCCAGAATCATCTTAAGTATTCTGTTGCTCCTGAGCCTGCCCCTGTCTGTGCTCGGGCAAAATGCTCTACCCAATGCGGCAGCTAACGCCGCAGCCAGCGCAAATGCTGGCTCTGACGCGGAAACGACGGCTCCCAAGCTCGAACATTTTGATCCCAATCTGACCGACCAGAACCTGAGTCCTTGCGACGATTTCTACAAGTACGCCTGCAACAAATGGCTCACGGCCAACCCGATTCCGGCCGACCAGGTCTACTGGAGCACGGGAAGCAGCCTGGAACTATGGAACGAGAACGTGCTGCGCGAGACTCTAGAAGCGAGCAGCAAGAATGATCCGGGTCGCGGCGCCGTGCAACACAAGATCGGCGACTATTGGGCGGCTTGCATGGACGAAAGTGGAATCCAAGCTGCCGGTCTGAAGCCCCTGCAGCCGGAACTGGACCGTATCGCGGCGCTCAGGTCCAAGAAAGAAATCACACTCGAAATCGCTCACCTGCATCACATGTTTCCTGGCGCCTGGGAATCGTCTGACAATCAGGCGGACGCTCCGTTTTTTGGCTTCACCGGTGGGCAAGACTTTGACGACGCCTCGAAAGTTGTGGCGCAGCTTGATCAGGGTGGGCTGACTCTTCCCAACCGCGACTACTACATCAACACCGACGAAAAGTCCGTGGGGACTCTCAAGAAATACCGCGCGCACTTACAGAAGATGTTCGTGCTGACCGGGGAAGGGGAGGCGCAGGCCAGCGGCGACGCTAGTACCGTGATTGAGCTGGAAACTGCCATGGCCAAGGCGCAGATGGATAACATCACGCGCCGCGATCCGAAGAACATTAACAACAAGATGAGTCTGGCGCAGATCCGCGAGCTGACGCCTTCGATTGATTGGGATGTTTACCTCAAAGCCACAAAAGCTCCGGCCAGCGACCATTACATCGTCAGTTCGCCGGACTTTTTCCGGGCTGAGGAGAAACTTCTGGAGGAGCGTCCCCTCGAGCAGTGGAAGATCTACATGCGCTGGCAGGTGATTCACCGGGCCGCGCCCTATTTGAACAAGGCAATGGTCGATGAGAATTTCGATTTCTTTGTGCACGCCCTCGCCGGTCAGGAGCAGATGCTTCCGCGCTGGCGGCGCTGTACCCGGGCCGCCGACCGTGATCTTGGCGAGGCCCTCGGCCAGGCTTATGTGGACCGCGCTTTTCCGCCGGAGAGCAAGGCGCGGACCATTGAGATGGTGCATGCCATCGAGCAGGCTATGCACGATGACATTGAAAGCGTGACCTGGATGACGCCCGCCACCAAGGAACAGGCCATCGTCAAGCTGAAGGGAATCGAAGACAAGATCGGATACCCCTCGCACTGGCGCGATTACTCCAGCGTGAAGATCACGCGCGACAGCTACCTCGGCAACGTGGAACAGGCTTCGGGTTTCGAATTCGAGCGTTGGGTTGCTAAGATCGGCAAGCCCGTGGACCGCAGCGAGTGGAACATGACGCCGCCTACGATCAACGCGTATTACGATCCGCAGTTGAACACCATTAACTTTCCCGCGGGTATTCTGCAGCCGCCATTCTTCGAAAAAGATATGGATGATTCTGTGAACTACGGCGCCATCGGCATGGTTATCGGTCACGAACTCACGCACGGCTTCGACGATCAGGGGCGCAAGTTCGACGCTCAGGGCAACCTGCGCGACTGGTGGACCGCGGAGGATGCCAAGCAGTACGACGAGCGCGGCAAGTGCATCTCCGATGAGTACACGCAGGAGGTTCCCGATGCCGGCGCCGGAGTCAAACAGAATGGTTTGCTGACCCAAGGAGAAGACACGGCGGATAACGGGGGCATCCATCTCGCGTTCTTTGCGCTAGAGGCCGCGCTCAAGGCGCAAGGCAAGTCGCTTGATGACAAAGGTCCGGACGGCTGGACCTATCGCCAGCGTTTCTTTCTCTCCTATGCCTACTCGTGGTGCGCGAATATCCGGCCGGAGGTAGCTCGGTTGTACATCACCACCGATCCGCACTCGCTGCCCGTTTTCCGCATCGATAATGTGGTTTCGAATATGCCGGAGTTTTCGCAGGCCTTCGGCTGCAAGGCTGGTCAGAAGATGGTGCGGGCGAACGCTTGCCGGGTTTGGTGAAGGAGGGGTCGAAGGTTGGTGGGTGGACAATGGAGCCCTGCCAGCCTGGACGATTGTGGAAAGGGTGCATACGCGGCTCGAACCAACTAAAGCTGACGTGCGGCTTTACCGGCGAATAGTCGCCTTGCAAGACACAGAACGATTAACCAAAATCCTATTAGCATAAGAATGTTTGCTACTAGGCCGAACAAGGAGTGACCGCCGATTGTTTCTTTCGGCATTAGAACCGTGCCCAGGTAAAACCCAGCGCGGAACACGGGCCCGTCGAGAATGCCTTCAGTTATGGCGTTTTCTGGAATTGCTGAGAGCACCCCAAGCGAGGCAAGGCCCAAGAAAATAGAGCCGCCCCAATCCCTTTTACTGAGCCAGAGGATTGCTCGAATTAGTTCTTCGAACCTATTCATGTACGCCACTCATTCTTACACTTATTCTTACTTACACTCATTCTTAAAATGTGGCGAAATATTACCCAGTCATTGACCGGCTTCTCAATTCACATCAAAGGTCCGAGATGACGGATGGTATTCTGGCATCGAACGGAGGCGCAGACCATGACCACAGCCAGATTCCTAATGTTTGCGAGCGAAGCGCTCGTTGGAGTGGCCCTCATCACGCATATTTTCCTTCCGGCGAACTTCGCTATAGCGTTCACGGTCTCGGATAGAGCTGTGGGAATACCTATCCGTTGGTTTGTTCCGCTCCTTCTCATAAGTGTGGCAGGGGTATTCAGCACAGCGGCCTTGGTAAAGATGGGTTGGACGTTGGCGCACGTCAGCGTTTCAAGCTAGCTGTTAATAAACGTGATAGGACTCAATGACCCGATCATTTTTGTAGATCATTCTAGTAATGAACAATCCTAACAAATGAAGACGGGCCAACCCTCGGGTTGGCCCATCTTCCTGACAACGTTTTCTTCTTTCGCTGCGTCTAGCGGTTGAAGTCGTCTTTGGACTGCGCGCGTTTTATGTATTTCTCCAGGTTCGATCGGTTGGCATCATCGGGCACGCCGGCAAGAGCGCTCTGCAATTCTTTGACTGCTTTGTCGTATTCGCCCTGACCGCTATAAACCCGGGCCAGACCAACGTGCGATATCCAAAAGTCAGGATACTTTTTTGCGTTTGAGAGGTAGAGAGCGAATGCTTCTTCCTGTTTCTTCTGACCCTGAAGCTGGCGGCCATAGAAGTAAAGCTGAAGCGGGCTGGCTTTCGCCAGCGCCTGGTTGCGGAACGTTGTGGCATCGTCTTTGCGGCCCATGGCTTCGAGAATCTGCGACTTGGTGAACAAGTTGTCGTAGCGTTCTTCGACCCGGATGGACTGGTCTTCATCCTTCAGAGCTTCGTCCAGATTGGTTTTATTGGCGAGGTAGTAGTTGGCGGCTTCGTCCCAGCTCTCCCAGAAATATTGATTGAGCCCGCGTATTTGCCGATTAATGCTGGCTTCGACAATGTCGTCTGCTTTCACTGCAACCTTGAAGGGCACCGCGACCTTTTCCCAGCGCAGGGTGACTACGGCGGATTCGGGTTTGAGATCATCAAAGTCATAGGTCAGGGCATCGTGGAATTCGGCGGTTTGCGGCTTCACCGTGACCCGCAGTGCATCTTCATCCTGCTTGTAGCTGAAACTTCCCCACGCGGTGGACATCTTCGAGAAGATCACCGTCCATTGATTCTCGCCGGGAATCATGTGCAGACCGTAGGTTCCTTTATCGAGCGGTTGGCCTTCAATGGTGACCGGATCGGTGAATGTGACGGTGGTATTTTCATTGGCTCCGGCGCGCCAGACCTGTCCGTAAGGTACGAGCTTGCCCCAGACTGGGCGGTCATTGACCAGCGGGCGATGATAGTTGATGGTGATGTCGGTGAGGCCAAGGCGCTGCGTGATCACGGCATGCTGGCTCTGCAGCGGCAGATCGAGCATGATGCCCTGAGCGTGGCAAAGACCGGCCAACGTCAGCAGGCCGGATAACAAAACAAGCAGACGAGTTCTGTGCATGGAAGCTCCTCTTCTCTGGTGGGAATCGAACAGCGAATTCAGTCGCAATCATTCAATCGCAATCCTGATAGAGCACGTAGATGGGCACCTGCGTCTGGCCGCTGCACTGTTTGGCTTAGACGGAGGACGGATGCCAAGGTAAGCGATGGGGCATGGGCCTACAGGATGGAAGACTCAGCTTGACAATCTGCAGCGCCGGGCGCACAATTCTTGAAGGCGAATAAAAAGCGAACACGCCTCCGGACTTCCAAGCTCCGGCGTTCCCTGAAATTTTCCCGAGGAATCTATGTCTTCCGCAGTGGTTTCCACTTCGGCGGCCCAGGGCCGCCCTTTTGTTTTTATTGAAGAAGGCACCGAGGTCTGCCCGCAGCCTTCCGGGGCGGAGCTTTTCGAGGGTCGGCCGCCGCAGCGAGCTTTTTCTACTTCCGTTTTTTCTACGCCTACTTCTAAAGATGCCAGGCTTGCCGGCGTGACTCCGGCTTCGCAGTTGGCGGTGCGACCTGCGCCAGAAATGGTCTCCAGCGGCATCGCTGCCATGGATGCTCTAACCGGAGGTCTGCCGCGTGGTTGCCTGACTGAAATTTGCGGTCCGGCTTCTTCCGGCCGCACCACCTTGCTGCTCGCCGCACTGGCTGCTGCGACGCAGCGCGGAGAATGCTGCGTGCTGGTGGATGCCAGTGATGCCCTCGATCCGCAGTCGGCCGCGGCCGCGGGGGTCGAGTTGGACCGGCTGCTATGGGTCCGCTGCGGGGAGAATTCATCAGAGAAGAGCCTGGAACAACTTCTGCGCGCTACCGACCTGCTGCTCGAAAGCGGAGGTTTCGGGTTGATCACCCTCGATCTAGGCGATCTGCCGCCGCAAGCCGCGCGCCGCATTCCGCTGACTACATGGTTCCGTTTCCGCCGCGCCGTGGAGCATACACCGACCGTGCTGCTGGCAGTGGAGCGGCAGTCCATTGCCGGGAGCTGCTCTTCGTTATTAATAAAGCTGGGATTAATAAAGCTGGGAGATCGGGCAGGCAAGCACTCTGCGGATTCTAAATTTCAGACGCCCACACATGCGCAATTGCTGACTGGACTAGAAATCACGGCAGAGTTGGTGCGATCCCGAATGGATCGCAAGCCCGTTCGTTCCGCCGAGATCACATTTGCCAGCAAAACTGCGTGGGCGGGATGAAAGACAGTTGTCAGTTGCCAGTACCCAGTCGCCAGAAAAAACCAACTGGGTACTGACAACTGGGGTACTGCTTCATGTTTGCCTGCATCTTCGTGCCGAATTTTCCCATGGCCGCAGTGTTCCGCGCCGAGCCGGAGTTGCGCGCGCGGGCTGTGGCTATTTTCGAAGGCAAGCCTCCACTGGAAAAAGTTTTTGCCGTGAATGAAAGTGCAGGCCGTGTGGGCATCATGCCAGGGATGACGAAAGCGCAGGCGGAATTTTGTTCGGAGTTGACGCTGCGCCCGCGTTCTCTGTTGCAGGAATCCGTGGCGCACGCCGTCCTACTGGATTGTGCGCAGTCTTTTTCGCCGTGCGTGGAAGACGCTGCGGCGGACACGGCTCTGGTGGATCTCAAAGGAATGGAATTGCTTTTGGGATCGCTGCCGGAAATAGGGCGTAGTCTTTTCCGCCGCGCGGCAGACCTAGGGCTTGATGCGAATATTGCCGTGGCTTCGAATCCTGATGTGGCCGTGCTCGCGGCCCGGGGGTTTTGCGGTGTAACTGTGATTCCAGCTGGTCAGGAAGCTGAGTCTCTGGGATCTCTGCCGGTGGAAGTTTTGTTTGCCGGCCGGGGTTCAGGGGAAGAACGGGAAGGAAAACAAAAACAAAAAGAAGATGAGCGGAGGAAAAAATCCGAGTGTTCGCTCGCAACTCTCGAGCGCTGGGGTATCCGCGATCTGCGCGCTTTGGCGGCGCTGCCGGAAATTGCGCTGAGCGAGCGTCTGGGGCAGGAAGGCCTGCGCTTGCAGCAACTGGCGCGGGGCGCGGCTTCCCGCACGCTGGTTCTGGTGAAAGCGCCGGCGGTGTTTGAGGAAGCGATCGAGTTGGAATATCCCATCGTGTTGCTCGAACCGCTAGCTTTTCTGCTGAATCGTCTGCTCGAGCAGGTCTGTGCACGCTTGGCTGCGCGGGCTCTGAACACGCAAGAGTTACGGCTTACGCTGGCGCTGCAGAATTTAACGGGAATTGATCCCCAACTTGAAATTTTTGGGATTCCAAGCGAGAGCGATGCATCGCAAGATACGTTTCAAACTCGCGCGGTTCAATCTCAGTGGCCAGCTCAGCATTTTATTTCCGGACGGCAAAGCAATTTCTGCCGAACTCTTCGTCTTCCGCTTCCCATGCTTGATCCCAAACTGTTTCTTAAACTGCTGCAACTGGACTTGAATGCGCATCCGCCGGGTGCTCCCATCATGAAGATTCATCTCGCCGCGGAACCGGCGCGGCCGCGGCTGGCTCAAGGCGGCCTGTTTCTGCCTCCGTCGCCAGAACCGGAAAAGCTGGAACTCACGCTGGCGCGCATTGCCGGGTTGGTCGGCGAGCCGCGCATAGGCTCGCTGGAGTTGCAGGATACGTATCGTGCCGAAGGTTTCCGCATGCGGCGCTTCGTATCCGAAGTAGCTCCGAAAATAAACCGCCAAAAAGCGGCAGAAGAAAAATCCGCTGTCGCTGCTCTTCGCCTGTTCCGTCCGCCGCTGCGTGCCACCGTAACTTTGGAGAATGGGGAACCGGCACGAGTGGTGTGCTCGAAGAAAAAAGAAGTTCATGGCAATGTGCTCTGGAAAGCCGGCCCATGGCGCAGTTCCGGCGATTGGTGGCAGCGGGAAGCATGGGCACGCGATGAGTGGGATATCGCCTTGCAAAATGCAGACAGTGTCGCTCTCTACCGGCTCGTGCACGATCTGCTCGGCGGAAGCTGGTTCTTGGAAGGCACATATGACTGAAAAACAGTGGCCAGGGGTCAATGATCAGTGGCCAGTCTTTTCTGCGGAATTACTGACCGCTGACCGCTGACCACTGATCACTGATGTACATCGAGCTTCACGCCCGCTCTGCTTTCAGCTTCCTCGAAGGATCCTCTTTGCCTGAGGAGTTGATATCGGCGTGTGCCCGGCTCAACATGCCGGCGATGGCATTGCTTGACACCGATGGAGTCTACGGTGCTCCACGCTTTCATCTGGCGGCGAAGAAATTCAAGCTAAAGGCACACATCGGCGCGGAGGTCACCGCATGTTTACTACGGAGCAAGTTCCGCCTTCCTCTTCTCGTTTCCTCACGCACCGGGTATCAGAACCTCTGCCGATTGATCACGAAAATGAAGTTGCGTGCGAAAAAGGGTGAGGGGGCAGTCCAGAAGGATGAACTGGAAGAGCATGCCCAAGGTCTCGTTTGCCTTACAGGCGGCGCAGACGGGCCGCTGGCCGCCGCTTTGCAGCACGGCGGCAGCGATGAAGCCAGCAAGCGGGTCGAGCAACTGGTTGGAATTTTCGGCCGCTGCAATGTGTTTATCGAGTTGCAGCGCCATTTCCATCGGGAAGAAGAAACACGCAACCGTGCCGCCATTGCAATCGCCCGGTCGCTCAATCTTCCTCTACTCGCGACGAACGGTGTGTGCTACGCTGCGGCGAAAGATCGTGAACTCTGCGACGCGTTCACTGCGATCCGCAATCACCGCACACTGTCCACTGCTGGCCGGCTGCTGGCGCGTAACTCCGAGCGTCATTTGAAATCTCCACAAGAGATGCAGCAACTCTTCGCCGACCTGCCCGAGGCCATTAACAACACACTCGAACTTTCTTCGAGTCTCGAATTTACATTGAACGATCTTGGCTACCAGTTCCCGCTCTATCCCGTTCCCGAGGGCGAGACCATGAACTCGTTCCTGCGCGCGCATGCATGGGAAGGTTTTCGCCAACGCTATGGCCGAACTTCGCCCGGTATGCAAACCCGCGCTCGGCGCCAGATTGAGCGGGAACTTGTGCTGATCGAAAAACTTAAGCTCGCTGGATATTTCCTTATCGTCTGGGATCTGGTCCGCTTCTGCCGCGAGGAAAACATTCTGGCGCAGGGCCGCGGATCAGCTGCCAACAGCGCCGTCTGTTATTCGCTCGGCATCACGGCCGTCGATCCTGTCAGCATGGAGCTTCTCTTCGAGCGTTTTCTATCGGAGGAGCGTGGCGAATGGCCCGACATCGATCTCGACTTGCCCAGCGGAGGCGAACGCGAAAAAGTTATCCAATACGTTTACCGGCGCTATGGAGAGCGCGGCGCGGCCATGACTGCCAACGTCATCACCTACCGCAACCGCATGGCGGCGCGCGAAATGGGCAAGGCGCTCGGGTTCGATCCGGAAACGCTTGCCAAAATTTCCGCCGCTGTCGCCACCTGGGAGTTTCGTGACGAAAACGACGCGCTCGACCGCCGCTTCCGCGATGCCGGTCTCGACCTGAAACATCTGCGCCTGCGCAAATATTACGAGCTGTGCCTTGCGGCGCAAGACATGCCCCGCCATCTCGGGCAGCACTCCGGCGGCATGGTCATCTGCCAGGGACAGCTTGACTCTATTGTCCCGCTCGAGCCCGCTTCCATGCCCGGCCGCGTGGTGGTGCAGTGGGATAAAGAAGATTGCGCCGACATGGGCATCATCAAAGTGGACTTGCTCGGCCTGGGCATGATGGCTGTTCTCAAAGACTCGATCGAACTCATTCGTAACCACTACCGCGAAGAAGTCGACCTGGCGCATCTTCCTCAGGATGATCCCGCGGTCTATTCCGCGCTGCAGCAAGCCGACACGGTGGGCTTGTTCCAGGTGGAAAGCAGGGCGCAAATGTCATGCCTGCCGCGACTGCGTCCGAAACGCTTTTATGACATCGTGGTGCAGGTTGCGATCATCCGGCCAGGACCGATCGTCGGCCAGATGGTGAATCCGTTTCTCTTGCGCCGACAGGGACGCGAAGATGTTACATATCCGCATCCCTCACTTGAACCTGTGCTCAAACGCACGCTGGGGGTGCCGCTTTTTCAGGAGCAACTACTTCGTCTCGCCATGATCGCGGCCAACTTTACCGGCGGCGAAGCGGAGGACCTGCGCCGCGCCATGGGCTTCAAGCGCTCACAAGCGCGCATGAAAGAAATTGAAGCCAGGCTGCGCTCTGGCATGACGGACAATGGGATTCCGTCCGAGGCGCAGGAGAAAATCATTCTTTCCATCTCCTCTTTCGCGCTCTACGGATTCCCCGAGTCGCATGCCGCCAGTTTCGCGCTGATCGCTTATGCCAGCGCTTTCTTAAAATGCCATTACCTCGCCGCGTTTACTGCCGCGCTGCTCAACAATCAGCCCATGGGTTTTTATTCTCCAGCAACGATCGTGAAAGATGCGCAACGCCACGGATTGAAAATGCTGCCGGTGGATGTGACTTGCTCGGAGTGGAAGTGTACGTTGGAAGCAGTGGTCAGTGGTCAGTGGTCAGTGGTCAGCAAAACAGCCGGCGGGACGCCGGCACTACGTTTGGGATTACGCTACGTCCGCGGACTGCGTGAGGAAGGTGCTCAGGCGTTGGTGCGCGCTCGCTCGCTTGCTCCGTTCGCATCTATCCATGACCTCGCTCGCCGCGTTCCGGAACTTCGCAAGGATGAACTCACCACGCTAGCGGAAATCGGCGCACTGAATGCAGTAGCTAGTACCGAGTACTCAGTGCCCAGAATATTCCGTCGCTCGCATTCGCTCGGGGGGCGGACTGACAAAAGTTTCACAGGGTACTCGGCACTGGATACCAGGCACTCGAAGCTTCACCGCCGCGATGCTCTCTGGCAGGTGGAACGCGCTGTGCGCGGCTCCGGGCCGCTGCTAGAGAATTTTCCGGAACCTGACGCGCCTTCGCCGCTTCAACCCATGAACCACGAGGAGCGTCTGGTTGCCGATTTCCACGGCACCGGCCTAACTGTGGGACCGCATCCCATGGCATACCGCCGCGACTGGCTCAATGCCATGGGCATTCGCCGGGCCAGCGAACTGCGTGATATTCCCAACGGCAAGCGGCTTCGCATTGGAGGCTGTGTAATCACTCGCCAGCGTCCGGGCACTGCGAAAGGATTCGTGTTTCTCAGTCTGGAAGATGAAACGGGAGTGGCCAATGCGATCATCACGCCCGATCTTTTTCACCGCAATCGCCTGCTGCTGACCTCAGAACGATTTCTGGCCATCGAAGGAATTCTTCAAAATCAGGATAATGTGATCTCAGTGAAAGCGGAACGCGTTCAACCCCTATTCGTCACGAAAGCGGAAACCGTTTCGCACGATTTTCACTGAACCAATTCGGAAACCGGAAACTAGAACTGAGAACTGCCTTACTGTTCGGGGGCCGGCGGTTCTTCAGGTCTGCCATTCTCCGGCGGCGCGAGCGGCAGCCTGGTGGCTCCGCGCATGATGTCGCGCTCTTCCGGGGAAAACATACCTCTGAAGCGGTTGGAATCGATGATCGCCTCTCGCTGTCCCGGTGGCATGGCGCGCAGATCGCGCACCGCGGTAGTTACCATGCGCCGCCGGTCCGTTGGAAGCTGTTGCATGCGGCCAAACAATTCTCGCGCCTGTTGTTTCTGACCGGGCGTCAGATGTTCCCAAGTCTCCATGCGGTTGAGCATGCGCTGCTGTTGTTCCGGGGAAAGGCTGGCAAAATGCTGCAACCGTTGCCGCAACAATTGCTGGCGCTCCGGAGGCAAACGGCGGAATGCCGGATCGCTCTGCAACGCACGTTCTTGCTCACCAGGCGATAGGCCCCGGTAGCGGCGCAGCCAGTCGCCGGCATGCCCTCCCGGGCGAGCGAGTTGATGATTTTGAATTGGCGCTGAGGGCCGTCCTTGCACAGGACGGAAGTTGTTCCGCTGTGCAAGGCCCGGAGATGGATACACTATAACGGCCGCCGCGGCCAGCACAGCCGTCGCCATCCATCGCGTGATCAATTTTCCCCGCCGCATTGTCCCGCCCTTGGGATCGCCCCACTCCGCAACTCAATACTTCGAACTTCACTTCGAACATCACTACGGAAGTCTGCTTCCTACGGATTCGCCACTACGTCCTTTTGCACTTCCAGGTCATCCAGCAAATCGAAGTCGGAATACAGATCGTGATTCTTCTCGAGCGCCTGCAGATCGCTCACTGCCGTGCCCGGCTCCGCTTGAGACTCGACCTCCGCCAAATCGCCTCTGCCCGAATTGTAGAAATTGCTGTTCCTGGTGAAGAACAGGCCCACCCCAATCGTCATCAGCACCGCGAGCGCAGTCGCCAGCACCGGACGCCGGAACCACGCCAGCCAGCCTGCCTGCGGCTTGGCCATTTCTTCGCGCAGCCGCGCCTGCAGACGCACATCAAAATACGGCGACGGCTCCGGCGCACGCCATTCATCCAGCAGCGCCATGGTCTGCCGGATTTCTGCCATCTTTCCGGCGCATACGCTGCATTCCGTCAGATGTCCACCGATCTCCGGCGCTATCTCCACCAAGCCGGACGCCAGGTCCGGCATTATTTCTCGAATCTCTTCGCACTTCATAACCAATGCTCCCTTGTTTTCTCTTCGCCCTGTTACTTCTGGCCACTGTCACCTCTGGCCCCGTCACTTGGATCAAACAAAAACGCTGATTCCTACAGAAATTCTTTTAACTGTTCCCGCAAAGTCTCATACGCCCGGAACAACAACGACTTCGTCGCCGACTCGCTCAACTTCAGAACATCGGCGATTTGCTTGTAATCCATCTGTTGATATTTGTGCATGATCACCGCCAGCTTCTGCCGTTCCGGCAAGGCCTCTACTTTTCCGCGGATCGCCAGCATCCGCTCCCGCCGCACCAGGGCTTCTTCGGCAGTAATCGTACCGTCGGCCACATCCAGAGTCGTCCCAGTTTCCTCATCGGGCTCATCCAGGCTTACTGTCACCTCCGGCCGTTCGTGGCGGGTATCTCGTGCGTGGTTCACCGCTAAGTTGGTCGCAATGCGATACAGCCAGGTGGTGAACTTGGCGCTGGCTTCATAGGTCTGGCGCGAGCGGTACACGCGCAGAAAAACCTCCTGGGCCAGATCCTCCGCCGCGGCCGAGTTGCGCGCCATGCGGTACATAAAACTCACCAATGGACGACGATACTTCTGCACCAGATAGTCGAAGGCGGATTGGTCCCCCGCCTTGACTCGCAGCATGACTTCGGCGTCCGTGTAGCTTTCGGCGCCGGCCATCGCTGGTTGCAAAGTGCCCGCTGGGCGCGGTCCCAGCGAGGCCATCAGGACCCCTGGGTCGATGGCGGCAGTGCTCATATTAGATTGAACCCCGTCAGGATCGGAAAGTTGCTCTTTGTCCTGGTCAGGCGAAGCCCCGGAAGTCCGCCCAGATGAGGAGGATACGGTAGGTCGAAGGGGCCTGTTTTCGTCCGGCATCAGCAGTTAGTTGGCACACAGGTGCCAGCGGAACCCGAACCCGCCCTGCCCCTGCCGTGCATAGGCTACCATGCCCGCTTCCAGCGTCCAAACCGGACCTCCGGCAGCAGAAACACACCCGCCCCGTCCGACTCACCGCCGGGCAAGGTTGCAGGAACCGCGCACTGATGTTTGAATAGAAAAGGGTAGGGCGCTTAACTCAGCGGTAGAGTGTCACCTTCACACGGTGGAAGTCATAGGTTCGAATCCTATAGCGCCCACCATTTTTCTCCTCAGGTTGATTTCCCGGCCGACGGGACCGTTCGACTTCGCTCCAGACAGGGCTCCGGCGCTACTTTACGTAGCTCACTCTCCAGATCGAATCCGAGCCGTCGTCGCTTACCAGCAGTGAACCATCCGGAGCCACCGCTATGCCGACGGGACGTCCCCACACGTTGCCATCGGGCAGCACGAAGCCGGTGAGGAAGTCTTCATACTCTCCGCTCGCGTGGCCGGTCTGGTGCAAAGGCACGCGGATTACCTCATAGCCCACGCGCACCGCTTTGTTCCAGGAGCCGTGCTGGGAGGCGAAAATGTCTCCCTTGTACTCGGCCGGGAACTGCTGGCCCTCGTAGAAAGTGAACTCGAGCGACGCGGTATGCGGCTGCAGCAGTACGTCGGGGACGATCACTTTGTCTTTCAGTTCCGGATGCTTGCCCTGATGCCGCGGATCCTGATGCCCGCCCATGTACCACCACGGCCAGCCGTAGAATCCGCCTTCCTGCACATGGGTGACGTAGTCGGGAACCAAGTTATCGCCGAGCGCGTCGCGCTCATTCACCGAGCACCACAACTCGCCCGTCTCGGGATCCACGGCAATGCCTCCTCCTGCATTGCGAATGCCGTAGGCGTAAACACTCAAAGTGCAATTAGCGGGATCGCATACCAGAATGTCGGCGCGATCCTTCTCGCGGGGGTGAGTGTCGGGGTCGTCTACGTTCGATCCCGAGCCCACTGCAACGAACATTCTCTTGCCATCCGGAGTAAATTCCACCGCCCGCGTCCAGTGCCCGCCCGTACCGGGAAGGTCAGCAATATGTTCCGGAGCGCCGCTCGCTTTCAGATCTCCATTGTGATAAGGGAAGCGAACCAGTTCGCTGGTGTTGCCAACGTACAACCACTGCGGATCAGGCCCGGGAGGATAGAACGCCAGGCCGTAAGGATGCTTCAACCCGCTGGCGAAAACGGCCGACTGCTCGGGCTTGCCGTCGCTAGTCATCCCGCGATACACGCGGATGCGCCCAGGATCGCTCTCGGTAAGAAAAATGTCGCCGTTCGGAGCAGTGCGCAAGGTCCGGGGGTTGTCGAGAGAACCGGCATACAACTCCACTTTGAATCCCGGAAGCGCCACCGGCCAAACGTTTTCTGGCCGCGCCACCAGCTGCGGACCGTTGTCGGCCGATTGCGTGGCATAGGGCTGCGGAAGATCGGCTACGGTTATCTTGTGGACTGTGCCCGGCTTTTCATAGCGGAAGTCGGTGAAGGGCGGCTTCGGTGGCGGGCCCTTCAGCTTGGATGTGTCCGTGTCCGGAGGTGCGGCTGCCGTTCCCGGCTCCGCGTTCAACGCCGGCAAGACTGAGGTCACATACATAACGATCTTCCAGCGCTGGCTCGCCGGCAGGAATACCCAAGACGGCATCCCATTCTCCTTATCACCCCGAGTGATAAACCAGAACACTTCCCCAGGTTTGACGGAATCCAGCTTGCCATCCACCAGCGAAGGTACGTTGCCCGTGCCTTTTCCCAGCTTGCCGTGGCACGACAGGCAATTCTTTGCATACAAGGGCTTGCCCGCCTGCGCCGCGGCATCGTTACCCGCATAAGGATTCTTAGTTGCCTGGGCCGAGGCCGGCGCGTTGTGAAACTTCGTGTCGACATCCGCTGCGAGCAGAGCTGCAGGCAGCAGAAAGGCAGCCGCGACAAGGGCGTATCCATTCGCTTTAGTTAAAGAGCGCATAAATCCTCTCCACATTTCAGCAGAAGATTCTATCCGAAACTTTGGATGCAAGTGGTCTGCGTCTGGATTGTGCTCTGAATTGTGCGAATGTTGGATTGTGGGAATAAAGAGCGCCACGGAGATTGTGCGAAACAAGGCCTCTCCGCCATCGACGAGCTTAGTTCCTCCGCTCAACCTCCGGGGGCCATGCCAGGAATGTGACCTAAGTACTCATGGGTCACTTCGACCGCTGGGCGCGACTTGTAACTTTACCTCCCTGATACAACCCTTCCCCGTAATACTTGATCAGACAGCAATAAAGCCGTATAAGCTAAGGAACAACAACCTCAACCCGACCCTGCAGACGGAGCGTTCATGCGATCTTTGAAGTTGCTTCTGCCGCTACTAGCCTCAACTCTGTGCTTCGCCGGTCAGGCGGATCGCATCACCGGTCCCATCGATTCCAGCCAGATGGTCGCGCTTCAGAATCACGTCACTCCCCTGGCCCAGTCTAAGTATGAGCAGGGGCTAATCGATCCGTCCCGTCCACTCAACGTCACCATGATGTTCACTCCGACCGCGGCGCAGCAGGCGGCGCTTCGCGAGCTACTCGATGAGCAGCAGGATCCTGGCTCTGCGAACTTCCATAGATGGCTGACTCCCGAGCAGTATGCCGAGCGTTTTGGTCTTAGCCAGAACGACATTAGCAGGGTCAAGGCCTGGCTCCAGTCTCAGGGTTTCAATGTTGTCTACGTCGCGCGCGGTCGTGACGCCATCACTTTCGGTGGCGACGCCGCACAGGTGCAAAGCGCCTTCAAGACGGAGATCCACAGCTATAACGTAGATGGTAAGATGCACTTCGCCAACTCGATCCCACCCATGATTCCGGCTGCCCTGAGCGGCATCGTCGGTGGGTTCCGGGGATTGCACAATTTCTTCCCGCATCCTCAGATCCGGCCCCGCCCTGACTACAGCGTTTCTGGCTTTTCCACTCACTTACTTGCCCCCGGCGATCTTGCTACCATCTACAACATCGACCCGCTGTACCAGCTTGCCACACCAATAGACGGCTCAAACCAGAAGTTGGTCGTTGTCGGCCAGACGGATATCTACCTGGCCGATATCAACGACTATCGCGGTGACTTCGGACTCTCTACCATCCCGAGTTCCTCCACCTCGTGTGCTCCGAGTACGACGACTGGCGAGATTGGCGTAATCACTGCCCCTTGCGTCACTACTAACTTTCAGTATGTAGTCTCGGGAACGGGCGGCGACCCGGGGTTGAGTCCCGGCGACATCAGCGAATCGGACCTCGATATTGAGGTGTCGGGTTCCATTGCCCGGAATGCGCAGATCATCTTCGTCACCTCGTCGGGCGGCGTGGGTGACAGTTGGAGCTGGGCCATAGACAACAATCTCGCGCCGGTCATGAGCATCAGCTATGGCCTCTGCGAGGCTTTTAACGTATCCCCGTCTGTAGCAACCGACGACCTGGAATTCCAAAAGGCGGCCTCGTTTGGCATTTCGGTTTTCGCCGCAGCGGGAGATGGGGGTGCAGCCACTTGTGACGGGGATGTCGGCAACTCCACCGCAGTGTACGGGTTGTCCGTTAGTTATCCCGCCAGCAGCCCGGAGGTCACAGGGGTGGGTGGTACAGAGTTCAATGAGGGTACTGGCACGTATTGGGACCCGCCACCCACGACGAGCACCACGAATTTTGGTAATTCGGCCCTAAGTTATATCCCGGAACTCGCGTGGAACGACACGACCTTCCTCTTGTCGCAAGGTCTTCGCCCTGGCGCGACCGGCGGCGGCCCCAGCAACTGCGAAAAAGTCTCTGGGACCACTACGGTGACAGTTGACGGGCTGATGTATGCATTCAGTGTCTGCGACGCCCCTACCGGCGGTGGGTTCGCCAAGCCTTCATATCAGACGGCACTTACCCCGAGCGATGGCGTCCGGGATGTGCCCGACATCTCCTTCTCGGCTTCAAACGTGAATGACCCGTATATCATCTGCACGCCGCAATCGGAGACCAACGGCTCCACTTCGACCAGCACCTGCGTCAGTGGCATCACCACCGCGCTGGTTACGTACAACTCGGCCTTTGGAGGCACCTCCGCTGCCACCCCGGTGGCGGCGGGAATGACCGCTCTGTTGAATCAGTACCTCGGGGCCAGCGGCTTGGGGAATATCAATACTCAGCTCTACAAGCTCTATGGCACGAACCAGTCGGCGTTTCACAATATAAACACCGGTACGAGCGGGACCGGCGACGGTGACACCTCCAACAACATCGTGCCCTGCACATCCGGGGATCCGTCCTTCGAGCCTGCCGCGTTGAGATGCCCGACGACGGACAGCTTCGGCTACTCGGTGGTCGGCGGGCCGAGCTATAGCTCGGTTACCGGTCTCGGCTCCATAAACTTCGACTCTCTCTTCACCGCGTGGTCCGCGTCTCGCACCGGCACCACGACCTCGATTTCGCCCTCTGCGACGAATGTGAACGTGGGTACCAGCGTGACCTTCACGGCCACAGTCAGCCCGACGACGGCCACGGGAACCGTTAGTTTCTATGACAACGGGTCCACAACGGCCTTGGGTACGGCTACCCTGGCGAGCGGTTCAGCGGCGTTTAGCACTACCACGCTGCCCCCAGGTTCAAACAGCGTCGCGGCTACCTATAACGGGAACGCGACTAACAACTCCTCGACATCCGCTTCTCCGGCGGTCGTTACCGTCACGGCGCCGTTCACCATGACTCCCACTCCAACGTCCCGCACTGTCTCTGCGGGGCAAACTGCCACGTACTCCATAGCCATCGCGGCCATGGGAGGCTTCACCGGTGCCGTGAGCTTTACTAACTCCACGGCTTCAAACCCTGGCAGTTGCACGGCGGGTCTGCCCGCAGGTGCGCTCTGCAGTTTCAGTCAACCAGGTGCCCTTCCCACTACCGTAACCCTGACCATCACAACTGCGCCCAACATGGCATTGCCCTCGGGTGCGCAGGCGATCACCGTTACCGGCACCGGCGGCGGCGCAGCCGTTACCACAACCGTCAGCCTGACCGTAACTGCGACCACCGAGAGCTTTAGTCTCGCGGCGACGAACGGCGTCACCTTTCCGGTGACGGTTGGAGGGTCAGCTTCGGTCACAATCGCTGTCAGTGGCACGAATGGTTTCATCGTGGGTAGCGGCGTCGGCGCCACCACGACCGTGCCGCTTACCTATAGTTGCACCGGAAGCCCTTCTCTTGCCACTGCGGAAATTTCCTGCCAAATCAGCCCCGGCAACGGTCAGCCCACCAACGCAACTTCGGTCAGCATCAGCCTGGTGACCACTCCCCCCACCACCGGGCAACTGCGCCCGCCTCTGGATCGAGGCAGTCGCATCTTTTACGCGATGCTGTTACCGGGCTTGTTTGGGATTGTTTTTGCTGCGGGATCGCGCGCTCGCGGCCTGCGCCTGCTTAGCCTGATTGCGGTTCTCGGCTTCTCCACATTGTGGCTGGGCTCCTGCGGCGGGAGCGGCGGCGGCGGCAGCAAGACTCCGACAAACCCTGGAACGCCTGCCGGAACTTACGTCGTGACCATCGGCGCCACCACGACGGGCGGCGCCAGCAATTTCTCCAACTCTAACGCACCCTACACCATCACTCTCAACGTGTCGCAGTAGGCGGCACAAGGCAAACCGGCGCTCCGCAGCAGCGGAGCGCTTTTCTCTTGGCGAAGCCCGAAGCCCGAAAGCCGAGCACTGGCAAGCCATGTCCTCCTGTGCAAAAAGGCCGTCACTTTGCCCCTTGCGCGCCTGCGCCGGGGCGAGTACCATTAGGTTGTTCTCATTGGCCACGTTCCCGCGTAGGCCTTCCGCGCCCCAGGCCGTTCCCGGCGGCGCGACGGATTCCGATAACGGATAACCGATACGCAAATTTTAGATTTTTTTGCCAGTACGAGTACGAGTTTGCATCACCAGAGAGTGGTCGATCGCGATTGCGTTCCAGCCCAACCCGCAATTCCGCATGGAAAGTGGGCCGTGCCCCCTCGAAGCGCGATCGCGAAACTTGATAGTTGACGTATGTAACTAAGTGGTGTCACCGAGCAAGTGGTTAGGCCCCGCAAGAACAGTGGCTTCGCGCCATCCCTGTGAGAGCCTGCCGCAACCCAACGGGGAACCAGACATCATAAGATTTTGCCGCCCTGCACCGGATGAAAGACCCGGCCCAGCAGGTTTGAGAGGACTATGAACGCAGGACCGTCAGGACAAGGACAAGGATCAGGAAGACCCTCCGGTGGTGGAGGCAGAAGTAGACGGCGTCGCGGACGCCGCCCCAACAATCCACGCGGGCCTCGTCCCGCCGGCCCAAGCCAGGCGCGCCACAACCAGGACGGCATCTACACCGCGCCCATGGACCACAGCTATCGCGCTGCATTGGCCGGCAACGGCAACAACGGCCAGGGATCGCGCCGCGGCTCTCATCCCGGCTTCGCGGCGCCTTTTGCGCCCGCCGACCCCGAACCTCTGCCCGCCTTGCGCGAAGATTCCAACTCGCGCATCTTTGCCTTCGTCGACGACTTGTTCTTCGCCGCCAAGATTCAAGAGACCGCGCGCAAGCTCAACGTCAAGGTCGAGTTCGCCAAGAATGACAAAGACCTCGCCGATCGCATGCAGCAGAACGGCGAAGAGAAGCCTTCCCTGATCATCTTCGACCTCAACAACGCTAACGCCAAACCTCTGACGTTAATCCCCAAGCTGAAGGCAAAGCTGAAGAAGGGAACCTCGATTATCGGATTCCTTTCGCACGTGCAAGGCGATCTCAAGCAGAAGGCCCACGAAGTAGGCTGCGACATGGTGCTGCCCCGTTCGGCGTTCTCCCAGAACCTGCCTCAACTGCTGCGCCGCCACGGAGCCCCGGAAGACGAGAATCCGACGGTACAGTAGGGAACCAGAAGCTGAGAACTGAGAACTGAGAACTGCTTCCTACCCCGGAGGCCAGCTCAGATGACGTCCGCCTAAGAGATGGACGTGGAGATGAAACACAGACTGCCCCGCTCCAGGACCCACGTTCAGCACGGTCCGGTATCCCTCCTCGATGTTCCTCTGGCGCGCAATCTTAGCCGCAGCCAGGTGGCAGCGGCCGATCACTTCAGCGTCTTCGGCCTGCGCTTCTTTCAACCCAGCAAAATGTTTCTTGGGGATAATCAGCACATGGGTGGGAGCCTTCGGGTTGATATCTTCGAAGGCCAGCACGTGCCCATCCTCGTAAACTTTCTTTGCGGGAATTTCACCGCCGAGAATGCGGCAGAAAAGGCAGTCGCTCGTGGGGTCGGTCATTGTGGACTCCGGCGTGAGCATAGCAGAAAAGCGGTCGGTGGCCAGTGGCTGGGTTCGGATCTAGATAGGCTAACCACTGACCACTGTCTTCAATCCAGTCTCACCAGAAACACCGCGCCCTCCGGCGTTGCAGTCTGAGCGACCATTTCCTGGGCACGCTGGCGATCGTCGCCGAGAACGCGCACCCGCACCCACCAATCCCCCGCAGGACTGGCGAAGCGTTGCACCTTAGCCGTTCGATAGCGGCGCGTAAGATGGTCGGCGAGTTTTGTAGCTTCGTCTTCGTCGGGAAAGCCGCCAATCTGCACAGCCCACTTTCCGCCGATATCGAGCGGCGCGGGGCTCTGCATCACTTCCACCTTTACTTCCGCAATTCCCGGCAGGTAGACATCGAGCTTGCGCGCCGCCGCCAACGATAGATCGAGAACCCGGCCGGGGATGAACGGCCCGCGATCGGTAATGCGCACCAAAGCCGTATGTCCGGTCTTCAGATTCGTGACCCGCACAATCGACCCCAGAGGAAGTGTGCGATGCGCCGCCGTCATGGCATTCATGTTGTAGACTTCGCCATTAGATCCGCGGCGGTTGTGATAGGGCGGACCATACCAGCTGGCCCGGCCAATTTCGGTAGCCAGCGGCGTGGCGCCCGCCGGAACCGTAGGCTCGGCAAGGTCGGCGCTGCTTTCTTTGTCACTACGTTCGGCTCCCATCGGCTGGCTATTCTTCGCGGTGCTCGGGGGAGGAGACGTGGCTGGCGATTCGGTTGAGGAAGGCTCGGTCGTCGGGGCCGGCGGCGGTGGCACGTTCACGCGCGCCTGCTTGGGATGGCCGCATCCTGCGAGCAAGAGCAAGATCGCAAGCAGCAGAGTCAGAATCACGGCGCTGGGGGCAAAGGCGGAGCGCAGCTTCACTTTTGCGAAGCTTTTTGCTGCTCTTTTTGCTGCTCCAGGTAGTCGGCCAGTTCGATCAGCTTTACGCTCGCAGTACGCAGGGCCTTGGTCGAGTGCTGGCGTACGGCAGGCACGACCTCGTCGTTCAGATACTTGATGAACTCGGGAATCTCTTTCTCGATCCGTTCGGCAGCCTCGGCGACGGTTTTGCTGACGCGCGCCGACGCGTCTTCCACCTTCCGGTTGAAGTCGTTCATGATGCTCCTCGATACTGCTGGGCGTGGATAAACTCACGCAAATGTTGCGGATGCCAGGCCCGACCATTATTTCGCGCTTAAGAGCGCGGGTCAATGGCGGGGCATATGCGGGCAGCTTGGCCCTAGGGTCGTGGCTGCATCAATTAGTCCTTGCAGTAAGGATTCCATCCTTGATAAAGTAAGGATATGCCAAAGGTGACCTCCAAGCTGCAGTTGACCGTGCCCAAGAAGATTGCCGACCAATATGGCATACGTCCGGGCGACGAACTGGAATGGATTCCCGCAGGTGAAAGCATTCGGGTGGAATTGGTTCGCCGCAAAGCCAAAGCCGGGCAACAGCTAACCCCCGAGGAGCGGGTGGAGCTGTTTGACGCGGGCATGGCGCGCGTGGACGAGCTGCAATCCGGACAACTAAGCGCGAATCGGGGAAAACCGGCGCCCAACGATCGCGGCTGGACCCGAGAGGATTTATACAACGATGACCGAGGGCTGCCGCGTGGCTTCCCTCGTTGACACCAACATCTTGGTTTACTGCTACGATCCGAGCGATTTGAGGAAGCGCACAATGGCGCGGGATCTTCTGCGCCACGGAGCGGCAGCCGGCATTCTCCGAATCCCGCATCAGGCCATGGTGGAGTTTGTTAACGTAGTGACCAGGCAGCGGACGGCGGGGCCTTTTCTCAGCCACGAAGAAGCGTGGCGTCAAGCCGAGGATTTCCTTAATGAGTTCCAAGTTCTCTATCCGAATGAGAAAGTGTTTCGCACCGCGATGCTGGGGATGGCGGCGTACAAATTCCCCTGGTATGACGCGCACCTTTGGGCCTACGCCGAACACTATGAGTTGCCTGAACTTCTCTCCGAAGACTTCGAGCATGGCCGCAGGTACGGTGCCGTGCGCGTAAGAAATCCATTTCTGGCGGCCGGTGCGGCGTAGGCTGGGAAGCGTGAAGACGCCACGATCCGCTCAGAGCTTCCTGTCGATTCCCGAGCAGCGCCGGTTTCGCAACAAACTTCTTGCCTGGTATGAAGCGCACCGGCGCGATCTCCCCTGGCGCCTGAATCGCGATCCATACCGCGTATGGCTTTCCGAAATCATGCTGCAGCAAACGCGGGTGGCGGCGGTGATCGAACACTATCAGGAATTCCTGCGGCGTTTTCCCACGGTGGAAAAATTGGCGGCTGCCCGCGAGGCTAGCGTGCTCGCAGCGTGGAGCGGTTTGGGATACTACCGGCGCGCACGCATGCTGCACGGTGCGGCGAAAGTCGTCGTGCGACAGTATGAAGGGAAATTTCCGAGGACCGCCGATGCCTGGCGCGCCTTGCCGGGAGTCGGACGCTACACCGCGGCTGCGATCGCCAGCATCGCGTTCGAAGAACCGGTCGCTGTGGTCGATGGCAACGTCGAGCGCGTGTTGCAGCGAGTATCGGGGAAGCGCGTGGCTGGAGAAGAGTTGTGGCAAGCCGCTAACGATCTGCTCGATGCCAAGCGGCCCGGCGATTTCAATCAGGCCATGATGGAGTTGGGCGCTGTCGTGTGTACGCCACGTGCGCCGGCATGCTTGACCTGTCCCGTGGTCGAACTATGCGTCACGCGCGGAGAATTGGTTCCGACTGCGAAGCCGCCGCGGCAGAAGAAGCAGGAAATTCATTATTCGCTGCATCATCGAGATGGAGAGGTCTTTCTGCTTCGGCGGCCGCCGGATGCATCCCTCATGTCCGGAATGTGGGAGTTGCCCGAGGTGGCGAGCCCGAACGGTGGGGGTAGTCCGTCCTTCACGCTTCGCCATTCCATCACTGTTACGGATTACACCGTCCGCGTTTGGCGCGGCGCCGCGCCGTCGAGCGTTGATGGGAAATGGATTCCGTTGGAGCGGCTGCGGCAGGTCGCCCTTACCGGCCTGGCACGGAAGATTCTGCAGAAAGCGGAGATGCTTTGAGGGAAACCAACGACCCGTGGTGAACGGCAACTGGCCGATGGTTACTGCTTCGTCCGCTCGCGCATCATCTAGAATAAAGGCAAGTCAGGGCGGGGCCCTATGCGCTGGCTGCAAAGTATCCTGAAAAGACAAACCGGAGGACGACCGATGGCGGCATTGACCGTGGGCACGAAAGCGCCCGACTTCGAACTGAAAGCGATGGATGGCAGGCGTTTCGTGCTGCACGAGGAGTTGGCCCACGGTCCCATAGTGCTGGCATTTTTCAAGGTCGCGTGTCCCACCTGCCAGTACGCGTTTCCATTTCTGGAGCGGCTGGAGCGGGGGTATGGGCACCAGGCCGTCAGGCTCATCGGCGTTTCGCAGGACGATCCCAAGCACACCGCCGCTTTCACCAAGGAATTCGGCGTGACTTTTCCGGTGCTGCTCGACGACAGGGACGCCTATCCAGTTTCGAATGCCTACGGATTGACCAACGTGCCCACCATCTTCTGGATTGCGCGAGACGGCAAAATTGAAGTTTCCGCCGTTGGCTGGGTCAAGGCCGACTTCACAGAGATCAGCCGCAAGATGGCCGAGTCAGGGAAGATTGCGCCGGCCGTGTTGTTCAAGCCGGGAGAAGATGTGCGGGATTTCCGCGCCGGTTGAGGCTCAAAGAACTAATCCCGCGGTCGCGGGACGGGTAACTGGAAGAAAAACGACGAAGGACGCTCGGACGCGGGGGGCGACAATCGCAGGTACAACCGCAAACTTGCCCGCAGGCCCCGGGAGTGAGTGACCTGCCGTGCGGGTGGTTCGCGCTCCTCTCTGACAGAAAAACTCCTCGGCTCCGTTACAATTCACTCAGTCATAACAATAGGCATTCATAGCCATAAAGATTGCTGCGCGCCGATTCTTCGCTTCGCCGGGGGGAAAGACAGATCTATGCAGGTATTCGCGAGAAGAAGTGTTCTTGCTGGCGTGATCGCCGCTCTGAGCCTGCTGGTGTGGGCGGAAGGCGGCGCGCCTCCAGCCCCGGTTCCGGTCGCGACCAAGCGTGAGGCGGTTTCGGTGAGCCTGCCGGGCGCGGCTTTTGCGGCGATGGAAACCATCAATCCCGAACACATTCGCTGGCATGTCCGCTTTCTCTCGCATGATCTTCTCGAAGGCCGCGGTACAGGACAGCACGGCGGTGATCTCGCCGCCGAATACATCGCCACGCAGTTTGCGGAATATGGATTGAAGCCGGCAGGCGACAACGGATCGTACTTGCAGAAAGTACCTCTGGTGGGTATCACGACGCTGCCCGAAACACAGTTCTCACTCGTTCCGAAGCGGGGAGCAGCGATTAATCTCAAACCACTCGACGAGTACGTTGCTTACGATCAAACCCAGCAGGCGCAGTCCGATGTCGACGCCGAGATCGTCTACGTGGGCTACGGCATTGAAGCTCCGGAATACAACTGGGACGACTACAAAGGCGTGGACGTGCGCGGCAAAGTGCTGCTCATGCTGGTGAACGAGCCGCCGTCGGACGATCCGAAGTTTTTCAAAGGCAAAGCCCTCACCTACTATGGCCGCTGGACTTACAAATACGAAGAAGCGGCGCGCAAAGGCGCGGTCGGCGTGATTCTCGTCCACAAGGAAGACATGGCAAGTTACCCGTGGGAAGTGGTGCGGAACTCGAACTCCGGGGAGAAGTCCTATTTGAAGGTGGAAGGCCCAGTGTTGAAGGTTGCGTCCTGGGTGCAGGTGGATGTGGCGCGGAAACTGGCGGCGGCCTCGAGCATGGATCTGGAAATGATGATGGCGGATGCGCGCTCGCGGGAGTTTCATCCCGTCAATCTGGGGGCGAAACTAAAGGCGCACATGGTGAGCAATGTGCGGCACTTCGAGTCGAACAACGTGCTGGCGATGCTGCCGGGTTCTGACCGCATCCTGAAGGACGAAGCGGTGATGTACACCGCCCACTACGACCACCTGGGCATTCGTCCCGATATGCCGGGCGACAATATTTATAACGGCGCTGTCGACAACGCTACAGGGTGCGGCATTCTGCTGGAACTGGCGAGTGCGTTCAGCGTCGCCAAAGACCGGCCAGGACGGTCAATCATCTTCGGAGCAGTCACGGCAGAGGAGCAGGGGCTGCTGGGGTCGGAGTATCTGGGCAGGCATCCGCCAATCCCAGCGGGGAAGATTGCGCTGGATTTGAATTACGATGCCGTGCCGCCGCTGGGGGCGCCTGAGGAAACTGAGGTTTCCGGTGCGGAGCGGACAACGTTCTATCCATGGGTGCAAGCGATGGCTAAGGAGTTCCGGCTAGCAATTCGGCCGGACGCGCATCCCGAGGCCGGATACTTCTACCGCTCCGATCATTTCAGCCTGGCCCGCGTGGGAATTCCGGCCTTCTCGATTAACGAAGGCACGAAGTTCAAAGGTCACGACCAGGCCTGGGGTCTGGCGCAGGACAAGGAGTACACGGAGAAGCATTATCACCAGCCGAGCGATGAGTATCATCCAGAGATGGATTTCGTCGGCGATGGGGCGATGGCGCGATTCGGCTTCGCTCTGGGCTGGGAAGCGGCAAGCTTCACGAAGCTCATCGGATGGCAGAAGGGCGATGAGTTCGAAGCGGCGCGAATAAAGAACCAGTAGCAAGTACTCAGTAACAAGTACCGAGAGAAGTTTGCCTTGCCCAAGGCGCTCCTGCCACTCGCCATTACAACCACGCGGAATTTGTTTCCATACAGAACCATTCTTCCAGCACGTAACTTGGGTAACTTTAGCTGCGGTGTCACCCATGCTAGCCTCGATATGTGCGTGTGTAATCAGTAACTTCCAGCAATTCTGAATGATTCAAGAATGCCACGATTACCCATCTTCCGCTTAGGCAAGGAGCCGGAGAAACTGGCGCCGCCGGAGATGATTGCGGCTGTGCCATCGATTGCTCTTGAAGGGCTGGCGGTCGGCGTCGACAACTTGCGTCACGACGTGGCCATGAGTCCGCGCTTCGTCGACGCTGCGCGAGCGCAGATCATACGCTTGATCGTGCGCCACGGCGAGTTGGAAGGATTGCTGGCGGCCGAGACACCGCACCGAAACCAGGCGCCTTCGTGGATGCGAAGCGCTGCGGTCGGCTCGAGCCGCTCCCCTGCCGAAAAGTCTGACTGGAAGCCCCTGCTGACTGAACTGCATCTGGCGGCGCTGAACCGCGCCAAGAAAGAAGAAAAGATTTCCATCGATCTGCTGGCTCGCCTGGCAGTTACGAAGTTTCTCCGCACCGAGATGAACCAGTTGTTCCCGCAAGTGCTGGAACGGTGCCGCGTGTTGCTCAAGGCTTACGAAGGTATCCGGCAAGGGAAGGGTGTGGAGTATCGCGAGCGCGTCGCCGCTTTCCAGGTGCGTAAGAAGATCATCCTGCGCAAGACTGGTCAGGATTTGTTCGAGACGCTGCGCGAGATCGAGAAAGAGACGCTGGCGCGCACGCGGCGGTCTTTCTTCGGAGAAGCGAAGACTGCAGACTCGAGCCCCGGGGACGCGAAACTTGCAGAACCCGTCAACGCTGGCCTGGGCAGTTACGGCCTGTTCGTAAACCGCCTCGCGTTCTCCGAGGATGGCCGCGACGACTACCTGTGTGCCGAACATTATGTGATGCTGGGCAATTGGGATCGCGATCCCGACCGCTACGGCCGCCTGCAAGACGTGGTTTGGGGCTTCGTGCGTTCGATCTATGGCGAAGACACCACCAGCGAAACTATTAGCGCTTGGCTGTGCGCTCCGGAGAATACCCGGGCTCTCGTGGGAACCGGAACACCCGATGACTCTACGGAGGAAGGCGTGGCCAAGCAGGAACGGCTGGCGCAGTGGGTGCGACTGCTCGAGGACGAGCAGGTGATGGAGCATGTGATTGCCTCCTACCACACGGTGCCGCTGCTTAGCGAGTACGCTCCGCGAATCAATCCGCAGCAACTGAAGAACGCTCTGATCTCGCGTCCTGAGTGCGACCGCGTGGAGCGTATGATTCAAGAACACGGCAAGCTTTCGCCTGCCAGTTTGTATGCGGCGGTCGCGAAGGTTGCGAGTTGCCGAGGCGCGGAGCGAGCCAAAGTGGCGGCGCGGTTTCTGCAGGATTTCTCGCACTATCACCGCGATCTGAGACGGCTGGAAGCGCTGAATGCGGCGCTCGACTCGGTAAACCTGGTGAACACCGAAAAACTGCGCGAACTGTCGCGGATGAACGGGACTCTGTATGAATTTCTTCTGCCTGAGGAGCAGCCACAGCAGCCTGAGGAAGATCGCGTCCTGCGGCATGTGGTGTTGAAGGCTGACGTGCGCGACTCGACTCGTCTCACGCGCACACTGATGGAGAAGGGGCTCAACCCTGCGTCCTACTTCAGCTTGAACTTTTACGATCCGGTGAACAAGCTGCTGAGCAAGTACGGAGCTCAAAAAGTTTTCCTCGAAGGCGATGCCATCATCCTGGCAATCCTGGAGCGCGCGGGCGAACCCGGACTCGCGGTGAGCCGGGCTTGTGTGCTGGCGCGAGAGATCATCGAGATTGTGCGCGGCTACAACCAGCTGATGCAGCGTTCGGGGATGCCAGGGCTGGAGCTGGGCGTAGGCATCACGCTGCAGGAGTCGGCGCCGCTGTATTTGATGGATGGTGAACATCAGATCATGATTTCCGAAGCGCTGAACCAGAGCGACCGTCTTTCTTCCTGCAACAAGCGGGCTCGCAAAGAAATGGAATCGCAGGCCGGGCCGTTTCACGTTTATGTCTTCCAGACCGCGGAGCCCGCGAAAGACGAGGCGGCGAATGCCGAAGACTCCGTTCTCAGCTACAACCTGGGCGGCATTCGCATGAATGAAGCGGCGTTTCGCAAGCTGGAGCAGGAGATTTCACTGGTGCCGCTGACCGTAAAGCTGCCGCCATCGATGGCCTCGGATAAGGGAGAGTACAAGCTGTCCAGCGGCACTGTCCCGGTTGACCGCGACATTTTTCGCAAGATCGTGGTGCGCCAAAGCCGCGTCCCGCGAATCAAGGTGGAAGATTTTTCTATCCTCGGTTGGACCGACCGCACTTATTACGAAGTCTGCACTGACCCCGCTATCTACGCTGCGCTCGAGAAGAAGAAGGGCGCGAAAGCGTAGGAGCTCTATCAGAAAATAAAGTTACCTACACCTTGCCGCAGAGGCTGCGGCTTGCGTTCGCGGGTGGGGAAATCGGGGTATCCCCCCTCCCCCCTCCATTCCTGGAATCATCGAGTTAGCAGGAAATTCCTCGCAAAATCCGGATGTCAAAGAACTTAGAGGTCAAAATCTAGACAACAAAGGATTTAGGGGAGCGACGATGCGGGTTCACCCGACCGTCACGGCCTCGACGATGATCGCGCAAATTCGATGGTGGCACAAGGTCAGATGTCACAACAGGGGTGTGGAAAAGTGAAAGGCCAGAAGACTCCGTCCACGGAAATGAGCTTAGGGCACTGTTTCACGGTTCACGATCAAGTTATCGGCGGCTCTGGCGTGGTTCGCGATTCTGCGCGCGGCTACGCGGCGTGAGGAATTAGTGCAGCTTGGGTTATTGCGATCAGGGCATGCGTCGAGCGAGTTGAAGCAGTGAGAGATTTCCAAGTACTGAGGCGTTTGCGCCCAGCATCGTGGGTAATCCGAACCCTTTTGGGGGGTAGGACTTTTCAGTTTCAGGACAAGTCGGTGATTTGACCGGTATCGAGCCCGTTTCAAACCTCCGGGAGTCTCGGGGCGGCGGGAACCCCGTGCGAATCCCGGGTAATTAAGTCATTTATCTTCAGTTGTTTGGGAACATTTGGAGAGAGAGCTACGAAATATGATTGACATACAATACATCGTACGATATATTGTGAAACATGATTAAACAAAACCATTACGAAAATTTCTTAACCTCAACACGTCTCGATAGAGCCTTCGGCCGCGAACACGGTCGCGAACGCTATCGAGAATACGCCCGAGGACACGGACGCGAACACTGCGGCGAACCTGACCGAGAACCTGACCGAGAACATGGCCGAGAACACGCCCGAGGACACGGACGTCATCACGGGCGCCGCGGATTCCGTCGTGGAAGCCCTGGGTTTATGGGCGACTTCGCCGGCGGCGATTTTCCTGGCGGGCGCAAACTCGACGCGATCGACATTCAACTGGTGATCCTCGCGTTGCTCGCCGAACAACCAGCGCACGGGTACGAGCTGATCAAGACCCTCGAAGAACGTTCGGGCGGATTCTATACGCCCAGCCCGGGCGTGATTTATCCCGCGCTGACTTACCTGCATGAGATCGGTCACAGCAGCGTGGAGCAGCAGGGTACTCGGAAGCTCTACAGCATTACGCCGGAGGGCAAAACCCATCTGGAAGAGAACCGCGCGAACGCTGAAGCGATTCTCGACGCTCTGGAGCGAGTTGGCGGACGAATGGAGCAGGTGCGCGAAGCATTTGCCGGCGTGAGCGATTCAGACGGAGGCGCTTCCGATGAAGTGCATCGCGCGCGCCACGCTCTGAAGCAGGCGCTGCGCCGCAAACACGGGTGCGATCCCGAGGAAGCGAAGCGGATTGCCAAGATTCTTGACCGGGCCGCGGCGGAGATATTGGGAAGGTAGCGGCGACCGCAGGCGCA